>Ga0307499_10000075_pt1 | contig 33141 bp, 20 predicted proteins | sample 13_S_MG_FD_201363 | JGI IMG/M metagenome (GOLD analysis project Ga0307499, IMG submission 201363) | Soil microbial communities from Populus trichocarpa stands in riparian zone in the Pacific Northwest, United States - 13_S | ecosystem: Environmental > Terrestrial > Soil > Riparian zone > Trees... | reverse complement strand
CGGCCGCCGCGCACCCTGTCCATGGTGGCAGGCGCCGCGCCGAGAATCTCAGTGCCTTCAAGTTTCACGCTGCCGCTGACGGCCGCGGTCTTCGGAAGGAGACCGAGCGCCGCCAGCCACGTCACCGATTTGCCCGAGCCGGATTCGCCGACGAGCCCGACCGCCTCGCCGCGGCCGACACTGAGGCTTATGCCGTCCAGCACCTTTACCCCGTTAAAGGCAACTGTCAGGCTGTCGAGCGAGACCAGCGGCTGCATACCTCAAACCTCGAAATTTCCGGCGCGGAAATCCATGGCAAAGGCCGGAGCAGCCTTCCACTTGATGGACTTCGGCTTCGCGGTGAAGGTCGCGTTCTGGTGCAGCACCGTATAGGCCGGATCCTCGCGCTCGCAAATTTCAAGCATGCGGCGGAAGGCCGTACGGCGCGCCGCGCGATCGGTCGACGTCTCCAGGAATTCGGCGAGCTTGTTGGCTTCCGCGTTCGTAAACTCCCCGATCTGCTGCTGCTGTCCGTTCGGTCCGTGCTGGGCGACGAGCGAGGAGACCGGATCGTTGAACGGCGCGGAATTCGACCAGTCGCGCACTGCGCGCGTCGGCGTCCGCTCCATGATCTGGGTCCAGTTCTCCTTCGTTTCGATCTGGACGTTGATGCCCACGGCCTTCCACATCTCCACCAGCACCTGCGCCGTCGCGACCTGATTGGTGTAGTAGTTGTTGAGCAGCCGGTAAGGGATCGGATCGCCCTTGTAATTGGCCTGCTTCATGAGATCCTGCGCTATCTTGGGGTTGTATTCCGGCACGGTCCAGTCGGACTGGTACATGTCGGCGTAGAACTCCCATTGCAGCCCGCGCGGAACGCGCGTGCGTCCGGCCCAGAGGCTGTCGACGATCGTCTGCCGATCGATCGCATGCGTGAAGGCACGCCGCATCAGTGGATTGGCAAGCTGCGGATGGTTCTTGTCGAACACCGTAAGCCGGTGGTTCATGATCGTGCCGCCCTGAACTTCGAAGGCAGCGTTCTTCTCGATGCCGGCAATTTGATCTGGTGGAATGTCGCAGGCGAACTGGTACTGGCCGGACACGAGCCCGTTCACGCGGCTCGATACTTCCGGAACCTCGACGAAACGAATGCGCTTGATCGGCGGACGGCCGCCCCAGTATTCATCATGCGCCTCAAGCGTGAGCGACACGTCCGGCCTGAACTCGACCACCTTGTAAGGACCGGTGGTAATCGGCCTGCGCGCCCAGTCGAGATAGCTTCCTGCCTCCTCCCAGCCGCGACGGCTCATGATGTCGGATCCGTAACGCGACAGCCTGCCCTCCAGCGTTACATCGGGCGTGGCATTGACGAAGCGCACCGTATATTTGTCCACGGCCTCGACGCGGATGAGGTCGGGCCACGCGCGGCGCGCTGCGGCCGGCACTTCCGCCGGCAGTTCCTTGCCGGGGCGCGGCGTCGGGATCTGCTCAAACGCCTTGATGGTACTCCGGTTCTTGGCTTCGGTATTGGCGAACATGCGCTCGCGGCTGAAACTGAAAATGACGTCCTCGGCCGTCATCTCGTCGCCGTTGTGGAATTTTACACCCTGGCGAAGCTTTAGTTCGACGATTTGGTCGTCGACGCGGCGCCATTCGGTGGCGAGTCCCGGCCTCACGCTGAGGTCGCCGCGCCAGTTCTTGCTGATCAGAGCCTCCCACAAGGAGGAGAAAAACACGCGCTCACCCACATTGGACTGCTCGCGCAACACGTCGAGTGTGTTGGAGTTCGTGACCTTCTGAACCGCGATATTGATCGACGGGCGGCTGTCCGCCTGCCCGATCGAAATACGCGGCAAGACAAAAGCACCGGCGGCGCCGGCGCCGAGGCTCAGCAAGGAACGGCGGGTGGGACGGATCATGAATCGTTTCCCTTTCATGGGACAACAACAACGCGCAAGGAGATCGTCGCCACGGTTGTCGCGTGTATCGTCGACCTGTCATTCTCCGGAACAGGCGCGAGGCGACGCCTGCTCGACTTTCACACCGCGAGGCCGAGCGCCTCGAGATGCGCGGCGCCACGACGAATGTTCATCTGATCCTTGACCTCGATCAGAAGACGGGGCTTGCCCGACAAGCGGCCGAGCGCCCTGAACACGGCAGCCCAGCGCACGGAGCCATCCCCCGGCAGCCAATGACGGTCCGAGTAGCCGTCGGTATCCTGAATGTGGACGTGGGCAAGGTCATTGCCGGCGGCATCGACGTAATAGTCGACCGGCGGCGCGCCGGTGGACACGTGCGCGTAATGCGCGTGTCCGGTATCAATCGAAACCCGAACAGCAGCGCTGTCAAAGCTCCTGGCGAGCAGGACGCGGGCAGTCGGGTCCTTGTCCTCTATGTTTTCGATGACGAGTTCGCAGCCGATGTTTTCGGCACGCTGCACGACGTCCTTGAGCGTCAGATGGACCCGTTCGGTGAGCGCATGCCGGGATCCTGGATTGATATCCAGATTGTTGTAATCCCATGTCGTGAAGGGCGAATGGATAACCATCTGGGTCGCACCGACCATCTCGCACGCTTCCAGGCCCTGCAAAAGCCGCCTGGTGACGACGGCGCGGATGAGCGGATCCTGGCTGTCGATCTTGAATCCCCAGAACGGGCCGTGAATCCCAAGCCGGCCCGTGTAACCGTCGAGCAGCCCGCGGATCTTCGCACCCACTGAACGCCAATCCCCATCGAGCGTCTCGCTGCTGAAAAAATCCTGAATTTCCAGGTCGCGCTGCTTCTCAAGAATCCAGTCGCGGTGAAGCGCGAGTGTCTCCTTTGTCAACGCGGCGCCGAGGATCGGCGCTTCCAAATTTGCGGCCATAGATGCCCCAATAGCTCGATCATGCTTCATGCAGGCGGAGCTAATCGAGCGACGTGACGGGCTGATGAAATTGTACCGGCCAGCTTCACGATCGCAGGCTTTTCCACGATCCAGTGTTGGAGCGTTGGCATTGTTGGGGAAACAAACACGTTAAACGCGCGGAACTGTCGTGTACGCAACCTTGCGATTCAAGCTCACCGGGACTCGAGGTTGGCCCTTTCCTCACGGGTCAGCTTCTGCTTCTGCTCCGCGGTCAGCTCGCCGCTGCCAACGACGCGGAAAATGCTGTTGGGATCGTAGCTTCCCTGCTTCTGATCCTGCCCGCGCCTGCGCTGCCGTTCCTCCTCCTCCTCGCTCGGGGTGCCGGTGTCGCCGCCGCCGTAGCCGATGACCTCGACGATGATGACGGAAGCCTGCTCGCGGGCACCGGATTGGCTCGAGTCCTTGACGGCGTCAGCGGCCATCCTGTCTTTGGTCTCAAGGTTGAGGCTTCCGACCGACGTTGCCTGCTTGGGAACGCCCTTGATCTCGCCGTCGGCCCGGATGTTCTCCGCACCGCGGATTTCCAGCGCGCCAAGATAGATCGCGCCGGAGCTGCGGATGCCGGCGTCGCCGGCGTTGATGATGCCATCCGGCGCGTAGAGATCGACGCTTGAGATGGGCGCGTCGGGCGCGCCTTTCTGCGTGGAGATGCCGCTGCCGCTGAAGCTCGGGTTGATCGTGTAGGAGATATTGCCGTCATCGTTCAACGCGTAGGTCACCGGCGGGTTGGTCAGGGCCGATTTCTTGCCCTTGCCGGCGTCGATGTCGCCATAGCTCGCCCAGATCGTGACGTCGCCGCCGCGCGCCGTCAGGATGCGCGACGTGTTGATGATCGTGTCGACGCCGGTGAAGATGCGAATCTCGCCGCCATTGATGGTGAGCACGCCGTTGTTCGGACCGGTCGCCGTCGATGACAGGGCGCTAACCTGCAGGTTGCCGCCCGGGGCGGTGATGTCGAGGTTTCCGCCGAGATAGGTCCGGATCTTGGAGACGTCCATGATGACGTCACCCCGCCATCCGGCGCTGTCCTTGCGCTCGGCGCCGGGATACAGCGTCGCGATTGCCGCGTATCCGCGCTCGTAGCCCAGGCCCGCGTCGAGGCCGTCGACCTTGCCCCGGCCGGCGGCGCGCAGCTCCCGCGAGAGTACCGCGTTGATCAGGAACTTGCGATAGTCGGCAAAGCGCGGATCCTTGAGCGCAGCCACGGCTGCGGCGTCCGAGAGCAAGGCATTGCCGGTGGCCTGCCGCATGAAGGCGACGAGCTGATCGAGATAGATCGGCCGGCCTCCCGACACGAGGTAGGACGCCATGGTCGCGACATTGGCCGGGTCGAGATAGGCCGCGACGAACGCGTCGTACCGCGGGCCGTCCGCCGTGCCGGCCAGCACGAGGAGGTCCGCGCCGCCCCGCGGCAGTGCGGTGTTGCGGTAGATGACCGAGCCGCCCGTTGTCGCACCATTTCCGACGGTCTCGATGCCACCGCCCTTGCCGAGATAGACGTCGCGACCGGCCTCGACCAGCACGAAGCCCGGACCGTCGATGGAAATGGCGCCGCGGCCCAGATTGACGTCGCGGCCGGCGGTGACCAGCGTGAGATCGCTCGCCTGGCTGTTCTGGGCGCGCAGGTTCAGATTGACGATGTCGTGGCCGGCGCGGAACCAAGCCTGCTCGCCGACATAGATGAGGGGCGCGGTGCCGACATTGGCGGCTGTGTCGCCCGCAACGATGTCGCCGTTCACGGCGTAGAACCGGCTCGGCTCGTAGTCACCCGCGTGCAGGATCGCAGTGAGTGCGGTCTGGCCGCCTGAAACGGGGGCGCCGTACCAGCTCCCTGTCGGATTCTGGTTCGGGACGGTGGGGATGCCGAAATGCTCGGAGACCATCGAGCCGACCGCGAGCAAACGCGCAAAACTTTCTTTGCTACGGAGCTTGAGATTGAGCGAGCCTTGCGCCCACAGATCGAGATTGCCCGTCGCGCTCGGCAGCACCAGCATGCCGTTGACGATGTTGATATCGCCGCTGGCGGCCACGATCTTGGTCGTGCCGGGATAGTAGACGAACGGATCCATGCCTTCGAAAAGATAATTCGAATTGATTCCAGGCCATGCCGCCTTCGAGGCGTTGTAGGTGGTGAGGCTATCGTTCCACAGGGTGACGTTGCCGCCCGTCGCGATCACGGACAGGGTGGTGCGTTGCGTCTGCGTGCTGAAATAGCCCTGCCCGGACGGCAGCGAACTGAAATCCTCAGCGAGGACGACCGCATTATCCCTTGAGCGGTACCATTGCGTCGGATTGCCGGCCCCCGCAAGTTCGATCGCGCCACCAGCTGTGACGGTGAGCGCGGCATCGCCGATTGCGAGCTGCGGGTTCACTCCGCGCACCAATGTCTCGCCGAGTTGGGGTTGAACATAGGAGATCGTGTGGCCGGCCGTGATGTTGCTGCCTGCCGCGATGCTCCCGGTGCCGCCGTCGACGTAATAGACGCCGCCCAGGATATTGCGGCCCGCCGCGACAGTCAGGTCACCTCCGCCGGTGATGGCGACGATCTTCGCTTCCTGCGCCGTCCGGCCGCCGCCGACCCGTCCCTGCGTCACCGTGATCACCGAAGTCTCGGCGATATCGCGGCCGGCGGTCACGCTGACATTGCCGCCCCCCAGAGCGGCGATGCCCTGCTGGAACTTGGCGAAATTGATCCACCAGGCCGTTTGCTTGTTGGTCTCGAAACTGCCGTCGGTCTTGACGCGACCGGTGCGCCACTGCCAGTCGACGATCATCTGGCCGCCGGGAACGAGCGTCCTGATATCGTTCTGAGACGAAATCCGGATATCGCCACCACCACTGGTGAAGGCCGGGTTGGCCATGTTGCCCGTATAGGTGGCGCCGAGCGAGGCATCGGCGATCCTGGCGCCGGCCGTGTAGATGACCGCTGTCTGATTGGCGAACGTGAGGTCGTAGCCCGCGGCGACGTCGATCGCGCCCGTGCCGGTGCGTACGATCGTGCCGCTGGCGAGCTTGACGCTGCCTGACGTCGCGCCGCCGAAGCTGCCGAGCGGACGCACCGCCAGCGCGTTGGCGGCAGTGAGATCGGCGCCGCCGACGAGGCGATAGGACCAGGAGGCCGTATCCGTCAGCACCGCGGCCGTGGCAGCGGCACTGGCGAAGCCGTCGGACAGACTGCCGTTGAGAAGGAGATTGCCAGCCGCCCGCAAGGTCAGCACACCCGCCTCGCCGTCGTAGCGGACGGCGTGAAGGTCGACGGCGCTGGACAGCGTGAGATCCCCGTTCGACGTCAGTTCGATACCCGGCACCAGGTGGAAGGTCGGGTCAGACGCGCGACCGAGGCTCGCTTCGATCGCTGCGGCGTGGTTGGCCATGAACGTCGCGGCATCGGCCAGCGCCGCGGGAAGCATCGCGTTCGCCGAGGTGGTCGAATAATCGTCGCGGTAGGCTTCGGCGATGATCCTCGCGGCGGTCATCGTCGCCGCCGCGTTCACCAGCTTGACGGTTCCCGCACTGTCGTCGCGCCTGAACCGGAGCTTGATGTCGCCGTTGCCGTTGTGACCGCCGAGCGCCTCGATGCGCGCCCCGGCGCGCAGGTCCATCGTTCCATCGGCGCTGCTGAGTTCGATCAAACCGGAACGCTCGCCGCCATCGCCGGCATTTGCCAACAGGCGTGCACCGGCGGCTACCGTGAGGTCATTCTTCGCCGACAGGACAATGACGCCGCCGGCGGCACCGCTGACATCGATCGTGCCCGTCACCGTGATGCTGCCGGCATCGGCGGCAAGCGAGAAAGACGACGCCCGCGTCGTCCCGTCAATGGTGAGATCGCCGGCACGCAGGCGCACGCCGATATCGCCGTTGAAGCCGCTGGCGGCAAGCTTGTCCGCCAGCGTCGCAAAGCTCGGAACGGCGCCGGTGTCCAGCGTGAAGCTGCCGCCGCCGTCGCCGCGCAGCGCGCCGTCGAGCCGGACCGCCTGCGACGAAACAATAGCCAGCGTGCCGGCCTTGGCCCCGTTGCCGGAGAGGTCGATCAACGAGCCCGCCATGGCATCGACCCGCCCCTGATCGGCCGTGAGCGCGATCCGGCCGCCTGCGATGGCCAGCCTCTGATCAAAGAACTGCCGGATCACACCCGTCGCGCGCGTCACCGAACCGCCTGTCAGTATGACATCGCCGCTGGTCGCGCGCAGGCCCAGCAAGCCTGCCGCCAGATCGATCCGACCGCCTTGCATAATCGAGGCCGCGGTGATGGACAGCCGCGCACCGAGCGTGTCGATCTCCGCGGTAGATGATTTGCCCGTCAACTGGAATGTGCCAGTCGACACCCAGTCCTGCTGAGCACCGCTCTCAGCGCCCAGCAGCGGAGCCGCGAAGGCAAGATTGGCGGATTTGAAGTCGACCGTTCCGGTGCCGCGACCGAGGATCGCCTTGTCGGCGTCAAGGACAACACGGCCGAATCCGTCGACGGACTTTGCGCCCGTGCCGAGCGCGATCGTCGCGGCGTTCACGACGAGCGCCCCGCCCGAACCGCCAAGCCCGGGCGCCGTCGCGCCGGAATTGTTGCTGAAAAGGACTTCACCGGCGGCAATGGTCACTTGCGCGCCGGTGGCGCCGTTCAGGCTTGCGGCGTCGAGTTCGAGCTTCGCCAGTCCATATTCCCCGTTCGCGCTGCGCGTTCCGATCGTCGTGTTGCCGTAAAAGTCGATCGAGGAGTAGCTGCGCAAATGCAGGTCGGACGCCGCTGCGAGCGATGCCAGCGACGAGCCCGAGAGTACCAGACCATCGGGCGTCCCGCTCGGCGTGCCGATGCTGATCCTTCCGCTCGAAACGTCGAGCGCGGTGGCGCGCAAATCCGCATCGGCCGCAACGCTGGTGGTCTTGGTGGCGTCGAGGATGATCGCCTTGCCGCGCAGCGACGCCGCACCGATGGTCAGGGTCCCTTGCGTATTCGTGGCGCCGGTTCGGACCGTCTTCACGGTCTCGCCGTTGGAGACGCGGACGAAGGCGCCATAGTCCATGGCGGGCGAGATGACGATATCATCCGAGGGGTCGGTGTTGCCCTTGGTGTTGATCACCGCGGCGACCGCCGGCTTGATCAGGATGTTGCCGGAGCCAACGCCGACCGAGCCGCGCGCCTCGATGATGCTGCCACCCACGATGTCGATGTCTTTTTCGGAAGCGAGCAGGATTTCCGGCGCTACCAGCGCGGTTGCCGCAGAGCCGTCGGTTGCAATGACGATGCTGCTCGCCACCGCATCCACCTCGAGCCCGCTCACCGTCTGCTTGCGGGTTCCGCCGAGCAGCAGGCTTTCGCTGCCGAACGCCGAAAGCTGCCCAGCGTCGAGCACGAGATAGCCGGCAGCCCTGTAGCCTGCCGCATCGACGCCGCCGACGACGGCGATCTTGTCGCCGGAAATGTCGACGACCGCACCGCGCCCGCCCGCCTCCGCGGAACCCAGGAGTGTGCCGTTCAAGCTCACGGCCACGGTCGCCTCGATCTGCAGTGCGCCCGCATCCTTCGGCAGGCGGGGTAGCGCCGTCACCTCGAGGCCGGACTGTCGACGCATGGCCGCGACGAATTCGGACGAGGCGAAGTAGCCGTTCGCAGTCCAGATCTTGTATTCGGAATAGAGCTTGGTGGTCTCGATCGGCGAGACCCTGTAGGTCCGGGCGCGTTGATCGTAGACGCCGGTGCCGCTGATCGATGACCAGCCCGCCATGACAACCGAACCGTCGATGAGTTGCGTCGCGTGGGTGGTGTTGTAGATCGGCTGCCCCTTGTTCGTGAACGGCACGAGGCGGTAGGCGCCGGGCAGCAGCGCGTAGCTCGAAGGCAGCACGGCGTAGTCGCCGGCCGGAATGCCGTAGCCGCCATCGAGGTGAATAACCTGCTGCCGGTCGATTGCCGACACCATGCTCACGGGCATGATCGCCACCGCGCCGCCGTAGGCGAGATAGTTGGACGATCCCCCCGAGCCCGGCACGAATTGATAGGCAACCAGGTCGCCCCCGCCCGAGAGATCGATCACCGCCCCGCTGCGTGCATCGATGTTCGGCGCTTTCAGGGTGATGCGCTTCTCCGGCGGCGCCGTCAGCGGCGCGGTGAGGTCGTTGCCGTACCACAACGTCAGATCGGCGATCGTGCCGTAAGGCATGATCAGGCCGGCACCGGACACGGACGTGATGCTGCCCGCGCCGAGCGTCAAGCCGTCGGTGGCGTCGAGCACGATCTGGCCGAACGGGGCGCGCAGCGTGCCGCGCTGATCGATGACGGGCGCACGCAGCGTCAGCGTGCCACCGGCGGAGAACGGCAGCGCCGGTGACTCGCCGCTGGCCAGGATGGTGATCGACTGGGAAGCCGAGATCGAGGCCGCCGTCTGCGTGAACGGAAAGACTTGCCCGGCCGTGATCACGAGATTTCCATCGACGTCCAATCCACCGGCCAGACGCAGGTCCGAGGTGTTGATGTTGGTTCGGGCGTAGCCCCGGATGCCGGCTTCGCCGACATCGATCGCAGACGCCGACAGCGTCAGTTCGCCGGCGAGCGCCGCCGCGGGCGCGGCTGCGGCACCCGAATCCCCGATTTGCAGCGAGGGCGCCGACAGGCGCGACGACGTTCCATTGTAATTCAGCAACGAGCCGCCGATCGAGATCGAACCCGAAACGGAAATGTTGACGGCATCGAGCTTGACGGGAGCCCCGGCGAGCGAAAGGCCGGCGAAACCACCCGACGCAAATGCCTGCGGACGCACGGTCAGCGATTTGGTCTGGGAGAACAGCCCCGAAATATCGCCGAAAACGTCGGCCAGATACGCGAATGCCGTCGTGCTCAATCCGTATTGTGCGGGATCTACCCCGCCGGACGGCGTCGCGCGCGCGGAGACGAGAATGCCTCCGCCGTTCGCAACCGCATCGATCAGAGCCTGGCTGAAGATGATCGGCGTATATTCGTAGCCGAAATCTGCGAAGATCAGACCGAGGTCGAAGCCGACCGTCTCCTGCCAGCTCTGCCCGTCGCACGACCCGCTGCCGTAGCCGAAGCAGCTCGGCTGAAGGGTCAGCAGAACGTCCTTGAGCTGATCGAGGGCCGATGCTCCCGATGCCGCCAGCGTGATACCCAGTCCGCCGCCCGAGGCCCCGGGGCCGCCGGGATTGCCGATCAACGTCCCTTCGATCATCCCCCCTGCTGCCGAGATGTTGATTGCTCCGCCGTTGCTGGCGAGGGTGAGCGCTTGAGTGGCGCCCCTGGCACCCAGGCCATCGACGACGTCGATCACGCCACTCGTACCGGACACGTCGATCAGCGCGCCGCGCTGGATCGCGATTTCATCCAATGCATTGAGGTTCACCGAACCACCGTCGAGCACCGTGCCGGTACGCCGGCCATAGACGTCGGTCGTGATACGCGTAGCGCCCCGCGCGAGAAGCCTCGCCGTCGATTCAAGCGTCACGTTCGAACCCGCCACCGTGATGGTGCCGGCGGGCGCATCGATCACGCCACGCACAATCGCATTGGCGCCTGTCAGCGACACCCGCCCACCAATGCCGGGTGCAAGTGTTGTTCCTGCAGGCAGCACGATATCGCGGGCCGCCTTGAAAGACAGTGCAGTGCCCGGCCGCTGCTCGGCGGCGAACGTCTGCAGCGAAGCGACCTGGGCAATGCCCGTCGCCGAGGGACGGGCGACCAGATCGCCGGAATCCACCACCTGGGTCTGCGGGTTCGGCGCCAGCGTCATCCCGTCAGCGAAAGTGATCGAGTCGGCGATCAGCGCATAGGAGCTGAACCCGCCTTGGCTGAAAAACAATGGGTCGAGCCGGGTAGCGTTGCCCGTCGTGCTGCCGCTCGGCGCGATGGCGATGCTGGCGAGATTGAGCGTCAGCGTTCCACCTGCCGATACCACGGCCTCGCTGCCGGTCGCGACACCGTAACCGCGCAGCGTCACCCCACTGAGGTCGAGGCCGGCGTTGCGGGCCGTGATCGTAATCGACCCGGCCGAGCCGAGTTTCAGCTTGCGCGCCGAGGACAACCATGCGCCGGCGCTGACGTCGAGCACCGATCCCGTCTCGAAGTTCAGGGCGCCGCCGAGCTCGATCCTTCCCCCGTTGACCGCGACCGGCGTGGACTGAGGAGAGACGAGGTGATTGGTCCAGAGCCCGCTGACATCGATGATCGCGGTCGACTTGACCGTGGTCGTGCCCTGCGTCGAGAGGGCGAACGAACCGCCGGGAAGGCGGATCGACCCGTCGATGACGACCGATTTGCCCGCCAGATAGCTGATCGCCGTCACGGAGCTGCCCGGGGCAAGGACGAGGTCCGCGCTGGACGCAAAGGTGATGTTGCCGTTGACGTTGAGATCGAGCTTGGCAAGCCCGCTTTCGTTCAGCATGTCGGTCGACAGCACCAGGGTCGATTTGAGGTTCGCCGGCAGCGCACTCGACATCGAGAAACCGTCGGGCAGCGCCGCGGCCTCCTTCTGGATGAGGAGGTTGTTGGCATGGAAGTTCGAATCCGGGATCGAGGTCGAGCCTATCTTGAGCGTACCGCCGACCGCCGGGCTCGAGATCTGGCGCTCGCCCGTGATCACGCCGGCGATGATTTTCCCATCCCAGACCTGCGCAGGGGCGTGGACTTCCAGCAGTCCGCCATTGGCGCCCTCTTGATAGCCTCTTTCGAAGTGAAACTCGCTCTTCCGGCCGATAGGACTTGTCCATGTCTCGACAACGTTCCAGCGCGCGTGTTGGCGGGTGAACCCGCCAGCAAACGCAATGTATTTCAGGTCGGTCGGCGCCGAGCCAATATCGTAGACCGCGCCGTTGGCAGCGAGAAGGCTCGTCGTGCGGACATAGCCGTCCAGATAACGGATGCTGCCCCCGGAAATATCCAGCTGCGCGTCGGGCTTGATCACGACCTCGTTGGAGTGGATCGTGATACTGCCGCCTTTGACCGCCCGCTCCGCCATCGAGGTCGGAACGTTGGCGATGTAGTCGTTCGCATCGATCAGCGGCGAGCCACGCCATGTGGTGCCATCGGCCCGCGTACCACTGAGGCGCCGGTCGACATAGACCGTCTTGGCGACCAGGAAGCCGCCGCGCAGCAGCGGGGAATCGCGCAGCTCGTTGGCACGGATTTCGACAGCGACCGAATTGCGTTCGACCGGCACCTCGACGTCCTTCACACCGGACACATCGAGGGTTGCGCCCCCCGCCATCAGAAAGCGGGTTCCGGCCACCGGCGCCTGCGGCTGAACGCCGAACCCCTCGTTCAGGCTCGCAAAGACATATTCGGTGCCGCGCAGGTCGATGTCGATCTTGCCGCCCTGCGACTGGACGTAGGCGCCCGTCAAGTCGTTCGCGCCGGCGGACGCCTTCCCTTTCAGTTCGACCGTCTGTCCGGTGATGCGCAGAAGAGATGAGCCGCCGGCCGAGCCGCCGGTGCCGACCGTACCACTGTCGTCGACGACGATCTGCGTGACGCTGTTCTCGCCGAACACGACCGTGCCGCTGCGCCGCTTGATGGCGCCGAAATAGCTCCACAGGGTCGAGTCTTCGCCGGCGATCATGATGCTGCCGGGAGAATCGAGCGTCGTCACCGCGCGCGCGATGCCGTTCTGCTGCACGGTCGATCCGACGATGGTGATGTTTCCGGCCGCCGCCTCGACCAAGCCGTCGTTGCGGACCACCATGCCGACCTGCGCGGTGCGCGCGGCCAGCTTCTGGAACAGCACCGCGTCGTCGATCCCCGGCGTGTAGAAATTCGGCAGCGCCGAGACGTAGGCGCGCAGCCCGATCATGCCGCTGTCGAGCGAATGCGGCACCAGAAATACCTGCTCGCCGGCCGCCATCATCACCTGGCCGCCGTCGGTCGAGAGCGTGCCGCTGTTGGTGACATTGGTGCCGAATAGCCCGATCAGCCCGTATTTGCCGCTACTGATCTGGGCTCCGGCCGCGACGGTGACGTTGCCTGCGGGAGCAGGCGCCACCGCATTGACATTGGTCGTTGTGGGAACATCGCCAAAGGTCGGGCGCATGTCGATCGAGCCATTGCCCAGCGGATCGTATGTCAGGCGGGTATTGATGCCGGAGAGGAACTGCTCGTTCGTGAGAGCGAGCGAGGACGCGACCAACGTGCCGACATTCACCTGGCTCGAACCGCCAAAGATGATGCCGTTGCGGTTGACGATGTAGACCTGGCCATCGGCCTTGATGGAGCCCAGGATCTTGCTCGGCGCCGCGGAGGGATCGAGGACGCGATTGAGCGCGATCCAATTCCGGACATCGGTGCCGCCGGCACGCTGGTCGAAGTAAAGCGTAGTATCCTTGCCGACGTTGAACGTCTGCCAGGTCAGGATCGCCTTCTGCTGCGTCTGCTCGATACTGACGTTGCTCCGACCGCCCTCGACGGACTCGGTCGGCAGCCTGGCCCCAAGCCACAGGTTCGAACCCGGTACGGCGCCCGGCGCGACCTGCAAGCCGCCCGCGACGAGGCCGTTGGGAACACCGCCCGGGGCGGCGAGCGCCGCATCGCGCGCGGCCTTTTGCGCCGCCTGCATCGCCTGCATCGCGACTGTCGCGCGCTTGAGGGCGCCGTCTGCCGCACGGGCTGCGCGCTGAGCCTCGATCTGGGCCGATTGGGTCGCCGCGATCGCCGCCGTCGACTGCGTGGTTGTGCTGCCGCCGGGAGACCGGGCATGGGCCGGCGCTGCCACCGCCAACATTGCGATCGCGCTCACGCTCGCCAAGAGCCAGCTGTGCGTGAAGCAGGTGACGGCCGGATGACCGGTGCCAGAACGAACAAACACGTGCAGCTCTCCCCAAAGTTCCGGGTAGCCTCGCCAGGGCGCGGTACGGCTACCAAACGAGCATCGAGATGCCCCTACTTTGAAGGACTGCTCTTTGCGGCAAAACCCGCACGCTTTTTTCCAAGGCTTCGTGTTGGGGCGTTGGCCGGATCCACGTTGCAGACGTGGTGCTAGCCAAGAAGCACCAGGCCGCCAGGCAAGGATCGTACTTTCGCGCCGAAAGCTTGCTCGATGCGAGTCAGCAACTCTTCTAGATTGTCGATCCTGAACCGGCCGCTGACCGGCATGCGGCCGAGCGCAGCGCTCATGACAATGATCCTGCCCTGACGATACCGGTTCACCTCTTCGACAACGTCGCTAAGCGGCGTGAAGCGAAAGATCAGGAGGCCGCGCTGCCAGGCCGAGGCGACCTCGGTATCGACGATTTCGAGCGGTGCGACCGCCCTGGCGTCGTAGCGCAGTCGATGCCCGCCGGGAACCATAGCCGCCTCGCCTGCTCGTTCGATTCTAACCTCGCCGGAAAGGCAGGTCACACGCACGAAAGGGGCAACAGGCGCCGGCAGATAGCGCACATCGAACTGCGCAGCTTCTGCTGTGATCCAGCGATCGGCAGCGCGAACGACGAAGGCCCGCCCGCTACGCCCGGCAGTCGAGAACGAGGCTTCGCCGGCGATCAACTCGATCTTGTCGGAGTTGGCATCGGAAGGATCGATCGCGATGCTGGTCCGCGTGTTCATGCGGATCGATACGCCATCGGAGAGCATGACGTTGCGCTGCTCTCCCGCCTCGGTGCGATAGTCGGCGGTCAGTTCGCTGTAGGACGGCCAGAGACTTAATGGAGGGCGCGCAACGGCGTAGATGCCGGCTGCCGACGCCGCCATCAAGCCTCCGCCGATAAAGGCACGTCGGCCAACCAGCGAGGACTGAGGCGGCCCGGACACCTCTTCGCGCAGCCGCAAATTGTGCCCTGCGGGTTCGAGATCTTTCCATAACCGTCTGGCCGCCGCAAACGCTGCTGCGTGCGCGGGGCTCTGGCTGCGCCAGCGTCGGAGTTCCGCGCCGTCGGCGGCGGTGGCATCGCCGGAGGTCAGGCGGCGGATCCAGGCGACGGCCTGTCGATTGAGCTCTTGCTGGTTCTGTCGATCTGCCTCGATCATGGTCGTCTCATGTCGCACAAACCGATATGGCGGACGGCTGCTGGACCATCCGACCCAACATCTCTTACCGATAGGACTGCTCTCGACGGACCAACCTGCATCATTTTCTTGCGCCCTTACCGCGGCGGGTCAGGCAATATTCCGCGGCCCGCTGCAACTCCTTCTCCACAAGCCGTTGAGAGATACCAAAGCGACGCGCAATTTCCTGCCGCGGCAGCTTGTCGATCCGTGCCGCAAGCAGAATCTCGCGGCGGCGCTTTGGCAGTTCTTGCAGTATGGCTTCCAGCTGGCGCAGCTCGGAGCGGGCCTCGGCAATGCGCGCGGGATCGGGCGCTTCGTCGGGGACGTCGAGCAGGCCGTCAATCTCGGCGGAAGCCAGATAGCGGCGATCGTCATCGTGCATCCGGTCGCGCGCGGCATTCATGGCGACGCTCAGGATGTAATTGCGCGGATTTCGGATATCGCCGAGCGTTTCGACGCGCGCGATTTTCACCCAGGCATCCTGGAGCGCATCGCCGGCCAGTTCAGGAGAGCCGAGACGTTGGGTCAGCCGGCCCTTGATCTCATCGTAGCGATCGATCAGGAAGCGACGCAAGGCCATGAGGGAATTCTCCGTCATCGCCCCGTCCTCGTCTCGCGCACGTCGCAACCCACAGTGGTACCGTCCGCTTGCGGCAGGATCACAATGGTGGTGGGTTGGGCAAGGCTGGTTGGAGGCGGCGCGCCGATGCGCAAATTGCGCAGCATCCGGTCGAGCCCGTCGTCGAGACTCGGTTCCCCGGCTGAACTTAATCGTTCATGGCGCAACACACTGCCCGCGGAGTCGATCCACAAACGCACAGCAACGCGATAGGTACCGGGCCGCACTTGATTGTCGATACACAAGGCAGTCCGCAAGGCAGTTTGAATGCGGGCGTAATACTGGCCAACGTGTGGTGGCAGGGGTGGGTCAGCGGCTGACGGGGTTGCCTGCAATACGTACGACCCGCTGGTTTCATAGCGCGCCGAGAGGCCGGTGCCCTCCAACAGGATCGCGAGGGCCGTGTCCGGCGGCAGATGGCCCACAACCGCGTTAGAGCGCCGTCCAATCGCGAGATTGCTGTGGTAAAGAACGTCTCGTCCCGAAATGCCGCCATACGCCTCAAGCGCCGTTTCGAGTGCCTGCGCCGGTACATTGAATGCTAAGCGCGGTTCCTGCGCGAGGGCGGTGGACGTATGGACGAGTCCGCCGAGACCACACAGCAGCAAGCCGAACAGCCCCGCGCGCCGGGCCTGTGCGATGATCGGCACACGCAGCGGCAACACCTTCCCTCACTCTGCAGACACTTTATCGCCCGGGTGACCGACCGTAAGCAGCGAGTGTTACAGTTCCATGGCAGCGCCAAGCCGAAAGCGAACGTTAGCGGCATGGATTGCTGTACCTGCCGACATGCGCTCCCCCGAAAGCACTGGATCAGCGCGCCCCACCTCCGAGCCGGTGAGGAAATTGCGGATATTTTTCTAGTCTTTGGTCTCGCACCGCCAGTCATCAGCGTGATCAGCGCGAACACCTGCAGGAAGAGCGAGGCGACCAGCACTTCGGTGAGAAAATACTGGTCGCCGCTCGCCGGAGTTCTAGAATCACGTGACTGGCTACCCGCCGCACTTTGGAAGAAGATTGGACACAGCTCCAACTAGCTCCGGCATGACCTGCTCGGCCGTACGCTTGCCCATCACCAGGCTCTCTATATGGTGCTTGATCACTTCAATGATTTTCAGCGAATTGTCACCTGGAAACGACGCCCATTCCGTCAGCAATGGCAATTGCTGGATACTGGTCAAGTGGTTGGGACTCTTTGCATAGAAAGAGCCGAGCAGGTCCGGCGTCTTCACGGCGATCTCGTTGCCGGGCATATAGCCGGTGGAATTGACCATCGCGGTCTGGCCGACCGGGCCGGTGGCGAACTTTACATATTTCCAGGCGGCCTGCTGGCGTTCGGCGTCCTTTGCGAAAACCATAGCGACGTTTCCGCCGGCAGGAAGGCGCCCGTCGGCGACGGCGAGCGGAAAAGCGACGGTTTTGAACTGGAACCGGCCGCCGATCTGCCGCTCAGCCGCGGCCACATAGGATGTCGAATCCGCTAGCATCGCGACGTTGCCGGCGACGAATGATTGCCGGGCCTGACCGAGCCCGAGATTGGGCATGCCCGATCTGCCGAAAGCTTCGAGCGTCTTCAGCGCCCACATCCCATTTGCGTCGTCGAAGGCGATGCTGCACCCGTCGGCCTTGAGAATACGGCCGCCTTTGCTCGTCACCAGCGACTGGAATAGCCAGTTTCCGGTTTGCTCCCACTGATAGTAAAAGCCGGTAACCGCGGTGCCCGCTTTCGCCTCGATGGTCTTGCCCAGAGCCAAAAGCTCTGGCCAGGTCCTTGGAAGCGCTGACACATCGACGCCGGCCTTTGAGAGCAGATCGGCATTCACGTAAAGCACAGGCGTCGAGGTAGCGAACGGCAGGCCGTAGAGCTTGCCCTTGTATTTTCCGAGCTCCGCAAGCGTGGGGTAATAGCCAAGCCCGGCAAGACCGCCATCCGCCGCCACGAATCCGTCCAGCGGCGAGCCCAATCCCCGGTCCACGAACAGGCCAATCTGGTTGATCCCGTTGAAAGCGACATCCGGCAGGCGGCCGGTGATCTGGTCGCGCAGGATCTGCTGCGCGGCCTCCTCGTAGCTCGCCACAGGATTGCGGAATTTCACCTTGATGTCGGGGTGGGCGTCGGTGAAGCGCTTGGCCAATTCCTGATGCAGGGCATTAAAGGTACCGGGTGTGGTGTAGAGCACGTCGAGCGTGACCTCGGCCCGCACAGAAGTAGCGCCGACCGTCGCGAGGGCAACCGCCCCGGCAAGCACTGGACCAAGCTTGGTTACAATTCGATCAATCATGGACGGTCTCCATTTTGGATTACTTTGCGGTCGTAACGGCGAGGCCGTCGATGAACCGGCGCTGCGCGATCAGGAATGCAACGAGCAGCGGGGCTACGATAATCACGGCGCCGGCCATCAGCGGGCCGAAGAACTGCCCGGCTTCATCGTCACGGAAGAGCAGAATGCCGAGCGCCGGCGTGGAGATTTCCTCGCGGCGCACCGCGATGAGCGGCCAGAACAAGTCGTTCCAATGGGCCACGACCGAGAAGATGCCAAAGGCAGCCAGCGCCGGGGCGGTCATGGGGATCATGATGCGCCAGATGATCTCGAACTCGCCGAGCCCGTCGAGGCGGGCGGCGTGAATGATCTCGTCGGGTATCGACCGAAAGAACTGCCGCAGCAGGAAAATTCCGAACGTAGAGATCGCCCACGGCAGGATCAGCGCGGCATAGGTGTCCAGGAGCCCAAACACGTTCAACAGGACGAAATGCGGAATGGCGAGGGCTTGAGGCGGCAGCAGCAGGCCGACCAGCACCGCGGAGAACAGGGTGTCCCTGCCGTGAAAACGCAGCTTCGCAAGTGCATAGGCGCAGGGAATGCAGACCAGGAGCTGCAGCGCGAAGATCGTTGCGCACACCAGCGCCCCGTTCAGGAGGAAGCGGACCATCGGCGCAGCCGTCAGTGCGATGCGATAGTTCTCGACCCCATGAAAGGCCTGCGGCCAAAGGTGGAAGTCGGCTTGAAAGATCTCTTCCGGCGGTTTGAGCGACAGGCTCACCATCCAAAAGAACGGCAGCAGCGCAAAAGCCGCGGTGAGAATCAGAATCGCGTGCCGGGCGACCCGGCCGGCGATCCGCCGATCTGGAAGGCGCGCAATCACGAATAATGCACCCGTTGTTCGAGAAGCCGCGCCTGTGTCAGCGTTAGCAGCACAACGATTGCGAGATAGATCACGGTGAGTGCGGCGCCATATCCCATGTGCAGGAAATCGAAGCTCTCGGTGTAGAGCCGATGCAGCAGCACCTCGGACGCATAGTTCGGCCCGCCCTGGGTCAGGACGCGAACGCTGTCGAAGACCTCGAAGGAGCGTTTCGCCGTCAGGATGACGACGAACATGGTGACCGGCCCCAGCATGGGTAACGTCACGACACGCAGCCGGTCCAGAATGCCGTCGGCGCCATCAACGGCGGCGGCGTCGTAAAGCGGCTGCGGAACCGCCTTCAGGCCGGACACGAACAGCACCATAGCGAAACCGAAGCCTTGCCATATGCCGATCACGGCCAAAGCGAGTAGCGCCGTACGCTCGTCCCTGAGCCAGTTCACCCCGGACATCCCCATCGCGCCCAGGGCGCGGTTCACGAGGCCGATCGTAGGATGCAGCATGGTGCCCCATACGATCGCCATGGCCGACATCGTGGACATCACCGGAAGGAAATGGGCGGCCCTGTAGAAACCGCGCAGGCCGGGGCTGGCCTCGATCAGCAGGGCGACGACGAGACCGAGCAGCACCGTGCCCGGCACGACGATGGCCACATAAATCACCGTATTGCTCAGTGCCTTCCAGAAGGTCGGGTCCGTGAACAGCGTCCTGAAATTCGCGATCCCGATGAAATTAAAAGTAAATGATCCCAACTGCCAGTCGGTCAGGGAGAACAGCACCACCGCCGCGACCGGGCCGAACAGGAGGCCGATCAACAGCAGCAGCGCCGGCGACACGGCGAGCCAGCCGAGCCAGTGCTCTTCCGATCTCTTCGCAAAGCTTGCTTTCGCATCGACCATGCGGGCGCACTCCTGGTCCAGAGCTGTCACGCTGCGGCCTCTATCTGCTCGGCGTCGCGCTGGCGCATGCCCGCACCGTCAAATTGCAGCAAGGAAGCCGGGTCGATCTGAAGGCCGACCGTGCGGCCTGGTTCGGAACGCGATGCGTCGGGATGCGTACGCACGACGACGGTGCCGCGCCCGTCTCCAAGCGCCACGTTGAGGAAGATGTCGGAGCCTAGATTCTCGACGCTTGCAACGACGCCATTGAGTTTTCCATCACCGGACGCGGTTATTCCGACGGCCTCTGGACGAAACGCAAGGTGCGCCGTGTTGCCGTGAACGCCTGGCGGAAGCGATGCGCCCAGCGATAACCAGTGTGCGCAGGAAACCACGTTGATCTTCGGGCTGCCGATCATCTCGGCGACCCTCAGGTCCTGCGGATCGCGATAGAGCCGTTCCGGCCGGCTGACCTGAAGCAGTTCGCCGCCCATCATCACGGCGACGCGGTCGGACATGGTCATCGCCTCCGCCTGATCGTGGGTCACGTACACGAAGGTGACGCCCAGACGGCGATGCAGCGCGATGATTTCCGCACGCATCTGCACCCGCAATTTGGCGTCGAGGTTGGACAGCGGCTCGTCCATCAGGAACACCGCGGGCTGCCGCACCATCGCGCGGCCCAGCGCGACGCGCTGGCGCTGACCACCGGAAAGCTGACCCGGCTTGCGCTGCAGCAGATGGGCGATATCGAGCATGCTCGCTGCCTGCTCGACCTCGGCACGGATCGCCCTTTCAATGCCGCCGCGTCCCGGCAACGCACGGCCGACAAATGGCAGCCGCTGAGCGAAGCTCAGACGACGGGTCCGCAACGGCAGGGCGACGTTGTCGAATACGCTAAGATGGGGATAGAGCGCGTAAGACTGGAACACCATGGCAACGTCGCGCTCCTTGGGACGCTTGTCGTTCACGCAGCGACCGCCCACCACGACCTCACCGCTATCCTGCGCCTCCAGCCCGGCGATGATCCGCAGCAAGGTCGATTTTCCGCAACCGGAGGGACCGACCAAGGTAAGAAACTCGCCGTCGCGAATGCTTAGCGACACGTCTTTCACCACGGCGGTTTCGCCGTAGCTCTTCTCAATGTGGCGCAGTTCGATCTCAGCCATTGCGGCCTCCCGACGCGACCTGCAGCGGACGCCCATCCATTCCGGAGGCGGGAAGTCCGAGATGCGCGAGAATGGTCGGCGCGATGTCGGTGATGCAGGAAGGCTCCTGCCTCGCCGCGCCGCGGCTAAAGCCCGCACCGTCGATCATCAGGAACGGCGATTGCTCCCCCGCGCCGAGGCCACCGTGCTGGCCACTGCCGAGAATATCTGCCTTGTCACCGGCGCGCTCCGCGACAAGGCTGGTGCCGGCCACGCCATAGGCATTGGGCTCGTCGCTCGCGCGCATCGAGACCGCAAATGCAAGGCCGTGATCCTTGCCCTGCCCCACCGACGCCAGCGCGCTGCCACCCAGGACGGTTTGCGCCCATTCCTGATTGGCAAGAAAGTCGCCGACCAGCGGCGTGCGTGCGACGAAATCGGGATGGACGTAGAGCAGCGCCGAGGTGCCGTTCGAGGCGACGACCACGTCGGTCGATTCAAGACTTTCCTTCAATCCGGCAGTGACGAGCTCCTCATCGATGTCGATCACCCCGGTGACTGTCTGATGGCCGTGATCCGATCCTATTAGCAGGAGAACCTCGTCGCTGTCGGCGAGCGTGGCGACCGCGTCCATGACGCGTCCGGCATTGCGGTCTGCTTCAGCCAACACCGCAAGATGACCCGGCGACCCCATGGGCAGGGCGTGCTGCGTGGCGTCCGGCTCGCCGAGCCATAACACGGCAAGCGCAGGCGGATCGGATTCGGGCAACACCGCTTCACGGATGAAGCGCTCGGTCATCGCCCGGTCGCCTTCGACATCCTTCGTGACACGAAGCTGCTCGTCATCCGGAAGCGGGACGCGGTCGCGGCCGAACGATCCAGCGCGATGATAGACCCGGCCAAATCCATCCGGATCGTGCGCGTAGGCCGCTCCCGGCGAAACGTTGCTGAAAATGATAGCGCCGCCGCTGCCTGTCAGGCGCTCCGCCAGGGTCGGTACGGCCAGCGAGCGACCGGTGACCCGCCGCTTGTGCTGGAGAAAATCGGGCTGACCCGCGTCGTGCCGAACGAGGCGCCCGTTTTCCATCAGCGCCATGGTGTTGCCCTGCAAGCCGTGGCGCACCGGATGGCAACCGGTCGCCAGGCTCGCCGAGACCACCCGTGTGCAGGACGGAAACACCGTGCGATGGGCGGCGAACTGTTCGGAGCGCTCCGCAAAGGCGGCAAGACGGGGCGTGGTCTGCCGCGTCACGAGATCGCGGCGAAGACCATCGAGGATAACGAGAATAGCGCGAGGCATAAATCAGACTTCCATATCGTTGAGCAGGACCGAAAAGACGTCGTAGTTGCGGAGCGGTTTCCCCCTGCCCTCAACCCGTTCGGCCTTCAGTGGGTGAGAGAGAATGAACGGCACCACCTGTTCGGCGAGCCCGCCATGAGAACGCAGCCGCTCGCCCGAGAGTTGGGAAAGGTCGTGGTCGCTTGCATGGCCGCCGAGGGCGACGCCCGACCTCGCCACCACGGCGATGTCACCTTCGCGATCTTCCGGCAGCTCGAAGCGCAGGCACGCTTCCTCACGCGAGGTCGCCATAGAGACGCCAGGAATCTGCCGAATGAAGTTCAACACCGTGGTGATGGAAGGCTCCGTCCGTTGCAGATGGACACGGACAAAGCCGCCGAGAGCACCATGGTGACGCACGAAGGGATCGGTGATCGGACAGATGACGCGGGCAGCACCCGCACCGAAGGCGGCATCCAGCAGGTCGCCAAGATAGACGACGTTCGGCTCGCCGCTCGGATCGGCCATGTCGTTCATGCCATGGTCGGCGACGATCCCGACGCTGGCGCCGAGCGCAACCAATTTTGCGAGCCGCTGGTCCACCGCACCCATGAAGGCGATCGCTTCGGGAGCATCCGGCGCGTGCTTGTGCTGCACATAATCGGAAAGCGACAGGTAAATCAGGTTGGGCCGGCGGGTTTCAAGCAGGCGAATTCCGGCATCGAGCACGAACAAGGAAAGGTCCGCGGAATACTGGTCAGGCGCTCCCCGCCCCACCAGCGCACCGATTGCGGAGATGCCGTTCTCCGCATCGGTCGCCTCGTCGGCCTTCTCGGCGGAGAAAGCGATGCCGTCGAGCCCATGACCAAGCGCCCGGCGCAGCTTGTCCTTGGCCGTAACGGCGGCAACCTTGGCTCCTGCTTGCGAGAATGCCGCCAGAATGGTCGGCGCGCGCAAGGGCGTGGCATCTACCATCATGATTTCTGCGCCGCTATCGCGGTCGAGATAGAAATTGCCGGAGACACCGTGAACGGCAGGCGACACGCCGCAGACGATCGACACGTTGTTGGGGTTGGTGAATGTCGGCATTGCCGCAAGCGCGGAGGCGGCGAAGCCTTCGCGCCGCATCCGGTCGATGGCTGGGATCGCCCCGGCGGCGCTGGCAGATTCGATATAGGCGGGATCGCAGCCGTCGAAACAGATCACCACGGCCGGATGTTTCGGCCACGCATAGGCGCGCCCGTTCACTCTCACCAAGGGTCTCTCTGCGCGATAGGACGCGGCATCGGTCAGGATTCGATCAGGCTTGTTCATCTGAAGACTCAAGGTTGAGGGTTGCAGCGTCTGCGAGCCACGCCGCCACGCTGAGAAGATTGCGGTCGCCACCCTGACAACCAACGAGTTGAACGCCGATCGGCAGGCCATTCATCCCGCGCAGCAGCGGTAGCGACACGGTCGGTAGTCCACACAGGCTCCAGGGCATGGACATCGCGCCGGAACCCGGCCCCTCCTCGAGGCGCGTGGCCTCTCCTGGCGCGGAGAGCGTGATCAAGGCGTCATGATCATGGAACAATGAAGCGGCCAGAGCGGTGAGCCGGTCGGCCATGGCATCGAGTTCGAGATAATGTGCAGCGCTCAATGCGCGCCCGGCAACAATGCCCTCCTGCAGTGGAAGGCAGAAGCTGCGGAACGTTTCCTTCGGCACGGCACCGAAACGATGCGCTAGATGCGCGTTCAGAAGACCCAGCACGACTTCAAGCGCCATATCGAATTCGCGGGGAAGATCGACATTCACGACGGCTGCAGGCAGTCCGGCGACCAAACGATCGAGCGCTTGACGCGCGTCGGGACTTACCATGTGCCAGCCCGGCCCGCGGACCAAACCGAGCCGGGGCGGATGCCGCAGCGCCTCGACGTCCGCGAACTTGCGATCGAATGCTCGGGCAAACAGTGTGAGGTCGTCGACCGACCGGGCCAGCAGACCGACATGCGCCATACGGGGGACCAGCACATTCGATCCCCGCATACTCGTGAAACCGAGCGAGGGTTTGAAGGCGAATGCGCCACAAAACGAAGCGGGTAGCGTCGTTGATGCCGTGTGCTGGGTGCCGAGCGCCAACGGAACCATGTGGTCGACGACGGCGGCCGCAGAACCCGCCGACGAAACGCCCGGTGAGCGCGACAAATCCAGAGGATTATGGGTCGGACTGGGATGATACATTCCAAATTCGGACGTGGTGGTCTTGCCGACGATGAGTGCCCCTGCTCCGTGGAGCACGCTGACGGCATCCGCGTCTTGGGTTGGCCGACGCCCACACAAACTGGCGCTGCCGTATTCGGACGGCATGTCACTGGTATCGAACACATCCTTCACGCCGACGGGCAAACCATGCAGCGGGCCGATCGGGTATCCCGCCGCCTGCCATTGATCTGCCTGCCGCGCACGTTCCCGCGCCAGATCGGCATCGAGGAAACTCCAGGCCTTCACCTGCGGTTCGCGAATGGCAATCCGCTCCAGGCAGGCTTCCATCACGGATGTCGCCGTCAGCCGGCGATCGCGGATTGCACTGACGATCGCGCGAGCCGACAATTCGTTCAATCGCCTGCCATTCGAACCGAGCGTAAGCCTCTGGGTACCCGATACGTCATTCATCGGCCGATTGCCTCCACAGCCTGCGGGGTCCCGACCGCTTTCGGCGTTGCATCCTGCCGTCGAAGATTTGCGGCCAATGCACGGACATGGGGCAATAACCCGTCGCGAAACAGCAGGACGCAAAGAACAAAGACCGAGCCCTGAATTGCGACGATCCAGGCACCGAACGGCGACAGGAAATGCTGCATCGTCACCAGCACAGCGGCGCCGATGAGAGGCCCGCCGAATGTGCCGATACCGCCAATCAGCGCCATCAGCACGGCTTCGCCCGACAGATGCCAATGCACGCCGGATAAGGTAGCCAACTGGAAGACGATGGCGCTCATGGAGCCGGCGACGCCGGCGCAGAAGGCCGCGATGCCGAATGCCGCGAGTTTGTATCCGTCGACATTGTGCCCCAGCGACAGGGCCCGGCGTTCATTGTCGCGAATGGCGATCAGCATCATCCCGAACGGCGAGTTGATCAGGCGGCGCAGGCCGAACAGGACGCCGAGCATGGCGGCCGCGCTGAGCCAATAAACGTTGGTGTCGTTGCGAAGATCGATCAACCCCAGCAACATGCCGCGGGGGACGGACTGGATGCCATCCTCGCCATGGGTGAAGCTCGCCTGTACATAGGCAAAATAGACCATCTGTGCGATCGCCAGCGTGATCATCGCCTGATAGATGCCCCGGCGCCTGATCGCAAAGATTCCCATGACAAGTCCGAGAACTAGCGCCGACGCTATCCCGACGCCGATCGCGGCTTCCGGCGGCAACGCCCACTCCCTTGCCGCATGCGCTGTGAGATAGGCCGCCGTACCGAACAGGGCCGCCTGGCCAAAGGACATGATGCCGGCAAAGCCCAGCAGGAAGTTGAATGAAGCCGCGAAGATGGTGAAGCAGAAGATCTTCATCAGATAGACGGGATAAAGCAGCATCGGCAGCACCAATAGCGCGGCGACGGCGGCGAACGCCGGCGCCATGCCGGTCAGGCGCCCGGTGGCGGTTGCCTTATCCGCGGGCTCGATCCACGGCAGCCGGGCCGCCAGGAATTCGTGGGAGCGGACCACCGAAATGCCGAACAGCCCCTGCGGCCGAAGTAGAAGCACAACACACATGAAGGCAAAGACAATGAAGCTTGCCGCCTGCGGGACCAGCGCCTGCGTCAGGCTCTCGATCAGCGCGAGGGCATAGCTCGAGGCGATGGTTCCCCCGATCGAACCCATGCCGCCGATAACGATGATTGCAAATACGACAAGCAGGATGTCCGAGCCCATCAGCGGGCTGACCTGGTAGATCGGCGCGGCCAACGCGCCCGCAAGTCCCGCCAGCGCAGCGCCCAGGGCAAAAGTGGCAGCGAAGACACGAGGCACGCCGACGCCGAGCGCTTCGGCAGCCGCCGCATTTTCCGATGACGCGCGCAGAATCGAACCAAGACGGGTGCGCGTAATGGCGATCCAGACGACCACGCATATGACAAGCGCCACGGCGACGACCCAAAGCCGGTAGGCCGGGAAATACAGGAAGCCGAGATCCACTCCGCCGGACAGCCAATCCGGCGCGGCGTAGGGAAGACCGGTCGAACCGAAATAAGCATGGAAGCCGCCCTGAACGACCATCGCCGCGCCGAACGTCAGCATGAATCCGTAGAGCGGATCGAGGCCATAGGTTCGACGCAGCAACGAACGTTCGAGGATGATGCCGAAAACCGCGACGCAGAGCGGCGCGAAAACCAGCCCTCCGAAGTAGCCCAGGCCGAGATAGCGAGACCCTGCCCATGCGGCAAACGCGCCCATCATGTAGAGCACGCCATGCGTCATGTTGAGAATGTTGAGAAGGCCGAAGATGAGCGCCAGTCCGAGACTGAGCAGCGCATAGAACGAGCCGTTGACGAGGCCGATCGTGAGGTAGCCGAGGATGAGGTCCATCATGCGGGAATCACAGCGCAAGACGTTCGAGGAGCCGAGCCTTGATGTGCTCGCCCCCGCGGGTTTCGAGATCGTCCACGACCGCACCGTTTTCGATCGCCACCACCCGATCGGCGAGATGCAGGACGAAGTCGAGGTTCTGTTCCACGAGCAGGATCGTGTAGCCGCGGCGCTTGAGTTCGATCACCACCTGCTCGATCTGCCGCACGATAACCGGCGCCAGCCCCTCGGTGGGTTCGTCCAGAAGAAGCGTCTGCGCGCCGGTGCGCAAGATCCGGGCGATGGCGAGCATTTGCTGCTCGCCGCCGCTAAGCTGGTCGCCGTAGTGGCGCCCCCTTGTGCGAAGATTCGGGAACAGCGCGAAGATATCGGCCTTGGCCATGCCCGCGGCGCAAACCGCTGGAGGAAGGGCAAGATTCTCCTCGACGGTGAGGCTGGCGAAGATCGCCCGCTCCTCGGGGCAATAGCCGATGCCGAACCGAGTTCGCTCATACGGACGCATTCCGCTTGCGTCGCGGCCGGACAAGACAATGCTGCCGGTTTGTCGCGGCAGCAGACCCATGATGGCACGAAGGATGGTCGTCTTGCCCGCGCCATTGCGGCCGACCAGACAGGTCACCTCGCCCGGCCGAACCGCGAAACCGACGCCGAACAGCGACTGAGAATCGCCATACCATGCTTGCACGTTCGAGAGGCGCAGCGAAACCGCATCAGGCACGACGCTCGGCTCCGATGTAGGCGTCGATCACGCGAGCGTCGCGCGCGACCTCGTCGTAGCTGCCCTCACAGAGCACCGAACCCTCGGCGAGCACCGTGACCTTCTCCGCCAGACTTTTTACGACCTGCAAATTGTGCTCGACCAGAAGGACGCCACAGGTAGCGGCGACCGTCTTGATCAGCGCTGCGACAGGCGCGATGTCTTCCCGCGCCAGACCCGCCGTCGGCTCGTCGAGCAGCAGAAATTTGGGTGCGATCGCGATCGTCGTGACGATCTCAAGCAGCCGCCGGCGACCATAGGGCAGATCCGCGGCCCGGCGTTCGCTTTCGTCCGTCAGCCCGCCTTGCTCGAGAAGATGCCGGACCCTTGCTTCTTTTTCGTCCTGTCTCGAACGGCCGCGCAGGAGCTGGAGACCCCGCACGTCCAGCGCGAGCGCCGTTCGGATATTATCGACGACGGAGAGATTTGGGAAAATCGAGCAGATCTGGAACGATCGGGCGAGCCCGAGCCGCGCAAGACGGTTCGGTGAGACCGCAGTTACATCCATACCGTCGAGACAAACCCGACCGGCGGTTGGCTTCGTAAAGCCGCTGATCACATTGAACAGCGTGGTCTTGCCTGCCCCGTTGGGTCCGATCACTGCATGGATCGACCTTGTGTCGAGATCGATCGAGACGCCGCGAAGCGCTTCGAATTCGCCGAAGCAAACCTTCAAGTCGCGGGCGGTCAGCAGCGATGCTGCAGCGCGTTTTTGAACGGCCGAAGCAATCGGCGCGGCTGCCGGCTGCGAATGATCAAGAAGGATGGCCGTCATCGAACGCCCGGAGCGGCGCAGCCCGCGGTATCGATCGAGCGGAAAGCAGTGTCGGCCGGGACCGTGGCGATGCGCTCATAGTAGTCCCACGGCGCCTTGCTCTCGGCCGGGGTCTTCACACGATAAACGCCGAGATCGTAGATGACGCGGCCGTTTTCCTGGATGCGGACCTGCCGGCCGAATTTATCGACGGGCAGCTTTCGCATTTCCGTGTTCACGATAGCGGCGTCGTCAGTCTTCGCTTTGCTGGCGCCCTTGATGTAGTGCAGCACGCTGGTATAGACGCCGGCTTGCTCACGGGTCGGCATGCGTCCATGGGCCTTGAAGAAACGCTCGGAAAAGGCGCGCGTCCCATCGGTGTCGTTCCAGTAAAAGCCTGATGTGATGATCAGGCCCTGGGCCGCTTCGAGGCCGACACTGTTGATGTCGGTGACGAACGCATGGAGCGCCGCGACGCGCTGGCCACCGCGCATGATGCCAAACTGACCCGTCTGCTTGATGGCGTTGACGGTGTCAGCGCCGGCGCTCGCCAGAGCGACGACCTGCGCTTGCGAGGATTTCGCGCGCAGGATGAGCGCGGAAAAATCGGCCGTGCTCAGCGGGTGGCGGGCGCTTCCAATCACCTTGCCTCCACGTTCCTCGACGACGCGCGCGGCGTCTTTTTCGAGATCGTGGCCAAATGCATAGTCCGCGGTGAGAAAATACCAGGACTTCAGGTCCTGCTGCGTCAGGGCGGCGGCGGTCCCCCGCGCGAGCGAGTAGGTGTCATCCGTCCAGTGCGTGGCAAAGGGGGAGCAGCGTCCCCCGGTTATCTCCACGCTCGCGGCGCCGGATATCATCAGGGAACGCTTTTTTTCGGTGGCAATTGCCATCAATCCGAAGACCACGCCGGAATGCGGCAGGTCGGCGATGACGTCGACACCGCGCCGGTCAAACCATTCGCGGGCAATCGCCGACGCAACGTCTGGCTTGTTCTGATGGTCGGCCGTGATGATCTCGATGGGTGTACCGCCCGCGGTTCCGCCCGAATCCTCGACCGCCATGCGGGCCGCCAGGATTGATCCGGGTCCGCCGACGTCAGCGACAACCCCGCTTTGATCACCCATCACACCGATGACGATCTTGTTGTCGGAAAACTGCGCGACGGCGGACGTGGCCCAGCCGCACAACAATAGTGATCCGACGATCAGCCGACGCATGGACGATCTCCTGTTTCCAAGCTCGGCGGACTGATAGAGACCCCACGTAACACATTTGTGACGAATAAGGTACATTTGGGCACTTGTGGACAAGTATGAAGATTTGCCATTCCGACCCGGAAACAGGCAAACAGCGGCTCCTGAAGCTGGATCGGAGGATCGGGCGTGTTGATTCGAGGCCCGCAAGCGGCACCAAACGAAGGCGAAGCCGGCGATGGCCGGGCCGACGCCGCTTTGGTGGCCAAAATCTGCTGGTACTATTTCAGGGAGGGCCAAACCCAGGACGCGATCGCGCAGCGGCTGAAGATGACCCGCAAGCGCGTCAACCGGATCCTCGGTGACGCGCGGGAAAGCGGCTTCGTTCAAATCACGATCGCCGACCCGTCGGGCCAACGCACCGAGCTTGAAGAAGACCTCATCCGCAAATTCAATCTGCGTCACGCGATCGTGGTCCCGGTCCCGATGGGCGGCACCGATGTGCGTTCTTTCATCGGCGCCGCCGCCGCGCGATACGTCGCCGAGTGCCTTCCACCGTCGGGTTCGCTGGGAATCACCTGGGGGGGCACCATCAATGCCGCGGCTCAAAACCTGCCGCAGCGATCCGGAGACGGCACCCGCGTGGTGCTGATGTCCGGTGGGCTGGCCGAAAGCGCGCCGATCAATCCGTATGACAATGCAACGATGATTGCCCGCGCGCTCGGCGCGCGATGCTATTATCTGACCGCGCCGATGTTTGCCGAGACTGCGGAGCTAAGGGACATCCTCGTCGCGAGTGAGCCTGTTCGCTCAGTGCTCGCCATGGTGCCCTCCCTCGACGTGGCGCTGCTGAGCGCGATCGACCTCTCCGAGCAATCAAAGGCGCTCGAATACGAGGTCATCTCCCGGGAAACCTGGGCTTCGTTGCTCGAAGCCGGTGCGGTCGGGGATATTTGCGGTCACTACCTCGATTTGTCAGGCAAACCACTCCACCACCCCCTGGTGCAGCGGACGATCCATCCGCCGATCAACCACGTGCTTCAGATCAGACACCGGATTCTCGCCGCCGGAGGCGAGCACAAGGTCCCGATTATTCGCGCCGGCCTGCTGGCTGGCTTCGCCCAGGTGCTGGTTACTGATGAAGCCGCCGCGTCCAAACTCGTGGATTGAGGTTTGACTCACCACGGGAGCGAGTAGGTTTTGATATTCGTAAAACACTTCATGGCCTCCAGCACGCCCTCCTTGTGGCCGAGGCCGGAATCCTTGATGCCGCCGAACGGCGTCAGCTCCGTCCGGTATCCCGGAACTTCCCACACGTTGACGCAGCCGACGTCCAGGGCATCGACAAAACGGGTGATGGTGTCGAGCCTGTTTGTGCACAACCCCGCCGAAAGACCGAAGGCCGTTGAGTTTGCGATGGCGATGATGTGTTCGACGTCATCCGGACAGCGAATGATCGGCAGCACAGGGCCAAAGGTCTCTTCGCGCACCAACTCGCAACCGGACGGGACATGGTCCAGCAGTGTCGGCGGGTAAAGCGCGCCCTCTGGCGTATTGCCGAGCAGCAGGCGGGCGCCGTGCTCAATTGCGGCTTCGACGCGTCCGGCAATGGTCGACGCCGCCTTCGCATTGATGACCGTCCCGACATCCGTGTCGGGATCCACGGGATCTCCGGTCCTGAGGCGCTTCATCAGAGAGAGGGTTGCTTCGGCAAAGCGATCGGCGACATCCTCAACGACCAAAACACGCTTGACGGCGGTACAGCGTTGCCCGGAATTTTTGGTCGCCCCCTGCACCGCCAATCGGGCTGCGCGGTCGAGATCGGCGTCACCCATGACGATCAGCGGATCATTCCCGCCGAGCTCGAGCACCAGCCTTCTGTATCCCACCCGCTCGGCAATTTTCTTTCCGGCGCTCACCGATCCCGTAAACGTCACCAGGTCGATGTCCGGGTCATTAATCATTGCGTCTCCCAGCGAACGCGGTTCGCCAGTGACCACCGACAACATTTCCGGCGGCAGTCCCGCTTCATAGAGCAGCTCAGCAAGCGCAAGCGCGGTCAAAGGCGTCGCCTCCGCCGGCTTTAGTACGACCCTGTTGTTGGTCGCGATCGCTGGAGCAAGCTTGTGGCTGACGAGATTCAGGGGATGGTTGAAGGGGGTAATTGCCGAGATGACGCCAAGGAGTGGCGTCCTGGTCGCGAAGATGCGTCTGTTCTGCGCACTGCCTCCGATATCGCCCGCGTAAACCGCGCCGTCGTCCTGGAGCACCGCGTGCGCCGCGAATGTCCAGACATCCCTCGCCCGCGCGGTTTCGTGCAGCGAGTCTTTCAGGCACAGGCCGCTTTCCGATGTAATGAGATGCGCAAGCCGTTCCCGGTTTGCTTCGATCGCTTCCGCCGTGGCCAGGAGGATCCGCGCCCGCTCACGCCTTGTGAGCCTGGGACGAAATACCCGGGCGATCGCGAAGGCGCGCCGAACGTGCTCGGGACGGGCCTGCGGCACCGTGGCTATGACCTGATCGGTAAAAGGGTTCCGCACCTCGATCGTCGAGTCCGCACCGATATCCTCTCCTGCGATCTTCATCGGGTGATAGAGTCGTGTCGAATCCAACATCGCCGGGCTCCATGTGACGTTCCCTGCCAGTCGCAGGTTTCAGGGCGCGTGAGACCGTGCTCACAGGGATCGGCGCGCTTGACCGCCAAATTGCGATAGCGATGCCGACGCTCATAAGGACACAGGCAACCATGACGCACGTCCCAGAAGTCTCCCGCCGCAAAACAGCAGCCGCGATCAACGCGACGACAGGGATCAGCACGAGGCTCTGAGATGCGATCTGCGGGGAAATGCGCCTGAGCGCGCGGTACCACGCGACGAATGCCAGTCCGGTCGCCACGATCAGGTTGAATGCGATAGGCCACGCAAGTATCGGCAATTGTATCCAGTCAAGCCGACGTTCCAGCAGCAGCGACGCAACGATGACGACTCCCCCTGAGGTCGCCAACTGAAAAACGGTGCGGTTCCAAACGTTGATGTCGCCGTCGGTGCGTTTTTGGATCCATGTTCGCAGTGCCCAGCTGCAAGCCGCCATCGAAAGCAACGCGAGGCCCAGAATGCCATGAGATGCCGTCACGGGAACAGCACCCGACGCCAGCATCGCGAGACCAAGCATTCCGCAGGTCAGCACGATCACATCGAGAAGCGGTTGCATTTGGCGATCGATCGTCCACTCGATCGCGACGAGCCACAACGGCATCGTGTAGAAGATCAGAGCGCCGGTGCCGACATCGAGATACTGGAAGCCGACCAGGCCTAGCCCGAGGCCTCCGCCCGTTTGAAGGAGATTCATCGCGACACGCCTGCCCTTCCCTTCGCAACCGCGCTGGCGTCGGTATCCGAGGCACAGGCGAACGGCGCCGGTCACGATGGCCCCGCCGAGTAGACAGATGCCGACGAAAAACAGCGGCGGCGACGACTGCAAGACATTCTCGATCGCAAGCCAGTTTGCGCCCCAAACAATGACGGCGAACGAGAGGCAGTGGAAGCTGGTCAGCGTATTGACCGCCTGATGCTTCACCGCGCCACTCCTGCGGGCACCGCTTGCGGATCGAAGGCCAGCGGCTGTTCCAGCGCGATCTGGAACGCTCGTTTGTTCTCCTCCGGGGTGTGACGCGACGTAACACGGGGTAGCGCGTGCGAATGTGATTGATTGACCTTGCACAGCAGGAAGTGCGGCCCATCGGTCGACAGGCTTCGCGCAACAGCGTCATCCAATTCGGCCCTGGTTACGCACCGGCTGACCGCGCGGTATCCGCAGGCCGCCGCGACCGCTTCCAGCGAGGAAGTCACCGAGGTGGATTCCTGCCGCCCGGTTGAAACGTAACCTTCATTATCGAGGACGATGTGCAGGAAATTCCGGGGGGCAGCGTAGCCAATC
>Ga0307499_10000074_pt1 | contig 33154 bp, 22 predicted proteins | sample 13_S_MG_FD_201363 | JGI IMG/M metagenome (GOLD analysis project Ga0307499, IMG submission 201363) | Soil microbial communities from Populus trichocarpa stands in riparian zone in the Pacific Northwest, United States - 13_S | ecosystem: Environmental > Terrestrial > Soil > Riparian zone > Trees... | reverse complement strand
CGCGATCCCCCGGCGCAGCCAGGGCAGGAACGCGTATGTGCCGATCGGACCGGTCACGCGGGCACCCCGTTCAGCTCGGCGCCGGGTAGCACGTGCAGGCTGCCGGCCAGGTTCGGGTCGGCGGCGAGCAGGCCGGCCAGGTGGTCGGTGGCGGCGGCGTGGCTGCTGAACGTCGCGCTGACCGCCGCGTTGGTGGCCGCGGAGGCCACCGCGAAGGTCTCGCCGGTGACCGCGATCGCGTCGCCGTGCGGGTCGAGCCGGCTCTTCGCCTTGGCCGAGAACACCGAGCCGGTGATCGCGGCGCCGCCCAGGAAGTGGTCGAACAGTGCCGCGGGCAGCGCCTGGAACCGGAACGCCCGGCGGCGGAACCGGTTGTCGATCACGACCAGCTCGTACCGGACGGTCCGGCCGGTCATCCGGGCGGTGCCGGCGGCGGACCCGCCGACCGACAGCTCGATCCCGCCGTGCTGCGGCTCGTACGCCGGCCGGGACAGCTTCGCCGCGTCGTCCAGGTTCAGGAACTGCGCGGCGGCGAACTGCTCGTCCAGGTCGGCGGCCCGGACCAGGCCGCCGCCGGCCACCCCGAGGGCGAACCGGTTGCAGTCCCGGGCCCGCTTGCTGCCCAGCTTCGCGATGGTGAGGTCCAGCGGGACGGCCCGCTGCCGCACCTGCAGCGTGCCCACCGGGTGCAGCACCAGCGCCTCGGACTGGTCCAGCGTGCGCAGGCTGACCAGCAGGTTCGCGCCGGCCGGGAGCTTCGCCGTCCAGGCCTGGTCGAGCGCCAGTTCGGCGGCCAGCACCGGCAGCACGTCGGCCGGCTCCAGCGTGGTGTCGCTCGCCTCGCCCCAGGTGATGTCGAAGTCGGCGGATATCTCGAAGAACAGGATCGAGATCGACCCGGAACCGCGGGCCCGCCAGGCGCTCGGCCCTTCCAGCGCGAACTGCAGGTGGATGCTGAGCAGCCCCACCCCGAACGCCCGCAGCGACACCGACGCGGATATCTCGACGATGAAGTAGAACGGCGAGAACTGGAACAGCGCGTCCAGGCCGATGTGCCCTTCGATGCCGAAGTCGTCGAACCCGAACATCAGCTCGGCGCGCGCGCCGAACTGCGCGGTATTGCTGGTGACCGCGAAATAGCCGGACACCCGGATCCGCGCGTAGTCGGTGTTGACGATCGTCACGGCGACCCGGTTCGGCACCGGGAACGGCAGCGGCGGCGGGGTGAACCGGGGGTGGAAACCGCCGACGCTGAGGACGAAGTTGGCGTCGTCGCCCCAGCCGACGAGCAGCCCCATCTCGCCCTCGATGGTCATGAACAGCACCCGCGAGTCGAAGATGCTGGCGAAGAAGTACAGCCGCTTCTTGTCGAACTCGATCGCGCCGGCGAAGTTGACCTGGAGCAGGATCAGCGCCGCGTCCTCGTCCGGCAGGGCGAGTTTCAGCACGCCCACGATCGCGATGTTGCCGGGGATCTCGATGATGATCCCGACCGCGACGCTGACCAGCGTGGGCGTGCCCCAGCCCAGCTTGACCATCGGCCCGATCAGGAACGTGCCCTGCTTCACCGGGAAGAACCGGCGCAGGTCGGACAGGATCCGCGGCGCGTTGGCCACCACGTCCTGCGGGAACATCACCGACTCGATGGCCCCGCTGCGGACGCCCTCCATCAGCGCCTGCAGGTTCATCGTGCGGTTCAGCCCGACCAGCCCGCCGACCGCGATCAGGGTGAAACCGAAGCCCAGTTGGATGCCGGTGCCGAACTCGACGCTGAGCACGATCAGCAGCGAGAAGCCGGGGCTGCCGTCCGGGTTCTTCGTGGTGATCAGGCCGATGGCGCGGATCGCCAGGAAGTCGGCGAAGACCAGCTCCAGCGCGCCGGCGTACTCGCCCCGCTCGGCGTCGATGAACAGGTAACCGCCGCCCTTGACCACCCCGGCGTCGACCGACAGCCCGACCCCGGACGGCGGCCGGAACGCGAACGAGAGGTCGGCCAGGCCCAGGTTGCCGTCGTGGCCGGGCGGGAAGCTGAGCAGCGCGCGGGCGCCGATCTGCTCGACCACCGCCTGCACCGGGCCGAGCTCGCCCTTGATGTTCGCGGTCAGGTCGATCGGGAAGCCGGTGCCGTCGATGCCGATCCGGACGGTCAGCGCCTGGATCTCGATCGGGCCGAGCTGGATGTGCGCCGGCACCTGGATCTCCAGGCCGCCGCTGCCGGTGAAGTACACGCCGCCGCCGGCCGTCCAGCCGAAGCCCAGGTCGAAGTCGGCGGCCAGGCCGAACCCGGACATGATCGAGCCGATGAAGCCGTCCGCGTCGGCCAGCGAGATGACCAGCCGGCCGCCTTCGATCCGGCCCTCCAGGCCGAAGTCGCCGGTCGCCTGGCCGGCGGCGGAATCCCAGCCGAACAGCGCCTTCACCGCGAAGCTGAGCCGCTGCGCGGACAGCCGGCTGCCGCCGACCACGCCGATCAGCGTCACCGCTTCCTCCGGCGGCGCCGGCACCCGGGCCACCCCGACGGCCAGCTCGCCCTGCACCGAGCCGGCCGGCGGGACCAGCGTCAGGTTGGCCGGTGGCTGGATCCGCACCCCGGTCGAAGCGCTGGCGCTGCCGCTGGCCCGGAACTCCAGGTCGAGCCCGGGCGCGATCGGCAGCACCAGGTCGAACCCGTCGCCCACGGCCAGCATCAGCATCGCCTGCAGGCCCGGCGGGTTGACCCCGGTCGGGGTGCCCGCGATCGAGGCGAGGAACAGCTCGATCGCCGGCCGCGGGTCCGGCCCCGGGGTCGTGGTCCGGGTCACCGGCAGGCCGAGGCCGCTGAGCAGGTCGGCGATCCGGGTCAGCAGCGCCGGCGCCTGGAACCCCGGCTGCCCCCAGCCGTACAGGTCGGCCAGCAGCTGCTCGGGGGAGGTGACGAAGTCGCCGATCCGCTCGATCCGCAGCCGTGGGTACTCCGTCTCCGGCTTCGCCGGGTCGCGCGAGCCGGCGTTCTCGTGCACGAAGTCGATCACGCCGAGCAGGGTCAGCAGCGCGGTCAGCGTGGGCTGGCGGGCCTGCAGGTAGTCCAGCAGCACCAGCTCGAGCAGCCGGCCGGGCAGCGCCGCGGCGAACGCGTCCAGCTCCGGGCCGGAGATGCCGGGTGCGGACGGGAGCGCGGCCAGCGCGTTGCCGATGGTCACCGACGCGTCGATCAGCGTCGCCACCTTCTCGGCCAGCACGACCGCGTCGCCGGCGATCGAGATGCCGCCCTCGTCCGCCTCGATCGAGTCGATCAGGCTGTTGACCAGCGCGGGTAGTTGGCCGGCCGCGGTCGCCGCGGCGCCGAGCGCGGTCCGCAGCGCCGGGCTGAGCAGCTCGTTGGGCAGGTGCAGGCCGAGCCGGGCCAGCGTGTTCAGGGCCCGTTCCGGCTGCAGCCGCGCGGCCAGCGGGGACAGCGCGTCGGCCAGCAGGATGGCGATGCGCTCGAAGGTTCCCGGGTCAGCGGGCATCTCGCCGTCCTTCCGCGCGGCCGGTCACGGTCCGGCCGGGGCTGGGGTGTGCGGCCGGGGCGGCCGTCCCGCTGCCGATCGGGACGGTGCCGATCGGGACGGCCGGCGGCCGGGCGGGCCGGCGGGTGGCTGGCCGTCCGGCGGCTGCCCGTCCCGGGGCGGGCGCTGCAGTGCGGCGGCGGCGGCGATCGCGAGCAGCAGCGCCGGGGCGGTGACCGCGGTCGCCAGCGCGAGCAGCGTCAGCAGCGCCATCAGCACCGCGTGCCGGGCACGCAGCCACGGGATCGGCGCGGCGGCCCGCTCGATGCCGCGCACCGCCGCAGCGGCCGGCCGGACCAGCACCCGCCGCGCCGCCACCCGGACCCGCTCGTGCCGGGTCAGCCAGCCGGCCAGCTGCGGGCTGACCGAATAGTAGGCCCGGTTCACCATCGCGATGAACCGGCCGCCGGCCGCGGTGCCGGTGGCCAGCTCGAACCGCAGCCGGCGCAGCGCCACCACCTCGGCCGCGATCATGCCGGCCGGCGCGGCGCCGGCCAGCAGGGTCAGCACCAGGCACGGGCACAGCGACCCGCCACCGCCGCTGGGGGTACCGCCGGTGCCGCCGCCGGAGCTGGCCGGCCCCGACAGCACCTGCACGAACAGCGCGCGCTCGCACGGCCGCTGCTGGTTGTCGATGATCCAGAGCATGTAGTAGCCCGGCGGCGCGGTGGACGCCTGTGCCGCCGGCAGCATCGTCACGGTCAGCTCGTTGCCGACCGCGGGAGGGAACGTCAGCGGCACGTACCGCTGCTCGCTGTCGGTGTGGTGGGTGGCCGCGCCGGGCCGCATCAGCGCGACCGCCGTGATGTCCGCCGCCTGCGGCGTGGTGATCACGAACGTGGACCCGTACGGCACCTGCCGGGTGCTGGCGCCGTTGCGGGTGACGTCGGTGATCGTCGGCCGTGGGCCCTTGAAGAAGTACGGCGGGCGGTAGATCTCCCGCTCCTTGCGGTTGAGCTGCCGGGTGCCGAGCGTCCAGCGCAGGTCGGACGGCCAGCCCGCCGGCCAGGGCAGCTCCTCCTCGTCGTCGTTGCCGTCCGCGCCGCCGGCGACCACCACCCGGCCGTCCGGCAGCAGCAACGCGGTCGAGTGGTACATCCGCGGGTGGACCATCGAGGCCACCGGGCGGAATCCGGTCCCGGGCGTGAAGATCTCCGCTACCCGGGACGGCGTCGTCGGCGGGTCGGGCAGCCACTTGTAGTGGTTGTGCCCGCCGCAGACCAGCACCGTCGCGTCCGGCAGCAGCACCAGGTGCCCGTTGATCCGGCCGTGCGCGGTGGCGCCGCCGCCGGGTGCCGGCGCCCAGCTCGGCGCGGACCCGGTGGTCAGGATCTCCGCCGACCTGGCGTCCGCCGGGTCGGCGATGTGGTCGACGGCGCTCGGCCCACCGCCGCCGGCCTGCAGCACCGGGATGTCGCTGGAGTTCTGCGCCTCGCTGCCGCCGACGACCAGGATCTTGCCGTCCTGCGCCGGTGGCAGCAGGACGCTCATCCCCTCCTCGCGGCGCGGCCGGGACGGCTCCACGCCCAGCGCCGTCCAGGCCCCGGCGTTGCCGGTCACGGTCAGCGCGCGGCTGGTCGGCTCCGGGATCTGCTGGCCCCAGTTGGTGTGCGAGTAGTAGATCCGGCCGTCCGGCGCCAGGTGCAGGCCCGGGTAGAGGGGCAGCTCGAAGTCGACCCCGGTCAGCGCCTGCGGGACGAAGTTCGGCGCGGCCAGCACCTCGACCAGGTTGGCGATGTCGGCCGTGCCGTGCGCCGTGCCGTACTCCAGCCGGCCGGAGAAGACCAGCACCCGGCCGTCGCCGAGCAGCACCGCGGTCGGGTACCAGCGGCCCTGGATCAGCTGCTGGCCGGTGTCGATCCAGTGCCCGTCCGGGAACCCCGCCGTCGGCGTCGGGTCGAAGATCACGATGTTCTTGGCGCCGCGGCTGCTGTGCCCGACGAAGTCCGGGTCCGAGCCGCCGACGGTGAGCAGCCGCCCGTCCGGCAGCTGCACGAAGTGGCAGCAGAACAGGTCCATGCCGGCCGGGAACGGCACCCGGGACAGGTTGCCGGTGTCCGGGTCGAACACGAAGCTGACCGTGGCGTAGTACATCGTCTCGGCGTGGCCGGAGAACCAGAGCACCTTGCCGGTGTGCAGCAGCGCCGAGTGGATCACGAAGAGGTCCCGGGCGTCGGTCACCGTGAGCGCGGCGTACCGCAGTGTCTCGTCCGGGATCGCGTTGACGACGGGCGCGTCCCAGGCGCCATCGGTGGCGGTCACCGGGCCAGCTCCGCACGATTGTCAGGCGACATGGCTGACCACCAGGGCGCCGCCGGCGGCGAGCAGGGCGAGGCCGACCAGGCGGGCCAGCCGCTCGCCCCCGGGCGCACCCTTCTGGACCGCGCCGACCAGCGCCAGCAGGTACATCCAGCCGAGGTTGCCCATGCCGACCAGCAGCATCACCGCCAGCAACGCCGCGCAGCAGCCAAGGCAGGACCGTCCATACGCGACACCCACGGCCAGCGACTGGCGCAGCACGTCCGGGCCGCCGGTCCAGTGCTGGCGCAGGAAGCCGGCCGGCGTGCGGCAGGCCCGCAGGCACCGCCCGGCCAGCCCGGAGAGCTGATACGCCCCGGCCAGCACCAGCACCCCGGCCGCCAGCCCACGTCCGTCCACTGTGGACTGGGTCGCGGCCAGCCGGTGCCCGGCCGCCATCAGCAGCGCGGCCAGCAGGCCGGCCAGCGCCCAGACCGCCAGGAACCCGGCGCTGACCGCGGCCCGGAGCCGGGCCCGGTGCGGCCGGGCGGCGGTGACCCGGTCGAACGCGGCCAGCACCGGCAGCGCCGTCGGCAGCATGGTGGCCACCGTCATCAGCAGCCAGGCGGCCGTGGTGCCGGCGAGCGCGGCTGGTGCGGCGCTGCCGTGGTCCAGCCAGTGCGCGGCCGGCGAGGCGCCCAACCACCAGAGTGCCGCGCCGGCGGCGAGCGCCAGACCGCCTGCCAGCAGGACGTCCTGGCGGGCCGGGGTGGCCTGGTGTACCTCCGGCCGGGACGGTGCGGCGGCCGGTGCGGGTGGCGCGGGAGCGGTGGGTGCGCTGGTCATGCCGGGGTTCCGGCGAAGGTGTAGCCGAACCGGCCGCGCATGGCGGCGCGGCCGGTGACGTCGATGCCGAAGCCCTGGCCGCCGAGGTCGACCCGGAAGGCCGTGCTGCTGCCCACCTCGGCGCTGGCGCCGAGCACGTTGCTGAGCCGGCCGTGGGCCAGCTCGGTGACCGCGCCATCGGCTCCGACCAGCACCTGCGCGTCGCCGCTGATCCGGTGGTCGACGGTGAGGGTGGCGTACCGGCCGGTGCTGGCCACGTCGATGGCGGCGCGCTCGGCCCCGCGCAGCACGCCCATCAGCGTGCCCAACTCGCCGAGCGGCCCGCCGGCCTGGCCGGTGAATACCGCGACCAGCCGGCGGTACTGCTCGTCCGAGGCGGTGTCGGCGACGAACAGGTAGACCTCCTGGCCGCCGGTGTCCCGGTGTCCACTGTGGAACGAGACGCTGACCACGCGGATCCCGGCGACGTCCACACCGTCGATCTGGCCGGCCGTGATCGACCAGGCGAAAGCGCCGGTGCACCGGTTGTCCGTGGGTGGCAGGTTGACCCAGCACGGGCAGACGGTGTGGCAGTCGCACAGCTCCAGGAACTCGCCGGTCAGGTCATAGGCAAGAACGGCAGACGACACGAGGGCCCCGCCTCTCAGCAGCCAGATATCGGGATCAGATATCGGAATCGAATGCTGATTACGGCGGCGGCAGGCAACCGGACGCGACGGCCACGGGCCGGTTCGGGACAGATCGGCGCATTGTTCCCCCCACCAGGCGCATCCCCCCAGGAGCGCCGTCACCGGTGAGTGTTGTGGTCAACCCCACGCAACCGCAATGATCGGTTTGCCACCTTGCCCGAACAGGCATGATCATTGCCCGCCGCCCACCGGCGCCCGGCCCAGCCACCTGGGCCGATCGGCCGCGGCCGGGCGGCTGTCGCGACGCGCCACCCCGACCTACAGTGGCGTGAATCCGGCACGGCATCCGCATGCCGACACCCGATTCCCCCGCAACCTGAACCTCGAGCCCGCGGCCGGGGCCAAACCGGGTAGTTTGCGCTCGCCGTCACACCGGAGCGACGCATGGGCGAAGCCCGCCGAAATCGGGCGACAGGGGGGTGCAATGGAGTTGTCAGTCGCGTTGGCCGGCGCGGGCTATGACGAGCTGGAGTCCTTGTACGAGCGGGTCAGCTCGACCGAGGAGTTCCGCGGACAGGTGCGGTGGGCGCCGCCGAAGAACCCGGCCAGGGACGCGGGCGCGAAGCCGAACGCGTTCCTGGTGGCGGTCGAGGCGGATCCCACCCTCACCGTGCTGGCGAACACGCTGTCCGGCTGGATGCAGACCCGCCGGCCGCACGCATGGGTCCGGATCGCGGTCCGGCGCCAGCGCCGGCGGGTGGAGATCACCGCGACCAACGCCGCCGACGCGGCGGCACTGCTCCGCCGCGCCCTGGCCGACGGAGATTGACCGCCCGGTCCCGGCGCGGTGCGGCCGCGCCGGGACCGACGGGTTCGGCGGTAGGTGGCCGGGCCCGGCGGGGCGGGATGCCCCGCCGGGCCGATCGGTCAGCGGCGGTCGGTGTGGACCAGGATGTCGAAGGCGAAGAAGCCGACGTCGGTCTCCCGGACCAGGGTGGTGGCGGCCGAGGAGTAGGCGATGACCTCGCCGTCGGCGCTGATGGCCGGGCTGAGGCTGTCCAGGTTGCCTTCGGCCTCGCGGGTGGCGCTGACCCGGCGGGTGGTGCCGGCGCGGCGGTCCCGGACGAAGACGTCCACCCGGCCGTTGCCGTCACCGTCGACCAGGTTGCCGGCGAACGAGGCGTAGCTGACGAACCGGCCGTCGGCGCTGATCACCGGTTCGATGCTGTTGTCGTCGCCCGGCACCCCGGCGTCGTCCCGGCTGATCGCCTGGTAGCGGCCGGTCACCCGGTCGAACAGGACGATATCGCGGACGTGCCCGTTGCCGTCCGGGAACAGGTCGGTGGTCTGCGAGTCGAAGACGATGAACCGGCCGTCCGGGGTGATGCTGCCGTGGTCGCTGCCGGCCAGCGGGTCGGTCGAGCCGGGCGGTGAGCTGATCGCCTGCAGCCGGCCGGTGTCCAGGTCGCGCAGGTACACGTCACCGAGCGCGGCCGGGTTGCCGCCGAGGTTGGTGGCGAACGAGCCGAAGACGACCAGGTGCCCGTTGCCGTTCAGGGCCGGGCGGAACGAGAGGTTGTCGGCCTGGGTGCCGTCCGGGGCGTCGTTGGCGCGGATGGTCCGGCCGGTGCGGCGGTCCCGGACGATGATGTCGGAGCTGAAGTTGGTGTCCGGCAGCACCAGGTTGTCGGCGAACGACTCGTACGCGACCCGGCGGCCGTCGGCGCTGATCACCGGGCTGGTGCTGGCGCCGTTGCCCTGCCGGCCGTGGCTGTCCACGCTGACCCGCTGGGTGCGGCCGGTCCGGCGGTCGTGCACGAACACGTCGGCGGTCTGGTTGGTGTCGAACCGGACCAGGTTGGTGGCCGCCGAGTCGAAGGCCACGAACCGCCCGTCGGCGCTGATCGACGGGCCGCCCAGCCCTTCCAGGAACCCGCTGTTCCCGTCCCCCTGGACGCCGAGGCTGCTGACGCTGATCCGCTCGGTCCGGCCGGTCCGCCGGTCCCGGACGAAGACGTCGGACGCCTCGTTGGTGTCGCCCGGGACCAGGTTGTCGGCAAGCGAGGTGAACGCGACGAAGCGGCCGTCGGCGCTCACCGCCGGCAGCACGCTGTCCTGATCGCCCTGCACTTCGGCACTGCTGCGGCTGACCAGTTCGGTCGAGCCGCGCGGCGGCGCGGCGGCCGCCCCCGACGCGGCCATCAGCACCACACCGGCGGACACCGATAACACGACTAATGCGCGCTTCATCCTCACCCTCCCAGCGTTACGGGAGGGTCACGCTATGCGCCGGGGCAGGTTTGCGACGCTAAGGCATGGCTAAGTCGCCGGGCCAGCGATCAAGGCTGGCCGGGCAGCGGGGTGGGGTTCGCCAGCGGCGCGGTCCGGACGCCCTGCTCGGCGACCCGGACCTCCACCGTCCACCGGGGTTGGCCGTTCGGGCCGGTGCCGGACTGCCGGACGTCCATGATCGTGAACGAGGTGCCGCGCTCGACCAGGAACTCCATCTCCGACGGCATCGAGGCCAGCGGCGCGCCCGCGGTCGGGTTCAGCGGGTTGGTCGGCTGGGCCCCGCTGGTGGTGCCGCCGAGGTACCGGCCGCGGGTGCCCTTCGGGACCTGGATCACCAGCTCGACCGCGCCGCTCCAGGTGCCGCTCTCGATCGAGGTGCTCGCGTACGCCTGCTGGACGAAGCTGCTGCCCTTCAGGTTCGCCAGCTGGGCCGGGTCGGTCACGTTGAGGCTGCTGAACTCGGCGACCGACGTCTTGCGGTGCACCACGGTGTCGAAGGGCACCGGCCGCATCGCCTGGTCCAGATCGCTGGCCACGGCCGCGGCAGCCTGCGGGTCGGACACCAGCTGGCCGGCGCCCTGCCCGCGCAGCGACGGGTTCAGGTGCCCGGACAGGTCGTCGCTGTAGAACCAGAGCGCGTACCGCTGCTCGTCGGTCATCGGGCCGTGCGTCTGCTCCCAGGCGTGCCACTCGTCGGCCGTGCGCGGGGCGAAGTTGCCGTCCTGGCCGAGATCGTTGTGCGGCCGCTGGTACGGGCCGTCGCCCGGGCGCCAGGTGCCGGTGGCCGGGTCGAAGGTCACGTCCCGAGCACCGCCGACCACCCGGTCCGCCGCCTCCCCGAACGTCGGCCCGGTTGGCGTCGACAGCCGGTCGCCGGTCGTCCCGGCGGTGATCTGGGCGTTCCGTACGTCGTAGGCGAAGCCGGTGCGGTTCGGCGCGTAGTGGGCGTTGGCCGCCGCGGTCGGGTCGGTGATCCCGGCCCGCTGCTGGTCCAGCAACCAGGTCTCCGGCGGCAGGCTCGCCGGTACGGCCGGCTGCGCGGCGTCCCCGGGCAGCAGCGGGGCCTTCCCCTCGCGGACCCGCACCTCGTTGATCCGCTTCAGGTCGAGCCGCGAGCCGCGCTCGGAGATCTCGGCACCGGCGACCGAGTCCATGCTCGCGCTGTACAGCGTCGTCCCATCCGCGTTGTGGGCGCCGAGATCGCCTTCCAGATTGGCGAAATGCGCGTCGAGGTCGTCGGCCGAGAACAGTTTGCCGTCATCGACCTGAGCGCTCCCCCCGCCGACCGCCGCCGCGCCGACCCGCGCGTCCCCGATCCGGGCCTCCCCCACCCGCATTCCCTCGGCCGCCGGCTCACCGGACATGTGCGCCTCGCCGACCCGGGCCTCCCCGATCCGCATCCCGTCAGCCGCCGCCTCGCCGCCAATCCGCGCCTCGCCGATCCGGCTCTCCCCGATCCGCATCCCCTCGGCAGCAGGTTCCGCCCCGACCCGCGCCTCGCCGATCCGCGCTTCACCGATCCGCATCCCGTCGGCCGGCGCCTCACCGCCAATCCGGGCCTCGCCGATCCGCGCTTCACCGATGCGCGTCCCGTCGGCGGGGACCACGGTCGCCGCCGGCGCCTCGCCGCCGATCCGCGCGTCCCCGATCCGCGCCTCGCCAATGCGCATCCCGTCCACCGGAACCATCGCCGCGGCCTCGCCGCCGATCCGGGCGTCCCCGATCCGCGCCTCACCGATCCGCATCCCGTCCACGGGGATGATCGGGGCGTCGGCGCCGATCCGGGCCTCGCCGATGCGGGATTCGCCGATCCGCATGCCCTCGGCCGGGTGCACGATCGCCTCCGGGGCCGCGGGCATGATCGGAGCGGCCGGCTCGCCCGGGCGGGTGCCGACGTGGGCGGGCTCGCCGCCGCCGGCGCCGGTGGCGCCGTGGGCCAGGACGCTGTGCGCGCCGCCGGCACTGCCCTCGATGGCGCCGACCAGGTGGTCGCCGCCGGTCGCGGAGGCGCCGGCCATGCCGCTGGCGCTGCCGACGACGACGTTGCCGATGGTCCGGGCCGCCTTGCTCTGGGCGTAGGTGCCGACCGCGGCGCCGCCGAGGGTGCCGATGGGCGCGGAGGTGAGCGCGGCCAGGGCGGCGTCACCGGTGCTGTGGCCCTCGATCGCGGCCTGGGTGACGCTGGTCGCCATGTTCGCGCCGGCCTCGACCGCCACCGCCTTGCCGACGGCGTACGCCTTGCCGGCCGCGCTGCCGGCCTTGGCCGCGTCGGCGACCGAGGCGATCCGGCTGGCCCCGGCGGTCAGCGCGTTCGCCCCGACGCCGAAACCGGCGCCGCCGCCGGCCCGGAGCCCGGCCACCACGTCGCCGCCGCTGACCGCGGCGCCGACGCCGCCGGCCGCCGCGCCGGTCGCCGTGGTCAGCGACGCCACCGTCCCGCCGGCCTTCAGCGCGCCGAGGAACCCGCCGCCGGCCTTCGCCGCCAGGCCGGCCGCGCCGAACCCGGCCAGCAGGCTGAGCGACTCCTTCAGGATGGTCAGCGCGAGCACCCAGCGGCCGGCGCCGCCGACCAGGGTGGAGTCCCACTCGCCGACCTTGTTCGACCAGTACTTGGCGTAGCCGTCGAGGTAGAGCAGGTCGTCGCCGGCGCTGACCAGGGCGCCGGCCCGGCTGCGGTCCCGGACCCGGCCCATGAAGTGGTTACCGCCCTCGACCATCTTCGCGATCTGGGCCGGCGTGATGTCCTCGGCGTCGGTGGTGAACTTGACCAGCCCGTGCACGATCGTGTGTTCCTGGTTCTTCTCGTACCGGCCGCGCCAGGCCTGCTCGACGTCGCCGATGAAGCTGTTGACCGCGCTCGCGCCCCTGATCAGGCCGGTGGACACGCGCTGCCGCAGCTCGGTCAGCTCGGCCGCGGCCAGCGGGAAGACCAGCCCGTCGTGGTGGATGAGCCAGATGCCGTCCTGGCCCGGGTCCTTCTCGACGTCCTGCACCCGGTGCAGCATCTCGATCAACTGGTCGGCCTCGGTGCCGGTGGTCGCGGCCAGCGCGGTGGACAGCTTCTCCTGCCGCGCGGTGGCCAGCTTCTCCGCCCGGGCCACCCCGGCGGCCTGCTCCAGGTCCGGCAGGGCGAGCTGGAGGATCTCCCGCTCCGCCTTGGGCGGGCCGGCGGCGAGGTAGGCGATGACCTTGTCCAGCTCGGCCTTGATCTCGCCCGGCGACCGGTGCGCCAGGTCGATGCTGTGCTCGAGCGACTCGGGCCGCGGCGGCAGCGGCGGCTTGTCCTTGCCCTTGTGCTTGCCCTTGCCCTTCGCCGGCTGCCCGGCGTGCGCCGCCTGCCCGGCCAGCTTCTGCTGCGCCGCGTGCAGTGCGTCCAGGCGGGCCTGCCGGCGGATCACCTCCGGCGTGGTGGACGTCTGCTCGGCGATGAACCCCTGCTGCTCGTCGATCGCGGCCTGCAGCTCGGTCCAGGACATCTGGTCGGCCGGCCGGCCCGAGTCGTCCGGCTTGAGCACGAGCGCGTCGCCGCCGAGCCCGAGCCCGCCGAGCCCACCGGCCGGACCCGGCCCGGCGGACGCGGACGCCGCGGACGAAGACCTGGCGGACGAGGAGACCGCGGACGAGGACGCGGCCTCCCGCTGCACGGCGGCCCGACCGCCGACCACCCGACCGATCGCCTGCGCCCCGGACGTCCGGGACCGCAGCAGCTGCCCGATGGCCTGGTTGCCGGCCGGCGCCAGCCCGGCCAGCCCCACGCCGGCGTGCTGCGCGGCCCGCCCCGACGCCACCGCACGCTGAGCCGGGCGCGCGTGCGCGATCGAAGTGTCCGCCTCAGCCATTCCCGCCCCGGTGCAGCCGTCGAGTGTCCATCGCAAGCATCTGCGGTCAATCGCGGCTTGATAACCCTTGCCCGCACCGTCCGCCCAAACGGGCAGCCGGCCGGTGCCAACCCCGGCGCGGGCCCCGGCATGGGCGGCTGCGGGCCGGGTGCGCGCGGCCGCCTATATTGTGCGGCGGCCCACCCGGGTACGAGCGGGCCGAGATCGCTCAGCGGAGGCACCGCGATGGCAACAGGTCTGCGGCGGGTACGCGCGGCCGCGGTCGACCGGGTCGACTCGCTGGTGCTGCGCCGGATGGCGACCCTGCTGAGCCGGGCCGAGCAGGGCGTCGGCCGGCGCGACCGGGAGGTGCGCGAGGTGCTGACCCGGTCGGCGGCCGCGGTACCCGACCCGGCCTACGTGGACGCGGTAACCCCGGCGCTGCGCGACGCCTGGGACCGGACCACCGGCGACATGTACGCCTCGCCCGAGCTGCGGCAGGCCGTGCTGGACCAGTTCCACCGGGTCTACTACCACGCGCCCTGGCGCACCTGGCAGAACACCCGGTACCGGGGCGTGCTGACCGCGAAGTGCCCCCTGGACATGTGGATCTACCAGGAGATCCTGCACGAGGTGCGGCCGGACGTGATCATCGAGGCCGGCACCAACCGCGGCGGCAGCGCGCTCTACCTCTGCGACCTGTGCGAGACCCTCGGCACCGGCCGGGTGCTGACCATCGACATCGAGAACCTGGCCGAGGAGATCGCCCACCCGCGGCTGACCAAGCTGCACGGCTCGTCCACCGACCCGGCCATCCACGCCGAGGTGCTGGCCCAGCTGGACGGGGCCGGGACCGTACTCGTCATCCTCGACTCGGACCACTCGTACGCCCACGTCCGGGACGAGCTGAAGCTGTGGAGCGACGTGGTCACGCCGGGCTCGTACCTGATCGTGGAGGACGGCAACATCAACGGCCACCCGGTGCTGCCGTCGTTCGGCGCCGGCCCGTGGGAGGCCCTGCACGAGTTCCTCCAGGCCGACGACCGGTTCACGGCGGACGACACCCGGGAGAAGTTCATGCTGACCTTCAACCCGCGCGGCTACCTGCGCCGGTCATGACCCGCCTGGCGGCCCGGCCTGGGTTCGCCCGCCCGGCGGGCCGGCCCGGGTCCCGCCGTCCGGCCGGCCCGGCTCAGGCGGGCCGCCCGGCGGCCCGGCCCGGGCCAGGAAGATGGCCCGCTCCCGCTCGTTGCGGGTCAGCCCGGCGGCCCGGGTGAACTCCTCGGCCGCCTCGCCGGCCCGGCCCAGCTTGGCCAGCAGGTCGCCGCGGACGGCGGGCAGCAGCGGGTAGCCCTGCAGCGCCGGCTCGGCCCGCAGCTCGTCGACCGCCAGCAGACCCTGCGCCGGTCCGTACGCCATCCCCACCGCGACCGCCCGGTTCAGCCGGACCACCGGCGTCGGCGTGAGGTATGCGAGCACCTCGTACAGGGCCGCGATCCGCTCCCAGTCGGTGTCCCCGGGGGCGAGCGCCCGGGCGTGGCAGGCGGCGATGGCGGCCTGCAGCGTGTACCGGCCGGGTGCGGCAGGCAGCGCCTCGGCGTGGTCGAGAGCGGCCAGGCCGCGGCGGATCAGCAGCCGGTCCCAGCGGGTCCGGTCCTGGTCGAGGAGCAGGACCGGGTTGCCGTCCGGGCCGGTGCGGGCGCCGAGGCGGGACGCCTGGATCTCCATCAGCGCGAGCAGGCCGTGCACCTCGGGCTCCCGCGGCAGCAGACCGGCCAGGATCCGGCCGAGCCGCTGCGCCTCCGCGCACAGCGCCGGACGCATCCAGTCCTGCCCCGCGGTGGCCGAGTAGCCCTCGTTGAAGACCAGGTAGATGACCTCGAGCACGGCCGCGAGCCGGTCCGGCAGCTCGGCCGGGGCGGGGATCTCGAACGGCACCCGCCTGGTGCTGAGCGTGCGCTTGGCCCGGACGATCCGCTGCGCCACGGTCGGCTCGGAGACCAGGAAGGCCCGGGCGATCTCGTCGGTGCTCAACCCGCCGAGCAGGCGGAGCGTCAGCGCCACCCGGCCGTCCGGCGGCAGCACCGGGTGGCAGGCGACGAAGATCAGCCGGAGCAGATCGTCGCCGATGTGGTCGTCCAGCGCGCCGGCCAGGTCCGGCTCGGCGGCCTCCTCGGCCGCCAGCGTGCGGCCGATCTCGCCCAGCTTGCGCTGGTAGCTGCTGCGCCGGCGGAGCGTGTCGATGGCCCGGTGCTTCGCGGTCGACATCAGCCAACCGGCCGGGTTGGCCGGGACGCCCTCGGCCGGCCACTGCTCCAGCGCGGCCACCAGCGCGTCCTGGGCGAGCTCCTCGGCGAGGCCGACGTCCTGCACGACCCGGGCCAGGCCGGCGACCAGCCGGGCCGACTCCATCCGCCAGACCGTCTCGATCGCCTGGGCGGTGGCGCGGTGCGGATCGGTAGCCGGCACGGCTACCGATCCAAGCACCTACCCGCGTGCAGCTGTGTGCTGGTACCGATCAGGACGGCTGGGCGAAGTCCTCTGGTCCGAACACCCGGAGGATCTCGGCCTCGCCCTCCCAGCCCGCCCAGAGGTCGCGGTGCAGGTCCAGGAACCGGGTGGTCCACTCGACCGCCTCGTCCCGGGACCGGACCTCGTAGAGCGCGTAGCTGATCATCTCCTTGGCCTCGGCGAACGGCCCGTCGGTGACGCTGATCTTGCCGCCGGCCAGCTCGACCCGGGCGCCGGCCGCGCTCGGCGCCAGCCCGCCGGTGTCCAGCAGCGCGCCGGCCTGGGTCGCCTCGCCGCCGAGCTGGGCGATCGCGCCCATCAGCGCGGGCGGCGGCGGGGTGGTGGTCTGGACGCCCTTGAGCAGCACCAGGTATCGCATCGTCATGCTCCTTCGGTTGCCTTCCGCGGCCGGTCGCTCCGGCCGGTCACCCACTCCTCGAACGACCGGGCGCGAACTCGACAGGCCTCGCGAAGTTTTTTCCGGAGCGGTCAGCCGGCGTTCTTCCACAGCTCGGGCGGGATGCTGTCCGGCACGGCGTCCAGCACCGCGAACCGGGCGTCCACCCGGACGTTCCGCTACCGCGCCGAGTCGCGCTCGCCGCGCTGCCAGGCAAGGTAGCGCTCCGCGGACCGGCGCACCGCGGCTTCGCCGTCCCGATCGACCACCCGCGGCCACCAGCCGCCGTAGATCCGGTCGTACCGGTACGGCGCGAGCGCGGCCAGGATGCGGTCGATGTCGCGTTCCGGCAGCGGGATGTAGTTCGGGAAGCTGCGCATGAACGAGACGTACCGGGTGTCGGCGACCACCCCGATCGTGTCGCCGGTGAGCAGCGCGCCCCGGCCGCCGGCGCCGTCCCGCCAGTGCAGCACCGCGCTGCCCGGGAAGTGGCCGCCGCACTGCACCAGCGTCACGCCGGGCAGCACCTCGTGCGTGCCGGCCCACGGCCGCAGCACCGGATCGGGCCGCCGCACCCAGCTCAGGTCGGCCGCCGGGACCAGCACCGGCACGTCGCCGAACGCGTGGCTCCACTCGACCTGTACGCCGTGGAAGTGCGGGTGGCTGGCGGCCACCGCGACCAGCCCGCCGAGCTCGCGCACCCGCTCGATCGCGGCCGCGTCGATGAAGCCGGGGATGTCCCAGAGCACGTTCCCGGCCCCGGTGCGGACCAGCAGCGCCCGCTGCCCGATGGCGAACTCCGGCTGCACCCCGATCCCGTACAGCCCGGGCTCGAGCTCGCGCACCTCGGTGCGGTGCCCGGCCGCGGCCAACTCGGCCAGCGTGGTCCACCGCTGCCCGCCGGCGCCCACGTACTGCCGCTCGTCCAGGCAGATCGCGCACTCCCCCGGCGGAGCCGGAGTATCCGCGTGCTGGTTGCCGCAGGTCGCGCAGATCCACGCCGTCACATCGCCCTCCGCTGTCGCCGCCCGGTACCAGCCAGCCTAGAAACCGGTCGACCACCCCGTCAGCTGAAAACACCCGGCGCAGGCCGCCCCAATTCCCGCCGCTCGCCAACCGGATGGATCAGCTCGGCGGTGCCGGGTGGGCGGGCAGCGGAGCAGAATGCCGGCAGCGGCGCGAGGAGGCGGTCGGCATGGATGTGGACGTCGTGGCCCGGGGCAGTACCGCGGCCGGGCTTCCGGTCGAGGTCAACGGCATCAACGTGATCGCCGAGGCGGAGCGGCGCGGCACACCGCGCACGCTGTTCTGGCCCTGGTGCGCCTCGAACATCGCGGTGCTGTCGATCAGCTACGGCTCGTTCTTCCTCGGCTTCGCGGTGAGCTTCTGGCAGGCCACGATCGCCGGGCTGGCCGGCATCGTGCTGAGCTTCCTGCTGGTCGGGTTCGTCTCGCTGGCCGGCAAGCGCGGCTCCGCCCCGACGATGGTGCTGTCCCGCGCCGCGTTCGGCGTCCGGGGCAACGCGCTGCCGACCGCGGCGAGCTGGCTGCTGCTCGTCGGCTGGGAGACCGTGCTGGTCGCGCTGTCCACGCTGGCCACCGCGACCGTGTTCGCCGAGCTCGGCTGGTCGTCCGGTGCCGTCACCAAGGTCGTCGCGTTCATCGTGGTGGCCGCCGTGATCGTCGCGGTCGGCATGCTCGGCTTCGACGTGATCATGAAGGTGCAGGCCTGGCTGACCGTGCTGCTCGCGATCATGACGGTCGGATACGTGGCGCTGACCGCGGACGAGGTGTCCTGGTCGGCGGTGTCCGCGCTGCCCGGCGGCTCCGCGACCGCGGTGCTCGGCGTGCTCGTCCTCGCCGCGACCTCGCTCGGGCTGGGCTGGGTGAACACCGCCGCGGACTACTCGCGGTACCTGCCACGGCGGGCGTCCAGCCGCGGCGTCATCGGCTGGACCACGCTCGGCGGCAGCATCGCCCCGGTCCTGCTGGTCGCGTACGGGATCCTGCTGGCCGGCTCGAACCAGGGCCTCGCCGAGAAGGTCGGGGCCGACCCGGTCGGCGCGCTGACCACGCTGCTGCCGACCTGGTACCTGATCCCGTTCGCGTTGGTCGCGATCGGCGGGCTCGTCTCCGGCGCGATCCTGGACATCTACTCGTCCGGGCTGGCGCTGCTCACGCTCGGCCTGCGGGTGCCGCGCTGGGCCGCCGCCGGCGTGGACGGCGTGCTGATGGTGCTCGGCACGATCTACCTGGTCTGGATCGCGTCCGACTTCATCGGCCCGTTCCAGGCGTTCCTCATCACGCTCGGCGTGCCGATCGCGGCCTGGTGCGGCTACTTCCTCGGCGACCTCGCCACCCGTCGGCGGGACTACGCCGAAGGCGAGTTGTACGACCCGGCCGGGCGGTACGGCGCGCTGAACCCGGTCGCGGTCGGTGCCCTGCTGCTCGGCACCGCGCTCGGCTGGGGCCTGGTCACCAGCACCGCGAACGGCTTCGGCTGGGAGGGTTACCTCCTCAACCCGCTCGGCCTCGGCGGCCGCACCGGCTCCTGGGCGTACGCCAACCTCGGCGTCCTGATCGCCCTCGCCACCGGCTTCCTCGCCGCTCTCCTCGCCACCTCCCGGGTCCGCCATCAGGAGCGGCCCTAGTTCGCCCGGGGGCTAGCTGGCGCGGGATTCGAGGGTGGGGGCGAGCGGCGATGCCGCCGCCCGGATGGGCGGCGGCATCGTCGGGTTCCTGCTGCGGGCCGGGTGGACGCGGCGGAGGCCGGATCCACCAGCCCTGGGTGGAGGTACCGGGCAGGGGGCGGCGATGGCACGGCCGTCCGGGAGTAGTTCGCCGGCGTCGTCGAAGTAGACGACCCCGTTGCAAAGCAGGGACCAGCCCTGCTCCGGGTGGCTGGCGATGCTCCGGGCTGCTTCCCGGTCTGCTGCGTTGGCCGATGGGCACGGCGGCACATGCCTGCACATATCTGCCCGACTCCTGGACTGACTAGGCCGCCGACGACTGCGTCTGCGGGGCCTCCACCGTCGAGTGGGTCGGCGCGGATGCCGCCGACGAACGGGCCGGTTGGGACCAGGTGGACTGTATTGCTTCGCGGACCTGCTCCTGCGCGCTCTGCTCGATGCCGGACATCGCCTTGCGCAGCAGCGGTGGCGCCATCACCGAGGTGACGATGGCGACCAGGACGATGATCGTGTAGGTGCTGGTGGTGAGCACGCCGAGGCGGAGGCCGACCATCGCGACGACCACCTCGACCACGCCGCGCGCATTCATCGCGGCGCCGAGGGCCAGGCCTTCCCGGCGGGTCAGCCGGGAGGTGCGGGCGCCGAGGTAGGCCCCGGCGAACTTGCCGACGATCGCGATCGCCAGCACCAGCGCCGCGGCGCCGAGGATGGTCGGGCGGGCCAGCAGGGTCAGGTCCATCCGCAGGCCGGCGGTGGCCATGAAGACCGGTGCCAGCACGTACAGGACGATCGTGCGGAGCCCGGCGAGGCGGGCGCCGTCGACCGTGCCCGGCAGCCCGATCAGGATGCCGGCCACGAACGCGCCGAACACCGCCTCCAGGCCGAGCGCCTGGGTGGTGGCCGCACCGGCCAGCACCACCACGACCGCGACCACCGCGGACGGGCCGGTGTCGCTGGTGCGGGCGGCCAGCCGGAACGCCCACCGCACCACCGGCCGGCCGACGAACCCGGCCAGCAGCACGAAGCCGAACAGGTACGCCACCGACAGCGTGACGTGCCCGCCGTGCACCCCGCCGGCCGCCATCGCCGACACGACCGAGAGCAGGAACCAGCCGACCGCGTCGTCGACGGTCCCGGCGGCCAGGGTGAGCTGGCCGACGTCCCGGTGCAGCAGGTTCATGTCGGTGAGCGTCTTGGCGATCACCGGGATCGCGCTGACGCACATCGCCACGCCGAGGAACACCGCGAACGTCGGGCGGGTGGTCGTGCCCGCGATCAGCCGGTCCGGCAGCAGGTAGAACCCGGCCAGCAGGCCCAGCGAGAGCGGCACCAGCAGGCCGGCCAGGCTGACCCGGATCGCCGCCGTCCGGCGCCGGCGGACCATCGCGAAGTCCAGGTGCGCCCCGGTGACGCCGACCAGCAGCAGCACCCCGAGCTGGGCCACCGCGTCGAGCAGGTGCGCCTGCTCGCTGGGCTGCACCGGCAGCAGCCAGTGCCACAGCCCCGGCGCGACGTGGCCGAGCAGCGACGGCCCGAGCAGCACGCCGGCGGTCAGCTCCCCGACCACCGCCGGCAGCCCGATCCGGATCGCCAGCCGGCCCAGCAGCAGGGCCAGCAGCAGGATCACCGACACCTGCAGCAGGAAGACCAGCAGCGGGTGCGCCGCGATCGGTGGCGCCGGAGTGAAATCAGCAGCGAACGGCATCCCGTTCACCCCCCGACCAGAGCCGGCTCGGCCAGCTCGGCCACCGTGACCGGCTCTTCCGCCGGGGACGCCTCGGCCGGGCCGGTGGCGCGCAGGCTGCCCAGGTACGGGTACCAGAGGTGGGTCGGGTCGTTCTCGACCGCCTCCACGACCTCCTTCATCGCGGCCAGCGCCTTCGGCTCCTCGCCGTCGTACACGTCGCCCTGCAGCATCTTGAGCACGTCCAGCCGGTACTTCGGGTCCTGCACGAACGCGGTGAACAGGACGTTGAGCCGGTAGTAGATGGAGATGAACTCGTACCAGCTCTTCACGCCACGGCGGATCTTGCGCGCGTACGTGTCGAAGCTCGCCTTGGAATAGTCGCCGCCGGTCTGGTGCGCGGCGATGATATCGGCGGCCGCCAGGCGGGCGCTGTTCATCGCGACGCTGACGCCGCTGGAGAAGATCGGGTCGACGAACCGGGCGGCGTCCCCGATCAGCACGAACCGGTCGCCGCAGATCTCCCGCATGGAGTAGCTGTAGTCGCCCTCCGGCTTGAACGGGCGGACCCGCTCGCACTTCTGCAGCGCCTCGTAGAGGTCCGGGCGGCTGCCGATGCAGTCCCAGAAGAACTTCTCCCGGTCGGCCTTGGCCTCGGTGAACAGCTTCTTCTGGGTCACCACGCCGACGCTGGTGACGGTGTCGGTGATCGGGATCTGCCAGACCCAGGTATCGCTGATCGGCAGGAAGTGGATGAAGATGTAGTCGACCTGCTCGGGGTTGTTGCTCAGCGCCCTGCGGTCCAGCCCCTCGAACCAGGTGTGGATGGCGTACTGGTTGAAGACCGGGTCGGGCATCTTGTACTTCAACTGCTTGCCGAGCAGGGTGTGCCGGCCGGACGCGTCCACCACCATCCGGGCGGTGTAGTTGATCTCCCGCGGGCCCATCCGGGCGGTCAGCGTGACCAGCTCGGGGTCGTCGAAGTCGACGTTCAGCACCCGGACGCCGCTGAAGACCTTGGCGCCGCGGCTCTCCGCGTTCTTGAGCAGGATCAGGTCGAACTTGCCGCGGTCGACGTGGAACGTGTAGTCGAGGTGCACGCCGGCCTGGTCCCGCTCGGCGAACTCGATCTCGGCGCGGAAGTCCTGGAAGTCGTGGCTCATCCCGTCGTCACCGCTGAACGGCACCTTGCGCGACTCGGCCGACGTCCAGGCGGCGCCGTACTTCTTCGGGAAGCCGGCGGCCTGCACCTCGGCCAGCGCACCGGTCTCGACCAGCACCGGAGTGGTGGCCGGCACCAGCGACTCGCCGACGTGCGGGCGGGGGAATAACTCGCTCTCGAATACCGCGACCGACATCCCGGCGCCGGCCAGGTAGGCGGCGGCGGACGATCCGGCTGGGCCGCCACCGATGATGGCGACGTCGAAATCTGGCTTCATGTCATCTCTCCGTCAGGCAGGGTCAGGGTCGGGGTCAGCTGGCGCTGACGACCGGGATGCTGGTGATCAGCGCCGCGATGCTCGCGACGGTGGCGAAGTTGCGGCCGTTGATGTGCACCGGGGAGATCGTGATACCCATCTCGTCGCGGATGTGGGTGAGCAGCACCGCGGTGTTCAGCGAGTCCAGCACCCCCCACTCCAGCAGCGGCGTTTCCACGGTCAGCTCCCCGTTCGGGTCGCCCGCCAGGAAGCGTTCCCGGATGAAGTCGATGAGCCGGTCGGTAACCAGGTCCTGCGACATGACGTGTCCTCTCACGAGACGTTCTGCATGACCGGCTCGCCGCCCAGCGCGGCGAGCTTCGCCCGATCGACCTTGCCGTTGCGGGTGCGCGGCAGTTCGGGCACGAGATGGACCCTGTCGACGATCATGTAAGTGGGCAGGCTCTGCGCGCTGTGCCGCTTGAGCCCGAGCACCCCGGGGCTGCGCCCCTCGACCGGTACGACGAAGGCTTCCAGGTTGGCGTACATCCCATCGCCGGTGACCACGACCGCGGCGTCGTGGACATCGGGATGCGCGTTCAGGGTGGCCTCGATCTCGCCCAGCTCGATCCGGTGGCCGCGGACCTTGACCATGTGGTCGCGCCGCCCGACGTAGTCGTAGGCGCCGTCGGCCAGCACCCGGACCACGTCGCCGGTCGGGTAGGTGCCGCGGTGCGGCTCGCGGCCCCAGTAGCCGGCCATCACGGTGGGCCCGTCGACCAGCAGCTCGCCCTCCTCGCCGAGCTCGGCCCGGCTGCCGTCGGGCCGGACCGCCCAGACCACGTCACCGCAGGAGGCCCGGCCGATCGGCACCGGCCGGTCCCGGGTGAGGTCGGCCGGCTGCACCTCGTGGTACGTGCAGACGTTCGTCTCGGTCGGGCCGTACAGGTTCAGCAGCCGTGCGCTGGTCCACCGGGCCAGCCGGCGGACGTGCGGGATCGGGAACGGCTCGCCGGCGAACAGCACCACCCGCAGCACGTCCGGGGCGGGCTCGTCCAGCAGGCCGCCGCTGCGCATCATCAGCGTCAGCACCGACGGTACCGAGTACCAGATGCTGATCCGCTGGCTGCGCAGGAACTCGACCAGCTGGGTCGGCGCGTAGGCCAGCTCCTTGGAGACCAGGTGCACCGAGGCGCCGGCGGCGAAGGCGGCGTAGATGTCCAGCACGGACAGGTCGAAGGTGAGCGGCGCGTGGTTGGCCAGCCGGTCGTCCGGGCGGACGTCCAGCTCGGCCACGGCCCAGTCCACAAAGGACCGCGCGTTCCGGTGGGTGATGCAGACGCCCTTCGGCACCCCGGTCGAGCCGGACGTGTAGAGGATGTAGGCCAGCTCGTCCGGGCCGACCGGCTGGTCGTACCGGTCCGGCTCGCCGGCGCCGAGCGCGTCCAGTTCGATGTCGACGTAGCCGACGGTCCCGCCGAGTTCGGCCGTGATCGGGGCCAGCCGCTCGGTCGGCACGCAGACCGCCCTGGCCGCGCAGTTGCGGGCGACCAGACCGGCCCGGGCCACCGGGGTGGCGCCGTCCAGCGGGACGTAGGCCGCACCGAGCCGCAGCACCGCCTGCATCGCGACGATCGCCGCGCACGACTTCTCGGTCCAGATGACGACCCGGTCGCCGCGGCCGACGCCGAGCCCGGCCAGCTGGCCGGCCAGCGCGTCGGCCCGCCGGTCCAGTTCGGCGTAGCTCAGCGCGCCGTCCGGCGCGGTGACCGCCGGTCGGTCCGGGTAGCGGTCGGCCGCCTGGCGCACCAGCCGGTGCAGGCTGCCGCTCCTGGACGGCACGGCCGCGAGGTCGGCGACCGCGACGCCCGACTCTGCCGTGTTCATGTTCACAGCCCCGCTTCCTTTGCGACGAGTTCCCGGTGGATCTCCGTCGTCCCGGAGAAGATCGTGCTGGGGACGGCGTCCCGGAGTTGGCTCTCGATCCCGGTCACCTGCAGGTAGCCGGCACCGCCAAAGATTTGCACCGCGTCGATGCCGTTGGCGATTGCGGATTCCGACACCGTTATCTTCGATAGCGATGCGGCGGCCAGGTAGTCGCGGCCGGCGTCCATCAGCCAGCAGGCGCGGTAGAGCAGCAACCGGGCGCTCTCCAGCCGCTGCTTCATCGTGGCGATCCGGTGCGAGACCGCCTGGAAGCCGCCGATGCTCTGGCCGAACTGCTTGCGCCGCCGGGCGTGCTCGACGCAGCGCTCCAGCTGGTGTTCCATCAGGCCGACGTAGATGGCGAACAGGCAGGCCCGCTCCCAGCCCATCGAGTGCTGGAAGATCAGCCGGCCCTGGCCCTCCTCGCCGAGCCGGAACCGGGCCGGCACCCGGACCGAGTCGAACCGGATCCGGCCGGCCGGGCAGCCGTGCAGGCCCATCTTGGCCAGCGGCTCGCTGACGCTGATCCCGGGCAGGTGCCGGGGGACGGCGAAGCCGGTGACCGAGAAGAAGCCACCGGCCGGCGCGGTGACCCCGTAGGTGACCAGCAGGTCGGCCAGCGGTGCGTTGCTGGAGAACGACTTCTCGCCGTCGAGCACGTAGTCGTCACCATCCGGCACGGCGGTCATCCGCATGCCGCTGACGTCCGAGCCGGCCTCGTCCTCGGTGATCGCGTTGGCCGAGATCAGGTCACCGCCGGCCAGGCCGCTGAGCAGGTCGGCGCGCACCTCGTCGGCGGCGAAGTCCCGGACCGGGACGGCGCAGGCGAGCACGTGCGCCGCGACGCCGAACACCAGGCCGGTGTCGCGGCAACCGCGGCCGAACGCCTCCAGCGCCAGCGCGGTGTCCAGCGAGCCGAGGCCGGAGCCGCCGTACTCGACCGGCAGGTTCAGCCCGGTCAGGCCCAGCCGGGCCGCCGAACGCCACTTGTCCCGGTCGAAGTGCCCCTGCGGGCCGTCCGGCGCGGGGCCGCCGAGCAGCTCCAGCACGCCGTCGCGGATCTCGTCGGCCCGCTTGCGCTGGTCCGGGCTGAAGTCGAAGTCCATCGCGGTCAGCCGCCCCAGGACGGCGGTTCGAGGACCTTGATCACCGCGGCCGACAGCGTGACGCCCGGGCCGACGCCCATCAGCAGCAGGTGGTCGTCCGGCCGCAGCTGGTTGGTGCTGACCAGGTAGTCGAGCGAGACGATCTGGTCGCTGGCACCGAGGTGGCCGATCGTCCGGCCGAAGTCCCAGGTGGACTTCGACAGCGGGAAGCCGAGCGGGGCCATCGCCCGCAGCTCGACCATCTCCCGGGAGAAGTTGTTGAACGCGACCCGGGTGACGTCGGCCAGCCCGATGCCGGCCTCGACCAGCGTGCGCTGGACGACCTCCATCATCGTGGCCTGCACCTGCATCATCGGGGCCGCACCGATGCCCTGCGCCATCGCCTCGCGGCGGAACTCCTCGCCGCGGGCGCCGAAGTTGAGCGGCCGGCCGATGGTGGGGCCGGGCGGGAACATCGGCTCGTTGCCGCGGTGCATCCCCTCGGCCTCCGGCACCGCGACCGACCGCACCGAGAGCAGCTGGGCGAAGCCGGGCTCGCGGCTCAGCACGATCGCGCTGGCGGCGTCGCCGCTGATGAACCCGGCACCGACGTTCCAGCGGTCCATCAGCGGGGTGCCGTAGTTGTCGGACGCGACGATCAGCGCCGTCTCCTTGCCGGTACCGGCCGCCATGATGTCCGCGGCCAGTTCCAGTGCGGCGAACACGCCGTTGCAGCCCTGCCGGACCTCGACCGCCAGCGCGTAGCCGCCGACGAGGTGCCGCTGCAGGTACGACTGCGGCTGCCAGCCGTCCGGGCCCTGGTGCCAGGTGTCCAGGTAGAGCAGCAGGTCGACCTCGCCCGGCGCCAGCCCGGACCGCTTCAACGCGTCCTGGGACGCCCGCAGCGCCATCTCCGGCGCCGGCAGGTCGCCGGCCACCGTCGCTCCGGTCAGCTGGTGGGCGGCGGCGGCCTCGGCCGGGTGCAGGCCCTGGCGGACCGCCGACTCGACGGTGACTTGGGCCGGCAGGAAGACGCCGACTCCCTTGATGAATGTGTCTAGCGTCTGCACGACTCAGCCTCCAGGGTGTTCCGGTCTGCATCGACTGTCGGGCGCGGCCCTTAAGAGCCGCTAACGCCCAGCCAATCCGTCGCATGTAGACACTCGAGACACCCGGGCCGATACGGCGGCTAGCCGCGTCGGCAGCGGAGAAGCGTCGAGGACCTCCCGGAGGGGGCGGGAGGTCCTCGACTGGCTGCGGGCTGGCCCGGCGGCCAGCGGGTGGGTCACCCAGCGGCCACCAGGCTGTCGGAGGTGGGCTCGCCGGCCGTCGGCCGGGTGGAGGGCAGCAGGCAGGCCGGCAGGATGGCCGCCAGGGTGAAGATGAGCATCCACCAGAAGGCGTGGCTGAACCCCACCGCCAGGCTGTCCGGCGAGGGGCTGCCGTTCGGCCCGGAGACCTGCTTGGCGATCGCCTGCTGCAGCACGACGAAGATCAGCGCGATCCCGAACGAGCCGCCCAGCTGCTGGAAGATCCGGACCGACGTGGTGGCCTTGGCGATCGTGTTCTGTCGCAGCCCGCGCAGCGCCGCGGTCAGCGCCGGCACCAGCGAGACGCCGAGCCCGGCGCCGGACACCGCGAGTGCCGCGCTGATCAGCAGCACGCTGGTGTGCCCGGTGATCTGGGTGAAGACGGCCCCGCCGAGAGCGGCCATGCTGAGCCCGCTGAGCACGATCGGGCGCGGCCCGATCTTGTCCGAGAGCGCGCCGGAGGCCACCAGCGCGATGGCCATGCCGAAGCCCTGCGGGGCGAACAGCAGGCCGGCGTGCAGCGCGGTGTCGCCGCGGACCTGCTGGTAGTACAGCGGCACCAGGGCCATCGCGCCGAACAGCGGGAGCGCGGCGATGAAGACCACGATCGAACCCATGGTGAAGTTGCGCACCTTGAACAGCCGCACGTCGATCAGCGGCGCCGACCCGCGCAGCGAGTGCAGCGTGAACGCGACCAGCAGCGCCAGACCGAGCAGCAGCGGGACGAGCGCGTGGCCGTCGCCGAAGCTGCCGTGGTTGCCGGCCTCGGTCAGCCCGTAGATCAGCGCGATGCAGGCCGGCGAGAGCAGCGCCAGGCCGATCAGGTCGAGCTTCTCGGCCTGCGGGCCCTTACCGATCCCCGGCGGCATGACCCGCCAGGAGACGAGCAGCGCGGCCAGGCAGATCGGCAGGTTGATGTAGAAGATCCAGCGCCAGTTCAGCTCGGTGACGATGATGCCGCCGAGGACGGGGCCGAGCACCGGGCCGAGCATCGCCGGGATGCCGATGGCGGCGATGGCCCGGCCGAGCATCTTCTCCCCCGCCGCCTGCGCCAGGATCACCTGGGCCAACGGGATGATCATGCCGCCACCCATGCCCTGCAGGATCCGGAACACGATCAGGCTGGGGGCCGACCAGGCGACGCCGCAGAGCATCGAGCCGGCGAGGAAGACCGAGATCGAGGCCATCCAGACGGTGCGGCCGCCGTACCGCTCGACCGCCCAGCCGGTCAGCGGGGTGACCATGGCCATCGCGAGCAGGTAGCCGGTGACCACCCACTGGATGGTCGACAACTGGGACCCGAACTCGCTCAGCAGCGTATTGAACGCCACGTTGACCATGGTTCCGTCGAGCTGCATGGCGATCGAACCAAGCATGATCGCCCCGGCCAGCTTCAACAGCGCTGGCGTCATCTTGTCGGGCGGTTCCTTCTCCACCGCGGGTGCGTTCTGCTCTGCCATGACGATCTCCATTTCGGGTTCGGAGCCCGGGCCCACTGACCCCGGGTGGGTCGGGTGGTGCTGTGGTGCGGGGGCCGGAGTGGTCAGGTCCGAGTCGGGCAGCCGGCCGTGGTCGTGCTCTGCGGTAAATGTTTACAGAACTCGCGTCGGACGGCAAGTGCCTGTCCGAACTACCGTGTCCGCCGCTAGGCGGGTTGCCGGGAACTGGCGAGTTGCCGGGATCTGGCGAGGCACGGCTGGATTGTCCGGTCCGGCGGGGTGCCGGGCAACGCAGAACGGCCCGGACGCGCCGGTGCATCGGGCGCGTCGCGGGCCAGTTCCACGAACAGGTAGGCGATCCATAGAGCAGCCTTGGTAGAGCCGTCGGTACAGCCTCGGTGGTGCTCGGCGGTGGGCCACCGGGAGGCGGCCCGGGTGGGCCCGGGGTCGGCCCAGCGTCGGCCTGGGAGTCCGGCCCGGCGTCGGCCGGAGCGGCCGGCTCGGCGTCGGTCCGGGAGTTCGGCCGGCGTCGGCCGGAGGGTCTGGCGCGTCAGGTCAGAGGCAGAGGGTGAAGACGGTCCGGAAGGTGGTCACGCCCGGCGCCGGGGCCCCGGTCAGCGTGAACTTCCAGGTGCCGGTCAGACCGCGCAGCAGCCCACTGGTCCCCACCGCGGACAGCGTGGCCTCCTGGCCGAGGCTGATATCGGTGATCGAGACCGTGCCGCCGCCGGCCACCGAGCCGCCCGGCAGCTGCGCGGTGTACTGGAACAGCTCCGCGCGGGTGCCGTCCACCTTCTGGTAGGCGACGAACGTGCCGTCCTCGGTGCCGACCAGCCGGCCGCTCGAGTTGCGGAACTCACCCAGCGAGCGGCCGACCAGCGAGGTCGCGCTCGGCGTGGCGGTGGTGTCAGGCTGCACCTGCGCCTGCTCGGTCAGGTTGTCGTAGGAGATGCAGTACCGGCCGGCGTGGTGGCTGGCCGGCGCGGCCGAGGCGCTCGCCGGCCCGGCGGAGGCGGCGGCCGTACAGGTGACGACCGCGGTCGCGGCGGCGGCCAGCGCAACGCCCCGCACTGGACTCGTGACTGGTAGCCGAAGCATTCGGGTGCCTCTCTTTCGGACTCGACTGTGCGCCCATGCTCGGCGGCCGCCCTTGGCGCGCCCCAACGCGGCGCCAATCTCCCGCTGAAGTCGCCGGTTCCCGGCCAGCAGCCGGCTGACCTGCTTTAGCGCGCGCCAAGTACCCGGCTAGCTCCGTCGCTGACGCTGGCTTGACCAACCACCCCGGGGCATCCAGACCCGGGTGCGTGAGCGGCGAGGGGGCAGCGAGTTCGATGGCTCATCCAGCTCCTTCCGGCAGTGCCGGAACCACGGATCCGACCGGCGCGATCGCGATCATCGGGCTCTCCTGCCGGCTGCCACAGGCACCGGACCCGGCCGCCTTCTGGCAGCTGCTCGCCGCCGGCGGCAGCGGCATCGGCGCCACCCCGGCCGACCGGGACGACCGACCGCCGCTCGGCGGCAACCCCGCCGCCGACGCCGATCCGACCGGCGCGGCCGATCCGACCGGCGCGGCCGGGGCGGGCCCGGCCGGGACTGCCGGGACGGGCGGGGCAGCCGATCCAACCGGCGCGGCGGGTCCCACCGGCGCGGCCGGGGCGGGCCCGGCCGGGACGGGCGGGACGGCCGGGGCGGACCCGTGGGCCGGGACGAGGCGGGGTGGCTATCTCGACCGGGTCGACCTGTTCGACCCCGGGTTCTTCGGCATCTCGCCGCGCGAGGCCGCGGCCATGGACCCGCAGCAGCGGCTGATGCTGGAACTGGGTTGGCAGGCGTTCGAGGACGCCGCGATCGTGCCCGGCACGCTGTCCGGCAGCCGGACCGGCGTGTTCGTCGGCACCATCTGGAGCGACTGGGCGACCCTGCAGTACCGCCGCGGCGGCGCCGCCTTCACCCCGCACACGCTGCCGGGGCTGCACCGCAGCATCATCGCGAACCGGGTGTCGTACGCGTTCGACCTGCGCGGCCCGAGCCTGACCGTCGACAGTGGACAGTCGTCGTCCCTGGTCGCGGTGCACCTGGCCTGCGTGAGCCTGCGGTCCGGGGAGTCGGAGGTGGCGCTGGCCGGCGGGGTCAACCTGAACCTGGCCACCGAGAGCCTGGCCGCGTCCGCCCGGTTCGGCGGCCTCTCCCCGACCGGCCAGGTCGCCGCGTTCGGGCAGGAGGCGAACGGCTACGTCCGCGGCGAGGGCGGCGCCTTGCTGGTGCTCAAGCCGCTGGCCCGGGCCATCGCGGACGGCGACCAGGTCTACTGCGTGATCCGCGGCAGTGCGGTCAACAACGACGGCGGCACCGACGGGCTGACCGTGCCGAGCCCGCAGGCGCAGGCCGAGGTCATCCGGGCCGCCTGCCGGCAGGCCGGGGTCGCCCCCGCCGACATCCAGTACGTGGAGCTGCACGGCTCGGGCACCCGGGTCGGCGACCCGATCGAGGCGGCTGGCCTGGGTGCCGCGCTCGGCGCCGGCCGGGACGCCGGCGCGCCGCTGCTGGTCGGCTCGGTGAAGACCAACATCGGTCACCTGGAGGGCGCCGCCGGCGTCGCCGGGCTGCTGAAGACCGTGCTGAGCATCCGGCACCGCGCGGTGCCGGCCAGCCTGCACGCCGAGACCACCAACCAGGGCATCCCGCTGGACACGCTGAACCTGGCCGTCGCGCAGCGGCTGGGCCCGTGGCCGCGGCCGGACCGGCCGCTGCTGGCCGGGGTGAGCTCGTTCGGGATGGGCGGGACGAACTGCCACGTGGTGCTGTCCGAGCCGGCGGGCCAGCCGGCCGAACCGCACCCCGGGCCGGCCGGCACCGGGCTGGCGATGCCCTGGCTCGTCTCCGGCCGTACCGATCAGGCGCTGCGCGATCAGGCCGACCGGCTCGCCGGGTTCGCCGCGGCCGATCCCGAACTGCTGCCGGCGGACGTCGGCTACTCGCTGGCCACCACCCGGACCCACTTCGAGCACCGCGCCGCGGTCTACGGCGCCGACCGCGAGTCGCTGCTCGCCGGCCTGCGGGCGCTGGCCGTGGCCGACCCGGCCGCGAACGTGGTCGGCCCGGTCAAGGTGGTCCGGCCGGCCCGCCCGGCGGCTGGGCGCGCCGGCCAGCCACCGGCCGCAGTGACCTTCATCTTCCCCGGCCAGGGCTCGCAGTGGGCCGGCATGGCGGCCGGGCTGTTCGACTCGGCCGAGGTGTTCCGCAAGCACCTGTACGCCTGCGCTGACGCGCTCGACCCGCTGACCGGCTGGTCGCTGATCGAGCTGCTCACCCAGCGGCCGTGGACCGCCGAGGCGGAGCGGGCCGACGTGGTGCAGCCGGCCCTGTTCGCGGTGATGACCTCGCTGGCCCGGCTCTGGCAGTCGGTGGGCGTGCGGCCGGACGCCGTGGTCGGCCACTCGCAGGGCGAGATCGCCGCCGCGTACGTCGCCGGCGCGCTCTCGCTGCCGGACGCCGCCCGGGTCGTCGCGCTGCGCAGCCAGGCCATCTCGGCGATCACCGGCCGGGGCGGGATGGCCTCGGTGGCGCTGCCGGCGGCCGAGGTCGAGCAGCTGATCGCGTCCTGGTCCGGCCGGCTCGGCGTGGCCGCCGTGAACGGGCCCGGTTCCACCGTGGTCTCCGGCGACGCGGACGCCCTGGACGAGCTGCTGGCGCTGCGCGGCGACACCACCTTCCGGGCCCGCCGGGTGCCGGTCGACTACGCCTCGCACAGCGCGCACGTGGAGGCGGTCCGCGGCCAGCTGTCCACCGCGCTGGCCGGCATCCGGCCGCGGTCGGCCGAGATCGCCTTCTGCTCCACGCTGACCGGCGGCCTGATCGACACCAGCACGCTGGACGCCGGCTACTGGTACGAGAACCTGCGCCGGCCGGTGCTGTTCGAGCCGGCGACCCGCACCCTGCTGGCGCGCGGGCAGCAGATCTTCATCGAGGCCAGCTCGCACCCGGTGCTGTTGACCGGCCTGCAGGAGACGCTGGACGCGGCCGGGGCCAGCGCTGCCGCGGTACCGACCCTGCGCCGGGACGACGGCGGCTGGCCGCGCTTCCTCAGCTCGCTGTGCGGCGCGCACGCGCACGGCGCCGCGGTGGACTGGGACGCGGTCTTCGAGCCAGCCCAGCCGCACCGCGTGCCGCTGCCCGGGTATGCGTTCCAGCGCGAGCGCTACTGGCTCGCGCCGGCGGCTGCCGGCGGCACCCCGACTGAGCCGCCAGCGTCCACTGTGGACACAGTGGTGGCGGACGTGGTCGACCCGTGGACAGCCGAGCTGGCGCCGTGGCCGCGGCGGCTGGCCGCGGTGGCCGTGCCGGAGCGGCCGGCGGCCCTGCTGAGCCTGGTCCGGGCCAGCGTGGCCGGCGTGCTCGGGCACTCGCGGCCGGAGCAGGTGGAGACCGACCGGGCCTTCAAGGAGCTGGGTTTCGACTCGTCGACCGCGGTCGAGCTGCGAAACCAGCTGAGCACGGCGACCGGTCTCGGCCTGCCCACCACGCTGCTGTTCGACCATCCCACGCCGGACGCCGTCGCCGCCCTGCTCAGCCGCGAGCTGTGGTCGGACGCGCCCGGCGCACCGCAGTCCGTACTCGCGGACTTCGCCCAACTGGAGGCGGCTGTGCTGGGCGCGCCGCCGGACGACCTCATCCTCCCCCAGCTGGCTACCCGCGTGCAGGGCTTCCTGTTCCGGCTGCGCGATCTGCAGGGCACCGGCGCGGCCGCCAGCCCGGACGGCGGGATCGAGTCCGCCTCCGACGACGAGATCTTCAGCTTCATCGACAGCGAGCTCGGCCTGCTCGAGAACGACAACTAACCCGAAGCCCCGGCTCACCGCGAGGTATTGACACCCCATGTCGAACGAAGAGAAGCTCCGCGACTACCTGCGGCGGGTTACCGCCGATCTGCAGCAGACCAGGCAGCTGCTGCAGACCGCCGAGGCCAGCCGGCGGGAGCCGGTGGCGATCGTCGGGATCGGCTGCCGCTTCCCGGGTGGCGTCCGCTCACCGGAAGACCTGTGGACGCTGGTCTCCGGTGGGGTGGACGCGATCGGCGAGTTCCCGTCCCGGCCGGGCTGGGACATCGAGGACCTGTACGACCCGGACCCGGACCGGATCGGCAAGGTCTACACGCGCGACGGCGGCTTCCTCTACGACGCGGGTGGTTTCGACGCCGAGTTCTTCGGCATCTCGCCGCGCGAGGCGCTGGCCATCGACCCGCAGCAGCGGCTGCTGCTGGAGACGTCCTGGGAGGCGCTGGAGCGGGCCGGGATCGACCCGGCCGCCTTGCGGGGCAGCACGACCGGCGTGTTCGCCGGCGTCTT
>Ga0307499_10000073_pt1 | contig 33564 bp, 27 predicted proteins | sample 13_S_MG_FD_201363 | JGI IMG/M metagenome (GOLD analysis project Ga0307499, IMG submission 201363) | Soil microbial communities from Populus trichocarpa stands in riparian zone in the Pacific Northwest, United States - 13_S | ecosystem: Environmental > Terrestrial > Soil > Riparian zone > Trees... | reverse complement strand
CGCCGACGGCTACCTGATGACCGGGGACATGTTCGTCATCGACGGGCCCAACCAGGAGTTCCTGCGCTACGTCGACCGGGCGAAGGACCTGGTCATCCGGGGCGGCATGAACATCGCGCCGGCCGAGCTGGAGACGCTCGTCGCCAGCCATCCCGCCGTCGCCGAGGTGGCCGTCGTCGGGTATCCGGACGAGATCCTGGGCGAGCGGGTCTGCGCGTTCGTGGTGCCGCGGCCTGGAACATCGATATCGCTCGGCGATCTCGTCGGACATCTCGCCGGCCAGCAGATCGCGTCGTACAAGCTGCCCGAGCGGCTCGAGATCGTCGAGGCGCTGCCGCGCAACCCGGTCGGCAAGGTCCTCAAACGCGAGCTGCGGGACCGGCTCCGGCAGGAACGGGACGACCCGGCGGCCCGGGTACCTACCGCGCGGCCCGGCGCTGACGCCGACGTGGCGCGCGGATGACCGTCGAGACCGTCGGCGGCGTGCTCGCCGCGGCACTCGGGCGGGCCGGCAACCGGGTCGCGCTGCGCGCGCACGGGCAGCTGCGCACCCACGCGGAGCTGCTCGCGAACGCGACGCGGCTGGCGAACGCGCTGGCCGGCAAGGGCGTGCGTCCCGGCGACCGGGTCGCGCTGATGGTCGGCGACCGGGTCGAGGCGGTCGAGGCGTACGTCGGCTGCTTTCTCGGTGGGTTCGTCGCCGTGCACGTGAACGACCGGCTCGCCCCGCCGGAGGTCGAGGCGATCCTCGCGGACGCGGACGTGCGGGCGTTCGGCCACACCGCCGAGCTGGCCGACAAGGTGGCCGGCAGCGGCGCCGACCTCGTCTTCGGGATCGGCGGCGCCGGCTGGCAGGCGCTGCTCGACGGCGGGTCGACGCGCGACCCGCGGGTCGCCCGGGCCCCGGACGATCTCGCCATCATCGGCTACACCAGCGGGACGACCGGCCGGCCGAAGGGCGTCATGCACAGCCAGCTCACGATGCTGCGCACGCTGCGGCACATGCCGGTGCACTTCGACCTGCGGCCGGGCAGCCGCTGCGCGATGACCGGGACGCTGTCGTTCGTGGCCGGCCTGTGGGGCGTCGTGCTGCCGCACCTGTATCTGGGCGGCGAGGTCTCGTTCCTGGCCGGGCTGCCGCCGGACGAGTGGTTCGCCCGGATGCTCGCTGAGGGCTCGAACTTCACCTACGTGCCGACCCCGCTGGCCGCCGCCTTCGCGGAGCAGGCGCACCGGCATCCCGGCGTGCTGCGGACGCTGCGCTCGGCTCTGCACTCGGGCTCGCAGCTGCCGCCGCGGACGGTGCGGGCACTGGTCGAGACGGTCGGCGGGCGGTTCGCCGAGACGTACGGGATGACCGAGACGGGCGCCCCGGTGACGCGCACGGAGGACGCCGACTGGACCGCCGGCTGCCGCGCCGACGACGTCTACGCGAGCACCGGGCGGCCGGTGCACATCGCCGAGGTCGCCATCCTCGGGCCGGACGGCGGCGCGCTGCCGCCCGGCGGGACCGGCGAGATCGCGGTCCGTTCGGACACCCAGTTCGCCGGCTACTTCAACCGCCCCGAGCTGACCGCGAAGTCCGTTGTGGACGGATGGCTGCGGACCGGCGACATCGGGCACCTGGACGGCGCGGGCTACCTCTACGTCACCGACCGGGCCAAGGACATGATCGTGTCCGGCGGCATGAACGTGTACCCGGCGGAGGTCGAGGCCGCGCTGGCCGGCGTGCCCGGCCTGGCCGAGATCGCCGTGATCGGTGTGCCGCACGAACGCTGGGGCGAGACCGTGGTCGCGGTGGCGGTGGCCGGCGGCCCGCACCTGGACGAGGCGGGTCTGATCGAGGTCGCCCGGCAGCGGCTGGCGTCCTACAAGAAGCCCACCCGGGTCGTGTTCGTCGACGCGCTGCCGCGCACGGCCAGCCTCAAGATCGACAAGCCGGAGCTGCGGCGCCGATGGGCAGCCGGTGAGCTCAGCTGACGCCGGTTGGCGCCCGCCGCCGTGGCGGCCACGGCACCAACCCGCTGGTCCGCGCCGCGTAGGCGACGTACGCCTCGCCGCGGGTCCGGGCCAGCCGCCGGTCGAGCATCCGCTTCCCGGTCTTGCGCACCAGCATGTACGTCATCAGCACCGGCGCGAACAGCGTGCCGACGCCGACCCAGGCGCCGCAGGCGATCAGCCACAGCGCGGCCATCACACACAGGTCGCCGAAGTAGTTCGGGTGCCGCGACCAGGCCCAGAGCCCGCGGTCCATGATCTTGCCGGCGTTCGCCGGATCGGCGCGGAACCGGGACAGCTGCACATCGCCGACCGCCTCGAAGAACAGGCCGACCGCGGCGAGCCCGACGCCGATCCAGGTGACCCAGTTGACCGGCTCGTCCTCGACCATCGCGACGCTGATCGGGATCGCCACGACCCACATCACCCAGCCCTGCGCCCAGAAGATCGTCCGCAGGACGTACGGGACGAGCCGGCCGGTGCGCCGGCGCAGCAGCGCGGTGTAGCGCGGGTCCTCGGGCTTGCCGTGGTTGCGCCAGTGGATGTACCCGGCGAGCCGCAGCCCCCAGATCACCGGGACGGCCAGCGCGACCAGGCGCCGCCCGCCGTCGCCGTGGCCACCGGTCACCAGGTAGGACCCGACGGCGACGACAACGAAGCCGAGGCCCCAGAAGGTATCGACCACCGACCAGTTCGACGTCTTCAGCGAGATCGCCAGGACGACGGCCATCAGCGCGGCGATAGCCACCGCCGCGACGCCGAGCCCGACCGCCAGTTGCGTCCACGCGACCGGTCCCATGTGCCGTCCTCTCGTCCTAGCGACACTGTTAGTTGTAGGGCCAGGTCCGCGCAAAGGCAAGAGCGGCAGTGAATCGCGTCACCGATCTTGTCGGAATAACTTTGCTTGATGTAGTAACAGGCCGGGTGCGGAACAGGTGGAACGGAGGTGTCCGCAGATGATGCGTCGGACCTGGCGAGCGCCGGCATGACCGTCGAGCTCGAGGTCTCGCTCGGCCTGTGGCAGGACCGTCCCGCCGACGAGGTGGTCAAGACCGCCACGCTCGCCGACAGCCTGGGCTACCGCGCCGTCTGGATCGGCGAGATGGCGACCTGGGACGCGTTCGCCCTGGGCGCGCATGTCGGCGCCCGGTTCAGCCAGGCGTCCCTGGTGCTCGGGCCGTTCCCGGTGACGGTGCGGGATCCGGTGATGATCGCGATGGGGACCGCCTCGGTGGCCGCGATCACCGGACGCCCGGTCTCGGTCGCGCTCGGCACGTCCTCGACGACGGTCGTGACGCAGTGGCACGGCCGCGACCGGTCCGGGTCCGCGCTCGCTCTGGCGGAGTCCGCGCAGGCGGTGCGGGCCCTGCTGGACGGGCAGAAGGCCGACGTCGACGGGACGGTGGTGCGCACCCGCGGCTACCGGCTGCGCCTCCCCCCGCCCCGCTCCGAGCTCGTCGTGGCCGCGTTCGGCGACCAGGCGATCGGCACCGCCGCGCGGTACGCCGATCGGATGGTGCTGAACCTGGTCGACCCGCCGACGGCCGCCGCGCTGGTGCGCAAGCTCGAGGCCGCCAGCGCGGCCCTCGGCCGGGCCCGGCCGAGGGTCGCGGTCTGGTGTGCCTGCGCGATCGACCCCGGACCGCTCGCCGTCGAGCAGCTGCGCCGCTCGGTCGTCGGCTACCTCGCCGCGCCCGGCTACGCGCAGATGTTCGCCCGGGCCGGCTTCGCCGACCTCGTCGGGTACGCGCGAACCCGGCCGCACCCGGCCGACCTGCTGGCCCGCGTGCCGGCCCGGCTGAACGACGTGGTCGGGCTGGTCGGCGACCCGGCGCGGGTCACCGCACGGATCGCGGAGTATCTCGCCGCCGGAGTCGACGACATGGTGATCGTCCCGTCGGCGACCGACGCGGACCCGTTCGGCGAGAGCACGCTGCGGGCCGCCGCCGACATCGCGGCCCGCCTCGTCCCGCGACCCTAGCGGCGCGCGCCGATCGAGCCCGCGGTGTCCGGCTCGTGCCGGCCCGCCGGCGACCTTCCGGGCCTGGCCGGCCCGGTCCGGCGGCAGGGTGCGGTCGAAGCCGACCCGCGCCCGGTGTCGATCCACGTCCGCGTCGTTCGACCTTGGGATGAGAGGGTCGAGCGACGGCCCAGGCGACGAGGAGATCCACGATGGCGAAGTACATGCTGATCATGCGCGGTACGGACGAGTCCGTCGCGAAGATGATGGAGACGCCGTTCGAACAGATGCTCGAGACGGTCGGACGCTTCAACGAGGAGCTGATCCACGCCGGTGTGCTCGTCGCCGCCGAGGGGCTGGACGACCCGGCCCAGGGCGTGGTGGTCGACTTCAGCGCCGAGACGCCGGTGGTCACCGATGGTCCGTACGGCGAGACGAAGGAGCTGTTCGGCGGCTTCTACGTCATCGACGTGGCCTCCAAGGAAGAGGCCGTCGAGTGGGCCAAGCGGCTGCCGGCGACCACCGGCTCGAAGTGTGAGATCCGCCGTGTGCCGGGTATCGACGAGTTCCCGCAGGACAACGAGTGGGTCATCAAGGAGCGGGCCTGGCGCGAGCGGAGCGGTCAGCTCTGATGCCCGCGGCCGCCGGCGGCCCGCCGGCCGCCGGCGGCCCGCCGGCCACCGGCGGCCCGCCGGGTGCCGAGTCGGCGCGGCGGGCCGTCGAGGCCGTCTGGCGGATCGAGTCCGCCCGGATCGTCAGCGCGCTGGCCCGCTACACCGGGGACTTCGAGCTCGCCGAGGACGTCGCGCAGGAAGCGGTGGCGGAGGCGCTGGTCACCTGGTCGCGCGACGGCGCGCCGGCGAGCCCGGTGGGCTGGCTGCTGGCGACCGCGCGGCGGCGCGCGATCGACAGCTTCCGCCGCCGGTCGGCACTCGACGAGCGGTACGCACAGTTCGCCGGCCAGCTCGCCGAGGGTGCGGCCGCGCTGGCCCAGGACGGGGCGACCGACCTGCCGTGGGATCCGGACCGGGTCGGCGACGACATCCTCGCGCTGATGTTCGTGGCCTGCCATCCGGTGCTCTCGCCCGAAGCCCGGGTGGCGCTGACGCTGCGCGCGGTCGGCGGCCTGACCAGCGACGAGATCGCGCGGGCCTTCCTGGTACCCGTGCCGACGATCCAGGCCCGGATCACCCGGGCGAAGAAGACGATCGGTGCGGCCGGAGTGCCGTTCGAACTGCCGCCGGCCGAGAAGCGCCGCGAGCGGCTCGCGGGTGTGCTGAGCGTGCTGTACGTGATCTTCACGGAAGGCTCGACGGCGACGGCCGGCGACCGCCTGCTGCGCCCGGATCTCGGGTACGAGGCGATCCGGCTGGCCCGGATACTGACCGCGTTGCTGCCCGACGAGCCCGAAGCGTACGGCCTGCTCGCCCTGTTCGAGCTCACCGCCGCGCGATTTCCGGCCCGCACCGGACCGGACGGCGGGGCGGTGCTGCTCGCGGACCAGGATCGGCACCGGTGGGACCGATCGGCGGTGCGCCGCGGTCTGGCCGCGATCGAACGGGCCTCGGCCGTCGGGCGCGGCCTCGGGCCGTACGGGCTGCAGGCGGCGATCGCCGCCTGCCACGCGGTGGCGCCGTCGGTGCCGGATACCGACTGGGAGCGCATCGTGCTGCTCTACGAGGCGCTCGGCCGGGTGGCTCCGTCTCCCGTCGTCGAGCTCAACCGGGCCGTCGCGGTGGCAATGGCGACCGGGCCGGCGCCGGCACTGTCCATTGTGGATGAGCTGGTCGCCACCGACCGCCTGTCCGGGTCCTACCTGCTGCCGAGCGTGCGCGGCGAGCTGCTCAGCCGGCTCGGCCGGACCGCCGAGGCACGGGCCGAGCTGGAGCTCGCCGCCCGGCTGTGCCGCAACGAGCGCGAGCGGTCGGTGCTGCTCGCCAAGGCCGCCGCCCTGGCCTGACCGGCCGGCCGAGGGCCGGGGAGCTGCCGGCCCGCTGCCGCGCCGGCGCCGGTCCCGCGCCGGCGCCGGTCCCGCGGCGGCCATCGCGGCCCGGCACCCGGCCGGGGCGGAGTCACTGTGTTGTACGGCACCCGCGCCCGCGGCGCGGACCTGGCCGGGGCGTGCCGCGGTGGCGCGCCGGTCGCTATCCTCAGGGTGGTTGCGTTTGCGCTCCCCACCCGTCGCGGTGGACGTGACCCACCCGGCCGAGCGCCTCACGATCTTTGAGGTGTCAGGTGTTGGTCACGGTTCTCGGTGTCGCCGCGGCAGCGTGGGGTGTGGTGATGGCGGTGGCGCCGCTGCTGCAGCTGCGTCGGATGCTCGCACAGCGTTCCGCCCGCGACGTCTCGGTCGGGTACTTCGCCGTGCTGGTGCCGGGTTTCGCGCTGTGGATCGGCTACGGCGTCGCCAGGTCGGAGTGGGCGCTGGTCGTGCCGAACTCGATCGCGGTGCTGGTCACCACCGCGACGATCATCGCCGCCCGGCGGCTGCACCGCGGGGCGATCCGCACCGGCAGCGGCGGCGGGCGCTGATACCCACGGCCCGGCGAGCCGAGCTACCCGCGAGGACGGCCGGAGCCCGGACGGTCAGCCGGAACAGTCCACCTCACCCGGCGCTGGCGTTCCGGTCGGGCCCGGCGTCCGGGTCGAGGCGCTCCAGGGCCCAGTTCGCCCACTCGTGCAGGGTCAGGAAGTAGCGGGCACCCAGCTCGGCGGCGAACAGCGCGACCGGAGGAGCGGCCTGGCGGGTCGCCTCGTCGATCCGGGCGCGCAGGCTTTCGTACTCGACGCGGCTGCCCTCGGCCTGCCGCCGCAGCATCTGCCGGGCGTCCTCGGTGTCCAGTGTGGACAGCAGGAACAGCCGCAGGGTGTGCTCGTTGCGGACCACCGGGTCGTCATCGGGGTCGAGCACCCACCGGCGCAGCTCGACCCGGCCGGCAGCGGTGATCGCGTACGTACGCCGCCCGCGCGGGCCCTCCTCGACGACCGTGGCGAGCCCGTCCGCGGCGAGCCGGCTCAGCTCCGGGTAGATCTGGCTGTGCTGGGCGTGCCAGGCGTACCGGCGCAGGTTGCGCTCGAACTTGCGGCCCAGGTCGTACCCGCTGGCGGGCTCCTCGGCGAGCAGCCCGAGTACGGCGTGGCGTAGGGACATGAGTGCCTCCGGGCAGCACGGTAAACACCTAGATATTGACAGGTAGATTTTGTCATGTCACCTTCTAGCGATGATCTGGATCCTGTTGGGCGCAGGCGCGGTGCTCGTCGCGCCGCTGGGGTTCGTCGCCGTATGCCGCCGGCTGGTCGCCCGGCGGCTCGCCCTGCCATCCGATGGCATCGATGAGCACGGATACGTACGGATCGGGGGAGTGGACCAGTGGGTGCAGGTCCGGGGCGTCGACCGCGCCAACCCGATCCTGCTGGTGCTACACGCACATGGCATCTCGATGGTGCCGCTGACACCGCTGTACGGCTCGTGGGAGAAGCACTTCACCGTCGTCCAGTGGGACCGGCGCACGGTCGGCCGCACCCGGCGCGCCGGCCGCCGGGCGGGCCGGGCGAGCTGGAGCTTCGAACAGTTCATCGCGGACGGGGTCGAGCTGGTCGAGCACCTGCGCCAGCGCCTCGGCCAGGACAAGGTGATCCTGGCGGCGCACTCCCAGGGCACCGTGATCGGCGTCGGCATGATCCGGCGCCGGCCCGACCTCTTCCGCGCCTACGTGGGGCTGGGGCAGATGGTCGACATGCCGCGCAACGAGGCCATGGCGTACGACGCGGTGCTGCGGGACGCGCGGGCGCGGGGGAAGACCAAGGTGGTCGGCCGGCTGGTTGCCCTCGGCCGGCCGCCGTACCCGGACCCGGGCGTCTGGATCCGCCGGCTGCGCCTCGCGATGGCCGTCGACGCCGAGGTGGCCGCCTGGCAGAAGCTCCTGCTGGCCCGGATGCTGTTCATGCCGGGCTACACCTCCCGCGACATCCTCCACTCGCTCGCCGACGTCATGCTGCTCCCGCAGCGCCTGTACGACGAGACGATGGCCGTCACGCCGGCCACGCTCGGCACCCGCTTCCAGGTACCGGTGCTGCTGTTGCACGGTGCCGCCGACTCCTACGCGATGCCCGAACTCGCCAGGGAGTACGTCGACATGATCGAGGCACCGGCCAAGACCTACGTGGCCCTGACCGGGCTCGGACACCTGGCGCCCTTCCTGGCGCCCGACCGGATCGGGCAGGAACTGGTGTCCCGGCTGGTCGCGCAACCGGCTGGCAACTCCGGGCGGCTACTCCAGCCGGAGACGTCCCCCGGCGAGTCCGCCGCGGACCGCTAGTTGTACGGGTTGTCGTAGGTCACGGTCTTGACGTGCTCCCTGAAGTTGCCGGGGCCGGTGAAGCTCGATCCATGGAAGACGAAGCGCACGTTCACGACGGTGGAGGCGAAGGTGCGCTCATCGGTGACCGAACCGGTCCACTGGACCACGAAGGTGCCGTTGACAAAGACATCCACGAACGGCTGGGTGAAGCTCGACTGGCGGGTGATGGTCAGTGAATACCTGAATTGCAGATTCCCGTCGTCGAACTGTATCCAGCCGTCCAGCAGGCCAACCTGCTGCGCCGTCGGCGAGAACAATTGCAGGTGTATCGGCTGTTGCGCGCCGTAGGTCGCGTGCGCCGGTGCCAGCGGCACGGAGGTCGCGACGAGCGTCGCGATGCCCACCACCAGAAGCCTCATCCCGCGAGAGAAGAACCTCGACCTCATACGTCCACACTCCCTCGCGACTCCCCGACATATGTCGCACCACAGTGACATGAACGCTACCGGTCGTCAATATCCGTTATGCCGACTGTATCAGTTTGAAATCGGGTGATAGGCACGGAATGGACGACGGGTCGCGCGGGCCGCCCGCCGCGAATGGCGTCAGTCCGTCCAATCCCGAACCGGTCGCACCGGCGTGGCCGTTCGGGGGTGCTGTCGACGGCGTCGGTGCGCAGGTCGGTCGACGCGGGCGACCCTAGCTCGACCCGGCCCAGGTCGAGCCGGCTACCTCGTCGCGTGCTGGGTCGAGCCGGGCCGGTGCGTTCGCGGACGGCACTCTGGCGACGGCCGGTGCCGCCGCGGTGGAGGGCAGGTGCAGTGCGGCGAGGCCGTCGTCGGCCGCCGCCGGCATGGCCGCGGCTGGTTCTGCCGGCTGGGTCGGCACCTCGGCGACGCTGGCCTGTACCGGCGTCGCGGCGGGAGACCCGTCCTCGGCGCCCGGGAAGTAGTACCACGCGACCACCTCGTGCCCGGTGCCGTGCACGGTCACCTTGACGTCGCAGATGATCGCCTCGGGCCCGAGATCGCGGCGGACGTGCTGGACGAAGCCGCGGGCCGGCCGCATGTCGAGGCCGTGGCCGGCGCCGCTGGCGTAGCGCCGGATGAGCGACTCGTCCTCGGCCTGCCGGCGTGCGGCGAGGCTGTCCCAACCGTCGAACTCGTCCTCGTCCACGTCACCCTCCCGCGTCGCGGACCGTCCGGCCGCCCTCGATGGCTATACGCCTGGCACGCCGACCGGGTTCGGCTCAACCGGACGAAGCCCTGGTGCCCGCGCCGCCGCTACTTCGACATGCCGGCGGTGAGGCCGGCGACGATCTGCCGCGTCGCCAGCAGGAAGAGCACGACCAGCGGGACGGTGGCGAGCACCAGGCCGGCCGACAGCGTGGACCAGTCGACCTGGCGCTCACCGACGAACAGCGTCAGGCCGACCGGGATGGTCGCCTTGTCCGTGGACCGCAGCAGGACCAGCGGGAAGATGAAGTCGTTCCACAGCGGCACGAACTGGAAGACCACCACGGTCGCCAGGGCCGGTCGCACCAGCGGCAGCAGCACCTGGGCGAAGATCCGGAAGTCGCCGGCGCCGTCGATGCAGGCCGCTTCCTCCAGTTCGGCCGGCAGTTGCTGGAAGAACGTGCTGAGCACGAACACCGAGAACGGCACGCCGCTGGCCGCGTACACCAGCACCAGGCCGGTCAGCGAGTCGACCAGGTGCAGCGAGGCGAGCAGGTAGAAGATCGGCACGATGCCCAGCCGGATCGGCAGCATCAGCCCGGCGAGGAAGTACGCGGACAGCACCGAGCTGCCGCGGAACCGGTACCGCCCGAGCGGGTACGCCGCGAGCACCGAGACCGCGGTGCCGAGCGTCACCGCGCCGACGGTGACCAGCACCGAGTTGCCGAAGTAGGTCGCGAACGAGGCGTCCCGCCAGGCCCGCGCGTACGCGCTGAAGTCCACAGTGGAGGGCAGCCCGAGCGGGTGGGCGAAGATCTCCCGGGACGGCCGGACCGAGTTGAGCACCATCACCAGCAGCGGCGCCAGCGCGATCGCGGTGTAGCCCCAGAGCAGCAGTCCGATGAGGACACCGCCGGCGCCCTTGCCGGTGGCGGTGCGGGATCGGCGGGCCGGGGCGGGCGGCGGCCCGGCGGCAACGGCTGGCTCGGTACCGGTGGTGTGAGTGCCCGCCGTCACGAGACGGCCGCCGCGGTGGGCATCGCAGCGAGCGCCGGCGATCGCGGAGCGGAGCGGGGGAGGCCGCCGGGAAGCACGGTCATGTCAGGTCCCGGGTGCGGCGGCGCAGGTAGGCGGTCGCGCCGAGGGAGACGCCGAAGATCACGATGAACATCAGCACCGCCAGCGCGGAGGACTGGCCGATCGAGTTCACGCTGCCGGACTGGAACGCGGTGCGGTAGAACAGCAGCCCCAGCACGTCGGTGGCGCCGGCCGGGTTGCCGGTGGAGCCGCCCATCGCGTAGACGAGCCCGAAGATGTTGAAGTTGCCGATGAACGTCAGCACCGACACGGTGCCGATCGCCGGCACCAGCAGTGGCAGCGTGACGTGCCGGAACGCCTGCCAGGACGTGGCTCCGTCCACCCGGGCCGCGTCCGCGTACTCATCCGGGATGCCGCCGAGTGCGGCCGCGAACAGCAACATCGGGAAGCCGACCCACTGCCAGGCGTTCACCAGCACCACCACCGGCAGTGCCGTGCCGGGATCGCCGAGCCAGGGCAGCGCGAGCGACTCCAGCCCGATCGAGCGGAGCAGCGTGTTCACCGGGCCGAACACCGGGTTGAGGATCAACGTCCACAGGTAGCCGACCACCAGCGGGCTGACCAGGTAGGGCAGCGTGTAGGCGGTCTGGAACAGCCGCTTGAACCGCCGGCTCCGGTGCAGCAGCACCGCGAACGTCAGCCCCAGCGTGTTCTGCACCAGCATGGTGCCGGCGAAGAAGGCGGCGTTGTGGGCCACCGCCCGGCCGAGTTGCTGGTCGGCCGGGTACGTGGTGAGCAGTTCGGCGAAGTTGCCGAGCCCGACGAACCCGCCGCGGGCGGTGCCGCGCCAGTCGAACAGGCTGTACTCCAGCGCGGTCAGCAGCGGGTAGACCACGAACCCGGTGTAGAGCACGAACGCCGGAGCGAGGAACAGCAGCAGCACCCGGGCCCGCGGGCGCCGGGCTCCCGCCTGGCGGGGCCGCGCCTGCCGGGCCCCCACCTGCCGGGCACGCGGGGCCGGGAAGCCGGCAGAAGGGGTGGCTCCCCGGCCCCGCGTTCCTGCCCGGTTCAGCCCCCCAGCGGGCTGAACCATTGAGCAAGTCCTTTCTGGACACTGCCGGCGACGCCGGCCGCGTCGGTCTTGCCGAGCAGCATCTGCTGGATGCCGGCGGCCACCAGATCGGTCCCGGTGGGCTGGCCGTACCGGAAGTCGACGAGCATCAGGTACGGCGCCGGGCTGCGGTCGTACGCCCGGCGCATCTGCGCCAGCAGCGGATCGCTGGCCGTCACCCCGGGCACCGGCGAGATCTGCTTGAGCTCGTCGGTGAACCGCTGGCCGAAGTCCTTGGTGGCCATCCAGGAGACCAGCTCCACCGCCTCCTTCTGGTGCGCCGACTTCGCGCTGACGCCGTACGACATGTCCGCCCAGCCCGGCGTGGCCGGCGCGCTGAGCACCGCCCCGGGCGGCGGCGGCGCGGCGAACGTGCCGATCTGCAGGTCCGGGTTCTGGCTGGCGAAGAAGCCCAGCTCGAACGAGCCGCCGGGGAACATCGCGGCCCGCTCGTTGATGAACAGCAGTTGCGAGTCGGTGTAGGAGACACCGACCACGTCCTCGGGCAGGTACTGCCGCAGGCTCTGCACCACCTGCAGCGAGGCCACGTAGTCGGCATCGGTGAACTTCGCCTTGCCGGCGAGCACCTTCGCCTCGAACCCGGCGCCGCCGTACCGGGTGGCCGCGAACGTGTCGTGCAGGATGGGCAGCATCCAGTTGTCCTTGCCGGTGACCGCGAACGGCGTCACCCCGGCCGCCTTCAGCTTCGCCGCCGCGGCGGTCAGCTCGGCCCAGGTCTTCGGCACCTCGATGCCCTGCGCCGCGAAGATCTTCTTGTTGTAGAAGACCTGCATGGTCTGCACCGCGGCCGGGACGCCGTACAGCTTGCCGTCCTTCTTGCCCTTGGCGCTGGCCTGCACCGACGGCTGGAAGCCGGTCAGGTTCACCTTGCCGTCCAGCGGCAGCAGCCCGCCGCCCTCGACGAACGGCTGCAGCTGGCCGTAGGTGCGCAGCTGCGCGACGTCCGGACCACCGGACGCGGTCAGCCCGGTCTGCAGGATCGTGTTGTACTCGGTGTTCTTGTACGCCTTGAACTCGACCGTGACGCCCGGGTGGGTCTTGGGATATTCGGCGAAGATCCGGTTGTAGGCGGCCACGTCCTCGGTCCGCCAGGACCAGACCGTCAGCCGGGTGGACCCGGCCTGCCCGGACGGGCCCGACGGTGAGCACGCCGCCCCGACCGCCGCCGCCACGACGACGGCCAGCGCCACCCGCAAGTTCTTCCCCCAGGCGGCAACGTGCGTCATGACCTCTCCCTTCATTCAGTGGCGGCCGGTCCGGACGGCGGACCGTCCGGTTCGGACGGCTGACTGTCCGGTTCGGACGGCTGACCGTCCGGTTCGGACGGCTGACCGTCCGGTTCGGACGGTGGCGGCCCGGCCCCGGCCACCGCCTGCAGCGCGGCCCGCACCAGCCCGCTGGTGCCGTCCAGGGCCTGCCTGGCCTGCTCCACGGTGACCGGCGCCAGCAACACCAGCAGCGCGACCTTCGACTCGCCGCCGGCCCTGGCGAGCGCGTCCGCGCAGGCATCCAGGCCGGCGCCGGTCGCCTGCGCGAGCATCCGGAGCTGCCGGCTGCGCAGCTTTCCGTTGACCGCGAGCATGTCGGTCATCAGGTTCGAGTACGTCCGGCCCAGCCGGATCATCGCTGCGGTGGACAGCGCGTTGAGGACCAGTTTCTGCGCGGTGCCGGCCTTCAGCCGGGTCGACCCGGCGATGGCCTCCGGCCCGGTGTCCACTCCGACGTGCACGTCGGCCAGCCGCGCCAGCGGCGCGCCCGGGTGCGCCGAGACCAGCACGGTGGCGGCGCCGGCGGCCCGGGCCGCGCGCAGCGCGCCGGCCACGTACGGGGTGCGCCCGCTGGCGGTCAGCCCGATCACGACGTCGGTGCCGCCGACCCCGGCCACCGCCGCGGCGCCGGCCGCCTCGTCGTCCTCGGCTCCCTCGACCGCGCTGGACACCGCCTGCGGCCCGCCGGCGAGGTGGGCCACCACCCGCCCGGGCTCCAACCCGAACGTGGGCCGCAGCTCCGCGGCGTCCAGCATGGCGATCCGCCCGGAGGTGCCGGCGCCGACGTAGTGCAGCCGGCCGCCGGCGGCGAGCGCGGCCACGGTCAGGTCGACGGCGTCGGCGAGTTGCGGCAGCACCGCCCGGACCGCCGCCGGCACCAGTGCGTCCTCCGCGTTGAGCAGCCGGAGCAGGTCCGGTGTCGGCAGCCGGTCGATGTCCACCGTGCGCGGGTTGCGCGCCTCGGTCGGCGCCTCCAGCAGCACCTGTTCCGCGTCGGTCACCGCGCCCGGCCCGGCTGGGATGGCCGGCCCGGCCGGGCCCGCCGGCTGCGCACCGCTTCGTAGGTGGCCTCCAGCGCCGCCCGGGTCTCCGGGTAGGTCCGCTGCGCCACCCCGACGAAGATGCAGTCGACGACGGTGAGCTGGGCCAGCCGGCTGGCCATCGCGCCGGACCGGAACGTGGTCTCCCGCGCGGCGGTGGTGAGCACCAGGTCGGCCACCCGGGTGATCGGCGACCGCGGGAAGTTGGTCAGCGCGACGGTCACCGCGCCGCGCCGGCCCGCCTCGGCGAACGCGTCGATGGTGTCCTTTGTAGTGCCGGTGTGCGAGATGCCGAAGGCGACGTCACCCTCGCCGAGCAGGGCCGCGCTGGTCAGTGCGATGTGCACGTCCGACCAGGCGAAGGCGATCCGACCGATGCGGTGCAGCTTCTGCTGGAAGTCCGCGGCGACGAACGCGCTCGCGCCGACACCGTAGATGTCGATCCGGCCGGCCGCCGCGGCGGCGGCCACGACCTGCTCCAGCACGCCGATGTCGAGTTGCGCCGCGGTCTCCTCGACCGCCCGGGCGTCCGCGAAGGCGATCTTCTCCACCACCTGGGCCAGGTCGTCGCTCGGGCTGATGTCGCTGCCGACCACCCGGGGCGGAGCTCCGCCGCCCTGCAGCCGGCCGGCCTCGGTGGCCAGCGTCAGCCGCAGTTCGGGGTATCCGGCGAAGCCCACCGCCCGGCAGAACCGGATCACCGTGGTCTCCGACGTCGCGGCCCGCTCGGCCAGCTCGGTGATCGTCAGCATCGCCACGGCCGCCGGATCGTCGACGACGATCTGGGCGACCCGCTGCTCGGCCGCGGCCAGCGACGGGAACAGCGCCCGGACCTTCACCGTGGTCGTGGTGACCGGGCCGTCGGCCCGGGCGGCGCGCCGGCCACGGACCGCGCCGGCCCGCTTCGCCGCCTTCTGCATGTTGGAAACTTTCCTACCTTCAGTCCTTGTCGTCAACCCGCTACCGTAGGTCGGCGTGAGCGCTGGGCTGGTGGTCGGTGTCGACGCGGGCGGCACGGCGACCCGCTGCCTGGTCGCCTCGATCGGCGGCGTGGTGCTGGCCCGCGGCGTGGCCGCGGGAGCGAGCCAGCGGTCCAGTGCCGGCCGCCCGGCGGCCGCGCTGGCGGCCGCGCTGCGCGCCGCGCTGTCCGATGTGGACGGCCGGCGGGTGGTGGCCGGCGTGGTGGGCGCGGCCGGCGCGGGCTCGGCCGGCCGGGCCACCGCCCGGGCGGCCGCCGCCGAGGCGTGGCACGCGGTCGGGCTGCCGGGCGAGGTCAGCACGGTCACCGACCTGGAGGTCGCCTTCGCGGCGGGCACCCCGGCCGCGCACGGGTTGCTCCTGCTCGCCGGTACCGGCGCGGTCGCGGCCGCGCTGCGGGACGGGGCGATCGCGCACCGCTGCGACGGCTACGGCTGGCTGCTCGGCGACGAGGGCGGCGCGGTGTGGATCGGCCGGCGCGGGCTGCGGGCGGTGTTGGCCGGGCTGGACGGGCGGGCGGCGCCGACGGCCCTCACCGGTCCGGTGACCGCCTGGTTGCTCGGCGACCAGCCGGCGCCCGGCGATCCGGCGGAGCATGCGCAGGCGTTGATCGCCGCGGCCTACGCGATGCCGCCGGCCGAACTCGGCCGGCTCGCCCCGCTGGTCGGCGCCGCGGCCGGCGCCGGCGACCCGGCGGCCCGGAACATCGCCGGCGCCGCCGCGGAACGACTCCTGGCCGCGCTGGCCACGGTGTCGCAAGTGGAACCCCGGCCGGCCGGTCCGGTCCCCGTGGTGCCGGGCCCGGTACTGGCGGCCCCCGTGCTGCCGGGCCCCGTAGTGCTGGCCGGGTCCGTGCTGCTCTCGCCCGGGCCGGTGGGGGAGGCGGTCCGGGCCGGCGTGCGCGACATGTTCGACGTCGAGCCGACACCGGCAGCCGACGGCGCGGCCGGTGCCGCCGCGCTGGCGATCGCCCGCTGGCAGGGCCGGCCGGTCTCCGCGGCGGTGCACGCCCGCCTCACGTCCGGCTGAGGCCGCCATTCAGTTTTCGCTCGGCGTGAAGCCGTCGGCCCGCAGCAACGCCGCGTCCGCCGGGCGGCCCTCGTCGAACAGCAGGCTGCGGCCGGCCCGGACCCGGATCGCGTCCACGTACCCGCCGCGGCCCTGCAAGGTGGCATCGGTGCTGTACCGCCACCGGATCAGCGACCCCGCGGCACCGGGCAGATCCGCGGTCGCCGCCTGCCAGCGCCGGCCACCCCAGCCGGAGACGGTGCCGCTGGTGTCCACTGTGGAGTTACCGGCGTGCAGGGTGAACGGCAGCGGGGTCCAGGTCTGCCCGGCATCGCCGGACGACTCCAGCACCATCGCGTCGGCCGCCGGCTCGGTGTCGTACCAGAGCGCGAACTCCAGCCGGGCGCCGGCCACCGGCGGTGTGACCGCCACGGTGAGGGTCGCGGTGCGGGCGTTGCCCATGCCGGCGAACCAGGCCGTCCGGCCGCGCACCGGCCGCACCGGCACCGCCCGGGCGACCTCGTCGGCGATGGCCCGGCGGCGGGGGTTGATCGAGCCCCAGTCCCGGCTCGGATGCACCCGGTTGGTGAGCACCAGCAGGAACGAGTCGGTGGTCGGATCGATGGTCAACGTGGTGCCGGTGAAGCCGGTGTGCCCGGCGGTGTACGGGCTGGCCATCGCGCCCATGTACGAGTGCTGGTAGAGCTCGAAGCCGAGGCCGTGGTCGTGGCCCGGGAACGCGGTGTTGAAGTTCGTCAGCAGCAGCTCGGTCCACTGCCGGGACAGGATGCGGGTCCGGCCGTACCCGCCGCCGTTGAGCACGGCCTGGCACAGCACGGCGAGGTCCCGGGCGGTGGAGAAGACGCCGGCGTGGCCGGCGACCCCGCCGAAGGCGGCGGCGTTCTCGTCGTGCACGGCGCCCCACACGAGGCCCCGGGCGCCCTGGAACTCGGTGGCCGCGATCCGCGGCCGGACCGACTCCGGCGGGTTGTAGCCGGTGTCGCGCAGACCGAGCGGCTCGACGATGCCGGCCCGGACGACCGCGTCCAGCGGCGCGCCGGCCACCAGTTCGATGATCTCGCCCAGCGCGATCAGGTTCAGGTCCGAGTAGAGGTACGTGGTGCCCGGGCTGGCGAGCGGGGCGACGCCGTACACGGCGGCGAGCCGGGCCGCGTCGTCCGGCAGCAGGTACAGCGGCAGCCAGGCCGGCAGCCCGGAGGTGTGGGTGAGCAGTTGCCGCACCGTCACCCGCTCCTTGCCGTTGGCCGCGAACGCCGGCAGGTAGCTGGCCACGGTGGCGTCCAGGTCGAGCCGGCCGCGCTCGACCTGCTGCACCGCCGCGATCGAGGTGAACAGCTTGGAGATGGACGCCAGGTCGAAGATGGTGTCCGGGCGCATCGGAATCTGCTCCGCCGGCGGCAGTTCGGTCGGCGTGGCGGACGCGTAGCGCAGCGCGTAGCCCATCGCGGCGGTCCGGGCCACCACGCCGTGCCGGGCCACGAGCACGACCGCGCCGGGGTAGAACGGCCGCCCGTTCGCCGGCTGCGGCGCGAGCCCGGCCGCGGCCTCGGCGACCGCGCGATCCACGTGGTCGGCCAGCAGGCCGGCCTGCCGCGGGCTTCCGTTCCGCAGCACCGGGGCCGGCGGACCCCCACGCGCGTCGGGGCCGGTCGGGTCGGGCCCGGCGGTGGCCGGGCCGGGTGAACCGAGCGCGCAGAGACCGGTCACAGCCAGCACGGCAACCCTCCGGGGCAACTGGGCGGCCCTCATCGCGACGGGTAGAGCAGGTAGCGCGCCCGGATGGCCCGGAACGCGGCGAGTTCGTCCCGCCAGCCACGCACCACGTCGTCCACCCCGGCGCCCGCGTCGATCTGGGTGCGCAGCCGGGACGAGCCGGTCAGCTTGTCGATCCAGTACGGCCGCGGGTCTCCGGTGTCGAACCGCCACCGGAACTGGTCCGGGTAGAGCTGGCGCAGCGTGACCAGGATCGCGACGCCGGTGCGCAGCGCGTCGAACGCCGCCCGGTCGGTGACGTGCACCTGGACGCCGCCGCACGCGACGCCCTGGTACTTGGAGAAGGTCGGGGTGAAGTACGCCTCGCGGAACGTCACGCCGGGCAGCCGGAGCGCGGTCAGCGCGTCCGCCAGCCGGTAGTCCAGGTACGGGGCGCCGATCAGTTCGAACGGCCGGGTGCTGCCCCGGCCCTCGGACACGTTCGTGCCCTCCAGCATGCCGGTGCCGGGGTAGACCGTCGCGGTGTCCACTGTGGGCATGTTCGGGGACGGCAGGATCCACGGCAGCCCGGTGCTCTCGTACGTCGCGGACCGGCTCCAGCCGCGCATCCGGATCACGTCCAGATCGACCTGCCGGCCGATCTCGTCCGGCAGGTACTCGGCGTTGAACAGCCGGGCCAGCTCGCCCACGGTCATGCCGTGCTGCTGGCTGATCTCCCGCCGGCCGACGAACGTGGCGAACTCCGGGGTCAGCACCGGCCCGCGCGCCGCGACGCCGCCGAGCGGGTTGGGCCGGTCCAGCACGACGAACCGCTTGCCGGCCAGCGCGGCGCCCTGCATCGAGTCGTACATCGTCCAGATGTAGGTGTAGTAGCGGGTCCCGACGTCCTGGATGTCGAACAGCACAGTGTCCACACCGGACGCGGTGAAGATGTCGGCGAGCTGCCGCGGGTTCTTCTGGTACGTGTCGTAGACCGGCAGGCCGGTGCGCTGGTCGAGGTAGAAGCCCTGGGAGCCACCGGCCTGGGCGGTGCCGCGGAACCCGTGTTCCGGCCCGAACACCGCGACCAGGTCGATGTCGGCGGACGCCGCCATCACGTCCACCTCGTGCCGCAGGTCGGGCAGCACGCTGGTCGGGTTCGCGATCACGCCCACCCGCTGGCCGGCGACGGCGGCGTAGTGGCCGGCGGCCAGCACCGACACTCCCGGCTGGACGCGGTAGCCGGCGCCGGTGCCGGGACGGTCGCTGGCCGGGCCGGGCGCCGCCGAGGCGGCGGTCGTCGCGGCCACCAGCACGGCACAGCCGAGCACGGTGGCGACGGCGAGCGGTGACGCGGAGCGGGACCGTCGCATGGTGCCTCCCAGGAAAGCCGTCAGCGGTGGCGCGGGAGCCTGAGCCCGTACCCGTACGGGTAGAGCGCGGTCTGCGGGGAGCCGGCCACCGGGATCGTCACCGGGAGCCGGCCGGTCGGCGCGATCTCCCCGAACAGCACCCGGGTGACCGCCTCCAGCGAGGTGGCCGCGTAGCTGTAGGTGGCGAGGTAGGCCGGGACGGTCGGGAAGTAGGCGATGTCGTACGGGTCCCGGACGGCTACCGCGACCACCGGCCGGCCGGTGCCGATCAGCGCGTCGACCAGTCGCTGCTGCTCCGGGCTGGACCAGGCCCGGTTCGTCGACACCAGCACCAGGTCGCGGGAGCGCGCCGCCGCGACCGCCGCGGCGATCTGCGCCGGTGCCGGCGCGGCACCGGTCTCCAGCGGATCGGCCAGCACGCCGCGGCGGTTCAGGTCGGCGGCCAGCCCGGGGGTGGTGGCCACGCCCCACCCGGTCACCAGGACGCGCGCGCCGGAGCCGGCGGCCAGCGGCAGCACGCCGTCGTTCTTCACCAGGGTCACCGTCGCGTCGGTCACCCGCTGGGCGACCGCGGCGTGCGCCGGCGTGCCGACCACGTTGTCCACAGTGGACTCGTCGACGTACGGCCGGGCGACCAGGCCGCGCTGGTACTTCAGCCGCAGGATGCGCAGCACCGACTGGTCGATCCGCCGTTCGGTCAGCTCGCCGCCGCGGACCGCGGCCAGCACCGAGTTGTAGGCCAGCTCGAGGTCCGGCGGCATCAGCAGCTGGTCGACGCCGGCCTTGAGCGCCAGCACCGGCACCCGGGCGTCGCCGTACTTCTGCCGGACCCCCTCCATGGTCAGCGCATCGGTGATCACGACGCCGTCGTAGCGCAGCTCGTTGCGCAGGATGCCGGTGAGGATCGGCGCCGACAGCGTCGCCGGGTCGCCGGACGGATCCAGGGCCGGGACGACGATGTGCGCGGTCATGATCGAGTCGATGCCGCTGGCCACCGCCGCGGCGAACGGCGGCCGGTCCAGCTGCTGCCACTGCTGCCGGGTGTGGCTGATCACCGGCAACCCGGTGTGGCTGTCCACCGCGGTGTCGCCGTGCCCGGGGAAGTGCTTGGCGGTGGCCGAGACCGACCGCTGGTAGCCGGCCACCTGGGCCGCCGTGAGCCGGGCGGCCAGGCTCGGGTCGGCGCTGAAGGACCGGACGCCGATCACCGGGTTGGCCGGGTTCACGTTGACATCGGCCACCGGGCCGAAGTCCTGGTTGATCCCGATCGCGCGCAGCTCGCGGCCGGTGACGGCGGCCGCCGCGTAGGCGTCGGCGACGCTGCGGCCGGCGCCGAGCGCCATGTTGCCGGGGAACTGGGTGGCCGGCGGGCCGACCCGTACCACCACGCCCTGCTCCTGGTCGGTGCTGATCAGCATCGGGACGGGCACCCGCTGCCTGGCCGCGGCCCGCTGGATTCCGTTGGACAGCCCGGCGATCTGGGCCGGGTCGTTCACGTTGTTGGACCAGGCGAAGTAGATGACGCCGCCCAGCCGGTAGCGGTCGATCAGCTGCCCCGCGTTGTCCACGCCGTAGGCGGCCCGGTTCGCCGCCACATCGGCGGCGGCCGTGGTGTCGGCCGTGCGGCCGTAGGCGTAAGTGACGAACAGCTGGCCGACCTTCTCCTCGAGCGTCAGCCGGCTCAGCGTTCGCGCCGCCCAGGCGCGGGCGGCGACGCCGTCGGTGCCGGCGGACGACGCCGCTGCGGGAGCCCGCGGGGCGGCCGCGGCCGGCCCGGCCGCGGTGACCGTGCCGGCCAGGGCGGCGAGCAGCACCGCGATGAGGAAGCGGGGGCGCGCGGCACGATCCGACACCGGATCCTCCTCAGCAGGCGGCCGGCCCGGCTCCGGACCGGAAACCAGTTACCGGACCTCACATAGGTTTGAAAGTTACCTACATGAGTTGTAGCTGGTCAACGCCGGCACGGAGCGTGCCCAGCAGGGACACCTCGCTCACCTGTTCGGGTTCTGTCGCCGCAGCGGCGGTAGGGGACCGGACCGGACGAAGTGGTGACCGCGGCCCCATCAGGTCGCTGCCGCAACAGCTACAGTCCGCCGGCGTCCTGCCGATCGTCTGTTCGTGGGTATGCCGGACCTCGACCTCGACCTCGATCAGCTCGTGGCCGCCGAGGTGGGGCAGGGTGCGTACGCGACGGTGCACCGGATCCGCCGCGACGGCGTGGACTACGCGGTCAAGACGGCGCATCCGATGGTCGCCGGCGGCGAGCAGACGGCGGTGGCGTTCCGCCGGGAGGCCGCCATGCTCGCCCGCATCGACCATCCCGCGGTGCCCCGGGTCTTCGACGTGGGTCAGTCCGGGGACCGCCCCTACCTGGTGATGGAGTACGTCGACGGCCGGCCGCTGTCGACCCTGCTGGCCGCCGGACCGCTTCGTCCGGACCGGGTGCTGGCGATCGGTCTCGACGTCGCCGGGGCGCTCGCCGCCGCACACCGGGCCGGGTTGGTGCACCGCGACATCAAGCCGGCGAACATCCTGGTCACCGGCGACGGCCGGGCCCACCTGATCGACTTCGGGCTGGCGGCGTCGGGCGCGGCCCGGGTCGCCGACGAGGCGGTGGCCGGGACCTTCGACTACAGCGCGCCCGAGCAGACCGGGATGCTGGCCCGGCCGGTGGACGCCCGGGCCGACCTGTACGCGCTGGGTGTCGTCCTCTTCGAAGGCGCCACCGGCGACCGGCCGTTCCACAGCGACAACGCGGGCGAGCTGATCCGGATGCACGCCACCGTGCCGGCGCCCGATCCGCGCACCCGCAATCCCACCGTGCCGGCGGAGGTGGCGGCGCTCATCGGCCGGCTGCTGGCGAAGGATCCCGACGACCGGTACGCGTCCGCCGAGCAGCTCTCGACGCACCTGCGCCGGCTGGCCGGGCTGCCGGACGCGCCGGCCGTCCCGGCTGACGAGCTCGTCGGTCGGGAACCGGAGCTGGCCGAGCTGCGCCAGCGGTGGCGCCGGGCGCTGGCCGGCGCCGGCGGGTTCGCGCTGCTGCACGGTCCACCGGGGGTCGGCACGACGGCCGTGGCCGGCGCCGCCGCGGCCGAGGTCGCGGCCGGTGCTGGCCTGGTGCTGACCGGCCGCTGCGTCCCCGACGACGCGACGCCCGCGGCGGCCCTGCGCGGCGCCGTCGACCGCTACGCCCAGGAGATCTCGGCCCTGCCCGAGCCGGAGCGCTCCGCCGCCGTGGACCGGCTCCGCCGGGCTGCCGGCCCGGGCGGCCACCTGCTCACTCCGCTGTCCGGGACGCTGGCCGGCCTGCTCGACGTACCGGTGCCGGAGGGGGCGGCCCGGCCCGGCCAGTTCGCCACGGCGGTGGCTGCCTTCCTGACCGGGCTGGCCGGGGCCTACGCCGGCCTGTTCATCCAGCTCGACGATGTGCAGTGGCTGGATCCGGTCGGGTGCCAGGTGCTGCACCGGCTGGCCGAGGAGCTGGCCGGGTCCCCGCTGCTGCTGGTCGCCACCAGCACCACCGAGCCCACCAACGGCGACAGCGCCACCAGCACCACCGAGCCCACCGGCAGCGCAGCCACCGACGGCGCAGCCACCGACGGCGTTGCCACCAGCAGCGGAGCCACCGGCGAAGCGACCGAGCCGGCGGCGGCGTTCCGGGCGGCCTGCGGCGAGCGGCTCGACCTCACCCGGCGGGTCGGCCCGCTCGGCGCCGATGCGGTTGCCCGGCTGGTGTCGGCGTACCTGGCCGGCGCCGGCGTGAGCGCCGAGCTGATCTCCGAGATCGCCGTCCGGGGTCGCGGCAACCCGTTCGCGATCCTCGAATGCCTGCGGGCCCTGGTGGACGCGGGTGCGCTCCGCCCGCGCTGGGGCACCTGGGTGCTCGACGCCGAGCTGCTGCGCCGGGTCGAGCTGCCGGACAACGTGCTGGACCTGGTGCTGGCCCGGATCCACCGGCTGGGCGAGGCCGGGCAGCAGGTGCTGACCGTCGCCGCGGCGATCGGGTCCCGGTTCAGCGCCACGCTGCTGGCGGCGGTCCTCGGCCACGACCCGGTGCCGGAGCTGGCGCTGGCCGTCGAGCACGGCCTGCTGCAGCGGACCGGCGGCGAGTACGGCTTCGTGCACGACCGGGTCCGGGACACCCTGCTGTCCGGGCTGACCGGCGCGCCGCGGCGCGAGCTGCACCAGCGGATCGCGGCCGCGCTGGACGCCCGCGGGCCGGCCGGGCCGGCCGAGGTGTACGCGGTGGCCAGCCACTACGCCCGCGGCGAGACCACGGCCACCCCGGAGCGGGTGTTCAGCACCGGGTCCGCGGCCGGCCTGCTGGCCCTGGCCGAGTACGCGCCGAGCGCCGCGGTGGAGTTCCTGGAGCCGGCGGCCGCGATCGCCGGGGCGGCCGGCATCGTCCCGGACGGTCGCTTCCTGGAGGCGCTGGGCCGGGCCTACCTGGCCAGCGGCCGGGCGGACGCAGCGGTGGCGGTGCTGGCGGCGGGCCTCGCCGCCGAGCCGGACCGGGTCCGCCGGGCCAGCCTGTCGCTGCGGCTCGCCGTCGCGTACCGGCTGCGCTGGGAGCTGGACCGGTCCACCGACATGGCGTGGCAGGGGCTGGCCGAGACCGGGCATGTGCTGCCCCGCAACCCGGCCCGGCTCGCGCTGTGGACCGTGCTGCGCCTGCTGTGGTGGCTCGTCGCGGGCGCCCGCCGCCCCGCCACCCGGCCGGCCAGCGGCGAGCAGCGCGAGCGGCTGCGGCTCGCGGTCGAGCTGTGCGCCGTCCTCGGCACGAACGCGTACATGAGCCTCCGGCCGGTCCTGGCGCTGCCGACCAACCTGCACGCGGCCCGCCTGAGCAGCCGGCTGGGCCGGTCCGGCGAGTACGCCGCCGGCCTGCTCACGCTGGCCTCCGTGGCCGCGATGCTGCGGCTGCGCCGGCGCCGGGACCGCTACCGCGGGGAGGCGTTCGCCGTCGCCGCCGAGCTGCGGGACCCGGCGCTGACCGCCGACCTGTCCTTCATGTGGGCGGCCATCGACTCCATCATCAGCGGGGGGCCCCGGGCGGAGCTGATGCGGGTGGCCGAGGAGACCCGGCGCTGGCTCAACCCCGACTACTACCTCAACGTGGCGCTGCTGCGCTGCATCGAGCTGGCCACCCGCGGCCACACCGGGCCGGCGGAGACCCTGTACGCGCGCGGGCTGACCGCGGTGCCCGAATCGGACGCGCTGTTCGGCTACCCGATCGCCGGCCTCGTGCTCGATGCCATGCTCGGCCGGCCGGTCGATGCGGCGGAGATCCTCACCGGGCGCTGCCGGCCGCAGTTCGGACCGGGCGAGCGGATCAACTACGCGCTGGCCGCGCTGGTGTGCGCGGTGGAGCGGGGCGATCTCGGCGCGCCGTTCGAGGCGGCGGTGGCGGCGTTCGTGCAGATCCAGGCGCCGCGGTCGGCGCTGACGACGGAGTACCGGCTGTTCTTCGCCTACACCGCGCTCGGCCGGCTGGCGTTGGCCCGGCAGGCGCCCGCCGCGGAGCGGGAACGGTGCCTGGCCGATGCCGGAGCCGCCGTCCGCCGGCTGGGCCGGGCCGCGAACGCCGGGCTGCTCAAGGCGCACCACCGGGTGGCCCGGGCCGACCTGGCCGTGCTGTCCGGTCGGCCCGGCGCCGCGCTGCGGCTGCTCACCCGCGCCGAGCCGCTGATCTACGCGGCCGACACGCCGCTGCTGGAGTACGAGGCCGCCCGGGTGCGGGCCCGGGCGCTGCGCGGGCAGGGTCACCGGGCCGCCGCGTCCCGGCAGGCCGGCCTCGCGCAGGCGATGGCGGTCGAGCACGGCTGGACGCAGCGGATCCGCTGGGTCCGGGCCGAGTTCGACCTCGCCGAGTCGGCCGCGCTGACCCGCGGCGCCACCAGCCGGCAGACCAGCGTCGCCGCCGCGGACCGGTCCCGCGACCGGCTGGAGGCGCTGCCGCAGGTCAGCCTCGCCGCCGCCACCGTGCTCGACCCGCGCCAGCTGGCCCGGGTGGCGTTGGACGAGACGCTGCGCATCCTGGGGGCCGAACGCGCCGTGCTGTTCCTCCGCCGACGCCGCCGGCCGGCCGACCCCGAGCGTGGGCCGCAGCGCCACCGGCGAGGACCTGGCGGAGCTGTCCGGCTACAGCACCACCCTGGTGGACCGGGTCGCCGAGACCAGGCAACCCATCGTGGTCACCGGCAGCGAGGAGGGTGCGGCGCTCGGCTCCCGCAGCGCCCTGGTGTACGGCCTGCGCAGCATCATGGTGGCGCCGCTGGAGCTGAGCGGGCGCCTGCTCGGCGTGGTGTACCTGGACAGCCGGGTCGCCAAGGGCGTCTTCACCGATCGCGACATCGACATCCTGACCGCGGTGAACAGCCATATCGCCGTCTCGCTGGAGACCGCCCGGGCCGCCCAGCTCGAGGTCGCCGTGCAGGCCGCCCACCAGCAGCGGGACGTCGCGGAGACGCTGCGCGGGGCGATGACCCGGCTCGCCGGCATCCTCGACCCGGACCAGGTCAGGCAGCTGCTGCTGACCATCGTGGCCGAGGTGTCACCCGCGGACCGGACCCTGCTGGTGTACGAGGAGGACGGCGTCCTGACCGCGACCGGCACCGACGGGGTCCCGCGCCCCGTTCCGTCCGTAGTGGACGGTCGCGCGCTGACCGGGCTGACCACCGCGGTCCGCAACGACCCGGGAACCGCCCGCAACGTGGCCGGCCTGCTCGGCGAGGTGGGCAGCTGGGTGGCCGCCCCGGTGCGCACCCACTCCTGCGGGCACGGCGTGCTGCTGGCCGCCGCCGCCGACGCGGCCACCCTCGGCGACGAACACCTGCAGCTCATCGCCGCCATCGCCGGGCAGGCCGGCACCGCGTACGAGAATGCCCGGCTCTACCGCCAGGTGCGGCAACTGGCCACAGTGGACGCTCTGACCGGCGTGTCCAACCGCCGGCACTTCGCCGACCATGCCGTCCGGGCGCTGGCCGTCGCCCGCCGCAACAACCGCCCGATGATGGCGATGATGGTCGACATCGACCACTTCAAGAAGGTCAACGACACCCACGGGCACGCCGTCGGCGACGAGGTGATCCAGGCGGTGGCGCAGGCGCTGCGGGCCAACGTGCGTGACCCGGACATCCTGTGCCGTTACGGCGGCGAGGAGTTCGCCATCCTGATGACCGAGATGCACGGCGCCCCGCCGGACGTCGCCGAACGGATCCGGTGTGCGGTCCGGGAGGCCGCCGTCGCCGGGCCGGACGGCCCGGTCCGCGTCACCGCGAGCATCGGCGTGGCCGTGCTCACCGCCGACGACAACCTCGACACGCTGCTCGCCCGTGCCGACGCCGCCCTCTACCGGGCCAAGAACGGCGGCCGCGACCAGGTCCGCGCCGGCTGACCGCCCACGCTCCGATGTGGACGGTCGACCGCCCCCGAACCACCCGCGAACCGCCAGGGCCGGCCGGACGACCAAACCCATCGGGACCGGCGGAATCAGGCGAGCTCGGCCTGGAGGGTCACCGGTCACCGGACGCCGGCCGCCGAGCCGGGCGGGAACAGCGGTGAGCGCCGCCACCACGAGCACCGTTGCCAGCACCAGGGCGAGCAGTTGCCAGGCCGAGGGACGGGTGGCCCGGTCGCTGTCGCCGCCGGTGACCGCGATTATCGCGGCGAACAGGGCGATGCCGCCCGGGATCACGCCGAGGACAGCGCCGACGAGCGCGGGGAGCACCTGCGCGGCCGCCAGTGCCGCACTCACCTCGCGCGGGGTTGTGCCGAGGGCGCGCGCCAGCGCGGACGAATGCCGGTTGTCGAGCACCGTCGCCCAGGTGATGAAGACGGCGTTGACCGCCGCCAGGGCGAGCAGTACGACCATCACCACGAGCAGCACCTGGCGCAGCACCGCCACCTGAGCAGCGTCGTATCCGGCCGGCGGGTGGGTGGTGAGGAAGGCGTTCAGTACCAGTGCGACGTAGATCCCGCTGACCGTGATCGCGATACTGGCGACCCCCAGCACGACCCGTCGCGGCCGGCGGGCGGCGACCCGCAGGGCGAGCAGCAGCGGGACGGGCAGTCGCGCCGAGACCGCGATCAGCCAGCCGGTGCGGCGGGGTGGGCGGGCCGAGTCGGCCAGCGCGTCGATGGTGCTGGAGCGGGCGGCGCGCACGGCCGGAACGACGGTGGCGGCTACCGCGACGCCGAGCGCCACGGCGGCTACCAGACCGGCCGTGGACATGGTGATCGACGGCGTGCCCGCGCTGCCGATGAGGCCGGCACTGGACCCGGTGAGCAACGGAGCGGTCAGCGATCCGAGCGCCAACCCGGCCCCGGCCGCGACGATGGCCACGAGGACATACTCCGCGAGCAGCACGGCAGCGACCAGCCCCGGTGTACCGCCGACCGCCTTGAGCAGCCCGACGCGTCTGGTCTGATCGGCCAGCCGGCCGCCGACCAGCACCGAGACACTGGCCACGGCGAGCAGACCGAGCAGCCAGGCGCCGATCATCAGCAGGATCTGGGCGTCTCTGGCCAGTTCGGTGGCCGCTGCGAGGATGTCCTCCCAGGGCTCCAGGCGTAGCGCACCCGGGCGCTCCGGGAGGTTCGCGTGGACGAACGCCTCGGCCCGGTCCGGGTCCGCCAGCTTCAGGTTCACCAGGTAGGACAGGGATTCCGCGGTGGCCAGGCTCCGCACATCGGCCTGGGTGAGCCAGACCAGACCTGGATTCCGCAACAGGCCTGGCGGAACGTCGGCCAGCGTCTCGGCGGTCGCCCGGCTCACGCAGCCCGGCGGGACGAAGCAGGACGCCGCCGGATAGGGCGGCATGGCGGCGGTGACCGCAACGCCGACCACCTCGAACGACCGGCCGTCCAGAGTGACCGGATCACCCACGCGCAGATCGAGCGCGTTGGCGAAGGCGGCCTCGACCACTACGCCGCCGTCGCTGACCCAGCTGCCCTGTCTCAGCTCGGGTTGGTCGACCGACGCGGGCCCGGCGTCGCGCCCCACGGCCTGCACATCCGACGTTCGACCGGAGGCCCGAAGCTTCGCCGGGGTGACCGGGTACGGGCCGCTGTGGCCGATGACGCCGGGATCGCCGGCCAGTTCCTCGAGGCCGGAAAGCTCCGTGGGCCGCTCGACGCTGGCGACCACGTCTGGTCCGTTGGTCGCCTCCCGGGTGCGCTGGTACGGGTCGCTGCCGCGTCGCGCAGGACCAGCCCGAGCGTCAACGTCGTGGTCGCCGCCATGACGGCCAGCAGCAGCAGCGCGGCCTCGAGGCGGCGCCGCCGCAGGTCACGCACGGCGAGGCGGCCCACGAGCAGGCAGTGCCCCACAATCGGGACGGGGCCCATCGCGCTCAGTCCTCGAGCCCGACAAGGGCGCCGAGCTGCCCGGTGGTGCCGCCGGACAACCTGGTCTCGTCCACGAACGCACCGTCGCGCATCGAGATCAGCCGGTCCGCGGTGGCCGCGATCCGCGCGTCGTGGGTGACGACGACCAGCGTCTGCCCGGCCTGGTGCAGGCTCTCGAAGAGCTTGAGGACGTCCAGGGTGGCGGCGCTGTCCAGATTCCCGGTCGGCTCGTCGGCGAGAACGACCAGCGGTTCGTTGCTCAATGCCCGGGCGATCGCGACCCGCTGCCGCTGGCCACCGGACAGCGCCGAGGGCAGGAAACGCGCCCGGTCGGCGAGCCCGACCTGCTCCAGCAGTTCCTCCGCGCGCCGTCTGGCCGCCCGCGGCGAGCGCCCGGCCAGCAGCGCGGACAGCTCGACGTTCTCCACGGCGGTGAGCTCCTCCATCAGGTGGAAGGCCTGGAAGACGAAGCCGACGTCGGTGCGTCGCATCCGGGCCAGGGCCTTCTCGCCGATGTTGTCGATGCGGCGGCCGTTCAGCGACATCTCGCCGCCCGAGGGCCGGTCCAGCCCGCCGAGCAGGTGCAGCAGCGTGGACTTCCCGCAGCCGCTGGGCCCCATCACCGCCACCGTCTCACCCGCGCCGACGTCGAGATCGACCCCGTCGACGGCGCGCACCAACCCTTCCCCCTTGCCGTACTCCTTTCGCAACCCGCGGGCGCGCAGCAAGGACGTGTCGGTGGCGGGGCTCACGACCCACTCCTTCGGTGCGTCCAGCTCTTCTCACATGCCTCGAGCCAGCGCAGGTCCGCCTGCAGCCGGAGCACGATGCCCTCCAGCAGCAGCGCCGCGTCCGAGCGGACCGGCTCGGCCATGGCGGCGCGCTGGGCCTCCCGCAGCCGGCGCAGCAGCTCGCGGCGCTGGGTGTCGACGATGGTGAGCGGGTCGGCCAGCCCGGCCGCGGCGGCCGCGATCAGCTTGAGATGGAACTCCGCGAGGTCGGGCTTTGGCCAGCTCACCTCGGCGATCCACTCGGCGACCCGCTGCTGGCCGTCGGGGGTGAGCGCGTACACCTTGCGATCCGACCGGTCCGGGCCGTCGGCGGACCGCTCGACCGCCAACAGGCCGGCCTTTTCCAGCCGGGTCAGCGTCACGTAGACGTGCCCGGCGTTCATCGCGTCACCGAGCGGGCCGAGCGCGTCGCGCAGCCGGGTGCGCAGCTGGTAGCCGTGCGAGGGCTCCTTGGCCAGCATCGCCAGCACCACTTCCTGCTGCATCGGCCCTCCCTCGTATAACCGTTAGCCGCTACATCTAACGGTTATCCCTCGCCGCCGTCAAGCCCCGTACGGCGAGCAGGACGGCGGCACCGACCGACCGGTGTCGAGGCGGCCGGTGGTCGGGTCCGGTGCGTCATCCGGTGGCGTGGTCGCCGGCCCCCGTCCGCGCCCGTGCCCGGCCGGAGCCACCCGCCCTACCGCACGGGCGGGGGACCGGTGGTGCGGCGGACGACGAGGGTGGGGGAGAGGAAGACCTGGACCGCCGGCCGGTCGCGTTCGGCTATCCGCTCCAGCAGCAACCGCGCGGCGTTGCCGCCGAACTGGCGGCCGGCCTGGTCGACGGTGGTGAGCGAGATCGGGCCGAGGGCGGCGAACGGGGTGTTGTCGTAGCCGGCGACGGAGATGTCGGCGGGTACCGCGAGGCCGGCCTCGTCGATCGCCGTCAGCACGCCCATGGCGACGATGTCCGCGCCGGCGAAGATCGCCGTCGGTCGGTCGGGTCGGGCCAGCAGTTGCTGCGCACCGAGGTAGCCGCCCTGCTGGGTGTAACTGGTGGACACGACGTCGATCTCGTCGGCCAGGCCGCGCGCGGCCATCGCGTCCCGGTAGCCCTTGGCCCGGACGGCGTTCGGCATCTCGGCGGTGCGGACCGGGTCGTTCTCGAGGTGTTCGATGTGCGCGATCCGGCGGTGGCCGAGGTCGGCGAGGTGACCGACGACGAGCGCGGCGCCGGTGTGGTCGTCGTCGACGACCCGGTCGTACGCCGAAGACCGCCCGTGCCGGCCGATGACGACGGTCGGCACGGTCCGGGCGATGTGGTCGAGTTGCGCGGGGGCCGAGGTGGGCGCGATCAGGATCACGCCGTCCATGCTGCGGTCGATCATCGCTTCGGTGGCCCGGGTCTCCGCCTCGTGCCCGCACCGGCTCGGACCCACCAGGACCTGGTAGTCGGTGTCGGCCAGTTGGTCCATCATGCCGTCGATCACCTGGGCGAAGAACGGGTTGTGGAGATCGGGCACCAGCACGCCCAGGGTGTAGCTCTGCCCCCGCATGCCCCGGGCCGCGGCGTGCGGCCGGTAGCCGAGCTCGGTGATGGCCTGGCGCACCTTCGCCCGCATCGACGGGCTGACCCCGTACGCGTTGCGCAGCACCTTCGAGACCGCCGTGGTGGAGACCCGGGCGTGCTGGGCGACGTCGACGATCGTCACCCGGCGGGGCGGCGCCGTCGGCTCCATCAGGTCACTCCGGGGTCAGTATGGGTAACGTTGATCACCGGAGTGTACTGGTCTGACAGATCAGCCGCGCGGCCGGCCGGGCTCCGCACCGTCGAACAACTCCGCAGGTCAGAGCCGAGTGCTCGCGCTGGCGTGATCGACCTGAAACCTGTCCGACTCTTGACGTTGCGCCGGAGCGCTCCTAGGGTCGGGCGACCAGTTCGTAAAACGTTACCCATCGCCGACCGAGCCGTCCGGTGCCCCTCCCCGCGGTGGGGCCTCGATGGACGCGGGACGGCGGCTCCAGTTGTCGGAAAAGGCAAGGCCTCCGGTACGGCAGGCGAATGAAACCTTTCAAGGGGGTGGGCGGGTCGGTGACGATCACCTCGGACGAACAGGTCGGGGCGGCGGTCGCGATCGCGCCGGACCGCCGCGCCGGCCGCCGGCGCCGCGCCACGACCCCGCCCTGGTGGTTCGCGCTGCCGGCGTTGCTGTTGTTCTCGTTCGTGGTGCTGGTGCCCAGCGCTCGCGGCGTGTACTACGCGTTCACCGACTGGGACGGCCTCGACCCCGCGTTCTCGTTCATCGGCCTGGCCAATTTCGCCGACGTCGTGCATGACGCGACCGCGCGGCAGGCGATCGGGCACACGCTGCTGATCGCGGTCGCGATCACGGTCATCCAGAACGGGGTAGGGCTGCTGCTGGCCCTGGGCGTCAACACGGTGATCAAGTCGCGCAATGTGCTGCGGGTGTTCCTGTTCGCCCCGGCGGTGGTCACCCCGATCGTGACCGCCTACCTGTGGCGCAACCTGCTGGGCCCGGATGGTGCGGTCAACAGCCTGCTGGGCGCGGTCGGGCTGGACTCGTGGCAGCGCGACTGGCTGGGTGACCCGCGGCTGGCGCTGTGGTCGATCGTCGCCGTCATCGTGTGGCAGTTCAGCGGCTACTCGATGGTCATCTTCCTGGCCGGCCTGCAGTCGGTGCCGAAGGAGATCTACGAGGCCGCGGCCATCGACGGGGTCGGCCGGTTCCGGTGCTTCTGGTCGGTGATCCGCCCGCTGCTCGCCCCGGCGCTCACGATCAACCTGATGCTGTCGATCATCGGCGGCATCAAGCTGTTCGACCAGGTGTACGCGCTGACCGGCGGCGGCCCCGGGCACGCCACCGACACGCTGTCGACGCTGATCTACAAGGACGCGTTCACGCTCGGCGAGTTCGGCTACAGCATCGCCCTGGCCGTGGTGCTCACGATCGTCGTGGCGGTCGTCTCCACCGGCCAGTACCTGGTGCTGGCCCGCGGCGAGCGGGCCGCGTCGTGACCGTGCTGACCCGCCGGCCCCCTCCGCTCGCTGGGGCTCACTGTGGAGCCCGGCTCATGACTGAGGCCCGCCGGCCCCTCCGCTCCTCGCTCGCTGGGGCTCGCTGCGATGCTCACTCCGGAGCCCGGCTCGTGACTGTGCTGGCCCGTCGGCCATCGCGGGGGGCCGTCCGGTGACCCGGTACCGGTGGCGCACGCTGGGCCTGGAACTGGTGATGGTCGCCGTCGCGCTGGTCGTCGGCTTCCCGGTCTACGTGCTGATCAACCTCGCCGTCCGGGCACCGTCGGACACCTCGTCGCCGATCCGGCCGACCACCTCGCCGACCCTGCACAACTTCACCGAGGCGTGGCAGCGGGGCGGGCTCGGCGGCGCGCTGGTCAACAGCGCGCTGGTGACCAGCGGCAGCGTGCTGGTCGTGCTGGTGGTGTCGGCGCTCGCCGCGTACCCGCTGGCCCGGGCGACCGCGCACTGGTCGCGCGGGATGTTCCTGCTGATCATGCTCGGGCTGGTGCTGCCGTTCCAGCTCGCCGCGCTGCCGCTCTACCAGACGATGCGCGACCTCGGCCTGCTCGGCACCGCCTGGGCGCTGATCCTCTTCTACTCCGGGCTGCAGGTGCCGTTCACGACGTTCCTCTACATCGGTTTCCTGCGGGCGCTGCCGACCGACTTCGAGGACGCCGCGCTGATCGACGGCTGCCGTCCGCTGGAGGTCTTCCGGTACGTGGTGTTCCCGATGCTCAGGCCGATCACCGTGACCGCCCTGGTGCTCAACGCGGTCTTCATCTGGAACGACTTCTTCACCCCGCTGCTCTACCTCAGCGGCAGCACCCAGCAGACCATCCCGGTCGCGATAGCCGGGTTCGTCGGCCAGTTCGTCACCGACTGGAACCTCATCTTCGCCGCGCTCCTGATCAGCATCGCGCCGATCCTGGCGGCCTACTTCGCGCTCCAGCGCAGCATCATCAACGGCTTCGCCGGCGGGCTCAAAGGATGACGGACGTCCCCGGCGGGTCGGTGCTGCGCCCCTACGACCTGCAGACCGAGCAGCGGCGCGAGCCGCTCGGGCTGGACGAGCCGTGCCCCCGGCTGTCCTGGAAACTCGACTGCGACCGGCGGGGCGCCGCGCAGAGCGGGTACCGGATCACCGCCGCCGCACGGCCGGTGGACCTGGACGACCCGGCCCGGCTGCTCTGGGACAGCGGCCGGCGCGAGTCCGGCGAGGGGCTGCTCGTGCCCTGGGACGGGCCGGTACTGCAGTCGGCCACCCGCTACCACTGGCGGGTCGAGGTCTGGGACGAGGCCGGCGCTCCGGCCGCGGCGGCGCGGAGCTGGTTCGAGACCGGCCTGCTGTACCGCGCCGACTGGGCCGCGGTCTGGGTCGGTCGCGACCCGGTCGGCCAGCCGCCCGTCGACCCGCCGC
>Ga0307499_10000072_pt1 | contig 34183 bp, 29 predicted proteins | sample 13_S_MG_FD_201363 | JGI IMG/M metagenome (GOLD analysis project Ga0307499, IMG submission 201363) | Soil microbial communities from Populus trichocarpa stands in riparian zone in the Pacific Northwest, United States - 13_S | ecosystem: Environmental > Terrestrial > Soil > Riparian zone > Trees... | reverse complement strand
ACCGAATCACCTACAAAGCCACCATCGGCATCGACATCCTCACCGGCGCGCCCCCGTGACAACCACCCAAAACCCCTAACTACACGGCCTTGCGGCTAGTGCTGCGGCAGCGCCGGGTCGCCGGCAGCCCGGCCGAGCTCGCCCTGGACGACGCCTTCCGGTCCAGCGCCCTGCACGACCTCGCGGTGCTGCCGATGGGCCTCGGCGTCTACGGTTCCCTGATCGTGGGCACCGAACTGGAACACGTACTGCCGCCCAGCTGGCCTGGCTGGCTCGGCGGGCCGGAGCCGACCTGGCTGGCGATCGGGCTGGTCCTGGCGGCGATCGTGATCGAGGCGGTCCGGGCGCCGGCCTGGCGGCGCCGGCTGCACCCGGAGCTGGTGCCGGTGGGCGGCCGCGGCGCGACCGGCTCCAGCCCGGGCGGCACCGGCACGACCGGCACCGGCGCGGGCGGTACCGACGCGGGCGGCCGGGCCGGGTCGGGCGGCGGCGGTGCGGCGGCCGGCCCGGAACCGGCACCGTGATCAGCGTCGACCCGGCCTCGCCGGTCCCGCCGTACGAGCAGATCCGGGCCCAGGTCGCCGCGCAGGCCCGGGACGGCCGGCTGCCGCCGGGCACCCGGCTGCCGACGGTGCGCCGGCTGGCCACCGACCTCGGGCTGGCGGTGAATACGGTCGCCCGCGCCTACCGCGAGCTGGAGCGGGACGGCGTGGTGCTCACCCGGGGCCGCAACGGCACCTTCGTGAGCACCGCGACCGATCCGACCACCCGGGCCGCCGAGGAGGCCGCGGTCGCCTACGTCCGCCGTGTCCGCCGCCTGGGCATCGCCCCCGAGCTGGCCGTCCGGCTGATCCGGGACGCCCTCGGCAGCCCCGGAACCCCCGGCCCGACCTAGACACCGGCCCACCTGGCGGCCAGCCGACCCGCCGGGCCGGCGGTCCTGGGCCCCGCGGGTCCGGGGCCAGCGGGTCCGGGCCGGTTGTCTAGGGATCCGTGTCGAGGCCGCGTTCGATGGCGTACCGGGTCAGCTCGACCCGGTTGTGCAGTTGCAGCTTGCTCAGCGTGTTCTGGACGTGGTTCTGCACGGTGCGGTGGGAGAGCACCAGCCGGTCGGCGATCTGCCGGGCGGACAGGCCCTTCGCGACCAGCCGCAGCACGTCCACCTCGCGCTCGGTCAACCGCGGGCCGGTGTCATCCGGGCCGGCGGCGATCCGCCGGAACTCGCCCAGCACCAGGCCGGCCAGGCCAGGTGAGAACACCGCGTCGCCGCGGGCGACCCGGCCGACGGCGGCGACCAGCTCGTCCCGGCTGGCCGACTTGACCAGGTAGCCGGTGGCGCCGGCCTTCACCGCCTGCAGCACGTCGGCGTCCTCGCCGCTCGCGGAGAGGACCAGCACCCGGGCGGTCGGGTCCGCGGCGATGATCGCCCGGGTCGCGTCCACCCCGGAGCTGACCGGTAGCTGCAGGTCCATCAGCACCACCTCGGGCCGGGCCGCGGCGGCGATCCGGACCGCCGCCGCGCCGTCCCCGGCGGTGGCCACCACGGTGAACCCGGCCTCGGCCAGGTCCCGGGCCACCCCCTCGCGCCAGATCGGGTGATCGTCGACCACCATCACCCGCACCGGCGCCGCGCCGCTCACCGGGCGGCACCCTGCGGGCCGCGCGGGACGCGCAGCACAGCGAACCCGGCCTCGGCCAGATCCGGGGCGATCCCCTCGGGCCAGCTCGGGCGGTCGTCCAGCACCCGCACCGGCGCCGCGCCGCTCACCGGACGGCACCCTGCGGGCCGCGCGGGACGCGCAGTTCCACTTCGGTGCCCTCGCCCGGGGTCGAGTGCAGGCTGACCGTGCCGCCCAGCTCGCGGACCCGGCCGCGCATCGACAGCGCCACGCCCAGCCGGCCCTCGGCGGCGGCCCGGTCCAGCCGGCCGGGCGGGATGCCGGGGCCGTCGTCCCGCACGCTGACCACCACCTCGTCGCCGAGATCCTCGACCAGCACCCAGGCGCGGGCGCTGGCGCCGGCGTGCCGCACGACGTTGTCCAGCGCGGCCCGGACCGCGGCGGCCAACTCGCGGGCGGTGTGCGGGGTCAGTGGCACCGGGCCCGCCGGTGTGGACAGCGTGACATGGGACGACCGCTCCGCGGCCAGCAACCCGCACAGGTCCACCGGCGCGCCGCCCGGCTCGGCTCCGGGCGCGGCCGCGGGCGCCGCGACCAGGCCGCGCAACGCCACCTCCTGCTCGCCGGCCAGCCGGGCCAGCTCGGCCGCCTCGCCGCCCAACTCGCCGCCGCGCCGCTGCACCAGGGTGAGCACCTGCAGCACGCCGTCGTGGATGCCGCGGGCCAGCCGCTCCCGCTCCCGGGTCGCCGCCTCCAGCCGGGCCGCCGCGGCCAGCTGCCGCTCCGCCCGTACCACCAGCCGCACCACGTAACCGCTGACCGCACCGGCCAGGAACAGCAGCACCACGCTGCCCGCGGTGCTGGGCGTGATGGCCTGCCGGGTCGCGATCGTGCCGGTGCCGAGCACCGCCGCGGCCCCCGCCCCGGCCCACGGGCCACCGCGTACAGCCGCGCCGAGCACCGGCGCGGCCGCCCAGGTGGTGGTGAGGGTGACCGACCCGCCGTGCGACTGCGGGTACGTCTGCACCCAGAGCGTGGACAGCGTCAGCGCCACCGTGACGGCCAGGTCGGCAGCGAGCACCGGCCAGCCGCGGCCCCAGCTGAGCCGGCTGGCCAGCGTCATCAGCCCGGTCCAGCCGGTCATCACGGCCAGCACCAGCACCCCGCCGGCGGGGTGCTGGTAGCTGCGGTAGCTCCCCAGGATCAGTACGCCCACGTACACCAGCGCGGCCAGCCGGAACACCACCACCGCCCGCCACAGCGGCGTGTCGCCCTGCTCCCGGTGCCGGCCGCGCCACCGCCGGACCGCCGCCAGCCTCACGGCCCGGCCGCCCGACAGCTCACCGCCGCCGCCGGACGCCGCGCGGGCGCGGTGGGTGCGCCGGTGGCCGGGCTAGTGGTCGGTGGACTTGTTCAGCAGCCGCAGCGCACGTTCCATCTGGACCCGGGGCAGCACCCGGTCGATGTCCACCTGGCGGAGCCGGGAACGCAGGTCGTCGCGGCCGGAGCCGCGGGCCAGCCGGGTCGCGAACAGCGCCAGCCGCCAGGAACGGTTGGGCAGCCCGGCCGAGCGCAGCTCTACCCGGAGGTTGGCCTTGCCGGCCTCCACCGCCGAGCACAGCTCCTCCTCCACCGGACGGAACCGCCGGGCCAGCGAGACCCGCCGTACCACCGCAACCATCACCGCCCGGGTCGCGATCAACAACAGGCCGAGCACAATCACAGCCAAGCCGATCCAGCGGGGCCGGAGCAGCAGCAGCCCGGCGCCGAGCACCGGCACCAACCACACCCAGCGGGTGACCCGCTGGAGGTGGTCGACCGCAAGCCGGCCGAGCAGGTATCGCAACACGACCGTGGTCCGGCGGCCGGCACCGACCTGGACCGTGTCCGGGTCGGCGGCCGCCTGAGCGGTCAGGGTGTGCACGCTGGTGAGCGTCTGGTCGGGCGCGGCGGCGGCCCAGTCGGCGTGCCGGGGCACTCCGTTGAGGGTCGTCGCCAGGCCTGCATCGGGGGTCAGGTGACCGTCTGTCGTCACGGCACCATTCTTGCCCGAAAACTCGACTACTGACCGTAACATTTCGAGCCGCTCCTGTGCTTGCCCAGATGCATGGTCCGCATTGACCGCACCGCTCATCCAGCTCACCCGACCCCGGCCACACAGCCGGCACCGAGCAGCGCTTTCAGGTCACCCATCAGCGCCGGAGTGGGCGCGACCCGCAACCCTTCGGCGACCCGCAGCCGGGTGGTGCGCTCGCCGTTCAGCAACTGCAACTGCACCTCAGTGGTGCCCGGGTGGCTGGCCAGGACGTCGCGCAGCCGGTCTACCACCGGTGGGGTGCAGCGGACCGCCGGCAGCGAGACCACCACCGGCCCGCGCGGGCCGTCGGAGAGGTCCGGCGTGCTCAACTCCATCGCGATGAGCTTGGCCACGTCCTCGCGGTGGTCCACCCGGCCCTTGATCACCACTACGGCGTCCTCGGCGACCATGATGCCCACCTGGGCGTAGGTGGCCGGGAAGAACAGCACCTCGACCGAGCCTTCGAGGTCTTCCAGCACGGCCGAGGCCCAGGGCAGGCCGGTCTTGTTCACCCGGCGCAGCACGCTGGACAGGATGCCGGCGACCGTCACGATCTGCCCGTCGCCGACCGCGTCGGTCTGCAGCGCGCCGACCGAGTTGTCGGCAGCGGCGGCCAGCACGTGTTCCACCCCGAACAGCGGGTGGTCGGAGACGTACAGGCCGAGCATCTCCCGCTCGAATGCGAGCAACTGCGTCTTGTCCCACTCGTCGGTCGGGACGGTGAACTCGAACACCGCCGACAGCGCCGAGCCGTCGTCGTTGTCCATCCCGCCGAACAGGTCGAACTGGCCGACCGCCTCGGCCTTCTTGGTCTGCACGCAGGCGTCGATCGCCTCGGCGTGGATCACCAGCAGGCCACGCCGGGCATGGTTGAGCGAGTCGAACGCGCCGGCCTTGATCAGCGACTCAACCGTCTTCTTGTTGCAGACGACCGGATCGACCTTGCGCAGGAAGTCGGAGAAGTCGGCGAACTGGCCCTTGGCCTTCCGGGTGGCCACGATCGAGGCGACCACGTTCTCGCCGACGTTGCGGATCGCGGACAGCCCGAACCGGATGTCGGTACCCACCGGGGTGAAGTTCGAGTCGGACGAGTTCACGTCCGGCGGGAGCACCTTGATGCCCATCTTGCGGCATTCGTTCAGGTAGACGGCGCTCTTGTCCTTGTCGTCCTTGATGCTGGTCAGCAGCCCGGCCATGTACTCGGCCGGGTAGTTCGCCTTGAGGAACGCGGTCCAGTACGAGATCAGCCCGTACGCGGCCGAGTGGGCCTTGTTGAAGGCGTAGTCGGAGAACGGGACGAGGATGTCCCAGAGCGTCTTGATGGCGCCGTCGGAGTAGCCGTTCTCCTTCATGCCGTTGGAGAACGGGACGAACTCCTTGTCCAGGATCTCCTTCTTCTTCTTGCCCATCGCGCGGCGCAGCAGGTCGGCTTTGCCGAGCGAGTAGCCGGCCACCTTCTGCGCGATCGCCATGACCTGTTCCTGGTAGACGATCAGCCCGTACGTCTCGCCGAGAATCTCGGCCAGCGCCGTCTCCAGCTCCGGGTGGATCGGCACCACCGGCTTGCGGCCGTTCTTCCGGTCGGCGTAGTCGTTGTGCGCGTTCGCGCCCATCGGCCCCGGCCGGTAGAGCGCGCCGACCGCGGAGATGTCGTCGAACGTCGTGGGCCGCATGGACCGCAGCAGCGAGCGCATCGGCCCGCCGTCGAACTGGAACACGCCCAGCGTGTCGCCCCGGGCGAGCAGGTCGTACGCCTGCGGGTCGTCCAGCGGCACCTGCTCCAGGATGAGCTTCGCGCCGCGGTTCGCCTCGATGTTGATCAGGCAGTCGTCCAGCACGGTCAGGTTGCGCAGCCCGAGGAAGTCCATCTTCAGCAGGCCGAGGTTCTCGCAGGCACCCATGTCGAACTGGGTGATGATCGCGCCGTCCTGCTCCCGGCGCTGGATCGGGATCACGTCCAGCAGCGGGTCGCGGGACAGGATCACGCCGGCCGCGTGCACCCCCCACTGCCGCTTCAGCCCTTCCAGCCCGCGGGCGGTGTCGACGACCTTGCGCGCCTCGCTGTCGCCCTCGTACAGGGTGCGGAACTCGGCCGCCTCGTTGTACCGCGGGTGCTGCGGGTCGAAGATCCCGGACAGCGGGATGTCCTTGCCCATCACCGGCGGCGGCATCACCTTGGTGATCCGGTCTCCGGTGGAGAACGGGAAACCCAGCACCCGGGCCGAGTCCTTGACCGCCTGCTTCGCCTTGATCGTGCCGTACGTGATGATCTGCGCGACCCGCGCCTCGCCGTACTTCTCGGTGGTGTAGCGGATCATGTCGCCGCGCCGGCGCTCGTCGAAGTCCAGGTCGATGTCCGGCATCGAGACCCGGTCGGGGTTGAGGAACCGCTCGAAGATCAGCCCGTGTTCGAGCGGGTCGAGCTCGGTGATACCGAGCGCGTACGCGATCACCGCGCCGGCCGCCGAGCCGCGGCCCGGGCCGGTCCGGATGCCGTTCTCGTGCGCATGCCGGATCAGATCGGCGACGACGAGAAAGTAACCCGGATAACCCATCTGGCAGATGACGCCGAGCTCGTACTCGGCCTGCTTGCGGTGGCTCTCCGGAATGCCGGCCGGGAACCGCCGGGCCAGCCCCCGCTCGACCTCCTTGACCAGGAACGACTCCTCGGACTCGCCGGCCGGCACGGCGAACCGGGGCATCAGGTCGGCGCCCTCGGTGAAGCCGATGTCGCACCGCTCGGCGACCAGCAGCGTGTTGTCGCACGCCTCCGGGAGCTCCCGGAAGACCTCGCGCATCTCGGCCGGCGACTTCAGGTAGTAGTCCGAGCCCTCGAACTTGAACCGGTTGGGATCCGCCATGGTCTTGCCGGACTGCACGCACAGCAACACCCCGTGCGCTTCCGCGTCCGCGCTGTAGGTGTAGTGCAGGTCGTTCGTGGCCAGCAGCGGCAGGTCCAGATCGCGGGCCAGCTTGAGCAGGTCGGCGCGCACCCGCTGCTCGACCCCGAGCCCGTGCTCCATCAGCTCGAGGTAGAAGTTCTCCGCGCCGAAGATGTCACGCAGCTCGGCGGCGGCCTGCCGGGCGGCGGCGTAGTCGCCGAGCCGCAGCCGGGTCTGCACCTCGCCGCCGGGGCAGCCGGTGGTCGCGATCAGGCCGTCCGCGTAGGACTGGATCAGCTCGCGGTCGATCCGCGGCTTGTAGTAGTAGCCCTCCATCGACGCCAGGCTGGCCAGCCGGAACAGGTTGTGCATGCCGGCCGTGTTGCGGGCCAGCAGGGTCATGTGCGTGTACGCGCCGCTGCCGGAGACGTCGTCCTCGCCGCCGTTGCCCCAGCGCACCCGGGTCCGCTCGAACCGGCTGGTGCCCGGGGTGACGTACGCCTCCATGCCGATGATCGGCTTCACTCCGGCGGCGGTGGCCTGCTTCCAGAAGTCGTACGCGCCGAACACGTTCCCGTGGTCGGTCATCGACAGCGCCGGCATGCCCATCTTGGCCGTCTCGGCGAACAGATCCTTCAGCCGGGCGGCACCGTCGAGCATCGAGTACTCGGTGTGCACATGGAGGTGTACGAAGGATTTCTCACCGCCAGCCACCGGACGACAGTACCGCCGCGGCCCGACAATTTCGGGCCGGGCCGCCCGCCGCGCTGGACGCCCGGCGTGTCGCCGGACCGCCGGTTGCCGGCCGGGTTGCGGCCCGGTTGCGGTCAGCCATCGGCCTGATGCCGACCGTGCTGGCCGCGCCGGTGCTGCGGCCGGTCGGCGGCCAGCACCAGCACCCGCATGTCGACCAGAACGTGGTACAGCACCGGCAGCAGCAGGCTGCCGGAGCCCAGGTACAGCACGGTCAGGCAGCCGCCGAGCACGGCGGTCACCACCACCCCGGCGCCGCCCTGGTAGTTGTGCGCCAGCCCGAACGCCAGCGCGCTGAACAGCACCAGCTTGGCCGACCCCGGCTCCGGCCGCAGCGCCCCGGCCACCGCCAGCAGCACGCCCCGGTACAGCGTCTCCTCGCACACACCCGCGGTCACCGCGAGCGCCGCGAACGACCGCCGCTCCCGGACCGTCCGCGGCAGCAGCGCCACCACCTCGCCCGGCGCGGCCACCTCCACACCCTCCTCGACCCGGCGCCGCAGCATCACCAGCAGCACCACGCTGAGCACCAGGCCGAGCGTGCCGACGACCGTGTACGGCGTCCCGCCGCCGGCCAGCCGGGGCCAGCGGACGCCGATGTCGGCCAGGTCCAGCCCCGGCGCCACCGCCACCAGCAGCAGCGCGACACCGACCGCGGACCACTCCAGCAGCGTCGTCCGCCGGTACCGGAGCAGCCGGGCCCGCGGGTTCCGGCTCAGCGTGCGGCGGAACCGGCGCTGGCTCCAGCCCCCGACGATCGGCTGGCCGAGCACCAGGTAGCCGGCCAGCAGCACCGCGAACACCGCGACCGCGCCGGCCAGCGTGACGTTCTCGGCTACCGGATGCACCGGCCGGCTCCGTCACGCCGGGCGGCGCACCGCCCCTTCCCCCGTCTCCCCCGTCGCCGGCCCGGCCTCATGGCTCCCGGATCACGTCGAGGGCGTGCGCAAGATCGTCCGGGTACGGGCTCTCGAACTCCACCCACCGGCCGTCCGCCGGGTGCGCGAAGCCGAGCCGGCGGGCGTGCAGCCACTGCCGGGTCAACCCCAGGTGCGCGGCCAGCGTCGGGTCGCCGCCGTAGGCCAGGTCACCCACGCACGGGTGCCGGACCGCCGCCAGGTGCACCCGGATCTGGTGCGTGCGGCCGGTCTCCAGCTTGACGTCCAGCAGCGTCGCGGCGCGGAACGCCTCCAGCGTGTCGTAGTGGGTCACGCTCGGCCGGCCGCCGGCCACCACCGCGAACTTCCAGTCCTGGCCGGGATGCCGGTCGATGGGCGCGTCGATGGTGCCCCGGGTCGGGTCCGGATGCCCCTGGGCCAGCGCGTGGTAGCGCTTGTCCACCGTGCGGTCCCGGAACGCGTCCTTGAGCCAGCTGTACGCCGTCTCGCTCTTGGCCAGCACCATCAGCCCGGTGGTGCCCACATCCAGCCGGTGCACCACGCCCTGCCGCTCCGCCGCCCCGGACGTGGCCAGCCGGTGCCCCATGGCCGCGACGCCCTGGACCACGGTCGGGCCGTCCCAGCCCGGGCTCGGGTGGGCCGCCACGCCCACCGGCTTGTCCACCACGACAATGTCGTCGTCGGCGTAGATGACGGTCAGGCCCGGCACCGGCTGCGGCGCCATCGAGGGCGGCGCCGGCGGCGGTGGCAGCTCCACTTCCAGCCAGTCCCCGGCCGAGACCCGGTCCGACCGGCCCTGCGCGACGCCGCCGATGGACACCTCGCCCTTGTCCGCCAGCGCCGCGGCCGCGGTTCGGGACAGGCCGAACAGCCGCGCCAGCGCCGCGTCCACCCGCAACCCGTCCAGCCCGTCCGGCACTGGCAGGGTCCGCCGCCCGGTCACCGCCCGCCCCCCTCGTCATCCCCCGCCGGCGGGTTGCCGGCCGACCTGCCTGCCGGCGGGTTGCCGGCTGATCCGCCCGCCGGCGGGTTGCCGGCCGACCTGCCCGCCGGCGGGTTGCCGGCTGATCCCTCGTCCCGGACGCTGCCGGCCGACTCCGGCCCGACACCGGCAGTGCCGCCGGCGGCCGGGGGCCCGGCGCCCGGCTGGCCGCCGCCGGCGTGGCCAGCCGGTGGCCTGCCACCGGTGGATCGATCGGTGCCGGCCCGGGCTTCGATCCGCTCGTGTTCGGTCCGCTCGTCCCCGGTGTGCGGGGTGGGTGGTGGTGCGTCGGGGTCGATGATCGGGATGGGGCCGGTGCGCTCGGCGGCGCTGCTGCGGATGGTGTCCTCGGCGCGGCGGAGTGCGTCGTCGGCCCGGCGGGTGGCGTGATCGGCCCGCAGCGCCAGCTCGTGCGTGGCCCGGGTCAGTTCCTCGGCCCGCCGGACCAGGTCCGCGGTCCGCCGGGCCAGATCGTCCCCGGCCGCCTGCGCCGGCGTACGGGGCCGGGCCGCCGGCCCGCCGGCCGGTGGTGGCAACGACGGGTGCGGCCCGACCAGCGGCCCCGGCCGGTTCGCCGGACGGACCGGCGGGGTCGATCCGGGCCGCGGGCCTGGCAGCGACGACGACGGCGTCATGGACGCCGGATCCGCCCCGGACACCTGGCCAGGGCGGCCGACCGGGCCAGGGTTGGCCGGGCCCGGGTTGGCCGGGCCAGGTCGGCCGGCTGGGCCGGGGGTGGCCGGGCCAGGGCGGCCGGCCGGGCTGGGGTTGGCCGGGCCGGGGCTGGCCGGGAAGACGGGCGGCAGGTTCGGCCGGGGCGGCGGCCCTGCGGGCGGACCCTGGCGCACCGCCGGCGGCGGCCCAGGAGGGCTGGCCGGGAAGACAGGCGGCAAGTCCGGCCGGGGCGGCGCCCCAGCGGGCGGCGGCGCTGCGGGCGGCGGCGCTGCGGGCGGACCCTGGCGCACCGCCGGCGGCGGCCCAGGAGGGCTGGCCGGGAAGACAGGCGGCAAGTCCGGCCGGGGCGGTGCCCCAGCGGGCGGCGCCCCAGCGGGCGGCGGCGCTGCGGGCGGCGGCGCTGCGGGCGGGCCCTGGCGCGCCGCTGGCGGCGGCCCAGGTTGCGCTGGCTGGGCGGCGTCCGGCGCGTGGGCCACCAGCGGCTGACCGGGCGCCGGCCCAGGGCCAGGCGGTGGCACCGGGACGGCCGGGTCGGTGGCGGGTTCGGCGGCCGGCGACTCGGCCGCCGGCGACCGGTGTGGCGCCCGGCGCGGCGCGTACAGCCAGGGCGAGACCCGCGGCGCCGGGCCGGCCAGTGGTTCCGCCGGCGAATGGCCGGCGCCGGCCGGGCCCGCGCCGCCGAGCGCCGCCGACCAGTCCGCGGCGGCCCGCTCGATCGCAGCCGGGATGGCCACCGCCGGCCCCGCCGGCGGCGTCGGCACGGCCCGGTCGCCGGACCCCGTGGGCGCAGCCTGATCGGCCCGCCCCCGGTCGATGGGCGCAGTCGGGTCCGCGCGCGCCGCGGAGTCGGCGGAGGTAGCCCGGCTGGTGGGCGCCGGCTGCCCAGCCTGGTCGGGCACGCCGCTGTCCGCGGGCGCTGCCGGGTCGCTGAGCGGTCGGGGGCGGCGCGGTACCGCCGGCCAGCCGGTCAGCCGGCTCGGCCGCGGACCACCGACCGCCGGCGGCCGCCCCCTGACCGGTGTACCGGCCGGGCCGGGGACTCCTCCGGCGGCGGCCGGCGGCCGATCCGGCCCACTGTCCGACCGTCCCGGTACCGCGACGTCGCCGGGGTTGGCAGTGGCTTCCTGGTCAGGGCCGCGGAGCCGGCCGGTCGGATCGTCCACGCCGGGCGCGCGGGGCTGGCCGGTCGGAGTGGCCACCGGGCCGAACCGGCCGGTCGGGTCGTCCACACCGGCGGCCGGGATCACGCCGGTCGGGTCGTCCACGCCGTTCCGGTCATTGACGCCGGGCCGGTCGTTGACGCCGGGCCGGTCGTCCATGCCGGGCCGGTCGTTGACGCCGGGCCGGTCATTGACGCTGGGCCGGTCATTGACGCTGGGCCGGTCGTCGGCGCGGGGCCGGTCGCTCATGCCGGGCCGGTCGTTCCGGCCAGGTGGGCCGCCGGTCGTCGGGCGACGCCGGCCGGGACGCCAGGGACGCCGGAGCGGCCCGGCGGGCGACTCCTGGCGGGGTGGCGGGAGGTACTGCCGGGGCGGCCCGGACCATGCCGGTGGCTGCGCGCCGGCCGAGCCGCCTGGACCCGGCACCGGCTCGCGACCAGCAGGCGCCCCACCACCGGGCACCCCGCCACCCGGCACCCGACCGCCAGGCACCCGACCACCGGGCTCCGGGCCAGCCGGCACCGGCCACGGCCCACTCGACTCCACACCGGCCGACGACGAAACACCCCCACCAGGCGGCCGCCCAACCAACGGCGGCACCGGCCACGGCCCACTCGACTCCACACCGGCCGGCGACGGAACAGGCCCACCAGGCGGCCGGCCAACCAACGGCGGCACCGGCCCACTCGACTCCAGACCGGCCGCTGACGGAACAGCCCGAGCAGGCGGCCGGCCGACCAACGGCGGCACCGGCCACGGCCCACTCGACTCCGCACCGGCCGGCGACGGAACACCCCGAGCAGGCGGCCGGCCGACCAACGGCGGCACCGGCCACGGCCCACTGGACTCCGGGCCGGTCGGCTGTGCCGGGATCGGCCACGAGGCGGTCGACTCCGCGCCGCCCGGCCCGGCGCCGACCCGTGGGGTCACCGGCCGGACGCCGCCGGGACCGGCACCCGGCGGGCGGCCAGGCGGGGCCGCGCGGCGGGCCGTCGGGGCGTCGTCCCGCTGCCGGCTGCCGTCGATCTCGAAGCCGAGAGCGGCCAGCGCGACGGCGAGGACGCCGCCGATCACGATGCCGGAGTCGGCGAAGTTGAAGATCGGCCAGGCCTGGCCGTACGGGTCGAAGAGGCTGATCCAGTCGACCACCGCGCCGCGCAGCGGGGCCGGCGCCCGGAACACCCGGTCGATCAGGTTGCCGCCGGCGCCACCGAGGATCAGCCCGAGGCAGATCGCCCAGGCCGCCGACCGCAGCCGGGACGCGGTCCGGATGATCACCACCACCACGGCCACCGCCACCGCGGTGAACAGCACGGTCAGGCCCTCGGCGAAGGAGAACGCGGCACCGGTGTTGCGCGCCTGGGTGACATACACCAGCCCGCCGAACAGCTTCACCGATCGCCCGGTCAACCACTGCACCGCGATGATCTTGGTGACCAGGTCGGTACCGATCAGCGCGAGCGCGACGGTCGCGAGCAGCCGGGTCCGGCGCGGGCGCGGGCCGGGGGCGGGCCGGTCCGGCGGGCCGGCGGTGGCGCCGTCCCGCTGCGCGCCGATGTTCGTCACTGCTCCATTCTCACGGTCCGCGCCAGTTCCCGACACGCCGGGCGTATCTCAAGCCACGCCGACGACCGGACCGACTCCGCCGGCCGCTACCCGCAGCCGCCCGAGATCGCCGGTTTCTGCCCCGCCGGCCCAGGTGCCGCCGACCCGACCCGACCCGACCGGGCCGCGCCCGCCCGCGCTCCGGCGAGACCACCCGGCCGACGGGCGGAACCCGGCGACAGTGCCCCAGCCGGCCCGGGCACTGACGACAACCGGCCCCTGGAACCGGCCGGACCGCCCGGTAACCCGGGCGACCCGCCCGGCACCGCTGCCGGGCTACCGGCGTTCCTCCCGCTGCTTGCAGGCCACGCAGAGGGTGGCGCTGGGGAACGCCTGCAGGCGGGCCTTGGGGATGGGGTTGCCGCAGCTCTCGCAGTGCCCGTAGGTGGCCGCGTCCACCCGCTCGATGGCGCGTTCCATCTGCGCCAGCAGGTCGAGCCGGTTGTTCGCGATGGACAGCTCCTGCTCGCGTTCGAACGTCTTGGTACCGGCGTCGGCCTGGTCGTCACCGGCGCCGTCGTTGGCGCTCTGCTGCAGCGTGTTCAGGTCGGCCAGCGCCTGGTCGTACTGTTTCCGCAGCTCGGCGAGCTGCACCACCAGGTCGGCGCGGACCTCGGCCAACTCGGCCTGGGTCCAGTCGGTGCCTGGTGGCACGTTGGGCTTGTCCCCGGCCGGGGTCCCGCTGCCGCCGGACCGCCCGGTACCCGTCCCGGACCGGGCCGCGCCGGACCGGCCGGTGCCCTTCGCCGCCGGCGCCCGGCCGGACGTCCCGTCGCTCTTGCCGGCGCCGGACCCGGTGCTCCGGCTGGTCCCACCGGACTTCGCCGCCGCGCGCGCCGACCCGCCGGCCGACCCGGTGGCCGCCGCGGCGGCCACGTCCGCGGTGCGGTCGGTGCGCCGGCCGCGGGTGCCGCCGCCGCTCGCGACCGCCTCCAGCCGCTGCGCACCGGGGGGCGAACCGCTCGGCGCCGACCCGTCCAGCTTGCTGGCCTTGGCCCGGCCCGACCCGTCCACCGGCGGTTTCGCCGCGGCGGTCGCCTTCGCCGGCGGGGCCGCGGTGACCACCGCCGCCGGCGCCGCCCGGCCAGCGGTGGCCGTTCTGCGGGCCGGCACCGCCTTGACCGGGCGGGACGCGCTGGCCTTGCTCGCCGGCCGGGTCGCCGCGGTCGCCGTCTTCGCCGCCTTGCCGGCCGGACGGGTGGACCCAGCGGCCGACTTGGCGGTCTTGCCGGCCCGACCGGTCGACGCGGCGGCGTCCGGCTCGGCTGGCTGGCCGGTCGCCTTGGCCGGCTTCGCCGGAGCCGCCTTGCCCTTGGCCGGACCGGCCGGACCGGCCGAACCGACCGATCTGGCCGGGCTCTTCGCCGGGCTGGCCGCATCGGCCCGGGCGCTGGGCCGCGCCGCCGAGGCGGCCGCGGCGATGGCGCGGCCGGCCCTGGCCGAACTCTCGGGCTGGCCCGAGGGTCGTCGCCGCGGCACCGTTGCAGCGGCCGGCTCGGCTGGCTGGCCGGGCCGGACGTAAACGCCTCCGGTGTCTGCCATGGCGCCCTCCTCTGTGCCATCCCGAGGCTCGCTCGGGCACGCGCGATCCGGGCATCTGGATCATGGAGTGAGCGAACAGGATACGTTCCGCAGAGCCAGCCGACAACGTGCTGCGGCCAATGACTTACCCACCGTTACCAAGGTCGCGCGAACCGTCACACAGCGCCGTGAGCCGGTCGGCCAGCCCGGCGGGGGCCGGATCGATGGCGACCAGTTTGTCCCGGCTGGTCGCGCCCCGGACCAGCCGGACGTCACCGCGCCGCACGCCCAGCGCCGCCGCTACCGCCCGTAATGCCGCCTCGGTCGCCCGGCCGTCCACCGCCCGCTCGGTCACCGCCACGACCAGCGCGTCCCCGCGCGGCCCGGCCCACCGGCCACCCACCGCGACCCGCGCCGCCCCGGGCCGCACCCGGATCGCCACCCGCCCCTCCGCCACCGCACCATCCTCCCCCGGCCGACCCCGGTGCCGACCTCCCTCCCCGGGTGACGCCGCCGCCCCGCCCCGGCTGACGCCGTGGCCGCCCGGGTGACGCCCTCGGCGCCCGGGTGACGCCGTGGCCCCGACCACGGGACGACCTCACCGGCCAAGGGGACGACGTCACCGGCCCGCCGCGGTCTGCGGCATGGGGATATGGGGTGGGGGCGGCGCGCCGCGGCCGGGTACGATCGCAGGCGGCGTCGATGGGGACAAGTAACGCCGGACGCAGCCAGTAGCGACCCGGGGGCGGTGGAAGCCCGGGGGCCTGGCCGGCGCGAAACATCACCCCGCCCGGGAGCGTGCTCCCCCGGAAGAACGGGCCGGCCGGCCCCAGTAGACCCGGCGGCGCTGGCAGTTGAGCGGGCGGTTGCGAGCCAGCCGCCAAGGAGGGTGGTACCGCGGCCGCCCGGGCACACGCCCGAGCCGTCGTCCCTCTGTCGAGCGCACCGCCGATGGAGGAGCACCACCGCACATGACCAGCGCCCAGGGCTTCACCCCGCTCCCCGCGCACGTCGACCTGCCGGCGCTGGAGCGGGCCGTCATCGACCGCTGGCAGCAGCACAAGGTGTTCCAGCGCAGCCTGGACCGCACCGCCGGCGGCCCGACCTGGATGTTCTACGAGGGCCCGCCGACCGCGAACGGCCGCCCCGGCACGCACCACGTCGAAGCCCGGGTGTTCAAGGACGTGTTCCCCCGGTTCAAGACGATGAAGGGCTACCACGTCCCGCGGAAGGCCGGCTGGGACTGCCACGGGCTGCCGGTGGAGATCGCGGTCGAGACGGAGCTGGGCTTCTCCGGCAAGCAGGACATCGAGGCCTACGGGGTGGCCGAGTTCAACGCCAGGTGCCGCGAGTCGGTACAGCGGCATGTCGACGCGTTCGAGGAGCTCACCGAACGGATGGGCTACTGGGTCGACCTGGCCGAGGCGTACCGCACCATGGACACGCCGTACATCGAGAGCGTCTGGTGGTCGCTCAAGGCCATCTGGGACCGCGGCCTGCTGGTCGAGGACCACCGCGTCACGCCGTACTGCCCGCGCTGCGGCACCGGCCTGTCCGACCACGAGGTCGCCCAGGGCTACGAGACCGTGGTCGACCCGTCGGTGTATGTCCGGTTCCCGGTGACCAGCGGCCCGGCCGCGGAGTTCGGCGCCGACCTGCTGGTCTGGACGACCACACCGTGGACGCTGGTCTCCAACACCGCGGTCGCCGTGCACCCGGACGTCGAGTATGTGGTGGCCCGGTCGGCCGAGGGCACGTTCGTGGTGGCCGAGCCGCTGCTGGCCGCCACCCTGGGTGACGGTGCCGAGGTGCTGGCCCGGTTGACCGGCCGGGAGCTGGAGCACACCGGCTACCAGCGCCCGTTCGATCTGGTCGACATCCCGGGCGCGCATTTCGTGATCCTGGCCGACTACGTGACCACCGAGGACGGCTCCGGCCTGGTGCACCAGGCGCCCGCGTTCGGCGCCGACGACCTGGCCGCCAGCAAGGGGTACGGCCTGCCGGTGGTCAACCCGATCGAGCCGGACGGGCACTTCCGGGCCGACGTGCCGCTGGTCGGCGGGATGTTCTTCAAGGCCGCGGACGCCACGCTGGTGGCCGACCTGCAGCGGCGCGGCCTGCTGTTCCGGGAGCAGCCGTACGAGCACGCCTACCCGCACTGCTGGCGCTGCCACACCCCGCTGATGTACTACGCGCTGCCGTCCTGGTACGTCCGGACCACCGCGATCAAGGACGCGCTGCTGCGCGAGAACGAGCGCACCGACTGGCACCCGGAGAACGTCAAGCACGGCCGGTACGGCGACTGGCTGACCAACAACGTCGACTGGGCGCTGTCCCGGGACCGGTACTGGGGCACCCCGCTGCCGATCTGGCGCTGCCCGGACAACCACCTGACCTGCGTCGGCTCGATCACCGAGCTGGCCACCCTGGCCGGCGCCGATCTCGCCAGCCTCGACCCGCACCGCCCGTACGTGGACGAGGTCACCCTGCCCTGCCCCCAGTGCGCCCAGACCGCGCACCGGGTGCCGCAGGTGATCGACGCCTGGTACGACTCGGGCGCGATGCCGTTCGCCCAGTGGGGGGCGCCGCACCAGAACCAGGAGCAGTTCGAGGCGACCTACCCGGCCCAGTACATCTGCGAGGCGCTGGACCAGACCCGCGGCTGGTTCTACTCGCTGATGGCGGTCGGCACCGCGGTCTTCGACCGGTCCGCGTACGAGACCGTGCTGTGCCTCGGGCACATCCTGGCCGAGGACGGCCGGAAGATGAGCAAGCACCTGGGCAACATCCTGGAGCCGATCAGCCTGATGGACCGGCACGGGGCGGACGCGCTGCGCTGGTTCATGCTGTGCAGCGGCTCGCCCTGGTCGGCCCGCCGGGTGGGGCACGCGGCGCTCGAGGAGATCGTCCGCAAGCTGCTGCTCACCTACTGGAACACCGCCTCGTTCTTCACCCTGTACGCGAGCACCGCGGGCTGGGTGCCGGGCGCGGCGCCGGTGGCCGACCATGCCGACCGGCCGCTGCTGGACCGGTGGGCGCTGTCCGAGCTGCACCGCACGGTGGCCGAGGTGGACGCGGCGCTGGAGGCGTTCGACACCACCCGGGCCGGCCGCCGGCTGGCCGAGTTCGTGGACGACCTGTCGAACTGGTACGTGCGCCGGTCCCGGCGGCGGTTCTGGGCCGGCGACCCGGCCGCGCTGGCCACCCTGCACGAGTGCATGGAGGTACTGACCCGGCTGCTCGCGCCGTTCACCCCGTTCGTCACCGAGGCGGTGCATGACGCGCTGGTCTGCCCGGTCTGGCCTGACCTGCCCGATTCGGTGCACCTGCGGGACTGGCCGAAGGTCGACACCGGCCCGGACGGGCTGATCGACGAGCGGCTGGGCGAGCAGGTGGCGCTGGTCCGCCGGCTGGTCGAGCTGGGCCGGGCCGCCCGGACCGGGGCGAAGGTCCGCACCCGGCAGCCGCTGGGCCGGGCGCTGGTGGCCGCGGCGGGCTGGTCCGACCTGCCGGCCGAGCTGCGCGCCCAGGTCGCCGAGGAGCTGAACGTGACCGCGGTGGACGCGCTGGCCGCCGAGTCCGGCGCCGGCCTGGTGGACGTCGCGGTGAAGCCCCAGTTCCGGGCGCTGGGCCGGCGGTTCGGCGCGCGCACCAAGGAGGTCGCCGCGGCGATCACCGCCGCCGATCCGGCCACCCTCGCGGCCGAACTGCGGGACGGCCGGGCCGTGGTCAGCGTCGGCGGCGAGCCGGTGCCGCTGACCCCGGACGACGTGCTGGTCACCGAGACGCCGCGGTCCGGCTGGGCGGTCGCGGCGGCCGGTGGCGAGACGGTCGCGCTGGACCTCACCGTGACGCCGGAGCTGCGCCGGGCCGGGCTGGCCAGGGAGGCGGTGCGGCTGATGCAGGAGGCACGCAAGTCGTCCGGTCTCGCGGTCACCGACCGGATCGCGCTCTGGTGGACGGCCAGCGACGAGCTGGCCGATGCGCTGCGCGAGCACGCCGGGACCGTCGCCGCCGAGATCCTGGCCACCGGCTACGCCGAGGGCAGCCCCCCGGAGGACCTCCCCCGGCACGGCGACCCGGACCTCGGCCTCACCTTCGCCCTCCGCCGCGCCTGACGGCACCGGGCCGGCCCGATCCGGGCCGGCCCACCGGGTCCACAGCCAGCTTCGCCGCGGAAAGCTGCCCTAAAGGCCCTGACGGTGTGCCCGTACGGGCTAGTTCTGCGGCCGGGCGGCGGAGCGGGAACGGGCCAGCAGGGTGCGGTCCGGCTGGCAGTCGCCACATGGTGTGAACCCGGCGCGGCGGGCCGCGGAGACCGGCAGCGACACGGTGGTTCGGCCGGGCAGCCGGGGGCAGTCGGCGAGGTGATAGCGCGGCCGGCCATCGACCACCAGCACCTCGTCGGCGAGTTGGGCGACCCGCAGCGCGTCGGCGACCGGGATGTCCTCGACCGCCGGCTCGTCGGCCGGCGCGACCGGCGCCGGCCTGGCCGGCGGGGTGGAATCGGTCGACCACGCCGGCCCGGTCGGGTCGGACCCGGCGTCGGGCGGGTCGAGCGGGCCGGGTTCGGCGGCAGCCGGCAGCGTGCCGGCTGGCAGCGTGCCGGCAGGCAGGCCGGTGGCGGCAGGCTGGCCGGCGGCAGCAGGGGCAGCAGGGGCCACGTCCGGCCCGGCGTCGGGCCGCTGCGGCGGCACGGCGTAAGCATCAGCGTCCGGCGGGCGGTAGGGCGCCCCGGCCGGGTCAGGCGACACCGGAGCGGCCGGCGGTGCTGCCCAGGGAGGTTGCGCCGGGGAAGTTGGCGCGGGCAGAGCCGGATCCGGTGCAGGCGAGCCGAGGTCGATCGGCTGGCCGGTTGGCAGGTCCGCGGTACCGGTCGCGGCGACGCGACGTCGGTTGAGCACGGAACCGACCAGACAACCGCACGCGCTGAGGCTCGCGATCAGCGAGGTCCACACGAGCGATTGAGTGTCCTCGGCGAGCCCAGCGACGAGCAGACCGAGTGAGGCGAGTACGAACAGCAAGCTGAGCGGTATCACTGCAGGCTCATCGCGCGTCAGGTCGTCCGCCCCGGGCTGACCGCCGGCGTGGCGGGCCGGCGGTAGGGCGTCCGGACCATCCGCTTACCCGTCGCCGCGACCGTCGTTGTCGCCCCGCATGCCGTAGCCGCCGCCGGCGTAGGCAGCCCGCGCGGTGGCCGGCTCGGCAGAGCCGCGGCCGTCCAGGTCGCGCAGTTGGGACTCCAGGTAGGACTTCAGCCGGGTGCGGTACTCCCGCTCGAAGGTCCGGAGCTGCTCGATCTCCTTGTCCAGGGTGGTCTTGCGCTGCTCCAGCCCACCGATGATCTCGTTGTGCTTGCGCTCGGCTTCCTGGGTGAGCGCGTTCGCCTTGGCGCGGGCTTCCCGCTCCACCGACTCGGCCCGGTTGCGCGCCTCGGCCAGCATCGAGTCAGCCTTGGTACGGGCTTCGCCGATCATCCGGTCGGACGCCGAGCGAGCCTCGCCGACCATCCGGTCTGCCTCGGTCTTGGCATCCGAGACGTACTTCTCCGCGGTCTCCTGCGCCATCGCGAGAACCTTGACGACCTGGCTGTTCTCGTCGATCCGCGGCGGCAGTTGCTGCTGCTGCGGTGGCGGGGGCAGCGGCGGCGGGGCGACCTGCACCATCGGCTCCGGCGGCGGCGGAGGCACGGCACGCATCTGCTGCACCGGTGGCCCGGACCGGGCCATGTCGTCCATCTGTGCCTTGAGGTCGTTGTTCTCCTCGATGAGGCGAGCCAGCTCGGCCTCCACGAGGTCGAGGAACGCGTCCACCTCGTCTTCGTCGTAACCGCGCTTTCCTATCGGCGGTTTCTTGAAGGCGACGTTATGGACGTCGGCTGGGGTCAGGGGCATCGGATCACCTCGGGTCGACGGGACACAGGTCAGCGTACGTGCCGCTGGACGTCATGGAGGCAGAGTCTGCCCGACGAACTTCAGGCCGTGGCCGCCTGCCCCTGCGCGACGCGCAGCAGGATGAGCACCACGAACAACAGCACCATGAAACCCAGGTCGATGCTGAAGTTACCCAAGCGCAGTGGCGGGATCAGCCGGCGCAGCGCCTTCAGGGGCGGATCGGTGACCGAGTAGACAACCTCTAGCCCAGCGGCCACTACTCCGTTTGGCCGCCATGACCGAGCGAACATCATCACGTACTCGAACACGAGTCGTGCGATGAGCAGGATGAAGAACAAGAGCAGGGCAAATGCGACGATTTGCCAGAACGCGGCCACCGATCTCCGTATCTCTGGTCGCCGCGGCGGCGGACCCCCGCCACGGCGCCGTGTCAGCTCTGGTTGAAGAACCCGCCCTCGGCGATGCGGGCCTTGTCCTCAGCTGTGACGTCGACGTTCTGCGGGGATAGCAGGAACACCTTGTTCGTCACGCGCTCGATACTGCCACGGAGTCCGAAGGACAGCCCGGCCGCGAAGTCGACCAGCCGCTTGGCGTCGGCGTCGTCCATCTCGGTCAGGTTCATGATCACCGGGGTGCCCTCGCGGAAGTGCTCACCGATGGTGCGCGCCTCGTTGTAGGTCCGGGGATGCAACGTGGTGATCCGGTATGACGGCTCGTCCACGACATCCCGGTAGACCGGCTCGCGGTAGGCGCCCTCATGACCGAGGAAACCTCGGGAATCCACCCGGGACTCACTCTCCTCCCAGCTGCGGCCGCCGCGCTCGCCGCCCACACGCTCCCGACGGGCCGGCACCACCTCGGCCTCGGCATACTCGTCGTACTCCTCGTACTCGGCGAGTTCGCCGCGGCGCTCGTCATCCTCGACGAGCCCGAGGTAGATCCCCATCTTGCGCATGGCGCCTGCCATCGGGCGTCCTCCCGTCCTCCCGAATCGACCTGCCGGCCGGCACGACTGCCATCGTGTGGCGCTGTCGCGTCGGAACGATCTTCACGGTCGAGCCGCCGACCGGCGTCGACTTCGTCGCGACCCTACCTGACCATGGACGCGCGACCGCCGAGCAACGCCGTACCGATCCGCACATGTGTCGCGCCATTCCTGATGGCGGCCTCCAGGTCGCCGCTCATCCCGGCGGAGATCGCGGCGGCGTCCGGGTGGTCGGCGCGCAGCGCGGCGGCGGTCTCGGCGAGCCGGGCGAACGCGGCGTCCGGGTCGGCGTCCAGGGGCGCGACCGCCATCACCCCGCGCAGCCGCAGCGGCTCGGCGGCGGCCAGCGCGTCGGCCAGCGCCGGGACGTCGCCCGGCAGCGCGCCGCCACGGGCCGGGTCGCCGTCCAGGGTGACCTGGATCAACACCTCGACCGCCCGGCCGGCCCGGCGGGCCCCGGCCGCCAGCGGTTCGACCAGTTCGGCCCGGTCGACGGCGTGCACGACCGAGGCGTAAGAGGCCACCGAGCGGCACTTGTTCCGCTGCAGCCGGCCGACGAAGTGCCACCGCACGTCGGTCGGCGGGGTGTCGGCGGCCAGTTCGGCGGCCTTCCCGGACGCCTCCTGGTCGCGGTTCTCGCCCAGGTCGCGGATCCGGAGCTCGACCAGCCGGCGCGCGTCCTGCACCGGGAAGCTCTTGGTCACCGCCACCATCGTGATCTGGCTCGGATCGCGCGCGGCCGCGACACACGCGGCGGCGATGCGGTTGCGTACGTCGTGCAGCCGGGTGGCGATCTCCCGGGTCCGCGGATCGCCGGCCGGGTTCATCCCGGCCGACCGGGTCCGGCCGGCGTCCCGGCTTGGCTGGCCCGGGTGCCGGCGCGTCCCGCCGACGGCCCGGCCCGCCGGGCTGGAGTCAGTGCCCGCCCGGTCGGGGTCACGGTGCCAACCAGATCACGGCGGCCTGGCGGCCGGTGCTGCCGTCGCGGCGGTAGCTGAACAGTTCCCGGTCCTCGGCGGTGCACCGGGCGTCCAGCGCGACCCGGGCCACGCCGAGCCCGGTGAGCTGCGCGGCCAGGCCGGCGCGCAGGTCCAGGCCGGTGCCGCCGGTGCGGGTCGGGCAGGCGCTGCCGGGCAGCCGCTGCTCCACCTCGGTCTGCATCGCGGCCGGCACCTCGTAGCAGCCGCCGCAGATCGCCGGGCCGAGCAGCGCCTCGGTGCGGGCCGGCTCGGCGCCCAGCTTCCACATCGCCTCCAGGGTCCGGCGGACCACCCCGGCGGCGGCGCCGGCCCGGCCGGCGTGCGCGGCGGCGACCACGCCGGCCGCGGCGTCGCCGAGCAGCACCGGCACGCAGTCGGCGACCAGCACCGCGACGGCCAGGCCTGGCTCGGCGGTGACCGCCGCGTCGGTGCCGGGCAGCGGCGCGTCGGACGGCTGGTCGACCACCCGAACCACGGCGCCGTGCACCTGGTCCAGCCAGATCACCCGGCCGGTGGGCAGACCCATCGCGGCGGCCAACCGGCCCCGGTTCGCCTCGACCGCGGCCGGATCGTCCCCGACATGATCACCGAGGTTGAAGCTGGCGTACGGGCCGGTGCTCACCCCACCGGGCCGGGACGTGACCACCCGCCGGACGTTCGCCTCGGGCACGCGCGCAGCCTCCGGACTGGTCAGGGCGGCAGCCTGGTCAGGACTTCAGGAAGTCCGGGACGTCGAGCTCGTCGTAGTCGTCCGGCCGGTGGCCGTTGCCGTTGCCGCCGGTGTACCCGGCGGACCGGCTGGCCGGCACCGCGCCGACGCCGCTGCGGGCCGTGGGCTGGCTGTAGCCGCCGGTGTACTGGGTGGCCGGCGCGGGCGTCTCAGCCCGGCGCGGCTCGGCCGGCTTGTGCTTCGGCTGGCCGCCGTCGAAGCCGGCCGCTATCACGGTCACCCGCACCTCGTCGCCGAGCGCGTCGTCGATGACCGCGCCGAAGATGATGTTGGCGTCGGCGTGCGCGGAGTCGGCGACCAGCGTGGCCGCCTCGTGGATCTCGAACAGGCCCAGGTCGGAGCCGCCGGAGATGGACAGCAGCACGCCGTGCGCGCCCTCCATCGACGCCTCCAGCAGCGGGCTGGCGATCGCGAGCTCGGCCGCGGCCACCGCGCGGTTGTCACCGCGGGCGCTACCGATGCCCATCAGCGCCGAGCCGGCGCCGCTCATCACCGACTTCACGTCGGCGAAGTCCAGATTGATCAGGCCCGGGGTGGTGATCAGGTCGGTGATCCCCTGGACACCGGACAGCAGCACCTGGTCGGCGCTCTTGAACGCGTCCATCACGCTGACGTTCCGGTCGCTGATCTGCAGCAGCCGGTCGTTCGGGATGACGATCAGCGTGTCGCACTGGCTGCGCAGTTCCTCGATGCCGGTCTCGGCCTGGCCGGCCCGCTTCTTGCCCTCGAACGCGAACGGCCGGGTCACTACGCCTATGGTCAGAGCACCGAGCTTGCGGGAGATGCTGGCGACCACCGGGGCGCCGCCGGTGCCGGTGCCACCACCCTCACCCGCGGTGACGAACACCATGTCGGCGCCCTTGAGGACCTCTTCGATCTCTTCCTTGTGGTCCTCGGCGGCCTTCCGACCGACCTCGGGGTTGGCGCCCGCGCCGAGCCCCCGGGTCAACTCCCGGCCGACGTCCAGCTTGACGTCGGCGTCGCTCATCAGCAGCGCCTGCGCGTCGGTGTTGATCGCGATGAACTCGACGCCCTTGAGCCCGACCTCGATCATGCGGTTGATGGCGTTGACGCCACCGCCGCCGATCCCGACGACCTTGATGACCGCGAGGTAGTTGTGCGGTGGTGTCATCCGACTGCCTTCCCTCGTTCGGCACTGTCGTCGCGTCCTAGTACCCTCACCCTCAAGTTGACCCTTATAGTTATGTCAACCTCAGCGATGCAACGGACAGTACGCAGCCCACCCCACCCGCCCAAGGACCGACACGGCGTGTCGGCCCGGCCGCTGATTTCGGCATTCAGCTGGGGGAGCCGTGCCGGCCGGTGCCGGTGGTGAAGCGGGTGGCGCCGGCTTGGGCGCCGGCGGCGAGGGAGGTGCGGCCGTGCTGGAACTCGGTGCGGAGGGCGGCTTCGGTGGGTTGGTCGAGGGCTTCGTAGGTGGCCAGGCGGTCGTGCCGGAGGCAGGCCTGGGGTAGCTCGGCCAGTTCGGCGGCGAGGGTTTCGGCGGCCGCCCGGGCGGTGCCGGTGGGGACGACGCGGTCGGCCAGGCCGATCGCGTGCGCCTCCGCGGCGGGCACCGGGCGGCCGGTGAGGATCAGGTCCAGCGCCCGGCCGAGGCCGATCAGCCGGGGCAGCCGGACGGTGCCGCCGTCGATCAGCGGGACACCCCAGCGCCGGCAGAACACGCCGAAGACCGCGGTCTCGGCGGCTACCCGCAGGTCACACCAGATCGCCAGCTCCAGGCCGCCGGCCACGGCGTGGCCCTCGACCGCGGCGATCACCGGCTTGCCCAGCCGCAGCCGGGTCGGGCCCATCGGCCCGTCCCCGTCCGGCTCCACCCGGTTGATCCGGTCCGGGTCGGCGGCGGCGATCGCGGACAGGTCCGCGCCGGCGCAGAACGTGCCGCCGGCGCCGGTGAGCACGGCCACCGCCGCGGCGTCGTCGGCGTCGAACGCGCGGAAGGCGTCGGCCAGCCGCTCGGCGGTCGGCCGGTCCACCGCGTTGCGCACCCGCGGCCGGTCGATGACCACCGTGGTCACCGGGCCGGACCGCTCGATCCGTACGGTCATCGCTGCCTCCTCCGGCTGGCCGCGCCCGGCGGGCCGTTCGCGCTGAACCCCGCGCTAGCGGACGGTCACCACCGACGGGGTGCTCACGTCGTACACCGTGCCGGATCGGCCCAGCAGCGCGGCCAGCACGGTCGCCTTGGCCGGCGAGTCGGCGGCACCGCCCCAGAGCACGGTGCGGCCGCCGCTCAGGGTGAGCGTGACCGAGTCGGGGGTCTGCGCGGTCACCACCCGCAGCGCGGCCCGCACCGGTGGGGTGAGCGCGGTGAGCGCGGCCAGCGCGGCGGCGGTGGCCGGGTCGCCCGGGCCGGCGTCCCGGACCGCGAGCCGGGGCAGCCCCGCCGGCACCGCGCTCAACTGCTGGAACCGGACGCCGGTCGCGTCCACCAGCCAGGGCCGACCGGCCACCGTGACCACCGCGACGCCGAACCGCTCGGTGACCGCGATCCGCACCGTCGACGGCCAGGACCGGGTGACCGCGACCCGGGCCACCCCGGGCAGCCGGCCGACCCGGTCGGCGACCGCGGCCACGTCCACCCGGGCCAGCGGCTCACCCTGGCGCAGGCCGGCCGCGTCGGTGATCTGCCCGGTCGGCAGCGTCTTCAGCCCGGTCACGCTGACCGCCCGGACGCCGAGCACACCGGTGAACCCGACCACCCAGCCGGCCGCGCCAGCCAGCACGGTCAGCACGATGGCGAGCACCAGCAGCCGGCGGGGCCGGTGCGGCGCCGGCACGACCGGCACCCCGGCCACCGGCCGTGGCAACGTCCGCGGCTGCCCGCTCACGGTGCCCACCCGCTGGCAGCGGCGCTGCGGCTCACGGTCACAGCGGGGGCCGGGTGGCGAGCAGGGCGAGGATGTCGGGGCCGAGTTGGGTCACGTCGCCGGCGCCCATGGTGATGATCAGGTCACCGGGCCGGGCCCGGGCGGCCAGCGTCGCGGCGACGGCGGCGCGATCGGGTTCGAACCGCACCTGGGCGGGCGGCAGCGGCACGGCGCCGGCGATCAGGGCACCGCTGACACCGGGCACCGGGTCCTCACGGGCGCCGAAGACATCCAGCACCACCACCTCGTCGGCCAGGCCGAGGGCGGTGCCGAAGTCGGCGGCGAACGCGGCGGTGCGGCTGTAGAGGTGCGGTTGGAAACCGACCACGATGCGGCCGGCGCCGACGACGGTCCGGGCGGCCCGGAGCTGGGCGGCGACCTCGGTCGGGTGGTGCGCGTAGTCGTCGTACACCCGGACACCGGCGGCGGTGCCGATCAGCTCGAACCGGCGGCGGACCCCGCCGTAGCCGGCCAGCCCGGTCACCATCGGCTCGAACGGCAGGCCGAGCTCCAGGCCGGCCAGCAGCGCAGCGGCCGAGTTCAGCGCCATGTGCCGGCCGGCGACCGGGATCCACACCCGGCCCAGCGGCCGCCCGTCCAGCACCGCGTCGTACCCGGTGCCGGTCGCGGTCAACTCGACGCCGACCAACCGCAGGTCGGCCGCGGCGGACTCGCCGTACCGGCGGACCCGCCGGGGCAGCGCCGCGGCCACCGCGGCCAGCCGCTCGGCGCCCGGGTCGTCGGCGCAGCTGACCAGCACGCCGTCGGCCGCGATCCGGGCGGCGAACTCCTCGAAGATCGCGGCGACCGCCTCGGCGGTGCCGTGCTGGTCGAGGTGGTCGGCTTCCACGTTGGTCACCACCGCGACGTCCGGGGCGAGCAGCAGGAACGAGCCGTCGCTCTCGTCCGCTTCGGCCACGAACAGGTCGCCGGTGCCGTCATGCGCGTTCGAGCCGGCGTGCGGACCGGTTCCGGCCAGGTCACCGCCGATCGCGTACGACGGGTCGGCGCCGGTCGCCTGCGCGGCGATCGTCAGCATCGTGGTGGTGGACGTCTTGCCGTGCGTGCCGGCGATCGCCACCCGGCGCCGGCCGGCCATCACCGCCGCCAGCGCCGCGGCCCGGCGCAGCACCCGCAACCCGCGCCGCTGCGCCTCGACCAGCTCCGGGTTGGTCGGCCGGATCGCCGTCGACACCACCACGGTGTCCACTTCGGACCCGACATTGCCGGCGGAATGTCCGATGTGGACAGTGGCACCGCGGTCACCGAGGTCGGCCAGGGTGGCCGAGCCCTTGGCGTCGCTGCCGGTCACCGGCACGCCGCGGGCCAGCATGATCCGGGCGATGCCGCTCATCCCGGCGCCGCCGATCCCGACGAAGTGGACGGCGCCCAGCTCGGCCAGGCTCGGCTGGGTGGCGGCCGCGCCGGAGGTGGCGGTCACCCGTGGCCCGCCGCGGCGTCGAGCACCATCCGGGCCAGCGCCTCGTCGGCGTCCCGGTGGCCGAGGCTGGTCGCGGCCAGGGACATCGCGGACAGCCGGACCGGGTCCGTCACCAGCGGGAGCAGTGTGGCCGTCACCCAGCCGGGGTCGCACTTCGCGTCCTCGACCAGCACTCCCCCGCCGGCGGCGACGATCGGCTCGGCATGCAACCGCTGCTCGCCGTTCCCGTGCGGGAACGGGACGTACCCGGCGGGCAGGCCGACCGCGGTCAGCTCCGCGCAGGTCATCGCGCCGGACCGGCAGAGCACGAGATCCGCGGCGGCGTAGGCGAGATCCATCCGCTCCAGGTACGGCACCACCAGGTACGGCGGCGCGCCGGGGCGGCTCGGCACGGTGACCGTGTTCTTCGTCCCGGCGGCGTGCAGTACCTGGACGCCGGCCGCGGCCAGCGCCTCGGCGGCACCGGCGGCGGCCTGGTTCAGCGTGCGGGCGCCCTGCGAGCCGCCGAACACGAGCAGCAGCGGGGCATCCGGGTCAAGTCCGAAATGGACCCGGGCCGCGGCCCGGCCGGCCTCTCTATCCAATGTGGACACGGCGCGGCGGAGCGGGATGCCGATCGGCCGGGCGTGCGGCAGCTGGATGTTGTCCGCGCCGGTGGCCACGTACGAGGTGAGCCGGGCGCCGAGGCGGTTGGCCAGCCCGGGCCGCGCGTTCGCCTCGTGCACGACGATCGGCGTCCCCCGGCGGCGGGCGGCCAGGTACGCCGGTACCGAGACGTAGCCGCCGAAGCCGACCACGACATCCGCGCCGATCCGGTCGAGCACCTCGACGGTGGCCCGCACGGCGCCGCGCACCCGCAGCGGCACCCGCAGCAGGTCCGGGGTGGGCCGGCGCGGCATCGGCACGGCCGGCACCAGTTCCAGCGGGTACCCCCGGGCCGGCACCAGCGTGGTCTCCAACCCGCGGCTGGTGCCCAGCGCGGTGATCGCCATGTCCGGGTCCAGCCGCCGCAGCGCGTCCGCCGTCGCCAGCGCCGGCTCGATGTGCCCACCGGTCCCGCCGCCGGCCAGCACCACCCGCACCCCGGTCACCGGCCACCCCGCCCCGTCATCGGCGCCCACCCAGCCGCCGCCGGACCGGCCGCCTCCCACCCAGCCGCCGCCGGACCGGCCGCCTCCCACCCAGCCGCCGCCGGACCGGCCGGCAGCCCCGGCCCGGCCAGCAGCCGCAGCCCGGCCAGCGGGCGCTGCCCGCTCATCGGGTGGTCCGCCGGGCCCGGTTGGCGGCGCGGTGCGGTGCCGGCAGGCCGAGCAGCCGGGACGGCCAGCCGCGCCGGCTGGCCAGGTGCGCGGCCGCGGCGGGCTCGTGCCGGGCGAACGAGGCGAGCATGCCGAGCGCGAACAGGGTCACCACCAGCGAGGTGCCGCCGAACGAGATCAGCGGCAGCGGGATGCCGGTGACCGGTAGCAGACCGGTCACGTAGCCCATGTTGATCACGGCCTGGCCGGCGATCCAGGTGGTGATCGCCGCCGCCGCGAGCCGGGCGAACGGGTCGACCGACCGCCGGGCGATCCGGATGCCGGCGTAGGCCAGCGTGGTGAACAGCAGGATGACGACCAGGCACCCGAGCAGTCCCAACTCCTCGCCGAGGATGGCGAAGATGTAGTCGGTGTGCGCCTCCGGCAGCAGCCCCCACTTCATCTTGCTCTGCCCCAGCCCGACGCCGAACCATCCCCCGCTGGACAGCGAGTAGAGGCCCTGCACGGCCTGGAATCCCTTGTCCGAGGCGTCCTTGGACGGGCTGAGGAACGCGGTCAGCCGGGCCAGCCGGTACGGCTCCAGGAAGATCAGCGCGACCACCGCGGCGCCGGCGAACCCGGTCAGCAGCGCGAAGAACCGGGCCGGCACCCCGACTGTCCACAGCAGACCGAACAGCACCAGGCCGAGGCAGAGCGTGCTGCCCAGGTCCGGCTCGAGCATCACCAGCCCGGCCATCAGCACGGTCACCGGCAGCAGCGGCAGCGCCAGGTGCCGGGGCCGGCTGAGCAGTTTGTGCTTGCGCACCAGCAGGTCCGCGCCCCAGAGCGCGAGCGCCAGCTTCGCCGGCTCGGACGGCTGCAGCTGCAGCGGGCCCAGGTCGATCCACCGGCGCACGTTCCGGATGTCCTCGCCGACGCCGGGCACCAGCACCGCGAGCAGCAACAGGATGGTGATCAGCAGCGCCGGATAGGCCAGCGCGCGGTGCCCGCGCGGGGAGAGCCGCAGCCCCAGCCAGAACGCCGGCAACCCGAACCCGACCCAGGTCAGCTGCCGGGCGAACACCCCGTACGTGCTGCCCAGGTTCTCGTAGGACTCGACCATCGACGCGGACAGCACCATCACCAGCCCGATGGCCAGCAGCAGGCCGCCGCTGGCCAGCACCAGCTGCAGCGAGGTGAGCGGCCGGTCCAGCAGCGCGGCGAGCGCCGCCGCCCGGGACGGCTCGGCCGCGCCGGCCGCCGCCTTCGGCGCGGCGGCCTCGAGCCCGGTGGCCTTGGCAGCGGTGGCCTTGCGCGGCGCGGTGGCCTTGCGCGGCGCGGTGGCCTTGGCGGCTGCCCGGGCGCCGGCGGCGGTACGGGCGGCCGAACCGGCCGCCTTGCGCGGGGCGGCCGCTGTCCTGGCTACTCCCCGGGCGCCGGCAGCCGCGGCGCCCGCGGTGATCCGGGCGGCCGAGCCGGCCGCCTTCCGGGGTGCCGCCGCCGTCTTCGCCACGACCCGCCCAGCCGCGCGGGCGCCGGCCTGCCGCGCCGTCGGGGTCCCGTCCGCCGACACCCGCCGGGCACCGGACGCCCGGGCCGCGGACCCACGGGCCGCGGACTCACCGGAGTCACCGGCCGCGGAACCGCGACCGGCCGCGCCCCGGGGGGTGGCCCGGCCGGCGGAGTCGCGGGCGGCGGCGTCACGAGTGGCCCCGGCCGCACGGGCGGTGTCCGTCGCAGGTGGACGGCGGGCCGGCCGGCGGGGCGGCGTCGGCTCCGGGCTGGCCGCCGCGGCGGCGCTGGCGCTCATGCCGATTCCAGGGCGTGCACGGCCGCGGCGAAGGCGTCGCCGCGGGCGGCGTAGTCGGTGAACATGTCCATCGACGCGGCGGCGGGGGCGAGCAGCACGGTGTCGCCGGGCTGTGCCAGCCCGGCTGCCGCGCGTACCGCCTCACCCATGGCCTCATGGTCGGTCCTACTGACCTCGACGACCGGTAGATCCGGGGCGTGTCGGCCGATTGCGGCACGGATAGCGTCCCGGTCGGCGCCGAGCAGCACCGCGCCGGCGAGTCTGGAGTGGACGGCGGCAACCAGGTCGTCCACCGGCGCGCCCTTGAGCAGCCCGCCGGCCACCCAGACCACCCGCGGGTAGCCGGCCAGCGAGGCGGCCGCGGCGTGCGGGTTGGTGGCCTTGGAATCGTCCACGTAGGACACTCCGGCGACCGCGGCCACCGGCGCGTTGCGGTGCCGCTCAGGGACGAAGCCGCGCAGCCCGGCCCGGATCGCGGCCGGCGCCAGCCCGTACGCCCGGGCCAGCGCGGCGGCGGCGAGCGCGTTGGCCACCTGGTGCGGCAGCGCCGGCGGCCCGTCCGGCAGGATGTCGGCCACCGCGGCCAGCACCACCCCGTCCCCGGGATCGGCGCCGAAGGCGCGGTCGAGCAGCACCCCGGCCCGGACGCCGAGCTGTGCCGGCGCCGGTTCGCCCAGCGTGAAGCCGGCCCGGCGCGGGTTCCCGGCGGCCAGCGCGGTGACGGCCGGGTCGTCGGCGTTGTAGACGGCGACCGGGTCACCGGCGTAGACGCGGGCCTTCGCGGCGGCGTAGCCGTCGTAGCCGCCGTGCCAGTCCAGGTGATCGGGCGCGAGGTTGAGCAGGGCCGCGGCGAACGGCCGCACCGACGGCGACCAGTACAGCTGGAAGCTGGACAGCTCCACCGCGAGCACCTGGTACGGCGGGTCGGCGAGCACCGCGTCCAGCACCGGCAGGCCGACATTGCCGGTGGCCACCGCGCGCAGCCCGGCCGCGCGCAGCATCGCCTCCAGCATCCGGACCGTGGTGGTCTTCCCGTTGGTTCCGGTCAGCGCCAGCCAGGGCGCCGGGTCGGGCCCGCGCAGCCGCCAGGCCAGCTCGACCTCGCCGATCACCTCGATGCCGGCGGCGGCCGCGGCGGCCAGCAGCGGGGCGTCCGGCCGCCACCCCGGCGAGGTGACCACCAGGTCGGTCCCGGCCGGCAGTGCACCGTCCAGCGAGATCGCGGCCCCGGCCCCGGCCGCGGCGAGCGCCGCGGTCCGGTCGGCGGACCGGTCGGCCACCGTCACCGCGGCTCCCAGCCCGAGCAGCGCCCGCGCCGCCGCGGCCCCGGACGCGCCGGCGCCGGCCACGAGCACGGATCTGCCGCGATACCCGGTCAGCTCAGCGGCAGCCATCTCAGCCCGGCAGCCCGTACGAGATGAACTCCGCGTAGAACAGCCCGAGTCCAAAAGCGACGGCCAGCCCGGCGATGATCCAGAACCGCACGATGACGGTGGTCTCCGCCCAGCCGGCCAGCTCGAAGTGGTGATGGATCGGGGCCATGTTGAACAGCCGCCGGCGTTTCCACTTGAAGACGCCGACCTGCAGCATCACCGAGAGCGTCTCCACCACGAACAGCCCGCCGAGGACGACCAGCAGCAGCTCGGTCTTGGACGTGATCGCGATGCCGGCGAGCAGCCCGCCGAGCGCCAGCGAGCCGGTGTCGCCCATGAAGATGCGGGCCGGCGCGGCGTTCCACCAGAGGAAGCCGAAGCAGGCGGCCATCGCGGCGGCGGTCAGCAGGGCCACGTCCAGCGGGTCGCGCACCTGGTAGCAGCCGGCCCGGGCCACCGCCTCGCAGGCGTTGCGGAACTGGTAGAACGAGATGACCGTGTACGCCGCGAACACCATCGCCGAACTGCCGGCGGCCAGCCCGTCCAGCCCGTCGGTGAGGTTGACCGCGTTGGACGTGCCGCTGATCACCACGTACGCGAACACCACGAAGAAGATCGCGCCGAGGCTGATCTGCGGGATGTCTCGCACGTACGACAGGTGCTTGGACGCCGGGGTGAGCCCGCTGTCGTCCCGGAACCGCAGCGCCAGCACGGCGAACGAGACGCCGACGAACAGCTGGCCGCCGAACTTCGCGGTCGCGTTCAGGCCCAGGCTGCGCTGCTTGCGGATCTTGATGAAGTCGTCCAGGAAGCCGACGACGCCGAGCCCGGTGAACAGGTAGAGCAGCAGCAGCCCGGTGGCGGTGGGGCCACGGTCGGACTGGCTGGCCGTGGTCAGGTGCGCGGCCAGGTAGCCGAGCAGCGTGGCCAGGATGATGACCGTGCCGCCCATCGTCGGGGTGCCGCGCTTGGCCTGGTGCGACTGCGGGCCGTCGTCCCGGATCTCCTGGCCGAACCCGCGGCGGCGGAACAGCCGCACCGCCAGCGGCGTGGCGAGGATCGAGACCAACAGCGAGACCAGCGCGGCGACCAGGACCGACTTCACCGGGCGCCCCCGGCCGCCGGTTCGGCCAGCAGCGCCTCGGCGATCCGTTCCAGGCCGGCCGCCCGGGAGGCCTTCACCAGCACCACATCTCCCGGACGCACGTCCCGCCGCAACAGGCGCACCGCCGCTCCGACGTCGGGCACCTGTACCGACTCCCCTCTCCATGATCCGTCCGCCGCGGCCGCCGCGTGCACCGGCGCCGCCTCCGGGCCGACCACCACCAGCCGGTCCACGCCGAGCCCGGTGGCGTACCGGCCGAGCGCGCCGTGCTCGGCGTCCGCGCCGGCGCCCAGCTCGGCCATCTGACCGAGCACCGCCCAGCACCGCCGGGCCCGCGCCATCGTCCGCAGCGCGGTCAGCGCCGCCCGCATCGACTCCGGGTTGGCGTTGTAGGCGTCGTTGACGACCAGCACGCCGTCCGGCCGCTCGGTGACCTCCATCCGCCACCGGGACAGCGGCTTCGCCGCCGCCAACCCGGCGCCGACGTCCGCGAGCGGCAGGCCCAGCTCCAGCGCGATCGCCGTGGCGGCAAGCGAGTTCGACACCTGGTGCGCCCCGTACAGTCCAAGTTGGACGGTCACCGCGCCGGCCGGGGTGACCAGCCGGAACCCGGGCCGGCCGGCCTCGTCCAGCCGGACCTCGTCGGCCCGGATCGTGGCGGCCGCGGACGTGCCGAACGGCACCACCCGCGCCGCGGTGCGGGCCGCCATCGCCGCGACCAGCGGATCGTCCGCGTTCAGCACCGCGACGCCGTCGGCCGGCAGTGCCTCGATCAGCTCGCCCTTGGCGGTCGCGATCGCGTCCCGGCTGCCGAACTTGCCCAGGTGCGCGCTGCCCACGTTCAGTACCGCGGCGATCCGCGGCGCGGCGATCCGGGCCAGCGCGGCGATGTGCCCGATCCCGCGCGCGCTGTACTCCAGCACCAGGTACCGGGTGTCCACAGTGGACCGAAGCACGGTGTACGGGTGGCCCAGCTCGTTGTTGAACGAGCCCGGCGGGGCCACCGTGGGGCCGAGCCGGCTCAGCAGCTGGGCGATCAGGTCCTTTGTGGACGTCTTGCCGCTGGAGCCGGTGACGCCGGCCACCACCAGCCCGGGCAACCGGGCCAGCACCGCGCTGGCCAGCGAGCCGAGCGCGGCCTGCACGTCCGGTACGACCACCGCCGGCACGCCGACCGGGTGCGCCGCCAGCACCCCGACCGCACCGGCCGCAACGGCCCCGGCCGCGTGCTCGTGCCCGTCCACCCGCTCGCCGCGCAGCGCGACGAACAGTCCACCTGGGACGATCCGGCGCGAGTCCAGCTCCACATCGGCGCTGACCCGGACCGCCGGATCGGGCGCGTCGGCCAGCGTGCCGCCGACCGCGACCGCGATCTCGGCCAGGCTCAGCGGGATCACTGCCCCGCCTCCCCACTGCTGGCATCCCCGCCACCGGTGCCAGCCCCGACCTGGCCGGCCGCCGGGCCACCGCTGGCGGCCGGGCCACCGCTGGCGGCCGGGCGCCGGGCTGGAACGGGATCGCTGGCGGCGCCGGGCGCGGCCGCTTCGATCGCGGCCCGCAGCA
>Ga0307499_10000071_pt1 | contig 34306 bp, 31 predicted proteins | sample 13_S_MG_FD_201363 | JGI IMG/M metagenome (GOLD analysis project Ga0307499, IMG submission 201363) | Soil microbial communities from Populus trichocarpa stands in riparian zone in the Pacific Northwest, United States - 13_S | ecosystem: Environmental > Terrestrial > Soil > Riparian zone > Trees... | reverse complement strand
ATGCGTGCCGCGCATAGTGAATCGTGCAGCAACCTTGTCGCCTTCAGCGATCGTTTCCTCCAGCGTCCACTGGATGTCCGGAAAACCCCCGCGCATCATCCCGATGATCGCGAGATAGCCAGCCGGGCCCCGCATCGGTTCGTCCTGTCCGGGAACATGGAATATTGCGTCAGGGGAAATCAACTCTCCAGCCAACGCCTCGCTCGCGGTGTTGATGAATTGCGTGAAACGCTGCATGAGCGCCTTATTCGATTCCGCCGTCATGGGCCGCCTTTCCGGGTTGCGGGTTGCAATGATGTATGAGCGGAAAGCGCAGCAGCCCGTTTGACGCTTCCTCTGATTTCAGAACGAACCGTCCGTCGATTTTGACAGGTCGTCGTAGGCTCGCAATTCCCTCAGACGCGCTTCGAGCGCAGGTTTGACCACGGCAAGGGCATCGCTGCCGGCTACGAACTGCTTTGGCGGATTGTCCATCCCGGCGATTTTTACCAGGACGTCACCAAGCTTAGCGGGGTCACCTTGCTGCGTGCCGTCATAGCCCGACCACATTGCTTCGGCTTTGCCTTCCGCTGCGTAGTCTTCGATGGTGCTGCGGGCATATTTGGCGTTGCTGCTATCGAGAAGGTCGGTCCGGAAGAAGCCAGGTTCGATCGCCACGATCCTGATGCCGAATGGCTCGACCTCCTGGGCTACCGCTGCCGACAGGCCTTCGACGGCGAATTTCGCGGCGCTGTAGGCCCCGCAATGCTTGAAGCCGACAATGCCCGCCAGCGAGCTGACATTGATGATCCGCCCCGCTCGCTGCTGCCGCATCACCGGAAGCACCGCGCGCATCGCGTGCATCACGCCGTAGAAATTGGTTGCGATCAGCTGCTCGATTTCGGCCGTGCTCAACTCCTCGAAATTGCCAAGCAGGCTGTAGCCGGCATTGTTGACGAGCACGTCGATGCGTCCGAACGTCTTGATCGCCGCCTCGACTGCCGGCTGCGCCTGTGCCTCCTTGGTGACGTCCAACTGGACGAACGCGAGGCGGTCGCCGGCCACATCGCTCAGCGCGTGGCGGACCTTGTCGAGATTGCGCCCCGTCGCGACCACGCGGTCACCTGCCTTCAGCGCCGCGCGGGCCGTTGCAGCGCCGATGCCGCTGCCCGCACCCGTGATGAACCAGACCTTGCTCATGCTCAACTCTTGCCTTCGATGTTGAAGGGCAGCTGGCGAAGCGACTTGCCGGTGAGTTGCGTGATGGCATTGGCGAAGGCGGGCGCCAGCGGCGGCAGGCCGGGTTCGCCCATGCCGGTGGGCGCCTCGGCGCTGGGCACGATGTGGACGTCGAACTCGGGCACGTCTGATATGCGCGCCACCGTGTATTCGCTGAAATTGCCCTGCTCGACGACGCCGTTTTTCAGCGTGATGGCCGAACCCGGCAGGCACGTCGACAGGCCCATGACCGCCGCGCCCTGCAACTGCGCCTCCACCGTGCGCGGGTTCACCGCCAGATTGCAGTGAACGCCGGCGGTGACGCGGTGCAGCACCGGGCGGCCATCCCGCACCGAGGCTTCCACCACATAGGCCACCACGGTCTGGAAGGACTCGTGCACTGCCACGCCAAAGGCGCGGCCGGCGGGCAGGGGCGTCTTGCCGTAGCCGCTCTTGTCGACGGCCATCTGCAACGCAGCGCGGTGGCGCGGGTGCTTCTCGCCGAACAGATCCATTCGATAGGCCACCGGATCCTGCTTTGTGCTGCGCGCGATCTCGTCGATCAAGGTCTCCATCACGAAGGCCGTGTGGGTAGAACCCACGCTGCGCCACCACAGCACCGGCACGTTGAGCTTGGGGTGATGCACGGTCAGGCGCATCGGCAGCGGGTAGGGATCGCGCATGCCCTCGGTCGCGGTGGCGTCGATGCCGTCCTTGATCTGGAAATCTGCGAATACGGTGCCCGTGGTGATGGATTGGCCGACGATGACGTGGTCCCAGGCCAGCACCTTGCCCCGTTCGTCGAAGCCGATGCGCGCGCGATGCAGATGCATCGGGCGGTAGTAGCCGCCCCGCATGTCGTCTTCACGGCTCCACAGCGTGCGCACCGGTGCGTTCAGGCCGGCGGCGCGCGCGGCCTTGGCGATCTCGCAGGCCTCGACCACAAAATCGCTGCTGGCGGCGAAACGCCGGCCGAAGCCGCCGCCCGCCATCTGCACATGCACCGCCACCTGCTCGGGCTTGAGGTCCAGCACGCGCGCGACCGCGGCGCCGTCGAGACCGGGACACTGGCTGCCGGTCCACACCTCGGCGCGGCCCCCGGAAAGCTGAACGGTGCAGTTCAGCGGCTCCATTGCGGCGTGGGCGAGATACGGAAATACGAACTCCGCTTCCAGTCGCCGCGGCGCGGTGTCGAGCGGCGCCATGTCGGCATCGAACTTGCGCGGGCCGGGCTGCGCGGCGAGTTCGCGGTACTGAGCCAGTTGCTTTTCGCTGTCCACCTTCTCGACGGCAGAAATATCCCATTGCAGCTTGAGTGCCTCGCGGCCCTGCGTCGCCTGCCAATAGCCGTCGGCGACGATGGCCACACCTTCGGCGCCACCATCCAGCGGCACACGCAGCACCGCCTTCACGCCCTTGACGGCACGTGCCGCGGTGTCGTCCACCGACGCAAGGCGCGCGCCGAACACTGGCGGGCGTGCGACCACGGCGGTCAACTGACCGGGCAAGCGAACGTCGATACCAAAATTCTGTTGCCCACTGCTCTTGGCGCGCGCGTCGAGGCGCGACGTCGGGCGGCCGATGATGCGAAAATCCTTCGGGTCTTTCAGCGTGACCTTTTCAGGTACCGGCAGCGCCATCGCGGCTTGCGCCAGTTCGCCGTAGCGCAGCTTGCGGCCATCCGGAGCAAGCACTGTGCCGGCTTGCGTGCGCAGGGATGCCACGTCCACTTTCCAGCGCACTGCTGCGGCACCGAGCAACATCGCCCGCGCCCGCGCGCCGAGTTCGCGATACTGCGTAAAGCTGTTCTTGATCGAATTGGAACCGCCGGTGATGTGAACGCCGAATTTCGGGTCGATATAGGCACCGTCGTTCGAGCCATGCCGGCTGCGCACCAGGCTCCAGTCGGCGTCGAGTTCTTCGGCCAGGATCATCGGCAATGCGGTCTGCACGCCTTGTCCGAACTCCAGCCGGTTGATCGTCACGGTGATTTCGCCATTGGCGGCGATCTGCACGAAGGCCGATGGCTGTTCGGTCGGTTTGAGCGCGCTTGCTGTTTGGCCCGCGGCCTGAGCCATTACTAAATGAGGAAAGGCGCCGAGCGCCAGGCCGCCGGCGCCGGCCAGTTTCAGGAAGCTGCGGCGCGGCAGCGTGACCGTTTCGTCATTTTGGCTGCGCGCCATCAGGCGCTGCGCGGCATGCGGCAGGTCGCGATAATCGATGTTGGGCAACATGATGGCTCCTTCAGGCAATCGAGCGGGCGGCGTCGGCCACGGCGGCGCGGATGCGGGCATAGGTGCCGCAGCGGCAGATGTTGCCATCCATCGCCGTGTCGATTTCAGCTGCTGTCGGCGGCTTGCCGCTGGGGTGCGATTTGAGGAAGGCGATCGCGCTCATGATCTGGCCGCTCTGGCAGTAGCCGCATTGCGCCACGTCGTGCTTGAGCCATGCAGCGTGCACAGCGGCACCGACGCGATCGGTGCCGTCGGTCGCGGCTTCGATCGTGGTGAGCTTCTTGCCCTCGGCTTCGGAAATCGGCGTGATGCAGGAGCGGATCGCCTGGCCATCCAGATGCACCGTGCAGGCGCCGCACTGGGCGGCGCCACAGCCGAACTTCGTGCCGGTCAGCCCGATGCTGTCGCGCAGCGCCCAGAGCAAGGGCATCGCGGGATCGGCATCGATCACGACCTCCCGGTTATTCACGGTCAACTTCATCAGTCTGCTCCTTGCGGCTGCTTGTCTTGAGATGGTCTCGAACAGGGGGGCGCTCGCGACAGATAGCACTGGCCGCCACTATCGATTAGCCGCTATAATTCACTAGGGCTTATGTATCCGGTGCATAAATGAAACGAGACGATCTGTACGACCTTGCCGCCTTCGCGGTCGTCGCGGAGCAGGGCAGCTTTACCCGCGCGGCGGCCGTGCTCGGCATGTCGCAGTCGGCCCTGAGCCACGCCATGAAATCGCTGGAGGAGCGGCTCGGGGTACGGCTGCTGTCGCGGACCACGCGCTCGGTGTCGACGACCGAAGCGGGCGAGACGATGCTTCGCTCGTTGCGCCCGGCACTGGAGGATATCGCCTCCGGGGTGGATGCGCTCGGCGCCTTGCGTGGCAGGGCGTCCGGGACCGTTCGCGTCACGGCGACCAGGCATGCGGTCTCGAAGGTCGTGATGCCCAAGCTGCCACGCTTCCTGGCGTCGCATCCCGATATAAGGCTGGAGATGATCGTCGACGACAGCCTGATTGACATTGTCGCGGAACGCATCGACGCCGGCATCCGCTTCGGCGATATCGTCGAGAAAGACATGATCGCGGTTCGGATCGGGCCGGACATCCGGATGGCCGTCGTCGGCGCGCCATCGTATTTCGTAGACCACAAGGTGCCCCGAACGCCCCGCGAACTCGCGGGCCATCGCTGCATCAACTACCGGCGCGTCAGGTCGGGTTGGGTTTACGCCTGGGATTTCGAGGACAAGGGGCGACCGTTCCAGGTTCGCGTCGAAGGTCCGCTCTCATTCAACAATGGCGACCTGATCCGCGAGGCAGCCCTGGCCGGCCAGGGGCTTGCCTATGTCTTCGACGATGAGGTGGCGGCTGACATCAAGGCCGGGCGGCTCAAGCGAATTCTGGAGAAGTGGTGCCCGACCTTTCCCGGCTACTATCTCTATCACCCCAGCCGGCGGCAGACGCCGCCCGCACTTTCCGCACTGATCGCAGCGCTTCGCTACCACCCCTAGCTCCGAATGCGCTGCCTTAAGCTGCTCGCATCGAGAGATGCTCAACGAGACAAGTCAACTCTTCTTCCCTAACCCACCCTCAGCCGCTGCATCGCAAGCGCATTATCTATAGCGACTGAGTAGTCTGGCTCCTCCTAAACAGAATTGGCGACCGACCGCTTCTGGCACTTTTCGGACCTGACAGGCCTGGCTGACGATGTCTGTTCTTGAGGGTAAAGCGGACTGCCCAGTTGCGCGCCCGGACTTCTGAGTTTGAACCGGAGCAGACGTGCCAGGCCTAAATCCCCGAATGGTGTCAGCACGCGGTGGCAAGATTAGCGTTGCGGTCATGGTCGAACGACCCAAGCGCACGATTGAGGCTTGGAGACGATTTGTGCGCGAACGGCCGCGGCTGCGGCGACCAGCCGGTCACCGAGGGTTAGTGGATCACCCATCGGCCGCTGCCGAAGCCAGCGCAATCTGTGGCAACAAGCTTTGATAGGTCATAGCCAGCAAACGCCACAGCGGTGAATCGTGGCCACCAGCAATCGATTCCCAGATCAGATGGGGAGTTGGTAGGCGCGCTTCTTCAAAGCAGGCGATCAGCCGTCCACCGATATCGCGATGCGGCAGCATCGCGTCAAAAACGGAGCTGAGGCAGCGCTCCAATTTTACGTAGAGGTCGACGACCGGCAGCGTAAGCCCGCTGATATGGCCTGCCGGCTCATGGAAGGCGATAATACCGCCCTGACGTACTGCCGCTGCCACCCGTCGAATCGTGGCGACAGGATCGGGCTGGTGATGCAGAACGTAGCGCCCGATCGCGGCATCGAACGGCGGAGGCTCGGGAAAGGCGTCATCCGATGCGAAGGTAGCGGCTGCCCAAAATTCGTGGACGCGGCGGCGGCGGATCGATCTTGCCGATCTTGTAGGCGAACCCTGGACGTTGCCGCCCCGCGATACGGGCCTCGGAGCGTTCGCAGAGCAGGCATTTCGCATGCGCGGTCTGCAGCCGCCTCAAGCGACTGTCATCACTTATTCGATGCACATGTGTCACAAACTGCTGGAGACCGGCCGCTTCCTTACCATGCTTCCGAAATACACTCTGATGCTGCCGGGTAAGCATCCCTCGCTCAAGGCGTTGCCCGTCGACCTCGTCAATTCGCGAGCGCCAATGGCGATCATCACCTTAAACGGGCGAACGCCCAGTCCGGTCGCGGAGATGTTCATCAAGACCGCACGTGCTGTCACCAGACCGCTGACGACGACGCGGTAAGCAGGAGGCCGCCGGCACGAAACTGAGTTGCCTGACCGAACTCACGGTGTCCATTTTGCTCGCACCGACAAGGTGATATTGAGATATGCTCTGCCGCATGAGTCCGGTTGTGGCACTAAGCTTTACCCAGCCCCAGCGGTCAACCAATTCCGCTGCTGGGTGAAGCGGACATCTCGCGCGTCTGATTTCGAATGGCCGCTTCTGGCGCTAAGCAGTCGTTGAGACCTAGGAGTTAGACTTGATTTGCTCCCGCTGGCTGGATTTAGTCCCAACTTGCCCATGATGGATTGGAGTGAAGAATTGGGTGTTTCAATTGGTTAGATGGCCGCGTGTGCACGATGTGTGCACCGAGCAAGTCAAGAAGATCTAGCAACAAGCAGCACGATTACGCAGAACTGAACGCACTGCGGTGTCAGCGCCGGCCGAAGTCTTGGGAAGTGATCCCGGCTCGACCTGCCTCCACAGACGCTCGAGTTTGTACGGGAGAACGCGTAAGGCCTGGGCGATGCGCGAGGGCCAGGGGAGTACTTCGACCCGATCTGCCTTCGGTAAGTGCAGGATCTCTCCATATGGCCGCTTTGTATCGAAGATAATGGCAGCCCCTCAGAAACCTTGCGGGTAAGCAAACTTGAGGCAATACTTCTATAGTGCGTCGCAGGATTTGAGTTCCAAGCAGGTCCAATCGTGAACCGAGAGATACTCTTCGGACCGTTCCGCTTCGACACGGCTACCCGCACACTGTGGGACGGAAGCGTTCCAGTTCGGCTTGGCGCGCGCGCTTTGGCGATCCTGCACGTCCTGCTTGAAGCATCTGGCGCAACCGTCAGTCGGAGTATTCTGATCGAACGTGCATGGCCAGGCTTGCACGTTGATCAGAGCAATTTGCGCGTCCAAATCTCAGGGTTGAGAAAGGCACTGCGTGAATACGGCGGCGCAATCCAAGCCGATCCATCTCGGGGCTACCGTTTCGACGCTGACGTCGTTGTGAAGGAGCCGACCGCGCGGCCTTCTGAAAGCCAACCGCGGTTCGGTGTACCTAGGCTTGTTGGAAAGCCAATCGGGCGCGAGGCGGCAGCGGCTGGAATTCATGAGCTTCTTGATCGCCGACGACTTGTGACGATCCTTGGGTCGGGTGGTATCGGGAAGACGACGATCGCATTGCAGGTGGCAAACGAGCGGGCCGCCAACTACGCCGATGGCGTCTACTTTGTCGATCTTGGTCGAATATCGTCGATTGACCTCGTCCACACCGCATTGGTGAACGCGGTCGGCTTAAGGGTGACAGAATGGCCGGGTATTGAGCAAATCGTTCTGGCACTCCGCGACAGGCGGATGCTTCTGATCCTGGACTGTTGCGACCATGTGCTCGGCCCGGTGGCGAAACTCGTCGACAGCTTGCTCGTCAACACGGCGTATGTGGATATTCTCGTTACGACGCGAGAGCCGCTGCAGCTTGACGACGAGGCTGTCTGGCGACTCGCTCCCCTTGCGATTCCCCCGAAGGCTGCCGAACAACGTGCCGGCGACGTCGAGACCTATTCGTCAGTCCAATTGTTCTTGAAATGCCTCCATCGGCGCGCGGCAAAGCTGCATTTCGATGATCGCAGCGCTGCCGCCGTCGCAGAGATTTGCCGACGGCTCGATGGTATTCCGCTGGCAATTGAAATTGCCGCTTCGGTGACCGCGGTGCTTGGCTTCGAGGAAGCACTACGCAGCCTGGACGAACAGTCATCGCTGATCAACATGGATCGAAGAAGCGTCGTTCCCCGTCAGCGATCGCTGTTCTCGACGATAGACTGGAGTTACAATCTGCTGTCCAAGGCAGAGCAATCCGCACTTCAACAAATAGCCTGTTTTGCCGGGACCTTCTCGCTTGACGCCGGCACCGCCGTGGCAAGCGGCGATCAACTCAGCGCATCCGTTGCGCGCGATGCCATTATTGGACTGTCACGCAGGTCGCTTCTCTCCTCCGACCCGCACGCGACGCATGCGGAGTATCGTCTGCTGGATACGACGAGAGCCTACATAGCTCAATTGAACTTTTCCGGTCGAGACATGGCGCAGAGGCGCCATGCGGAATACTTCCTCCGTCTGCTCGACGGCATCGACTGGGACCTTTATGACGACACATCCGAGGACGCGAAGATGCGGGCTTACCTGGACGAGGTCCGGGTGGCTCTTGATTGGGCGTTTTCCTCGGATCCCCACCTCGGCGTAAAACTCGTACTCGCGGCGGAACGGCTTTGGCTTGCGCTCACCTCATTGGTTCAAGGGGTGCCTTATCTGACCAAGGCATTTCAGGTCGTCGATGGTAGTTCAGAATTTGATGCCGCTGTGCGACCTCGCTTGCTGGTATCGCTTGCCTCCGCGCAGGTATACCTTCCGGGGTTCGAGGGAGCGAGCTTGTACGAGCGCGCCTGGGACGCCGCGCAGGCTGCAGAAAACGATTTCCTGGAGCTGCGAGCCCTCTACGGCATCATTCAGAATTTGCTTCTCACCCGCCGCGAGGCGACTCACTATCTTGAGGCCTTTGCCAAGGCAGCAGAGCGATCCAACGCTCCCGATGTGCACTATCTTCTGCAGCGGATAGCCGCATTCAACGATTTCGAAACCTCTGCCATACGATCAGCTGAGCTAAGGTTCCAGACGTTCCTGCACGACTGCCCGTCGATTTCAAGAAGCTCTTATTTGTATTTCGGAGGAATCAACTCGTTCATCTCCTGCAAGATCGGGTTGTCACTTGCCAAGTACTACATGGGGTATTGTGATCAGGCATTGTCGCTTTCGAACGCAGCGGTGGACGAAGCCGAAGCACAGGGACACCTCACAACCACCTATTTTGTTCTCGCCCAGGGCGCAACATGGGTGAACATAGCCTCGGCGGAGTTTCAGCGCGCGCGCAGCTATCTGCAGAAACTGGAGGAAGTGTCACGACAGTACCGGCCCTGGCATGCAGTTGCGGAGGCATTTCGAGCGCTTCTCCTCAAGTATGCCGATGGAGACGCTGAATCCGCCGAACGCATCCTGACTTCCTGTCTGGCGGACGAGTTTATCGTCAAGACCGGTTCGCTTCATCCGATTCTTTGGGTCGAACTCGCGGATGCACGACGAATGGTCGGCGACCTGAACGGTGCGGACGCTGCACTCAAGAAGGCGATGAGCCAGTGTTTGGGCCCTTCCGATGTTCGTCTCATCGGCAAGCACCACCCAATCCTCGCCAAGGTACTCATCGCTCGCAACCGACCAGGGGACGTTGACGCGGCGCGCGAACTATTTGGACGAGCAATCGAGCTCAGCAAGCTGCACGACTTCTATTTCTATGAATGCGAGGCTACCGTCGGCCTCGCCGAGCTTGAGCTTGAGGTAGGGCGACGGTCGGCGGCTCGCGATGCAATCGTCGATCTTCTATCTAATGTCGGGGACAGAACGCGTGTACCGTTTCTCGTCCGCGCTCGATCTATCCTCGCTGAAATCAGCCAGCCCTGAAGCTTATCGCCGCGTACGCTCGCACAGTCTCAAAAAGACGGTATTCCGGCGGACTGATCTGATGATTTACGATCAGGAAGGATTTATTGGCGAGCGCGACAACCGCCTCGCGAACGATAGATGCATCCATAGTGTCATCACCGACGACCGCGACCGCAACATCGAGGGTGAAAGCACCAGTGAAGTGCGCCAAACGGCGCAACACCGCTCGCTCGTTGAGCGGCAGAAGATCGTAGCTGGACTCGGGGGTCGAGAACAGGGAGCGCTGCCCGGGTTTGGAGGCTTGCCGATCGGGTCTCAATAAGGACAAGCGCTGATCAACGCCGCGGCAAATCTCGCCAATGTCGAGAGTACCGACCATGGAGGCCGCGGTTTTGATGACCAGTGGAATTCCGTCCAGACGCCGGCATAGCTCGACGATGGCCGGGGCGCTCTCGTCGTCGAAGGTAAAGTCGCCCGAAACGTCGGCGGCGGTCCTCGTGAACAGCTGAACGGCGGAGTATCGTGCAGCATTCGCCGCAGTATCGATCAAACAGGGCGGCGGTAGTTCGAGCGGCTCTAGGTGCCAGACGAATTCAGCTCCGACCCGCAGCGACTCTCGGGACGTTACCAGGATCCGGACCTGATCGGAGAAGCTTAAAACATGCTCGACCATCAACGCGACGGCATCGGTAACGTGTTCGCAGGAGTCAAATACCAGTAAGAGGTTTCGCCCCTGCAGCGCAACCTGTATCTGCTCGAGAGTAGGCGCTTCCCCGACTGGAAAGTCGAGCGCACGCGTGACTGCTCCATAAAGCTGATCATCGCGCGCAATCCCGTTGAGGTCGACGAAACAGGTTTCATCCGCGATAGTATCAGGTAGTCGATGTGCAATCGCGAGCGCGACCGTTGTCTTCCCGATACCGCCGGGACCGAGGACCGTTACCAGACGGTTTTCTTTCAGAAGCCTGACTATATCCGCAATCACATTGTCGCGGCCAATAGGCTCGGTGAGAAGCGGTGGCATTGAAAAGCGCCGCGGGGGAATGTTGCGATGCGGATCCCTCGGCACCGTTTCTCCCAGAAAGCGATAGCCCAGAGAAGCTTCGGCCCTGATCAATCCTTCATAGCCGCGAAGTGCTTTCCGCAAGGTAGAAATTTGTACTTTAAGGTTTGCTTCGTCGACGCGGCCATCAGGCCATACCCGCTCCAGTAGTTCGCGTTTCGTCACAAGACGTCCGGGTGCCTCGGTGAGCGCGCTCAGAATGGCTAACGCGCGATGCCCAACCTGCAATAAGGTATCTCCTTCCCACAACATTCGCCGATCTCGATCGAACCGGTACGGCCCGAACAATATCTCCGCGTCAGGCCCCTGCGCAGGAGGCCGATCGGTGGGCTTATTACTTGCTGACGTCGTTGAAACGATTGAACGAGACGCCGCCTTCACTGGATTACTCCGTATGCAGCAGAGGCGAACCGCCAGATGGTCAGGCAGCCACGCTCAGCAATTTCGTCTTATGAGCCAGCGCCTCTCAGTGATCACATCTCGTCGTTCGACCAATGCTGGAATCAGAAATTCGTAAGAGTTATTCGAAAAATGTTTGACCAGGAGTCTACACGCAGAAGGGCTATCGGCCAAGCGTGAACCCGGCAGAGGCGGGCATTCGCCGCAGCAGAGCCGCAACGAAGATCGCGGCCCTTGGACGGCAAAATCTCTCGCTTGCAAGCCGGCGCTTTGGTCATCTGCAAGCCGCGGAGTTCAGTTCTAGGCCATTCCGGCTATTTTTTGGGCATACTGAGGATCACCATCCGCAGGACCTCTACGCCGCCATTGGCAAGCTCGGGCAGCTTGGCGAACCATTCCTGAACATAGGGCATGGCGTTATGCGCCTCGAAATCCGCTTGGCTGGCGAAGATCTCGTAGAAGATGAAGTGGCCCGGCTTGGCGCGGTCTTCCTGGAGAAAATAGACCAAATTCTTGGGATCATGCCGAACCAGAGCGATAAGCGGCAAGGTGGCCGCGCGCAGCGCGTCTTCTTTCCCAGGCTTGGCTCGCACTTGAGCCACCACCGAATAGGCGCCTTCCCGAATCTCCTGGTAGCGCACGTGCGACGCCTGCTCAGCGACCGCCGAAGGTGCTGTCATGGAGAGCGAGGCCGCGAACAGGATAGCGGCGAGCGAACCGCGGATTTGGGTCTGCATGATGGATTCCTTCGCATTGATGGTCATGAACACGTCGTCGGGGGCGAGTGGACTGCTACCGTAACGCTGGCAGCCGATCGGCCGCCGGCTGTTCCGGATCAGCGTACGATCTTCTGTTGCCGTCTCGTCAGGGCCTCGCTGAAACGCTTCTTTACCGGGCCGAGCGCTTTCACGAACTCGAGTTGCTCGCCTTCGGGACCCTTGCAATAGATCAGTTCCCAACCGTCCGACGGGGCCTCGGTCACCAGGTTCGTGTTGGCGCTGCGGGGAGCGGCCTTGCGGTCCTGCTCGGTCATGACCCGGACCGTGCGGTTCGCTCTCACCTGCGTCATGCCGCGGCGGTCGGATTCGGCCTCGAGGTCGGCGATGAACTTGTTGAAGTCGACATCGTCGCGAACATAGAAGCAGATGTGCATCATGCGCGGAAAGGCAGGGCTCATGTGCTGCACCGGTTCAGCAAAGCTCTTCGAGCTACCCATGGGCTGATCGGCGTCGCGATACTGGAGCAACTCGATCACGACGTTGTCGAACTGGATGAAGCGGACGTCGAGCCGCTGCGCTCCGCCCCGGAGGTCGGGAACACCGATCGTCCGCGGATTGACCCCACGGGCGTTCGCCTCGATTTCCTGGTCGGCCAGCAACGTGTTCTGCACCCCATCGCCCTGGAAGTCGCCGTGGCGGAAAACCTCGGTGCCGCCCAGCACCGCGGTATAAAACTCGTAGGCCCGCTCCATGTTCTGAACGGTAAGCCCGAAATGCTGGACCCCTTGCAGCCGCGCGCCAAGCGGCGCCTCGTTGCGCTCGGCCGCCGACATGCCGTCGCTGTCCTGTACAGCGGCTGCTGCGGCTGTCGCTGTGCCGCCGACGGCCAAGCCCGTGATCACGGCCCCGCCGGCTGTTCGGAGCATGTCCCGGCGGTCCATTTCGGGAGCATTTTCATCGGTCATTTCCATCTCCATGGTTCTTGGGTTGACTTTGCGTGCGCAATCCTGCCGGCCGAATCCGGGCTGAACCTGCTGCGCTCTCGGGCCGCTCAGTCGGCCGTGGGAAGCGGAGCGGCGGGATTGACGAGACCCGCCGAACGAAGTTCGCGCCAGAAATCGACCGGTATGGATTCTCCGAGAGCGGCACGATCCTCAGAGATGCGGCCCGGACGGCTCGCTCCGGGGATCACGGCGGCAACCACCGGATTCGCGAGCGCGAACTGCAAGCCAGCACCCTTCATGCTGATGCCGTAGCGGTCAGCGATCGCCTTGATCCGCGCCACTTTGCCAAGGATTTCCGCAGGCGCCGGCGCATACTCGAAATTTGGACCGCCGACGAGCGCACCCGAGCTGTAGGGACCGCCAACGACGATACCGAGTTCATGCTCCGCAACCATCGGCATTACGCGCTGCAGCGCTCGGGCATGATCGAGAAGCGTGTAACGGCCCGCGAGCAGGAAGCCGTCCGGGCGGGGACCTTCGAGGGCAAGCAGGAGCTCGATCGGTTCCACGCGATTGACGCCGAGACCCCAGGCCTTGATCACGCCCTCGTCGCGCAACCGGTCAAGCACCTTGAAAGCGCCTTTGCGCGCACTTTCGAAGACTGCCAGCCACTCGTCGCCATAGAAATCCTGCGCCACGTCATGCACGAAAGCGATATCGATATGGTCGGTGCCCAGCCGCCTGAGGCTGCCCTCGATCGAACGCAACGTCCCATCTGTGGAATAGTCGTTTACAATCCTGTTGGGGCGCCCGTACTTGAAGACATCGCTCTTCTCGCCGAGGTCGCGGGCGCTCACATCCTCGATCTCGTCCAGAATCACGCGGCCGACCTTGGTGCTGATGACATATTCATCACGCGGCCTGCCGGCGAGGGCAGCGCCCATGCGGATCTCCGCAAGGCCTGCGCCATAGAAGGGCGCGTTGTCGAAATAGCGGATGCCGTCGTCCCACGCCGCGTGCACCGTCGCGAGCGCTTCATTCTCCGGGATGTCGCGAAACATGTTGCCGAGCGGCGCCGCACCAAAGCCCAGCCTGCCCGGTAGAACATCCTTGAGTGCCATACCTCATCTCCTTCGTCATGGGCAGGCGGAACCATCGGGGCGCGAGCAATCGCGAGACACCGCCTCGCAATTGATGCTGTGCCGCGATTTGCGTCAGTCGGCAGCGGACGTGTCTGCGCTCTTGATGAACGCCGCGACCTCGCGCGGATGCGACAGCATCACCGCGTGGCTGCTTTTCAGCTCTGCCACTTTTGCGCCTGACCGTTGGGCCATGTTGCGTTGCGCTGTCGGGGGGATCATATGGTCCTCGCTCGTCACCATGTAGTAGGTCGGCTTCGCCTTCCAGGCTACACGATTGACCTTGGTCTGCACCGCCTGCAGTCCCCAGGGAAGTTGCGCGGCACCCATGAAGCGCGTCGTGGCGACATCGACATCTGCCGCGAACGACGTGGAGAATTTATCGCGGTCGACGAGCAGGTAATTGCCTTCAGTGACGAGCGGAGCTTTGTGCTCGCCTGCCGGCACAGGCGCTTCTGCGAGTGTGCTCACCGACTCCCCGGCATCAGGAGCAAATGCCGCGAGGTAGACGAGGCTGCGAACCTTCGGATTGTCGCCCGCTTCGGTGATGATCATTCCGCCGTAGGAATGTCCGACGAGAATCACCGGATGTCGCGCCTTGGCAATCACGCGTTCGGTCTCTGCGACATCGTCACGAAGCGCGATGGTCGGCTGCTGGACGACGAGCACCTCATAGCCGGCGTCCGAGAGTATGTCGTAGGTGGCTTTCCACCCAGACCCATCGACGAAGGCGCCATGGACGAGGACGATGGAAAGCGTCTTCTCAGCCGAAGCCGCAGGGCCGGCTTGGGCGGTTGCGATCGATATGGCGGCAAGTGCGGAGATAATCGGCTTCATATGAAACTCCGGTCCCGGATGCGGCGTGATTGCCGTTCGATGAGCCTTCCCTAGGCCACGCGCGCATTCCGGTATTTCCGATTCCTGCGCGATGACGGACGCATCTTGCTCATCCGGCGCGGGCCGGCTTGGCGAAGGTCAATCGGCCGCGTTGCAAGTCCTTGCTTTGCTTGTCTTTTACCTCTTTTAACGGCTGTCGCTCTGGACTCCGCTGCGGCAGCCTGTGAGGCTTTGTCGATATGGCAGCGATCAAGACTACGACTGTCCACCGAGAATCAACGCTCGCTCGCATACGGGAGCCCGCGGAGGTCGTGATGACGCTCGCCACACTGGGAGATCAAAGGTATCAGAACAGCGAGAAGCTCGCGGAGGCCTCTTGGCGCGCTCTGAGCATCGAACATCGGAAGTTCGAGGCGGGGCGCCAGGCAACGCCCGTCCCGATTTGTACGGAGGTCATTCTGCTGCTGTCCGGCGGCGGGATGGTTCGCCGCGCCGGCAATGGAGAGGTTCAGAAGAGCGTTGCCCGGCCGGGCATGAGCTATCTCGTACCAGTGGGAACGCAGGAGGGCCATCTCGAGCTTTCGGACCGGATGGAATGTCTCCATCTCTATCTCCCTCCAACCCTGCTGGACCAGAGCGACCTTGCCGACCTTGATGTCGATCCGGCCAAGTTGCAGATCGCTTATGCCGACGGTTTGTCAGACAACGTGCTCTTCCACATCTGCTTGCCGCTTCGTGACTTGCTCTATCGTCCTCGTCAGCCGACCGATGCGCTGTTTGTGGAGGGGATTCAGCTCGCCCTCGCAGCCCACCTTCTAGGACATTATACGGTTGACCGCTGGCGCCCACCTGAAAAGTCACCGTCGCTCGATCCGCGAAGGCTGCAGCGTGTGCTGGACTACATCGAGGCTTCTCTCAAAGTCGACATCAGGCTCGAGGAACTGGCGGCCCAGGCTTGCCTCAGCTCCTATCATTTTTCCCGGCTGTTTCGTGAGGCGACCGGACTATCGCCGCACCGTTATGTGATCGATCGGCGCGTCCAGGCTGCGCGGCAGGAACTGGCACGCAGCAACTTCTCCCTGGTCGAAATTGCCCTGGAATTCGGTTTCGGCTCTCAAGCCAACTTCACGCGTGTGTTCCGTAAGGCCACGAGTCTCACTCCGGGACAATATCGCGAGTTGTGCTGCGGCCGGGTCGATAGCAAAGCTGTCCACTGCGGTGCCGAATTCAGCAGGGATTGCGCATGATCCCGCAGGATTCGCCAATACCGCTTCGCGCAGATGAGCCAGTGTCGTCGCGCCAGCGAACTGGATATCTCGGCCAACGTCAGACGCATGGCCTGGCGTGAGCAAAACGAGCAGTCCTGATCATCGGATCAATGCCAAAGGGCATACCCTGCTCTGACAACAACATCCGCTTAGGGGCGTATCGACATGATCGATCTGACAGTCAATGGGGTCAAGCGCCAGGTTGACGTGGTTCCTGAAATGCCTTTGCTCTGGGTGTTGCGCGACGAACTCGGAATAACAAGCCCGAAGTACGGGTGCGGCGTGGCTCAATGTGGCGCCTGCACCGTGAAGATTGACGGAAAGGCTGTTCGTTCCTGTCAGTCGCATATCGGCGAGGTTGCCGGCAAGTCGGTCGTTACGATCGAAGGGTTGGGCAACAGGGACCAGCACCCGGTTGTGCAGGCCTGGATCGAACACCAGGTTCCGCAGTGCGGCTATTGCCAGACCGGCCAGATCATGCAGGCCATCTCTCTTCTTGAATTGATCCCAAAGCCCACTGACGAGGAGATCAATGTGGTGATGTCCGGCAATCTATGCCGCTGCGGAACCTATCCGCGCATCCGCGCTGCGATCCATGCGGCTGCCGCGAAGATGGCGGGGAAGTGAAATGCCACAGAGCCTTTCCCGTCGAGCCTTCATAGTCGGTTCGGCTGCCGTAGCCGGCGGCATCGCTTTCGGTTCCTACAGCGAGGCCCAGCAGGTTGCTCCGACTGCCAACGGCAATCCATTGACCGCCGGCCTCGGGCCCAACTCCGTGAGCTTCAATCCCTGGGTCGAGATAAGCCCGGAAAAAATCACGCTCATTGCACAACACGCCGACATCGGTCAGGGCGTCGGTTCGGTGCAGCCGATCCTGATCGCCGAAGAGATGGACCTCGATCCCGACCAGTTCGAAATCCGGTTCGCAGGGCCCAGTCCCGCCTATTTCAACACCGGCTTCGCGGATGAGCTCGCGCCGTTTCTGGCAGCCGACCAAAGTCCGGCCGCAGAGGAAGCGCGGGCCGCCGCGCTCGAATCCCTGAGAAAATCCGGCCTGCAGATGACGGGCGGCTCCAGCACGGTCCCGGACACCTATGAAAAGTTACGCGTGGCCGGCGCTGTGGCGCGCGAGACGCTGAAGGCTGCGGCGGCAAAGCGTGCAGGTGTGGCTGTCGCCGATGTTCGCACCCGATCCGGCCACGTGATCCTGCCGGACGGCAGCAAGATTCCCTATGTCGAACTCGCCGCAGAGGCTTCGAAGATCCCGGCGGTGCTGGATGCGAAGCCGCGCGATCCCTCCCAGTGGCGGATACTGGGCAAGCCGATGATGCGCCTCGATGTCAGATCGAAAGCCATGGGCGAGTTGAAGTTCGGCATTGATATGAAGATGGACGGGATGTTGTTCGCGTCCGTCAAACTGAATCCCGGCAAGGGACAACCCTTGAAATCATACGACGCAAGCAAGGCGAAGACGATGCCGGGGGTCAAGAAGATCCTCGAAATCAAGAATGGCGTCGCTGTCATCGCAACGAACAGCTGGTACGCGATGAAGGCGGTGGATGCGATCGATTGCAAATGGGCGCCCTCGGCCTATCCCGCCGAACAGGCCGACCACTGGAAGAAGCTGGAGGCATCATTCAAGCCCCAATTCCTCGGCAAGGAGTGGCGTAAAATCGGCGATATCGACGCCGGCCTGAAGGATGGCACGCCAGTCAAGGCGGAATATCGCGCACCCTATGTGGCACATCAGCCGCTCGAACCATTGAACGGGGTTGCTATTGCATCCGACAAGGGGCTGGAAATCTGGGTCGGCCATCAGAGCCCACAAGCCGTGCAGTCCATTGCGGCGGCAGCGGTCGGCATCAAGCCGGAACAGGTGACCTTTCACAATCAATGGGCCGGCGGAAGTTTTGGACACCGTCTCGAATTCGAAAACGTCCGTGTTCTCGCCGAGATCGCCAACCAGATGCGCGGAACGCCGATCAAGCTGATCTTTTCCCGCGAAGAGGATTTTATGCAGGATATTCCGCGGCAGATCTCGGTCGCGCGATATGCAGGAAGCGTCAAGAAGGGAAAGATCGTTGCGGCCGACTTCAAACTGGCGGCGACGGCTCCCTTCAAGGGATTGCTCGAGCGTATGGGCTCCCCTTCGAAGGACCCGGACCCGCAACTCGCCGCCGGGATGTGGAATATGTACTACGACATCCCGAATTTCCGGGCCACCAGCTATGAGGCGCAGGGATTGTCGCCCTGCACGACGTGGCGGTCGGTCGGAGCCTCCACGGCCGGTTTTTTCACCGAAAGCTTCATCGACGAACTGATCCATGCCGCGGGCCTCGATCCGATGAAGGCGCGTATCGAGATGTGCTCGGTCCCCACCTATCGCAAGCTGCTGGAAACGCTTGCAGAGATGTCGAACTGGAAGGGATCGCTGGGTAAAGGCAGGGGACGCGGCGTGGCTTTCGTCGAATCCTTCGGGACACCGACAGCCGAAGTCGTTGACGTAACCATGACGGACCGGGGCATCAGGATCGACAAGGTCTGGGTCGTGGCCGATGTCGGCAAGGTGATGGATCCCGTCAATTTCGAAAACCAGGTGCAGGGCGGCGTTATCTGGGGGCTCGGCCACGCCATCAACTGCGAGCTCACCTACGCAAAGGGCGCGGCGCAGCAGACCAACTACAACCACCACGAAGCGATGCGGCTCTACCAGTGCCCCGTAATCGAAGTTCGCGGGCTCGAGAACGATCCAAAAGTGAGGGGCGTCGGCGAACCGCCCGTCCCTCCTGCCGCGCCCGCGCTCGCCAACGCGATCTTCGCCGCGACCGGAAAGCGCATCCGCGAAATGCCCTTCAACAAGTTCATCGATTTCGTGTGAGGGCGAGCCATGAAGAAAGTTCTGATTGCGCTGGCGTTCGCCGCTTCATCCATAGTGACCCTCACGGGAATTGTCGTGGCCAAGGACGAGGCCAAGGACCAGGCCGCCAAAGACGTGCTGCCGCGGGGCAGCGTCAGCCGTGTCGACGGGCTGAAAGCCTGGAAGAAAATCGAAGCCGTGGTGACACATCCCCGTTGTGCCAACTGTCATGTCGACGCCAGGGCCATTCCGATATGGACGCCGGCCGGCGAAACCAAGAACAGGGTGCATGGCATGAATATCCATGGCGGAAAGAGCCGAATCGGAGCCGAGACGATCCGCTGTTCGACCTGTCATATGACCTCGACCCAGCCGAACGAGCCCGCACCGGCGCCGTTGCGCGCCGGCATCGACTGGCAGCTTGCCCCGGTGGAATATATCTGGTTCGGCAAGAGCGGTGCCGAGATCTGCGCGCAATTGAAGGATCCCAAGCGCAATGGCGGTCGTGACGCCGTCGCTCTCCTCGAACACTTGCGGCACGACGCCTCGCTGAATGGCTTCATCCCTCGGGCGTGGGAGCCCGGAGCAGGCCGCGCAACGCCACCGGGCAGCTTCGAGGATCACGTCAAGGACATGGCGCTGTGGGGAGCCGCCGGACAACCCTGTCCGAATTGACAGAGTCCGCTTTAACGCGTCCACGAATGGGCCGCGGCCATAAGGCAAGGGCTCTGATGAAGTCTTACGAAGAATGATGCAGGCGACAGGAGATTGCATGTCAAAAGGAACGGTGCTCGTTATCGGCTCCAATGCCACTCGTATTGAGATCCAGGGAGGAGGCACGGGACCAACCGGTCAATACCTCAATGAAACGGTGGTGCCCGCCATGGCCATGATTGATGCCGGCTACAACATGGTGCTGGCCACGCCGGACGGTACCAAACCGCATATCGATCCAGCCTCGGATTCTGCACAACACTTCGGTGGCGACGAGAAAGCCTATCAACGGTCGCGCGCATTCTTCGACAATGACGGGTCGATGAACAACGTCCGTACACTGCGCTCGGTCCTTGATGAGGGATTGGACAATTACGTTGGCATTTTTATCCCCGGCGGTCAGGCTCCGGTCGTCGATCTGATGCAGAATGCAGAACTCGGCGAGATGCTGCGATACTTCCACGCGCACAAGAGGCCGACAGCGTTTCTCTGCCATGGGCCGATAGCCTCGCTGGCCGCCCTGCCAAATGCCAAGGGCTACCGCGCCGCTATGATCGCAGGCGACAAAGCCAAGGTAAGAGAACTGGGAAAAGGATGGCAGTATGCCGGATACAAGATGACTGTGTTCTCGGCTTCAGAAGAGAAGCCGATCGAACAGCATATCCTCCATGGGAAGCTATACTTCACGATGCCGGACGCGCTTCAGGCGGCGGGTGGCGACGTAAGCATCAACTCGGTCGATTTCGATCCTCATGTCGTCGAAGACCGTGAGCTTATCACCGGGCAGAACCCGCGCTCAGATCATCCCTTGGCAGCAAAGCTGGTCGCGGCGCTCGACCGGGCCACAGTACCGGCCTGAAGATACACGAAGGGCCGCTGGGAAGCGCCGGACGGTCCTTCGACGTTGTCCACACGGGCCAATCTGCCTGAACGCGCGGTGGCGATCATGTCTGTTGTGTTCTGAAGGTCAAATCGATGACATCGCAGATCAAGATAACAGCTATACTCACCGCTCGTCCCGACAAAGCGGACAAACTTTTATCATTGCTCGCCGGAATGGCCCCCCATTGCAGGGCTGAGCCAGGCAATATCCGCTGGGATGTGTGGCGGGATCAATCAGAGCGCGCTCGCTTCGTGCTGGATGAGTTGTACGTCGATAGCGCTGCCGCAGCAGCGCATCGGGAAACCACGCACTACAAGGACTACCTCGCGCGAATTCCGGACTTGGCGGACCGGTTTGCTATCGTCAGCGATCCTGCGCAGGTAGGGGCGCTTGAATCCTAGGAGTCGCTGCTGCCGATGTTACTCGGCCCACAGGTAACAGCGAGGATGAGTGAATGAATACTCTGGAAGCACGTCGGTATCAGATGTTTCCAGTGCTGGACGCAGCGCAGGTCGAAGCCGCACGCCGATTCTCCAGCGGGCCTGAAAAACGCTTCGGACCGGGCGAGTGCGCGTACGCGATTGGCGAGAGAGGGGCGCCCTCCTGGCTGGTGCTTGCCGGCACCATGGAAATCACGCGACGCGACGGGTTGAGGAACGAGGCCGTCGTCACGACCTACGGCATTGGGCAGTTCTCGGGCGAAGTCAACCAACTCGCCGGACGTCCGTCGATCACCGCCGGTCGGGCTGGGCCCGACGGATGCCGCGCGCTGCCGTTCGATGCGGTGCATCTGCGAGCCCTGATGATTGGATCGGCCGACATCGGAGAGATCGTGATGCGGGCCCTTATCCTTCGTCGTGTCGAACTCGTCGAGGATGGGGGAGCCGGCACGATACTGATCGGCGCCCCAGGCAGCACGAAACTTGTCCGGCTGGAGGGTTTCCTTGCGCGTAGCGGCTACCCAAATCGCGTTCTTGATGTGGCAACCGATGCCGACGGCAAAGCTCTGGTCGAAAAGCTCGGCATCCTTCCCGAGGAACTGCCGCTGGTCGTTTGTCCAAATGGCAGTCTGCTGCGCAGCCCTACCGAGGTGGAGGTCGCGGGCTGTCTGGGCATGACGCCAAAACTGGATCCAGACACCACTTATGACGTCGCGATCGTGGGAGCTGGACCCGCGGGACTTGCCACCGCAGTGTATGCTGCGTCTGAAGGTCTGTCTGTGATCGTACTCGACGAACGGACGATGGGTGGCCAGGCGGGCGCATCAGCCCGCATCGAGAACTACCTCGGTTTCCCAACCGGCATTTCTGGTTACGCGCTGGCTGGACGGGCATTCAGCCAGGCGATCAAGTTTGGCGCGGAGATCGTGGTCCCGCTCAAGGTGGAGCGCCTTGACTGCTCGGGTGAAAGACTGAGCCTCGTACTCGCCGGCGACCGGCGTATGGTGGCAAAGTCAGTGGTGATCGCCTCCGGCGCACGGTATCGCCGACCGAACATCCCCGATCTGGAGATATTCGAGGGCAACGGCGTATCCTACTGGGCATCACCGATCGAGGCCCGGCTGTGTGCCGGCGAGGAGGTCGCGCTGGTCGGCGGCGGCAATTCAGCCGGACAGGCGGTCGTGTTCCTCGCACCCCAGGTCAAGCGTCTGCACCTGTTCGTGCGACGCAAGTTGTCTGACACCATGTCGCGCTATCTGGTTGACCGGATCGCGGCCTTGCCAAACGTCAACATCCACGTCGGGAGCGAGGTAGTGGCGCTGGAAGGCGACCGTGCTTCGGGTCTCAAATCAGCCACGTTCCGGAACCTCTCGGATGGATCGACCCACTCCTGTGCTCTGCACCACCTGTTTTTATTCATTGGCGCCGCCCCCAATGCTGACTGGCTAGACGGCTGTGTCGACACGGATGGAAACGGATTCATTGTTACCGGCAGGGGGAAACTGCCCCATGAGACGAGCAAGGCCGGGGTCTTCGCGATCGGCGACATCCGGGCAGGCTCGACCAAGCGCGTCGCGACGGCGGTTGGAGAAGGTGCCGCCGTCGTCGCCCAAATCCACGTCGTGATGACGGAAAGATTCGGCCAATGAGCAGAATTCATCAGAATCCAGAGCAGAACGGCCAACCCGGCGGAGCCCCGCGATCGCTCGTGGAAGCAGTGTCAGACGGTCGGTAGCTCACCATTGTGGGTATGCCAACTTAGCCTGGGCGACCGCTTTTGGCGCAAAGCGGCCGGTCGGAGGAATGACTGCTCCTGAGGGTAGAACGGACATGCCGCACCGGCGGGTTGAGGTCTCAGTTTAGCACTTTTCGGAAGTGGTGGTCCCGATGCATGATGTCCGCAGTTGGGGGAAGACCGGAAGTGGTCAGCGGTGGGGCGAACCGACGCGATTGACCCCAAAGCAGACCTCGTGGTTGCGCACGTTCACCGTCCGCTTCCGGGCTTCATATGCAGATCACTGAACGAACCTAGTAAAAACCAAATCGTGATCCTTCACATGGGCCTGATGGCAGCCGAAACATGTCTCGTGTTGGGCGCGATCGACAGGCTTCCCGTCGATGAAGCGACCGAAGCCCCATCCGCCGGTCGATGCGTATTTCTTCGAGTCCTTAACCATGATCTGCACCGTCGTGGCGCGGCCGGGCACGAAGGCGCCGTCGAACTCCGTCGACGGTTCCTGTTTCCAGGCGAGCTTCGCGAGAATCGCCCCATCCGGGAACGGAAGGGTCCGCTCCCGGTAGGCTTTCATCGCGACGGCGTTGCCGAGAATGCCCCGAAGCTCGTTGAAGCCGCCCGCTTCGTGGGAGGGGGCGATCAACTCCCACCCCCGGTACCCGGCCGGTATCTTGACGCCGAAGATCGGAGAGCTGTCGTCGGCCTCTTCGCCGCGTGCGAGCGCCGTGAGCGCCGCGGCACAAGCTGCCAAGACGAGCGACGCCAAAATAAGCTGCGCTATCGAGTCGCGCTCCTTCACGACGCGACCTTGCGGGCGAGGAAATCGCGGATCAGCGGCACCATCTCGTCGGACTTGTCCTCGAGTGCGAAATGGCCCGTGTCGATGAGGTGAAACTCGACCTGGGGAAGATCGCGCTTGTAGGGGTAGGCGCCGTCGGCCGGGAAGATCTTGTCGTTCTTGCCCCAGACGATCAGCGTCGGGGGCCGATGCTTGCGGAAATAGGCCTGCACCTCTGGGTAAAGCGGCAGGTTGGTGCGGTAGTCGTAGAACAGGTCCATCTGGATCTCCGCGTTGCCAGGACGGTCGAGCAGCGCCTGATCATGCACCCAGTTGTCGGGGGCGACACGGGTCACGTCGCTGACCCCGTCGGTGTACTGGAACTTGGTGGTTTCCGGCTTGACCAGCACGTAGAGCGCCTTGCGGTGCTCCTCGGAGTGATCGGACCAGTATGCTTTGATCGGATCCCAGAACTCCTTGAGGCCCTCTTCGTAGGCGTTGCCGTTCTGAACGATGAGCGCGCTGACGCGGTCGGGATGCTTAAGCGCGAGACGCCAGCCCACGGGGGCGCCGTAGTCCATGACGTACATGGCGTAGCGCTTGGCGCCGAGCTGGTCGAGCAGCCCGTCCACGAGCTCTCCAAAGCGGTCGAAGGTGTACTGAAACTGCGCCCGGTCGGGCATGTCGCTCTGTCCGTAGCCGGGGTAGTCGGGAGCGATCACACGGTAGCGGTCGGCGAGCTCCGGGATCAGATTCCGGAACATATGGGATGAGGTCGGGAAGCCGTGCAGGAGGAGCACGACCGGGGCGCCGGATGGGCCGGCTTCGCGATAGAAGATCTTGATGCCGTCGATCGTTTTGGTCCGATGGTGCGTCACGATCGGCGGTTTGTCGCCGGACGACGCGTTGGCCGCGCGTGCCGTCTGCGGATAGGCGGCCCCGGCGGCTAGTAAAGGCAGCGCGAGCGTGAACCGCCGGCGATCCAGTGCAGCGCGAGTGTCGGTCGAATGAAGGTCGTTCATGTCACTCTCCGGGTTCGAAAGGCTGGTGACGTGCGGTGATCAGACCCCTTGGTAGACGAGCCTCGTGAAGAAGCCGGGGTCGATGACGAAGTTGCCGAATTTGGCGTCAAAGGCGCTGGTCGGCTTTGCCGCGACCGTCTCTTCGCGCGACCGTCCCTGCTTCTTCAGGGCGGCGACGTTGTCGCGAATAGCGACGAGCATGTCGCGAAATTGCCTGAGCTCGGCTCTGGTGCCGACGGCCTTGCCGTGGCCGGCGATGATGATCGTGTCTTCGGCGGTAGCCGCCAGGTTGGCATCGGATGCCGCGATCATCCCGTCGATGCTGCCACCGGTCGAGTAGTCGATGAACGGATAGATGCCGTTCCAGAACGTGTCGGCCACGTGGACGACGTTCGCCTCCGCGAAGGTCACCGAGATGTCGCTGTCGGTATGCGCCGGACCGTAGTGCCTGAGCGCGATCGTCGTACCGTTGAGCTTGACGCTGCGTTCCTCGGTGAACGTTTCTGTCGGGATTCCGCCCTGTGGTTGCGCAAGGAAATTGTAGTCCCAGTCCTCCACCCGCTGCACCTGGGACAGGTATTTGAGCGTGTTGTCCTGGGCGATGATCTTCGCGCCGGCCGCGTTGAGCCAGGCGTTGCCGTCGGTGTGGTCGAAATGCCAGTGGGTGTTGATGAGGTGCGTGATCGGCTCGGTGCCGAGGTCGGCCAGGGCCTTCGTCAGTTGCGGGCGCGAGACGCCGATGCCGGCATCGATCAGCACCTTGCCGTCGGGCCCGGTGAGAACAGCGACGGTGCCCCCGGAGCCTTCGAGCGCGCTGATGTTGCCGCGCAGCTTGTGCGTGACGATCGGCGAAGTGGCGGCGCTGTCCTTGATCAGGCTGACGATGCCGCGCGCCTCCGCAAAGGCCTGGCGGGGTGTGAGCCATCCTCCCGCGGTCGCGGTGGCAGCGCCTCCGATGCAGCATAGACAGAAGCCGCGCCTAGACAGGAGATGTTCCTTTGAGACCGTCATGGCTGCCTTAGCTCTCGATGAACGCGAGAAGGTCGGCGTTGATGGTTTCGGCTTGCGTGGTCGGCATGCCGTGCGGGAAACCCTTGTAGGTCTTCAGCGTGCCGTTCTTCAAAAGCTTGGCCGACAATGGGCCGGCGTCGGCGTAGGGAACGATCTGATCGTCCTCGCTGTGCATCACCAGCACCGGCACGCCGATCTTCTTCAGGTCCGCGGTGAAATCGGTCTGCGAGAACGCGACGATGCCGTCGTAATGGGCCTTGGCGCCGCCCATCATTCCCTGTCGCCACCAATTCTGGATGATGGCTTCGGAAGGCTTCGCGCCGGGCCGGTTGTAGTTGTAGAAGGGGCCCGCCGCGACGGCGCGGTAGAACTCCGAGCGGTTGGCGGCAAGCTGCGCCTGGAAGTCGTCGAACGTCTCCTTGGGCAGGCCGCCCGGGTTGGCTGCGGTTCTCACCATCAACGGCGGGACCGCGCTGATGATGGCGGCCTTCGCCACGCGGCTCTCGCCGTGCCGGGCGAGGTAATGCACGACTTCACCGCCGCCGGTCGAATGGCCGACGTGAATTGCGTTTTGAAGGTCGAGATGCGACGTCACTGCCGCGAGGTCGTCGGCATAGTGATCCATGTCGTGGCCGTCCGCGGTCTGCGAGGAGCGGCCATGACCCCGCCGGTCATGAGCGATCACACGATAGCCCTTGCCCAGGAAGAACAGTAGCTGCGCGTCCCAATCGTCCGCCGAGAGTGGCCATCCGTGGCTGAACACGATGGGCTGTCCGCTACCCCAGTCCTTATAGAAGATCTCGGCGCCATCTATTGTCGTGACGGTGCTCATCTTGGGCCTCCCATGGCTGCTGCTTCCGACCTGCTCCGGTTTGCTGCATTGCGATGTCTATCGTGTTGCGACGCGGCCTGGCAGCCCATAAGATCGGGAAGGAACTTCTCAAAGTTCGGAAAGACAGACAGCCATGGACCGCCTGGAGGCTATGTCGGTTATCGTAGCCGTGACAGAGACGGGCAGCATATCGGCGGCCTCGCGCCGCCTGAAGTCGCCGGTGGCCACCGTCAGCCGGAAGGTCGCCGAGCTGGAAGCTCGCCTGAAGGCCCAACTGTTTCAGCGCACGTCGCGGCGCATGACGCTGACCGACGCCGGTCGAGCCTACATCGATGCGTGCAGGCGCATAATCGAACAGGTGGACGATGCCGAGCGCGAGGTGTCGGGCGAATATCGGCTTCCAAAGGGCGAGATGGCGGTGACCGCGCCCTGGGGCCTCGGACACACGCATCTGCTGCCCTTGGCCGTCGAATTTCTCGAGGCTTACCCGGAGATTTCCTTGCGACTCATGCTAACCGATCGCGTGATCAGTATGACGGAGGAGGAAGTCGATATCGCGATCCGCGTGGGGTCGCTGCCGGATAGCAGCATGATAGCGACCCGAATTGGCTCGATCCGCATCGTCGTTTGCGCGAGCCCTTCCTATCTGAAGGAGCATGGGCGCCCGAAACAGCTCGACGATCTATCCAAGCACCATTGCATCACGATCGATGAGCATGCGGCGCCTCCGGCCTGGAGATTCGTACGTGGTAGCCGGACGAAGGTTGCGCCCATCACTTCGAGGCTGTGCGTCAATACGTCCGAAGCGGCGGTCCTTGCAGCGATTGACAGCGCTGGTCTGACGCGGGTGATGTCGTACAAGATGGACAGCGCGAAGCGCGCTGGCAAACTGGCGATCGTGCTGGAAGAGTTCGAGCCCGAGCCGCTGCCGGTCCATATCGTCTACGCGCCGCGCAAACCCGTCCCGATCAAGCAGCGCGCATTTCTGAATTGGATGACACCGCGTCTGAAAGCGCGCCTGGCGATGACCTAGCCGGTCTTCCAGTAGGACGTGTTCTCCTGCTCGAAAGATCTGTCTTGAACTAGACGTCGATGTTCTCAGCGCGTCTGCTCTGCTCATGGCACTTTTGAGACATGGCGACCAGCCCTGACGACGTCCGTTTACAGGGGAAGACCGGAAGTAGTTGGCCGACGACCAAAATGACGCGATTAATCCGAATCGGACATCCGGCGGGCTTTGCTTTCTATGAATTATTATTGGCCCGTTCTATGATTGATCAACTCGGCTCGCCTCGAACTGCTGGCTATATTCTTGGGGAGATGACCATGATGCGCATTCTCGTCCACCTAGTCCCGTTGACCATTGTAGCCGCAACAATCGTTCCAAGTGCCGCACACGCTCAAAACCCTCTCGCCTGCGAGTCTTTGGCGGGGCTAAAGATCGACAACGTCAACCTGCTTTCGGCGACCAGAGTCGCTGGGACTACGGACCTGCCGTCACACTGTCGCGTACTGGGCTTCGTTCGCCCCGCGACTAATTTTGACATTCGCTTGCCCGCCCAGAACTGGAACGGGAAGTTCTTCATGGCAGGCTGCGGCGGTTTCTGCGGCACGCTCGACAGCGACCGCATCGGCTTCACCAATGCGATGAACTATGGGCTGCGGCGCAACTATGCCGTTTCGACGATGGATGCCGGTCACTGGGGTCTCTCAGTGCTGGACGGACGCTGGGCGTCTCCCCGCTGGCCAGCCGTTTTCGATGGCACCCCTCAATTGTGTATTGTTAACACCAAACGCATTGCGCGAGAAGTCGAATTGGATGGCTGGCTGCGGAGAGACAAGGAAGGAGGGACTCGTGGACACCTTGGTCGTTGTCCTTCTGCGCCCGGAATGACAGTGGCGACTTCCGGTTTTGGGCCCAATGCGGACTAGCCGGCGTCTGATCCTAAGCGTTTCCAAGGGACGTGCGGACCAGCACCGGCCAGGCGCTGTGTCTGCAACGGCCCGCCGTTAAGCGCTCGCCTGTTAGGCCGCGAGGAATCCCTGTTAGCGCAAGATATTTCCCTGTTAATTTCCGCAGGGAATCAGCTCAAAATACGCTGCATCTGCAGCGGGTCGGCCGCATTCGGTGTCTCCAAGCCACCAAAATTGGCGAATTCCCTGAAAATTTCCCTGTTAGCAGGGGAATTTGGCTGGAGACGGGTGCGATCGGCACTGCGTCGCCAGGGTGGGATTCTTGTTCGAACCGCGACATTCCCATCCACGAGATACCCGTTCGTTAGACGTCGCTGGTTGGAGCTAGCCCAAACTTGCCCATGATGGATTGGAGCGAGAGTTTAAGGTTTTCAGGTAGTTAGAGGGTTGTGTGTGCACGGCGTGTGCATCGGGAGATCAAAGAAAATCTAGCGACGACCAGCGTGAGCAGCCGAAATGAACGCGGAGCAACGTCATCCGCGAGAGGCGAGGGATATTGAGGCTAGCTGCGAATTCCCGACCTCGATCAGGTCAAGGCTCGCCAATCCCGTGCCGCCCGCGCACGAATACCGCACGTAATCTAGGTCTGCTTCTTAAGAACCTTCTGAACGATGCCTATCAAGGCGCCGGACGCTTACCGGAATCAAGATCTCGACGCGTACCGCGGCGCTGGCCTGCCGGCAGGGGCGGTACGTCGCAAAGAGAGATGATTGGCGGCCCTGCAATCGTGACTCTGGTACTGGACCCAAGGCTGGTAAATAATAGAATCGAGCATGCCCGCGCGAACGAACGTAAAGTTCTTCGAATACTTCAAGTTTCGTGATCGTACAGGGATACGCAGATCGGTCGATCTGGACTGAGCGATTCGGACGGCAGGTCGATTGCGCTCAAAGGACAAGCCGCGAGACCGATAATCCGCGACGGACTTTCACGCCGACCTCAGGTTCGCTGCGCTGGACTAGGAAACGACGATCGCGCGGCACTAAATCGCACCAGGCAAATCGCAACGGAACGTCGCGTTGCAGTTTCCATGCCTTGCCGCGACCGGTCAAGCCTGCCTAGCGATCCAGAGAGGCGGCACGCATATCGGATCGTCCACTCTGCGTCGGGGGCTAGTTGAGTGGACAATCTGCCAACACTGTCTTTCCAGACGGCGGCCTACTGGCCGATCCCGCAGCCGATATGTGGAGCTAATCAATGTAAGGAGACCGGCCGGATGACAACCGAAGTGAACCTCGAACAACTGGATCTGCTTGCGGCGAGCTTTCCAAAAAGCCAGCCCCTATGCATGGTGAACCTGCTGCGGTTTCGCGAGTCGGCCGAGTACGGTTCTGACGTCCAGGCCGCTGGCGCGACTGGCCAGGAAGCGTATTTCAAGGGCTATTTGCCTGCCTTCGGTCAAGTTTCACATAACCTCGGTATCGAGGGGATTCGTCTGGTCTGGGCCGGCGCTGTTGTGGGAAATGTGGCAGGGGCCAGCGATGAGCGTTGGCATGCGGCTGCGATCGTCGAGTATCCAAACCTGCAAGCGTTCCGCCGCATTGTCGAGAGCAAGGCATACATGCTGACGGCCGATCCGCATCGCCGCGCGGCGCTTGAGGACTGGCGCCTCATCGCCTCGACCAAGCTTGAACTGCCCGGATGAACCGGAGCATTCTGCGGCGTCAGGCGTCGACCGCCCGCCATCGGACCGCTTGGCTTGAAGCGGGCCCGGCCGATGGACCCCTGATGGTTTTCATCCATGGCTGGCCCGAACTCGGATTGGTTTGGTGGAAGCAACTCGAGCACTTCTCGTCGGCGGGGTGGCGGTGCATCGCCCCCGACATGCGTGGATATGGCGGGTCCTCCGTGCCGACAACGGTGGCTGCCTATGCTCTACGGGAGATAGTCGCGGACATGCTGGAGCTACATGACTTTCTCGGTCGTAAACCAGCCGTGTGGATAGGGCATGATTGGGGAGCTCCGGTCGCCTGGAGTCTCGCTGCGCACCATCCCGACCGTTGCCGTGCCGTCTCGGGTCTCTGCATTCCCTATTTCGCGCGCGGATGACGCTGGACGTGTTGGCGTCGCTCGTCGATCGCGATTTGTATCCCGTCGCCGATTATCCGGTCGGCCAATGGGACTACTGGCTGTACCATCGCGAGCAATTCGAGCAGAGTGCGCGCGACCTGGAAGCCGACGTCCCGAGCACGTTCGCTACTCTCTATCGGACGGCCTTGCGGGACGGGATCGGGAAGCCCGCGCGGGTAGCGAGCATGCGGGCGAATGGCGGCTGGTTCGGCGAAGCGCATGTGGCACCAGCGACCTGTTGCGATGAGCGTATGGTGTCGCAAGCAGCGTTCGACGAGTTGGTCCAGGTCTTCACGGCGAACGGCTTCCGAGGCGCCAACGCCTGGTACCTCAACGACGAGGCGAACCGGGCCTACGCGGCGGAGGCGGCAAACTTCGGGCGCCTGTTCATGCCCGCGCTCTTTGTCCACGCCGCATGGGATGTCGTCTGCGACACGTTGCGCAGTCGTCTCGCAGATCCGATGCGGGTGGACTGCGCCAATCTTACCGAAACAACCATTGAGGCCGGGTATGAATTGTCTTTGGAGGAGCCCGGAAAGCTTAACGACGTGATCCAATCGTGGTTGACGGAGCAGGGTCTTCGGACGCGTGCCTAGCGGTTCGATCCACGATCGATACACGTGCTCTGGTCGTAGTCTGCTCTGCGCAGGTCATGCCCCGGGATGGACGTCGAGCACACCGGTTACTCCGAACCCGCAATCATTCGGGCTTGTGCAATTCGGAGTTGAAGGTGGGCGTGTTGGCCTTCAAAAAATCGATCACGGCCTCGACGCGTCGAGGGGTGTGTTGGCGATCACGCCTAAGAATCGAAACCTGGGTGTCTTCGCCGCGCCAGGCACGCAGCACCTCGACCATCCGGCCACTGCCCAAGGCGTCTGCAGCAAGCCACAGAGGCGCCATCGCGATGCCGGTGCCAATCAGTGCGGCGCCCCATACCGCGTCTCCGTCATCGATTGCTACGCGAGGCTGGAACGGCGGCCGCGCCTGTCCACGCGCGTCGGCTTCATCGGACGCCGAGTTTCGCAGTCTCCAGGGTCGCACCGCGCCGGTTTTTCTGTTCCTGAAACCGATTAAATCGTGTCGAGCGAGATCCTCGGGATTGTCGGGATATCCGCGCCGCGCCAGGTAGTGAGGCGAGGCGCAGATGACCCAGGGATAGCGGAACCACGGCTGCGCAATATGTCCGGGAATACCGGTTAGTGGCCCACTGCGTATGGCGAGGTCGATGCCAGCCTCGGCCAGATCAACGGTCTCATTGCTGGCGCGCACATCGAGGCCTACGCCCGGCAGCGCCGTGATAAAGGACGGCAGCAGCGGAACGAGGCGGCATCGCACGAAGGCGACCGGCGCGCTGATGCGGACTCGTCCCGCCGCCCCGGTCGAGACGATGTCATCGAGAGAAGCCTCCAGCGCCAAGATCCCGCGGATTGCTTCCCGAGCCGCATCGATGAGTTGCTCGCCGGCTTCGGTAAGTGAGAGTGCATGGGTTGACCGGTGCAGCAGCTTCAGACCGTAGGCCGCTTCGAAGCGGGCGATGGTCTTCGACATCGCGGACGTGGACATTCCCAAGCGGCGGCCCGCCTCGGCGAAACTCCCGGCATCGACCACGGCGACGAAACAACGCAACTGCGGCAGCGACAATTCGGAAACAGGTGTGGACATGAACTCAAGCGTGCCACTCACTGCTGAACCGGGCAAGTGGCGTCGCGATTCAACTCAGTGCCCGGGATGTGAATGCCGCCGAATTACCTCGGTTGCTTCCGCCTGGACGCCAGCCTTGCAGATGCCGCGAAACGTAGAGCGCTTCAAGTAGTGTGCGCCAAGATTCAAACGGCCTTGCGGCGGGGAAGGAAGTGTTCGGCGGCATAACGAGGATCTCTTTCCGACACAATTTTCAATACGGCGTTAGCGCGCAATATCGGATCGCCCTGAACCGAGAGCAGGCCTTGCGAAAACACCAGCGAATTCGTGACCCGAAGAACCTCCAGTCGCCCTTCAATCCAGGATCCAAGTAGCGCCGGACCCAGAAAATCGCAGGTCAGGTTTACCGTAGGTAAGAATCTGGAGAGGTCGGCTTGCAGATTGCTCCCCATCGCAAGTAGCATGTCCGCCAACAACGCCAACATGCCCCCATGACAGGTGCCGCTGGTATTGCAGTGACGTCGCTCGATCCGGATGCCGAGAACGATCCGGTCCAGTTCCCATTTTCCGTAAAGCGGACCGTTCGCGTCGATGAAACCGGACTGCGGCAGCGACAAGCGCACAAAGCCGTCCGATATAGCGCTTTCGACTTCTGAGTTCATTGAACCAACTGCCAGCCATCCACGCGGAGTGTCTAGCACGGCGATGGTGGCGCGCGATCGCGATTGCGCGGCGTGAGCGCGGTGATGCCAGCTCTCGTCGACGGACATGGATGCGACTTCTGTCGCTGCCAATGGGAGAAATCGCGTTTCCATCAATATATTGATCTTTTTGCCGGGCGGTTGACCTGACGACGGCGACGATCAAGAACTACACGTCAACAGCAGGCAACTTGACCTGAACGTTTTCAGCTCTTTAGCGACAGCTAAAGCATAGCGAGCGATTTCGCATGTCTTCCGCAAGAGTAATGCCCGTTCTCCCGGCCGGTCTGACTGCCGCCGACCCTTCGGGTAATACGCCGGTGCGTCGGTCAGAGTGCGCCGGGCGTGGCGCGGCCGGGAGCTCGCACCTCCGCGCAAAAGAAATCCGTATCCGACGTCGCATGGTGTTCGGACTGCTGGACGGTTCAACCCGACAGGGTCGCCACGACCTCGTCCATAGTCGCAGACAGTTCTTCGTCGTGAAATCCGAGTTCGGGCAAGCCGTTGGCAAGCGTCAGGGCCAACGGCACTCCGCAACCGGATACGTCGACGGGAATGCACTTGCTGATCGAGCGTACATTCAGCGTAACCAGTCCGGTTTCCGCAAAATAGTTCTGCAATCGCGCGGCCTCTATCATCTTGCGGACGCGGTCCGGTTCGATCGATCGAGCGCGGATATCCTTCTCGGCGAGCGTCCGTCGGACGAGAAGCGCGATCTCGCGGTCGGTCAGTGTGGCAAGCAACACCATGCCGGCCGTGCTCCAAACGGCATAGCGGCGCGATCCCAGCGTCATGTGAGCGCGTCCGGGACGTTCGAATTGCATGATCTGCATGTAGCGAAGGTAGATCCCATTGCGGGACGTCAGGCTGGCCGCAAGACCGGTCCGCTCGGAAAGCGTCTCGAGCATGGTCGTGAGCGCTCCTGTTCGCAGACGGCCGCTGTCACGCCAGGATCCAAGCAGGGTTACCCGCAAGCTTGGCTGATAACTGCGATTCAGGGGATCGTAGTCGAGGTAGCCCAGGGTAACCATTCCCTTCAGCAGGAGAGAAGTGGTCGACTGCGGCAGATCGAGCCGCTCCCAGATCTCTCTCGCGCGCGCCGGGCGACGCACCTCGTCGAAGAATTCCAGCACGCGAAGCGGACGGGCCGCCGAGCGCATACCCGCGGTCAGCTTCTGTTCTACGTTCGCGACCGGTGGAATGTATTTCCAGAGATGTTCCTTCACTCCCGCGCTCGCTTCCTTCCAGACATAGGCTGGCTGAAGCGCCAGCTCGTATTCAGACTCAAATCGCTCAGATTGGACCCGAGACCGTCATGTTGGCCTTGGCTGCCAATCGTCACAGCGGACTGGTTGGTTGAATTCACACAGGTACGGCTGTTCTCCCAAAAAGGATAGAAAATGGATCTAGGATTAGCAAGCCGCGTTGCGGTGGTCACCGGCGGCGGGCGCGGCATAGGCGCGGCGACGGCGTTGTTTCTGTCGGGCGAGGGCGTCAAGGTCGCCGTACTCGACCAGGACGGTGAGCCGGCGCTGGAGTCGGCTGCCGCCGTTACCGCGGCAGGTGGAACCGCGCTTGGATTGCAGTGCGACGTGACGAACGCAGCGCAGGTCGTAGACGCC
>Ga0307499_10000070_pt1 | contig 34366 bp, 36 predicted proteins | sample 13_S_MG_FD_201363 | JGI IMG/M metagenome (GOLD analysis project Ga0307499, IMG submission 201363) | Soil microbial communities from Populus trichocarpa stands in riparian zone in the Pacific Northwest, United States - 13_S | ecosystem: Environmental > Terrestrial > Soil > Riparian zone > Trees... | reverse complement strand
AGGTTCGACACCGGCAGCAGCAGCGACGCCGAGTTGGCCAGGTGCGCGCACGCGTACACGTGCGGCTTCGGCCGGGCCCGCAACCGGGCCGCGGTGGCGAACACCACCGGGGTGAGCAGCACGACGGTGGCGTCCAGGCTGAGCACCGCGGTGGTCAGCGCGGCCAGCGCGAACACGGCCGGCAGCAGCCGGCCGGGGTGGCCACGACAGGCGCCGGCCACCGCCGCGCCGGCCGCACCGAACAGGCCGTCCTGATCGCACAGTTGGGCCAGTACCAGCACCGCGGCCAGGAACCCGACCACCGGCAGCAGTTGGCGCACCTCGGCCAGCGCGTCGGCCGGGGCGACCGCGCCGACCGCCACCACCAGCCCGGCCGCCGGAACCGCGGCCACCGCCTCGGGCCAGCCGCGCGGCCGCAGCACCGCGAACGCCAGCACCGCCAGCAGCAGCGCGACCGCCAACAGTTCGGCGCCGATCACCCCCGCGCCGGGTCCGCGTCGCCAATCATCGGCCCAGCTTAGGGTCGTGACCGGGGCTGGATACGTTGACCACATGGGGCCGTCAAGCCCGGAGCCGGATGTGATCACGCTGCTCGCGGTCGCGCTGCGGCGGCTGCGCGACGAGTTGGCCGCCGAGCTGCGCGCGGCCGGCTTCACCGACCTGCGGCCGGTGCAGGGGTACGTGTTGTCCAGGCTGTCCTTCGGCGGGGTGACCGTCGGGCAGCTGGGGGAGCACCTCGGCCTCGGCAAGCAGGCCGCCGGTCAGCTCGCGGACGAGTTGGCGCGGCTCGGCTACGTTCGCCGCGAGCCGCATCCGGCCGACCGGCGGGGCAAGGTGATCGTGCTCACCGACCGCGGCCGGGCCCGGGTCCAGGCGGTCGAGCGGGCGCTGGCCGGTATCGAAGTGCGGCTGGCCGAAGGGCTCGGCCTGCCGGCGCTCAAGTCGCTGCGGGCCGGGCTGGCCGCGTTGGGCACCGGTGGCCAGGCCGCGCTCCGGCCCGACGCCCGGCCGCCGTGGTGAGCCTGCCGCTGGCCCGGGTGGATGTCGAGCGCGGCCCCGGCTACGACCCGGGTGGCTGGTACTGGCAGGTGCCGGCGGTCGCCCAACTCGGCGCCGAGGGGCTCGCGTTCGACACCGGGATCACCGTGCTGGTCGGCGAGAACGGCACCGGCAAGTCGACGCTGGTGGAGGCGCTGGCCGCGGCCTGGGCCGGCCGGTTGACCGCGCAGGTGCACCACTGGGCGCCGCCGGCCGGCGCGGCGGACGCCGACCTGCACCGCTGCCTCCGGATAACCGGGCAGCGGCCGCCGCCGCAGGGCGGCTGCTTCCTGCGCGCCGAGGCGATGCACGGGCACTTCGCCGAGATGGACGCCGGACCGGAGCTGCGCGCGTTCGGCGACCGCGGGCTGAACGCCCGCTCGCACGGCGAGGGTTTCCTGGCGTTCCTGGAATCGCGGCAGTTGGAACGTGGGCTCTACCTGCTGGACGAGCCGGAGGCCGCGCTCTCGTTCCGGTCCTGCCTGGCGCTGCTCTACCTGCTCGCGGACGCGGTCGCGGCCGGCTCGCAGGTGATCCTCGCGACGCACTCGCCGCTGTTGGCCGCCGCGCCGGGCGCCCGGGTGCTGGAGCTGACCGACGCCGGCATCAGCAGCCGGGACTGGGCCGAGCTGGAGATGGTGCGGGACTGGCAGGAGTTCCTGACCGCGCCGCAGCGCTGGCTGCGGCACCTTGCCGACTGACCGTATTTCCACCCGGACGTCCCGCTGCGGCGTCCGAAGCCGACGGTGGGTGCCAAATGGACAGATGTAGGCACCGCGCGCAGACTGGGCCCGACCCGGATCGGCGGCCGGCACCGATCAACAACCGATCGCTGGGGAGTTGCCCGACGATGCGCAGACGCCCATTCCGCTCGAGTTTCACCGTGCTCACCGCGGTCGCTGCCGCCCTGCTGCTGTCGACCACGTCGGCGCAGGCCTCGGCGCAGCCCGCGCACCACTCCGGCTCCGGTCACGGCGGTATCCGGTTCACCCCGGGCGCCGCCGGCATCGGCGACTCGTACTTCCCGCTTGCCGGCAACGGCGGCTTCGACGTGCGGCACTACAACCTGGACCTGGCGTACGACCCGCCCACGCACGGGCTCACCGCGACCGCCACGATCAGCGCCCGGGCCACCCAGAACCTGTCCCGGTTCGACCTCGACCTGCAGGGCCTGACCGTGCAGTCGGTGTCGGTGAACGGCCTGCCGGCCCGGTTCACCCGCGACGGCCAGGAGCTGGTCATCACGCCCCGGTTCGGGCTGCTCGCCCGGCTGCCGTTCTCGGTCAAGGTCCGGTACAGCGGCAGCCCGGAGACGATCAAGGGCTCGCCGATCGTGTTCGGCTCCGACTACGGCTGGATCTACACCGACGACGGGGTGTTCGTCGGTTGCGAGCCGAACGCCGCGTCCACCTGGTACCCGTCCAGCGACCACCCGGCGGACAAGGCCTCGTTCAGCTTTGCCGTGACGGTCCCGAATGGACTGACGGTGGCCGCGAACGGCCGGATGGTCAGCCAGCGCACGCACGGCGCGACGACCACGTTCCGGTACGACGAGGCGGCGCCGATGGCCACCTACCTGGCGACCATCGACATCGGCCGGTTCACCGTCGAGAGTGGACGGACACCGGGCGGGATCAAGAGCCTGGTGTTCACCGACCCGGCACTGCCGGCCAGCACAACCGACGTGACCGCGGTCACCGGCGCGGTCACCGACTACTGGAGCCAGCTGTTCGGCCGGTACCCGTTCGACTCCACCGGCGCGATCGTGGACAACACCCCGGTGGCCGGCTTCTCGCTGGAGACCCAGACCCGCCCGCTGTACTCGGCGGTACGCAGCGAGAGCACGATCGCGCACGAGCTGGCGCACCAGTGGTTCGGCGACGATGTCTCGGTCCAGACCTGGCAGAACATCTGGCTGAACGAGGGCTTCGCCACGTTCTCGCAGTGGCTGTGGAGCGAGCACACCGGCGTCCGCACCGCGGTCCAGTCGTTCCAGAACGCGTACGACAGCCGGCCGGCGACCGCCGCGTTCTGGACCATCAAGGTGGCCGACCCGCAGCGCGACTCGATGTTCGCCAGCGCGGTCTACCAGCGTGGCGCGATGACGCTGGAGCAGCTGCGGCTGAAGATCGGTGACGCCGACTTCTTCCAGCTGCTGCGGACCTGGGTGGCCAGCCACCGCTACGGCAACGGAACCACCGCCGAGTTCACCGCGCTGGCACAGCACATCTCCGGCCAGGACCTGACCAGCTTCTTCACCACCTGGCTGCTCACCCCGACCAAGCCCACCACCTGGTAACACCGTCCACAGTGGACCAGCTCCACAGTGGACTACCGAACTGAACCCCGCGGGCGCCCGGCCGGTCGGCCGGGCGCCCGCAGGCTGTTCGGTCCGGCCGCGCCGGTCACGGCTGCGCCGGTCACGGCTCCGCCGGTGCCGGCGGGGCGGCCGCCGGCGGGGCGGCCGCCGGCTGCGGCCGGCGGCGGGCGGTGCGGGCCGACCAGCAGAACTCCTCCAGCAGTTCGGTCCGGACCACCTGGCGGCGCTCCACCCAGACCCGGACCACCCCGGCGGCCATCGCGCCGGACATCAGCCGGCGCAGCCGCACGCCGTCCCGGGTGGGCTGCAGGACGCGCTGGAACAGCAGCCGGGTCGCCCCCTCCGTCCCGTACGTGCTGAGCCCGGCGCAGAGCACGAATCGCTGGTCGGGCACCTCGCTGCCGGGCACCGTCGCCAGCACCAGCAGGGCCAGATCCTCCTGCGGGACGCCGCCGGAGATCTTCTGGTCGAACGTGCGGTTCCGGTTGGCGACGCCGATCACGCCGGCCGGGGCGTCCAGCACCAGTCGGGCCTCCGGGTAGGTGTCGTTCACGTAGTCGAGGAAGCGTTGCGCGTAGGAGTTCCGCAGCGGGCCACCCAGGATCAGCGTGTCCGCCTGCAGCCGCCCGGCGTACTCCTCGCTCATGAACACGGAGACCTTCTTCTCCTTGTAGAGCGGCAGCACGGTCCGGGCGCCGACGGCGACCGAGCGGAGTTCGCCGACGGCCGTGGTGTACGTCTTCGCCTCACCCGTGGACGCCTTCAGGGTCGAGTTCGTGGAGGCGATCACTTCAACCGGCCGGTCCTTGCCGAGCTTGAGGAAGCGCCGGGCCGGTCGCCGGTTCGTCGCCCAGCGGAGCAGCAGCGCGGTGTACGGCAGCACCCCGAGGACGAGCCCGAGAAAGCCGATCAGTCGGTCGTAGTTCACCCAACCACCCCCGGATGTTTCCAGAAGGCTAGGCGACCATCGACGCATACCGGGGTGATTTCCGGGGCATCCGGCGCACGCCGGCCCGAGCCGGGCCTTCCCGGCGACCTTCCCGGTGGCCGGGCCGGCGGCCTTCCCGGCGGCCGGGGCCGGCCGGCTGGCGGCCGGGGTGGTCTCTTCGGGACGTGCCGGCCGGTGGGGGAGCCTCGCCGGGTCAGGCCGGCGGGCTGGGCACGTCCTCGGTGCCCTTCGGCTCCGCTGTGTCGGCCGGCTCCGGCTCCGGCGGCGTCCCGGCCGGGGTGGGCGGCGGAGCGGGCGCCGAGCCGCTGGCGGCCGGGGCGGGCCGGGCCTCGTCGCCGAGCGGCACGCCGCGCAGCGAGAGCAGCAGCACCAGGATCGCGCCGCAGGTGAGGCAGCTGTCGGCGACGTTGAACGTGGCGAAGTGGCGCAGCGAGATGAAGTCGACGACCGCGCCGCGGCCCACGCCCGGGGCCCGGAGCAGCCGGTCGGTCAGGTTCCCGAGTGCGCCGGTCAGCAGCAGCCCGAGCGCGACCGCCCAGGCGGTCGAGGTCAGCCGGGACGCCTGCCGGGCGATCAGCACCGCCACCGCGACCGCTACCCCGGTGAACAGGATCGTCATGGTCGGCGCGAACGAGAACGCCGCGCCGCTGTTCCGGGACACGTGCAGCGTCAGCGTCTGCCCGATCACCCGCAGCGGCGGCTCGCCCTCCCGGGTGGCCACCATGATCACTTTGGTGACCTGGTCGACCACCAGACCGGTCAGCGCGGTCAGCCAGACGACGGCACGGGCCGGAGCAGCGGTGGACACGCCGCCCAGTATCCCGACCCGCCCCAGCGGCCCGTCCGCCCGCCCCTGCCAGCCGTCCGCGCTGTTCCTCGCCGGGTCCGCCGCACCTCCCGGCCGCCCGCCGCTCCGGCCGGCTCAGCCGCTGGACGCGGCGGCGGAGCGGTGCAGGTGGTCGGCGTGGCCACCGGCGCCGATCGGGCGGCTGAGGTCGGCCCCGGCGGCGCGCATCGCGGCCTCGCCGGCTGCCGCCTGCCGGCCGGCGGCCCGGGCCGCCAGCGCCGGCAGCAGGCCGCGGACCGGCAGTAGCGCGCCCACCCAGGCCGGCGCGTAGATGTGGCTGGCCCGCCGCTCGATGCCGGCGACCAGCCGGGCGACCGCGGCCGGCACCGGGGAGGTGCGGTTGAACGGGAACGGCAGCCGGGACCGGTGCCCGGCCATCCCGGGCACCGCGTCCGCGCCGCGGACCAGGTCGGTGTCCACCCAGGACAGGTAGGCCACGCCGACGCCCACCCTGTGCCCGGCCAGCTCCAGCCGTACCGCGTGGGCGTACGAGTCGACCGCCGCCTTGCTCGCCCCGTACGCCGCCCCCAGCGGCATCGGTGTCAGCGCGGCCAGCGAGGCGATCTGCAGCAGGTATCCGCGCCGGTCCAGCAGCTGCGGCAGGAACGCCCGCGCGGTCCGGACGCTGCCCAGCACGTTCACCTCGATCACCCGGTCGAACGCGGCCGGGGCGGCGTCCCGGAAGCTGCCGGCGACCCCGATGCCGGCGTTGGCCACCACCACCTCGGCCGGCCCGAGCCGGTCCGCCACCTCGGCGGCGACCGTGGCCAGCCGGGCGCCGTCGGTGACGTCCACCTCCCACCAGGCGCCGCCGCAGCGATCCGCCACCGCGGCCAGCTCGGCCGGCTCCAGGCCGAGCAGCGCCAGCCGGGCGCCCCGGGCGGCCAGCTGGCCAGCCAGCTCGGCGCCGATGCCCCGGGCGGCGCCGGTGATCACCACGACCCTGCCCCGCAGTGGCGACTGCTCCATGCCTGGCTCCTTCCCTCCGACCCTGTCCTGCCCAGCCTCGCTGTGCCGATCGTGCCGGCTCGGCGCGGTCGGGTCACCTGTCGTCCGGTCGCGGTCACCGCCGGCGCGGCCGATCGCGGCGCCGGGACGCCAGCCGGGTACGCGGCCCGGATGCCCGCCGCTTTCAGTGCGGTTAGCATCGGTTGATCCCGAGTATCGGTAGTGGTACCAGGCGCTCGGCGGGCGCCGCGTCGACCGGAAGGACGGTGCGGCATGACGATCCATCGTGGGCGGACCTGGCTGGGGGTGGCGGCGCTCGGCGCGGCCGCCCTGCTCGGCCCGGCCCTACCGGCGGCGGCCGGAACCACCGGAACCGCCGGAACCACCGGCAGCGCCGGCCTGTCCGGCCGGTCGGCGGGCGCCGGCGGGCCGGGCTCGGCCGGCCAGGGGAGTGGGCTGGTGGTCCGGACCGACGCGGGCGCGGTGCGCGGCGTCCGGGCCGGCGGTGTGGACAGCTTCCTCGGCCTGCCGTACGCGGCCGCCCCGGTCGGCGCGCTGCGCTGGCGGCCGCCGCAGCCCGCGCCGGCCTGGTCGGGCGTCCGGCCGGCGAGCCGGTACGGCAACCGGTGCCCGGCCACGGCCAGCACCAACGGACCGCGCTCGGAGACCGAGGACTGCCTGTTCCTGAACGTGCAGCGGCCGGCCGGCGCGCGGCCCGGCGCCCGGCTGCCGGTGTACCTGTTCATCCATGGCGGCGGGCTGCAGAACGGCTCGTCCAACCAGCACGACGGGTCGCTGATCGTGACCGGGTCCGGGGTGCTGGTCGTGACGATCAACTACCGGCTCGGCGTGTTCGGGTTCCTCGGCCACCCGGGGCTGACCGCCGAACGCGGCGAGTCCGGCAACTACGGGTTCCTCGACCAGCAGGCGGCATTGCGCTGGGTGCGCCGGAACGTCGCCGCGTTCGGTGGCGACCCGGGCCGGGTGACGATCGGCGGCGAGTCCGCCGGCGGGTTCTCGGTGTGTGCGCACCTGAGCGCGCCCGGCTCCCGCGGCCTGTTCGCCGCCGCGATGATCCAGAGCGGCAGCTGCCCGAGCCAGACCCAGGCCGCCGCCGACGCCACCGGCACCACGCTGGCCGGCCGGGTCGGCTGCACCGACGCGGCCACCGCGGTCGGGTGCCTGCGCGCGGTCCCGACCGGGCAGCTGCTCGACGTCGGCGCCCCGGCCGCGTTCGTCCGCGGCGGCCCGACGCTGCCGCTGGACCCGGCCGTCGCCGTCCGGACCGGCCGGTTCGCCCGGGTGCCGGTGGTGATCGGCGCGAACCGGGACGAGGGCCGGACCTTCGCGCAGGGCTTCGTCGGCGGGTCGGAGGCGGCGTACACCGGGTTCGTCCAGTCCAGGTTCGGGGCTGCCGCGGACGCGGTGCTGGCGCACTACCCGTGGCCGGCCAGCGCCGACCAGTTCACCGCCGCCTACCTGGTCGGCGCCGTGTTCACCGACTCGGGGCTGCTGGTCGGCATCGGCGGCTGCACCAACCTCGCGCTGACCGCCGAGCTGGCCCGCTGGACGCCGACCTACGCGTACGAGTTCGGCCACCGCACCGGACCGGGCCTGGCGCCGACGCCGGCCGGCTACGTCTGGGGCGCCGGGCACGCCGCCGAGTTGGCCTACCTGTGGCCGAGCTTCGACAACGGCACCCCGATCGCGCCGACCTTCGACGCGGCCGAACGCCGGCTGGCCAGCGACATGGTCCGGTACTGGGGCTCGTTCGTCCGGTCCAGCCGGCCGGGCGCCGCACACCTGGCCGGCTGGCCGCGGTACGCGGGGCAGCCGCGGGTGCTGTCGCTGCGGGCCGGCGGTCACTCGGTCGCGCTGCCGGCCGCGGCGGTCGCGGCGGAGCACCAGTGCGGGTTCTGGAACTCGCTGCCGGCCGGCTGACCCGCAGCGCCGCCGGGCCGGCCATCACGGTCCGCCCGGCGGCGCCGGGACCCGCTACCGTGACGAGGTGCTCAGATATCCGGATTTCGCCTGGAAGGCGCTCAGCCGCAGCCACCGGGCGATTTTCGACCTGACGAACGGGCAGTTGGGCAACCGGTTCCTCGGCATGCAGGCGCTGAAGCTGACCATGACCGGCCGGAAGTCCGGCCAGCAGCGGCAGATCATGCTGACCACGCCGGTGTTCGACGCCGATCGGGTGGTCCTGGTCGCGTCCAAGGGCGGTGCGCCGCGGCACCCGACCTGGTACCTGAACCTGCGGGCGAACCCGAAGGTGACGATCACGATGGGCGGCCGCAGCCGGGAGATGCTGGCCCGCACCGCCACCGCGGCCGAGAAGGACGGGCTCTGGCCGTCGATCGTGGCCGGCTACCGCGGCTACGCCCGGTACCAGGTCCGCGCCGGCGACCGCGACATCCCCGTCCTCATCCTCGAACCCGTCCGCGAGTCGATCCGGTAGGCCGGGGTCGCGCCGCCGGTCGCCCGGGGTGCGTCACCGTCCGTCCGGCCGGCTCCGGCCGATCGGGCTACGTCCGGGCGTCCGGGCGCGTCCCCCGATCGGCTCGCCTACCTGGGGGGATATCGGCGGGACACGCCGTAGCTGCCGCGGCGGGGGCCGTCACGCGGATAGGGTCAGGGGGTGGCGGAGAAGGCAACTGACCGGCTGGTGTGGGTCGACTGCGAGATGACCGGGCTCGATCTCGGCAAGGACGCGTTGATCGAGATCGCAGCCCTGGTCACCGATGCGGACCTGAACGTGCTCGGCGACGGCGTCGACGTCGTGATCTCCGCGCCGGACGCGATGCTGGACGGCATGGAGAAGATCGTCGCGGACATGCACGGCGCGTCCGGGCTGACCGACCTGGTCCGGCACTCCACGCGGTCGGTGGCCGAGGCGGAGCGGCTGGTGCTCGAGTACATCCGGGCGTACGTGAGCGACGCCCGCAGCGTCCCGCTGTGCGGCAACTCGATCGCCACCGACCGCGCGTTCATCGCCCGCGACATGCCCGAGTTGGACCGGTTCCTGCACTACCGCATGATCGACGTCTCTTCGATCAAGGAGCTGTGCCGGCGCTGGTACCCGCGGGTCTACTTCGCCCAGCCGGCGAAGGGGCTGGCGCACCGGGCGCTGGCCGACATCTGGGAGAGCGTCCGCGAGCTGCGCTACTACCGCGGCACGGTGTTCGTCCCGATGCCCGGGCCGACCAGCGACGAGGCGCAGGCCGCGGCGAAGACCGTCGCCGGGACCGGCTAGCCCTCTGACGGCGACCCCCGCGCCGGCCCGGCGGGTGCCGCGGCCGAAACCCCCCGGCGGGCACCGGACGGAATTGGCTATCATCAACCCGCCACGGGCACCAGACGGGGTGCACGGTGGGTGTAGCTCAGTTGGTAGAGCACCGGGTTGTGGTCCCGGGTGTCGCGGGTTCAAGTCCCGTCACTCACCCCAACGCAAGGGGCCGGTCGCGCTACCGCGACCGGCCCCGTTCTGCTGCGCGCCCAGCTCACCCGCTGGCTCTCAGCTCACCCACTGGCTCCATGGAATCGTCCAGTCGAAGATGTCGCCGTCCTTCGGGCCCAGCTTGACCGGCGTGCCGACGACCTCGACCACATCGCCGACCTTGGAGTAGTTGAAGAACCACTGCGCGTTGCTCGGGCTCAGGTTGATGCAGCCGTGCGACACGTTGGAGTGCCCCTGCTGCGCCACCGACCACGGCGCCGAGTGCGCGAACTCGCCGTTGTTGGAGATCCGGGTGGCCCACTCCACCTTCGCGGTGTAGCCGCCGGCGTCCAGCGCCAGCCCGAACGTCCGGGAGTCCATCGTCTTGACCCGGTTCTTGTCGATCACCACGTGCGGCCCGCTGTGCGTATACCGCCCGGGGACCTCCTTGCCCATGCTCGCCGGCAGGGTCCGGACCAGCTTGCCGTTCGTGTACACCTTCATCTGGTGGGTGCGCGTGTCCGCGATGCTGACGTGCGAGTCGCTGGTGGTGAACTGGATGTGGCGGTTCGCGTTCAGCCCGCCCCAGGTGCCGCCGCCCAGGTCGACCCCGTACAGCGAGATGTCCAGCGCGATCGTGTCGTGCGCCGGCCAGTACTTCTGCGGCCGGTAGTGCACCTCCGTGTTGGAGAACCAGTGCCAGGCGCCGTCGACCGGCACCGAACTGCTCACCTTCAGGTGGTCGATCGCGGCCTTCTTGTCGGTCACCGGCGCGTTGAAGTACACCCGGATCGGCAACCCGACCCCGACCACCGAGTCACGCAGCGGCGCCACCGCCGGGAAGACCTGCGCCTTCGCCTTCACGGTGGTGAACTTGCTGGTCGCGTTCGTCGCCTTGCCACCGGCGTTGGTCGCCGTCGCGGTCACCGAGTAGGTGGCGCCGAACGCCAGCTTGTCGATGGACGTCCACGTCGTCTTCGCCCCGTCCAGCGAGCCCTTGACCTTGCCCGCCTTCCCGCTCACGGTCACCGCGCTCAGCGTGCCGCCGCTGGCCTTCACGACCACCGGGCTGCCCGGCGCCACCCCCGTCGCGTTGCCCGCCGGCTCGATCGCCACCGTCGCCGCGGGCGCGTCACCGCCGCCGGCCTTCCCGCCGTTCCCGCCGTCGCTCCCCGGGGCGCTCGCACCGCCGGAGGACCCCGTACACGCCGCCACGAGCACCAGGACCAGCGCCAGCAGGCCCAGCCAACCCCCTTGGCGAACCCCGCGCTGCTCTGCTCGGTTCATCGGACTACCTCTCAACGAGTCGTTCCCCACGACCTACCCATCATCCCAAACCGGTACGACGGAACCAGACGCCCTGCTGCACCCCCACGTTGACACGGCCGGTGGTTAGTCAGTTGGTCACCCCCCAACCCCACCTGCTACCCTCGGCACCCGATTGCGCCGCTAGCTCAATTGGCAGAGCAGCGGACTCTTAATCCGCGGGTTCGGGGTTCGAGTCCCTGGCGGCGCACCGTGTTAGTCATTGCACGAACCACCCCTCCGGTGGGTTCGGCGGCCGGTCGGTCGGCCGCTGGGTCGGTGGTGCCCGGGTCGGGCTGTGGTGTGGCCTGGGGGATGCGGTAGATCGGGATGAGCCGGTCTGGTGCGGTGATTTTGACGCTGTCGATGAGGGCTTCGACCAGTGCTTTGCGCTGGGCGGGTTGTCCGCTGGTGACGATCTGGTGGATGTGGTCGGCCACGGCGTGCAGGGTCGCGGGCGGCACGGGTTCGGGCGCGGCTTCGAGTTCTTCGGTGAGTTCGTCGCGGCGTTGCCGCAGTTGCTTGGTCCGCGCGCCGAGGGTACGCAGCCGTTCCTTGACGGCGTCGTGGTCGATGTCGTCGTCTTCGAACTCGGTGAGGTAGCGGTCGATCTTCTTGTTGGTCCGGGCGAGTTCGCCTTCGACTGCGGCGAGTTCGGCGTGCCGGCCGCTGTAGGCGGCCTCGTGCGCGGTGCGGGCGTCGTCCACGGCGGCGCCGATCAGGTCGTGCCGGTCGCGGTAGAACCGGGCCATCGCGGCGAGGACCGCGTGGTCGACGGCGGCGGCGTCGAGGCGGGGGGCGGTGCAGGTGTGGTTGCCGTACCGGCCGCGGGCGAAGCAGGTGTAGTACCGGTACGACCTGCTGCGGCCGGTGGCCGCGGTGCCGATCATGGCCTTGCCGCAGGACGGGCAGCGTAGCCGGCCGGTGAGGTGGTAGTCGGAGGCGTTCGAGGCGCGGTGGGAGTGGTCCTCCCCGCGGGCGGTGAGGATTGTGTCGGCCTGGTCGAACACGGCCTCGTCGATGATCGGGTCGTGGGTGGCGGTGACGGTGGTGTCCCGGAAGGTCAGTTCGCCGAGCTAGACCCGGTTGGACAGGGTCCGGTTCACCTGATGCCCTGACCATGCACCGCCGACGGTGGTGCGGTGCCCACGCTCGTTGAGCACGGCGGCGACGGCGCGGGTGCCGAGCCGCTTGGTCACGTACAGGTCGAAGATCAGCTTCACGACAGCGGCCTCGGCCTTGTCGATGATCAGGCGGTGGTTGGGCTTGTCGACGCGGTAGCCGAACGGGCGCCGGCCGCCCATCCAGTGCCCGCGGGCGGCCTTGCGCTCCATGCCGGCGACGACGCGGTCGATGATGGTGTCCCGTTCGAACTGGGCGAACATCGCGAGCATCTGTAGCAGGAGGCGGCCCATCGGGGTGGAGGTGTCGAACGGCTCGGTCGCCGACCGGAACACCACTCCGGCGGTGTCCAGCTCGTCGAGGAGGGTGACGGTGTCGCGGAGGCTGCGGGAGAACCGGTCCACCCGGTACACCAGCAGCACGTCGAACAGCCCGGCCTTCGCGGCGGCGAGGGCGCGCTTGAGCTCCTTGCGGTCGGTGCTGGCACCCGACGCGTCGTCGGCGAACCGGGCGACGCGTTCCCAGCCGGCTTGGGAGTCGATGTAGGCGGCCAGCCGGGTCTCCTGCGCCTCGATCGAGTACGGCTGGTGGTCCTCGTCGGTGGAGCGGCGCAGGTACACCGCGACCCGCACCCGCCGACCCATGGAGTCCAGCGTCCCGGCGAGCGCACTGGCGGCGGGGCCGCGGTTCTTTCCGGCCTTGCCGCGCCGACTGGTGGTGGTGGTGGTGGTGGTTCTGATGATGGTCACCCCGACATTTCCTTTCCCCGACGAATAGTTGAACGGTGTTCCGTGCGGCCCGCCAAGAAGCACCCAGGAACGACCTTCGGCGGGCTTGCGTGTCGCCTATGAGTCACTTAAAACCGCAGGCCAGGCAGCGTGTCGATGCCTTTCGCTATTGTCCCACGTCGGTTGCCGGCGGGGAAGGAAGTAGCCGGTCGGATTCGGGTTTGTCATGCGGCTTTCCGAGTCTTTTCGGTGCTGTCGGTGGGCCGCTGGTTCCATTCCGTAATGAGCGCGGAGAGTGCCTTCACCGCCGCGGTGAACTGCTCGGCCGACATCACGGTCGTCTCCACCTCGACCACCCGCCACCCGCCCGCCGCCGCAGCGGGACCGGCGGCCTGTTCGGTGTCGGCGGGCCGGCGGGGCAGCGGGATGACCACATCGTCCGGGCCGGCCGGCGGCGTGCCGGCCGGCTGCGCGGTGGCCGGTTCCGTGGCCGGTTCGGTGGGTCGACAGTGGTGCGAGAGGTGGGCGAGACCGCCGGTCCGGGTGGTCTCGGCCCGGCCGTGAGCGCTCTCGCGGTCGTCTCGGCCCGGCCCGACGACGGCCCGGCCGGTGTCTCGGTTGGCGGGGTCAGCGTCTCGGTTGGCGGGGTCTCGGTCGGGAGGGGCGGTGTCGGGCTCGGGCGGGACCGGGGAGCGGTGGCCGGCCGCGGGCGGGTCGGTGGGGCGGTGGCCGGCCGCGGGCGGGTCGGTGGGGCGGTGGCCGGCCGCGGGCGGGTCGGTGGGGCGGTCGTGGGCGGGTGGTTGCGGCAAGGCGGTGTCCTTCCGGACTGGGATGGTCGGTGGGTCGGTGGGTCCGCCGTGTACGCGGCGGCCCTGACGTGGCGTCAGCCGTCGATGAGGGCCACCACCTCCGGATCGGACGCGCAGAACGCGGCCTGGCTGAACGGCTGCCCGGCAAGCCCGTCGTGGTGGGCGACCCGCGGCCCGCGCTGCGGCAGCTCGGCCAGCCGGTACCGCCGCAGCCCGTCAGCGGCGGGCCGCTGCGGCGCCCACAGCGCCCACACCGGCCCGGCCGGCCCGTCGGGGTGGCCGTGGTCGCGGGACATCGTCGCGACCGGCAGCGGCGGCCCTGCCGTGCCGAGGGCGGCGCGTAGGGCGCGGTGCAGGTTGGCCTCGCGCCGTCGCGAGTGGACGGTGAAGGCGAGGATGCCGAACCGGGCGGCCGGGACCTCGGTGTAGGCGGCGAGTTTGTCGGCCAGCACGGTGTGGGACTCGGTGCCGGTGTCGTACTCCAGGAAGAACCGCACCACCCGGCCGGCGGCCTCCCAGCAGCCGTACCCGTCGGGCCGCAGCACCGTCTGCTCCCCGGCGGCGGGGTAGGCGAGGAAGAACCGGGCTGCCCGCTCCGGCGGCCACCACATCGTCAACCCGCCCACCCCATCGGCCCCGGCCACCTGGTCGGGGTAGGTGCGGGCGTAGCCGGCCAGGCCGCAGAACACGCCGTTGGCGCCGAGGCGGTGCCGCAGCTGGGGGGACTCGGCCAGCCGTTCCAGCCGCTGCTGCCAGGCCGCCGGACGCGGCGGCGCCGCCGACCGCTGCGCGGCGACCAGCCGGGCGCCGACGTACCCCAGCGCGTAGTGCGCCGGGCTCGTGCCGCCCGCGGGCAGGGAGAACCGGAACCGCCACAACAGGCCCATCGCCGTGAGCCGAGCGAGCCGGTCCTGCGCGCGGCGGGCGGAGCCGAACGCGACCGCGGCGAGCTGGTCGGTCGTGAGTACGTGGTGCTCGGCCAGCAGGGCCACGATGAGCCGGTCCCGGTCGGTCAGCCGCCACCACAGCCGGGCGTCCGGCACACCAAGGCGGCCAGCCGTACCGGCCGTACGCCGCGCCGCCGACGACGAAGAACCAGCTTTCAACACATGAACTCGCGAACCCGCACCGGCCCCGGCACGCCACCCCTGACCAGCCGGTTCGGCCCTAACTGCCCCGGCGGATGGGCCGGCGGACTCAACCCGCCGACCCACCGCCGACCCGGCCGCCACACCATCCGACACCCCACCCGCCACACCGGAACCGGCACCGGCGGCGCGGTTAGGCATGGAGTGGGCGGTCATCGGCGGCCACCCTCGATCAGCCGCAGCCTGGGCCGGCCACGGCTGGCCACCCGGCCGGCCCCGCCGACCCGAGCCGCGCCGCCGACCCGAGCCGCGCCGTCAGCCGGGCCGCAGGGACGCGGACGGCCCGGCTCGTACTGGCCCCGCGCCGTGCCCGGTGCCCGGCACGGACAGCCGCAGCCGGCCGGCCGCAACGGCGCCGGCCGCCGCTCGGCTCGGCCGACCGTCAGCGCGGCTGACGGGGCGACGACCACGACTACCACGGCCGGCCGCAGCCGACCACTACGCTTCATCACGACGAACCTCCGAACCCTGGGACACCGGCGGCCCTTGAGAACCCGCCTATAAAGAAACCAGGGCTGAATCGATTCAAAATGACAAGATCGTCTGAAAAAGTGACGCAGGTCACTCACCATGCCTCTTGTCGATCTCGGAGATATGTGGTTTGCCCCGACACTGGGCGGCCGGTGGCGACCTCCCGCGACACCGGACGACACCCCGCGGCAGCCCAGGCAGCCCACCACCAGTCGACACCGCCATCCCAGCGGCGCACCGGCACCAGACCGATCCCCGGCACAGGTTCCGGCGCTCGCCGTCCAACGTGGACCGCGAGCAGAGCTGGATGCCGGACCGGTTCGGCGGGAGACGCTCAGCTCGTCGGCGGTCCGCGCCAACGCGACCGTCCCGTGCGCCGGTCCGTCCCCTCCGGTCCAGATGGAGCCCCTCTGGCTATCGAGTCGGTGCAAGCACCGGTAGGGCCAGCGCCGCCGCCCAGCAGCGCCAAGACCACCGGAAGGGGCCTTCCCACCTAACAGGTAGCCCGACAGGAACCCCGGCCGGTAGGTGGACAGGAAGCCCCACAGGAACCCCCTGCGCGCAGCGCCCGAGCACCCACCCGCCGACCGGGCACCGGCCCAGCAGCACGGCCGGCCACCCCCGCTCGCCCACCCCGCCGAACCCCGCACCCCGGCGACCCGGTAGGCGCCGGCCACGATCGGTCACGGACACGACCGGTCCCCCTCTCCGCGAAAGTTGCTCTCACTGGAGAAGGCCGGATTTCGGCCCGGAATTGGACACCCGATCACGAAAATCTTCCGCATCCCGGCGCCCGGCCAGCTCGGTCCGCCGGCCGAGCCTGCGGTCGCCGCAGCCAGCCGTTCGCCAGCCGGCCAGCCGGGCGGCGCGGACCACGCCGGCCGGGCGCCGCCGGCCTCGCGTGCCCGAGCGGAGGGGGACGACAACATCGGGGCGCTCCTCCCATGGGGACAGTCCTCACCACAGAAGGCCGGTTTAGAGGGCCGTTTCGCGCACCCAGCCGCCAACTATTTTCCGCCGAAGATCAACCGGCCGCCCAGGGGCGGGCACGCGATGGGCGCACCCTGAACGGCGCGAAAGCGGACGGACGGTCAGGAGGCAGGCGCACGGGAGGATGATCCGGCCGCCGCGGTCCACGTACCGGCCCGCCCCTGACCTCCCGCTGGCCTCGGCCCAGCCGTCCCACCTGTCTGACCAGCATTTCTGCTGACCAGTTGGGTGAGACGCCAGGCCGCCAAGACGCTGCTGACCTGCGGATACGACCTTGTCAGCGCTACCTGCCAGGAGGAACCCCTGTTGGAGGGGTAGCTGGTACCCCTGTTGGACCCCCTGCTGGCCGGGTAGGGATCGCGTCTTTTCTGCCACTCGTTCGGGGTCCACAGCCAGCGTCTGCGTGACGGGCCGCCTCCCATAGATCCTTCACGGGTTGGGTACCTGCGAATTCGGAGAGTCGGCCGAGGACAGCGCTCAGGCGCATGTCAGTTCGGGCGCTGTGGACATTTCGTGTCAGTTCAAGTACGCGGTGGGTGACGCGGCATGCCTCCTCGACTTCCCGCGCGTCAGCGTACGCAATGGCCAGCCAGGACAGGTATAGGGCGAGTTCGCGGTGGGCGTCCTCTGGGTATGTCGCGGTGGCGCGTTCGAGAAGCGGCGCGGCGCGGAGCGGGCGACGCAGTTCGGTGTAGCAACGGCCTGCCATCACGTCGGCTTCGCGTGTGTCGAGCCAGTACAACCACGGCGGGTCATCGTCGGTCCTATCTCGCGCGAGCGCGTCCTCGACTTGCCCGAGCGCGCGCTCGGTAGCCCGTGATTCGCCGGCCTTGGCGTGTGCCCAGGCGACCCGTTCGAGGAGTAGCGCTTGGACGATCGCGGGTTCTTTCTGGGCTCGTGAGGCCGCCGAACGGGCGAGTAGGACGGCGTCTGTCGGCTTTCCAATGTTGGCTATTTGGTAGGCAAGCGACGACAGGTTGTTTGCGGTGACTGCGTCGTTGCCGGCGGCGCGGGCGGATTGGGCGCCAAGAAGGTAGTAGTCGGATGCGGCCGAATGCAGACCGGCGTCAGACGCCACCCAGCCGGCGAGTTGAGCGAGTTCGCCGGCAACGCTGGATAGTCTGCGGCCGACTGTCTCCGTGTAGGAGGATTTCTTCATCAGCGTGAGCGTGGTATTCAGTTCACGACTGACCAGCTCGTGAGTGTCGCCGCCGGCGAGTCGGTCGTCAAGGTACCGGAGTTCCTTGACGCGCTCCTCGACGATGTGCAGAAGACCGTCGCCGATTTTGCGACCTGCGCGGCGTTCGTACACCTGCGGAGGTTCCAGCACAAGCCATTCATGAGCCACGCGAAGCGCGTCGTCTGGCGGTTGTTGAGCGACATCCTGGGTGGGGATCTGCAGGACCGCCGGCGTCACCTTTGGTGAGGACGAGGTCGGCTGGTTCGTCGTCGTGTTGTCGTCGCACATGCTCCGGGGCGCGAGGTTCGGGGCTGACTGCGCGTCGAGCGTCTCGTCGGGCCGGTTCGTGGGCACGGTGTCGGTCGACTTGCAGTTGATCAACGAGAGCCTCACGCTGCAACACCGACTGCCCCTGATGCCGATCGGCGAAACGGGCGAGGATCGCCTGATGCGAGGAGTGGTGGGCAGTGTTCGTGGTGCTCGACGAGAGCGTGGTGCCGGGCTGCTGCGATGGCTGTGGCTCGTCGTTCAAACCGTGGGGGTACGCGCGCGTCCGAGCCGTCCGCGAACGCGGCGGGCGGCGCCGTGTGGTTCGGCCGCGACGGGTACGGTGCCGCGGCTGTCGCGTCACACACGTGCTGTTGCCGGCCAGGGTCGCGCCGAGGCGCGCGGACTCGGCACACGTCATCCTCGGCGCCCTGCTCGCCAAGGCCGGCGGACGCGGGTACCGGTCGATCGCCGCTGAGCTGTCCCTGCCTGTTGGCACCGTGCGCGGCTGGCTGCGACGGGCGACCGCGAACGCCGAGCAGACACGTGGCGAGGCGATGGGCCTGGCGGTTCAGCTCGACCCGCTGCTCGGCCCGGTCGCCCCGGTCGGCGGCCCGCTCGCCGAGGCCCTCAACGCACTCGGCATCGCGGTCGCGGCGGCCCGGCTGCGCCTCGGGCCGAGCGTCGGCTCGCCGGCCGCCATGACGATGATCATCGGCAAGTCGCTGCTGCGCCCGCTCCGCACATGATCAACTGTTGCCGCTCCGGGACCCGTCTGTCCCGAAACCGCCGACACCGTGACGACGACGGCGTTACGGCGCACACCAAACCGTTCGGTGATGCTCGGACTGTCGCCCTCGTGCTCATTCTGCCGCCCGGACTGCGCCCGAGTACGTCATCACGGTGGACGTCGTCTTCGTCATCGTCCAGAGCGTCGCTCAACAGCGGCTTCGGGGTTCGTGTCGGTAGCCGGGAGAGCGCTCCGGCTCCGTCACAGTGGCTTCCTGGCGGCCAGACCAACTGGCCGCGTCCCCCCATTGTTGTGGTGCGGCGCTCGATGCTGCCTGGCCGGCCAGCAGCAAGCGGAACCGTTCCCGTACGTCCTCGCTGCTGCGCGCCAGGTCAGTGTCGAGTATCTGCTGCGTCTCGTATCGCAGCCGCGCGAGACTTCCACGCCTTTCCCACCTTGAGACTGCGGCGTCGTTGACGCCGAGATGCAAGGCGAAATCACGAAGGCTCATTCGCTTCGCCTCACGCAGCGCGCGGGCCTCACGGCCCGACCAGCGCGGCACTGTTGTCACGAGAAAGACTCCGAGTTCTCGGCCCGTCCGGTATGTCCGGGTGACGGGTTGTGCCGCACCGTCCCCCCGGGAATCTGAACTGCCGAGCGGCGCGGCGCCTGGCTGCCCGTTACCCGGCGATCAGGTGGTCGAACTCCGCGTTGCGTGCGCCGTCGAGGAATGCGTCGAACTCGGCGGCGGTGAATCGGAGGATCGGCCCTTTGCCGTGCTCCTTGCTGTCACGGACTTCGATCATTCCGGCATGGCGGCGGACCTCCAGGCAGGAGCCATTCGCAGTGGATTTCGCCGCCTTGATCCATGACGTCGTGGTGCTCATGGTGGATACTCCTCGATCGGTCGTGTGTTCTCCTGGATTGCACTGAATATCTCGCGGTATTCGTCCACTTTGGCGGGTTGTTCAACATACCGCGCACCCGTGTGGCTCTCGGCGTGCACAACGGCGGGGTCATCGGGGTCGTCGAAGTCGAGAATGGCGAAGGAGCCAGCCATAGCGGCGTGCGCTCCGGCGTCCCAGGGTAGGATCCGGATGTCGATGTGGTCGAGAGCCGCGAGTTCGTGGAGGTGCCGTATCTGCGTGGCCATGACTTCCGGTCCGCCGACCTGACGGGCGAGGACTGCCATGTTCAGAACGGCTGTGATCTGCGGTGGCTGGCTCCGGCTGAGGACCGCCCGCTGCCGTTCCAGCCGCAACGTTATGCGCCGCTCAATGGCGTTTTCTTCGGAGGTGGGCCGTGCCGCGCGACTCACCGCGCGGAAGTAGTCTGCGGTTTGGAACAACCCATGCACCAACTCGGCCTCGTAGCTGCGTAGTCCGTCCGCGGCCTCTTCCAGTCCGATGTAGAGCGCGAGTCCGGCGCCCATGACGTCGGAGTAGTTCTCCCACCAGCCCTGTTCGTTCGTGCCTGTCGCCAGCGCCGTGAGGGTGTCGGTGGTCTTGTCGTCGGCACCGTACAGTCGGCAGAGCGCCCAGATGTCATTGATCTTCACGGGAGTCTTGCCGGTCTCGATCCGCCACAGCTTCACGGTGCTGGCCAGCTTCGCGGACTCGACGTCAACGACAGTCTTGCCGGCCTCTTCCCGCAGGCGACGCAGGCGCCTACCGAGCTGGCGCCTGACCACGGTCGTGCCATTGACGGGCATGGCGGCCTCCACGGTGCAGTCTTTCACAACGAAAGGATGGCTTGCGGCCTGCATAGTTGCACAATGCCGGTCGTCGCGAAGCCTTTCATCTTGAAAGGTTGCATAGAGTAGCTCCGGCCGGTCACGGTATGCGCATGGTCAGCCACATGTCCCCGGCAACGGACCGTAAAGCAGAGCTACCCAGCAGTCGCAGCGGCCTCTGGCATAGGCCAACCGACGCGGAGTGTGCGTCGTGAGCGGCGGCCAGCATCGGGTGGCGGACGATGCAGCCGTCGGCGTGCTGCGCGCCTGGTACGACGCCTTGCCGGTGTCGCGGCCGGCGCGGGTGTGGTGCCCCCGGTGTGGTTCGGAGCGGATCGCTGATTACGGCTCGCAGGTCGGATGTGGGCATTGCGGGGCCACCTGGCAGGCCGAGGCGCTGGTGGCCGAGCCGCGCCGACCGCCGGAGGCGCCCCTTGACCCTGGGCGCCGCTATGCGGCGCGGCGGCGCCTGGACGACGAGGCGGCGCGGCGGTGAACCGCACCAGCCTCGGCCTGTTGCTACTCGACGCCGCCCTTGTTGTTGCCCTGGCCGCGCTCGCTGCGCTGCTGTTCGCATGACCACCGCGGGCGCCGGCTTCGAGACCGCGACTCGTCGGCGCCCGCGGGTTCCACTTCCACCGCATCAACCGGGACGGGAGAGGTTCCGATGCCGTCGACCGGCCAGTACACGGTCTGGGTACACGACGCTCACGCCCGCGCCCGCTCTCCCTTCCCGCTCCGCGGCCAGGCCCGAGGCGACGTCCTGGCCCGGTTGGGTGACCTGCCGGCATGGGCGGATTCCGTGTTCGTCTTCGACGACCACACCAGCCGACAGGTCTTCCTGGCGTTTGTGGACCGGGTGACCAGCTTGGAGGAGGGGCGGGTGGCGCTGGACATCATGGTCACGCCAGAGTCGTGGGCGGCGTCGCTGCCTGGCCATAGGCGCCGGACGGCCAGCAATGGCTGAGCGCATCGCGGCGCGGAGGGACGATCGTTGCTGCCAGCGTCGGCAAGAGCGCGGCAGATCCCCCGCACCAATAGGCGCGGGAGTGCGTCGGGAGGGAGGAGGTTGGCGAGTGGCGACTATCGCGTCTCGGGCGCTGATTACCGGGATCACCGGCCAGGATGGGCTGTATCTGGGTGCGCTGCTGGCGGGCAAGGGCTACGAGGTTTTCGGGCTGGTCCGGGGGCAGAGCAACCCGAAAATCACCGAGGTGGAGGCGGTCATCCCGACCGCGCAGCTCTTGGCAGGGGACCTGACCGACCTGGCGAGCCTGCTGGGAGCGTTGGAGATCGCCCAGCCGACGGAGGTCTACAACTTGGGTGCTATGAGTTTTGTCGGGCTGAGCTGGAAGCAGGCCGAGGTGACCGCTGACGTGACCGGAATGGGAGTGCTCCGGATGCTGGAGGCCCTGCGTATTCACACGCAGGGCCGGATGGATCAGGTGCGGTTCTACCAGGCGTCAAGCTCCGAAATGTTCGGGCTTGCCCCGGCACCGCAGAACGAGCGGACGCCGCTGCACCCGCGCTCGCCCTATGCCGTCGCCAAGGCGTTCGGCCACCACATGACGATCAACTACCGGGAGTCCTACGGCGCGTTCGCCTGCTCGGGTGTCCTGTACAACCATGAGTCGCCACGCCGGGGGATCGAGTTCGTCACCCGAAAGGTGACGCGCGGGGTCGCCCGGATCGCGCTCGGACTACAGCAGCACGTCAGTCTTGGGACTCTTGACGTCGAGCGCGACTGGGGCTTTGCCGGTGACTATGTCGAGGCGATGTGGCGGATGCTCCAGCAGTCCGAAGCGGACGACTACGTGATCGCCACGGGACGCGGTCACTCGATCCGTGAACTGCTCGACGCGGCCTTCGGCCGGGTCGGGATCGCCGACTGGCGCGGGCATGTCCGCATTGATGAGCGGTACCGGCGGCCGGCCGAGGTGCCTCGTCTGGTCGGAGACGCCAGCAAGGCGCGTGAGCAGCTGGGCTGGGCGCCGCGGATGTCCTTCGAGGAACTCATCGCGGGCATGGTCGATGCCGACCTGGCACGGGAACAGGCCGGGACCGCCGTTCGCGCCGGGCGTGACGCCATTCCGCCACCACGCTCGGCCGCCAACGCCCACCAGGTGCGTTGGCCAGGATGAGGGAGAGCCAGCCGTGCGCGTGCTCGTGACCATCCCGCACGTCTACGACCCCGACGGCGACCCGCGCTACGGCGCCTGCCAGCCCGACCCGGCTCCGCGGATCGCGGCGTTGTCGGCCTGCCTTGCCGCGCTCCGGCACGGCTACGAACCGGTCCACCGGTTCATCAACCACAGCGACCACGTCATCGATATCCCGCAGCGGGCCGTACCGGTGCAGGTAGACGTCGTGGTCTGCACGGCGGGTCGGCGGCACGTCGTGGATCGGCTGGACGTCCCTGCCGGCTGGTACGAGCAACGGCCCAGCCAGGTAGACCCGATGCTCGTCGGCTTCGAGTGCCACGAAGTATTAGCCGAGCGTCTGGGCAACTACGACCTGTACTGCTATCTGGAAGACGACATCGCGGTGCACGACCCCGGAATGTTCGAGAAGGTGCGGTGGTTCGTCGACACCTTCGGGCCGGGAAACGCGCTCGGCGCCCACCGCTACGAGGTTGCCGAGGTCAAGCTGTACGTCGACGGAGACATCCCGGCGGCGTGGACGATTGAGGCCCAGGACACCACCGAGGCACCCACACTCGTCACGGAAGTGCTCGGGCGGCCACTCACGTTCTGCCGGCCGCTGAACCCGAACGCTGGCTGTTTCTTCCTCACCGCCGAGCAGATGGCCCACTGGGTCGAGCAGCCGTACTTCCTGGACCGAGACACCCGCTTCGTCGGCCCGATCGAGAGTGCCGCGAACTTCGGGATCATGCGTGCCTTCCACCTGTACAAGCCGGCACCGGAGCAGGCGAGTTTCTTCGAGGTCGAACATCTGGATACCAAATGGTCCACCTGGGCGCGTGCCACCTGCCAATGGCCGGTCACAGCGGCCACGACCCGGGGCTGATTTCTCACCACGTTGGAGGTTGCCATGCCGGAGCTACGCACTGATGCGCCCAGCGTTCCCGCCGATGCCGTCCTGGATCGGGAGGCGGCGTTGGACCGGATGCGCCCGATCATGGGCTGGTTCACCGAACACGAGGCGCGGTTGCTGCTCGACACCGCCGAGCGCGCGTTGCGGGAAACGGGCGAGGACTGCGCCGTAGTCGAGATCGGCAGCTACTACGGGCGTTCCACGGTGCTGCTCGCCAGCGCGGTGCAGGATCTGCGCCCAGCCGCCCGCGTCACTGCGATCGACCCACACGACGGGCTGATCTCGATGTCGGGACAGAACGACGAGCGCGGCCCGTCGACCTATGAGGCGTTCTGCCGCAGCCTGCGCGCGGCCGGCGTCTGGGACGTCGTCGAGGTCGTACAGCAGCGGTCTGTCGCGGTCGTCTGGGGCGAGCCGATCGGTCTGCTGTTCATCGACGGGCTGCACGACTACGACAGTGTCCGCGCGGACTTCGAGCATTTCCGGGAGTGGATCGCCCCGGGTGGGTTTGTCGGGTTCCACGACTACGCGCCGGGCTTCCCCGGCGTGACCCGCTTCGTCGACGAGCTGCGCAGCGACCCCGAGTACCGTGATCAGGACAGGGCCGGGGATCTGATCGTGCTCCGTAGGCGGTCTCCGGACGGCGACGGTGCGCGTGAGGCGCCCGGCGGGACGCGGTGAGCGGTGCTCGCCACCACCGATAGCCGAGAGAGCGTGACGGAGCTGTCCGACCAGCCGAACCAGCAGCTGACCATGCTGATGTCCCCGCAGGGCCGCGAGCTACTCGACCGCCTGGCCGCCGAGGAGACGACCCCGGACACGGTCCTGCGGCTGGCCTCGCAGCTACGCCGCACGTACCCGGCCGAGCTGACCGCGGCGGCGTTCGCCCAGCACGAGCTGCGGCTGGCGGCCCGGGAGCGGTTCAGCCGGGCCGCGGAGATGTTCTTCACCCGGCCGGGGCTGGAGCAGGCGTCCGGGGAGCTGACCGCGCGCCACCGAGCCGGCCGCTACCCGGCCGACGCGCGGCTAGCGGACCTGTGCTGCGGGATCGGCGGTGACCTGCTCGCCCTGGGCGAAGGCGGACGGGAGGTGCTGGCCGTGGACAGCGACGAGCTGCACCTGCGGATGGCCGTCTACAACGCGGGCGTATACGACGCCGCCAAGGGCGTGCGGAGCTGGCACGGCGACGTCCGCGACGCCCCGCTCGACGGCGTCGACGCGGTCTTCGTCGATCCCGCCCGGCGGACCGGTGCCGGGCGGCTGCGGGCCGGGGACAGCGAGCCACCGCTGCCGTGGTGCTTCGCGCTCACCGAGCGGGTGCCGGCAGTGGCGATCAAGGCCGCGCCTGGGCTGCCGCACGAGCTGGTCGCGGCCGGCTGGGAGATCGAGTTCGTCGCCGACGGCCGGGACCTGAAGGAGGCCGTGCTGTGGTCGCCGGCCCTGGCCGGCGCCGCCCGCCGCGCGACGATCCTGCCCGCTGGCCACAGCCTGCTGCCCGCGCCCGGCCCCGCCGTGCCGATCGCCGAACCCGGCGCGTTCCTGTTCGACCCCAACCCCGCGGTCACCCGCGCCGGCCTGGTCGAGGAACTCGCCCGCCAGCTCGACGCCTGGAAGATCGACCCCCAGATCGCGTTCCTGTCCACCGACACCGACCGCCGGACCCCGTTCGCCCGCACCCTGCGCGTCGAGGAATCCGCCCCGTGGAACGAGAAACAGTTCGCCCGCCGCATACGCGAGCTGGACATCGGCTCGGTCGACATCCGCCGCCGGGGCCTGGCCGGCGACGTCGACGCCATCCGCCGCCGGCTCAAACTGCGCGGCAACCGCCGCGCCACGGTCGTCCTGACCCGGATGAACGACCGCCCCTGGGGTCTGGTCTGCACCGACCCCGACCAGCCCGTTCCATCGCCCGCCGCCTGAGCCCCGCGGCCCCTGCACGTCCGGCAGCACGCAAGCCCCCGACCGGCCGCCGACATCAGGAGTGCCCGATGCCCGAACCCCTGCGAGTGCTGCACCTGGCCAAACTCGCGCCCACCGAGCACGGCGGCATCGAGACCGTCGTCGGCGAACTGCTCGACGCCATCCCCCGCCAGCGCCAGCCGGTGACCCTCGACTGCTACTGCTACGCCGCGCGGTCCTCCGACGAACAACTCGGCCCGGCCGTCACCTTGCGGCGTCGCCGGACCACCGCCGTAGTCGCCTCCGCGCCGATTTCGCTGGCGCTGCTGCGGTCCTACCGCCGCGCCCGCCGCGACGCCGATCTCGTGCACGTCCACCTGCCCAACCCGTGGGCCGCCGTGCTGATCCTCGCCCTGCCGACGCGGGCGGCCGTGGTGGCCAGCGTGCACGCCGCCAGCAGCCGCTACGGCCCGCTACGTCGCCCACACGACGCCCTGATGCGACGGCTGTTCTCCCGCGCGGACGCGATCGCCGTCTCCGCCGCCGCCAACGCCGCGTTGTTCGAGCTGGAGGCGCACCGGGACAAGGTCACCGTCATCCCCTACGGCATCGACCCGGCCCGCCTCCAACCGCCAGACGACCACCCGCAGACCACCCCGGCGAGCCGGCCGCCGCGGGTGCTGTTCGTCGGCCGGCTCGTGTACTACAAGGGCCTGGACACCTTGCTCGACGCTGCGCCGGCCATCAACGCAGAACTGGTGCTGCTCGGTGACGGACCGCTCTACCCCCGGCTACGGGCAAAGGTCGACGCGATGGGCCTGACCGACAAGGTTCGGTTCATCCGCGACGCCGACGACGCCACGCTGGCCGCCCACCTCGCCGACAGCGCCCTGTTCGTGCTTCCGTCCACCACGACCAGCGAGTCCTTCGGGGTCAGCGTGCTCGAAGCGATGGCCGCCGGGAAACCCGTCGTCGTCACCAACCTCGGCACCGGCCTTGACCATCTGGTCCGCACCACCGGCGCGGGCAGAGTTGTCCCGCCCGGCGACGCGACCGCGCTGGCCGACACGATCAACGACCTGCTCGCCGACCCCAGCGAGCGTGCACGGCTCGGCGCGATCGGCCGCGAAGCGCTCGACCGCGACTACACCAGCGACCGGATGGCGCAGCGCACCCTCGACCTGTACGCGAAAGCAGCCGCCGTCAAAACCCCTGACCAGGCGGCGAGCCGTTGACCGCCCGTAGCAGCATGCCCCGCCGCAACTCCGCACGCCCGCCCGAGCTGCGGATAGCCCTCGCCGCAGCGCCGGGCGGGCACCTGACCGAACTGCTCAGCCTCGCGCCCGCCTACACCGACCTGCCGCACTTCTACGTGATCAGCCGAAGCCCCGCCCGCGCCGACGATCCACTCGGCCGTGTCTACTGGGTCGCCGACTACGGCCCCGGACGGCTGCCACGCCGGCTCGCCGCGCTGTGCCACCTCGCCGTGGCAAGCGTGCGGATCTACCGCACCGAACGCCCCAGCGTGCTGCTCACCACCGGCCCCGCAGTGGGACTGCCGCTCGCCCTGCTGATCCGCGCCCGCGGCGGGCGGGTCCTGTTCATCGAGTGCTCCGCCCAGGTCACCCAGCCATCCCGCTCCGGGCGGCTGTTCCAGCCGATCGCACACCGGTTCTTCGTGCAGTGGCCGGCCCTGCGCGTGCACTACCCGCGCGCCGAGTACGGCGGGCCGCTGCTGTGATCCTCGTGACCGTCGGCACCCACCCCGCGCCGTTCGACCGCCTCCTGCGCGAGGCCGACCGGCTGCACCAAGCCGGCACACTCACCGCCGACGAACCCAGCGAGGAAGTGGTGATCCAGTCCGGCGCAAGCACCTACCGCTGCCGGGCCGCCCGCCAGTTCGCCTACTGCCCAGGCCCAGAACTCGACGCGCTTCTCATCCGCGCACGGCTGCTCATCAGCCACGGCGGGATCGGCACCCTGCTGCCCGCCGCACGTCGCGGCCAACACGTGATCGCCATCCCCCGACTGCGCCGCTACCGGGAACACCACGACGACCACCAACGCGACGTGTGCGACGAACTCGCCCGCCGCCACGCCCTGTTCACCAGCCCCGACGTAGCCGACCTCGCCGCACTGCTGCGCCGCGACCCCGCCACGCTGCGGCCGTTCACCATGTCCTGCACCATCCGCGAACAGGTCCGCGCGGACCTGCTCGCCTTCCAGACCCGGCTACAGGCGGCCCAGGCGTGACGCTGCCCGAGCCGTACGACCTGCTCGTCATCCTGGCCGGCGACAAACCACACCGACACCCCGCCGCACGCGAACTCATCCGCCGCAGCTGGGCGCGCCACCTGGCCGTCACCGGCGAGCACGAATGGATCGACCCCGGCCTGGAGGACCACGTCCTGCCCGCGCCGCCGAGCATCTCCACCCACCAGGACGCCCACTGCATCCGCGCGCTCATCGAACAACACGCCTTCACCACGGTGCTCGTGGTGACCTCCGCTGCCCAGGCCGAACGCGCCCGCCTCGTCCTGGCCCGCACTCTCGCCGACCTGCCGGTGACCATCGACGTCCTCACCCTGGCCCGCGCGCACCCCACCGATCCCAGCGCCGCCTCCGCGCCGCGCGCCTTCGCTCACGGACTCGCGGAGCTGGTGAAGCTCGCCTACTACCGAACCCGCCAACGCGTCTGACCGCCGGAGCCGCACCATGCCCACACCCGACCCACCCGGGATCTCGTTCGTCGTCAACACCTACAACCACGCCGCGACCGTCCGCCGCGCGCTGGACGGCGTGCTCGCCCAGCAGCTCGGCGGCCAACCACACGAGATCATCGTCGTTGACGACGGGTCGACCGACCGAACCCGCCCGATCACGGCAGACCTCGCGGCCAACAACCCCGGGCACGAGTGGCGGATCGTGCACCTCGACCACGCCGGCGGCGTCGCCTGCCGCCAGCACGGCATCGACCTCGCCCAGCACGAACTCGTAGTGCTGCTCGGCGGCGACTTCATCCTCTGTGACCCCAACGTCACCGCCCACATGTGCGAGCAGCTCGACCCCGACACACCGTTCGTGTCCCTCTACGGCCCGCACGGCGGCATGGGCACCCTCTACCGGCACGCCAGCATCCGGGCCGTCGGCGGGTTCGACCTCGCCTTCAACCGCTTCGGCAGCGGCTTCCGCGACGACTCCGACCTGCACTACCGCCTGCAAGACGCCGGGCAGACCGGCCGGCACCTACCCCACCTACGCGACAGCTACCAACACCAGCAGCCACGCCCACCCGGCCTACGCGGCGCGCTCGCCTACGCCGCCCACCGCGTCGCCGTCCACCAACTCGACCCGCTGCTGTTCCGCCGCCACCCCGAACGCTTCGCCCACGACTACCCCCTACTCGCCGGCCGGATCGTCCACCCGGCCGGCGACTTCAACCGCGCCACCGGCCGATGGCGCCCTGGCCAACCCTTCGAGCTGTCCAGCCCGCAAGGCGTAGTGCTCCTGTCCGGCGACACGCCAGCCCGCCGCGCGGCGGTCATCGCGGCCGGAGTCGCCTACGTCGTCGCCGTGAACGCCGCCCGGCTCCGCGGCGCTATCACCTACCGCGTCGCCCTGGTGTAGCCACCCGACACCGCCGATCCAGCGAGAGGACCCCCGTGGCGCACAGGTCATCGGCCGCCGCCGCAGAGGTAGCCGACGCCGTAGACCGACTGGAATTCGTGGTCACGGCCCACAACGCCGCAGCGACCATTGGCGACTGCCTACGCTCGCTGCTCGCCCTGCCCCGAACCTGGCGCGTCACCGTCATCATCGACGCCTCCACCGACGAAACAGCCGCCGCCATCGCCAAGTTTGCCGACCCCCGCCTACGGACCATCACCGTCAACTACCGAAGCCGCGCCAAGGCGTCCAACCTCGGCTTCCACCGAGCCGAAGCAGAGATCGTCTGCTCCGTAGACTCGGACGTCCGGTACGTCACGGACCGGTTCGACGACCTGATCAGGCAGCTTGGACGGTTCCCGCTGCTGATGCTCACCGAGGATCCAGCCGACGCCGTGGCCCGGCCGGTCGAACTCGGCCCAAGCTTCCTCTCCCCGCGCAACACCTTCATCTACTCCCGGCGCCTACTGCCCGGCCTTGCCTTCGCCGAGATCTACCCCCGCACAGCCGGCGAAGACACCGACCTCGCCATCCGACTCCTCAAGGCCGGCGTCGCCCTCGGCGCCACCTACGGCGGATACGAACACCACCGCACCGAAGGCCCGATGGGACTACGCCGCCGGCTGCACTTCCACACCTGGAACCTGATCACCTACCTGCGCCACCTCGACGTGCCCATGTGCCGCCAGCGCCTCGCCGTCATCGCACGCCACCCACTCCAGCGCACCACCGCCTCACTCCGACAGGAGTACGGCGACCGTGACCGAAGGTGGCCGTGGCAGCGCTCGAAACACCACAAGATCACGTTCAGATGATCCGTCCGCACTGGGTGCCTGCGTACGGGTCCTGGTTTGAGTGGTACGGCTCGTGCCTCCGGTTGCCGTGAGCAACCATGCATCATCACCGATGGCACCCGTTAGCATCACAATTGGTACAGACGGTGTAGGGAGAAATGACGGGTTGGACGTGGACAGATGGCGTCGCGCCGGGCTAGCGCGACCGGCCGCCGCTACGGAGGCGACATCATCCTCCCTCCTATCAGACAACCAGGAGGCTCGGCAGGATGGCTAGACGAGCTACGGGGCAGGGGTCACGGCCGGATTGCTGGCGCTGTGTCAGGGCACCTGCTACGCGCCGGGTTGCGGCGTGCCGGTCGTGCGCTTCATCGACGAGACACCGATGAGCAACCTGGAAATTGCGCACATCTACGCGCTACATCCAAATGGACCTCGCTACGTCCCGACGATGACCGACGCCGAACGTAACGCCTTCACCAATCTCATGCTGCTCTGCCACCCTCACCATACGCTCATCGACAAGACCGCTCCCGACGACTACCCGCCATACGTTCTCATCGAATGGAAGAACAAGCGAGAGGCTGACCGGGTCGGCGCCCTGCGCAACGTCGGCGGAATCGGTGAGGACGACTTGCAGGATATGATCAAATCCGCCTTTGAAGAACGCGACCGGCACATCGAGCATGTCCTTGAGGATCTCTATGCGACGAACCGCGAGGCCGCTTTAGTAATGCAGGATCTGCGCGAAGAACTTCAAAGCGCCCGGCGGCTCGGCTCAATCATCGATCCGGATTCGGTGCAGCTTCTCAGTGGCGCGGCACGTAGTCTTGTCCATCTGCCTGACACCGCGCCGTTGTTGATGAATGCGGCAACGGCTATAGCAACACTCCCAGACGTCGTCGAGCAACTCTCGGTGGCAGCCGACAAGCTTCGACGCTACGGCGACCGACTATGACCGTGGCGGATTCTCCCGGGGCAACGGCACGATGCGTTAAAAGCGTTAAAAGCGCAGAGCATCCGACCGGCAGCACGTACAAGCAGATGTGGCCATTGGAGTGGGTTAAACGTAGTCTAGTTGGGCAGGGCCGTGACGATTCTTTACCATTGTCGCTATGCCACGACCGGAGACCCGCAGCACCACATCGGCGTTACGGTGAACGCCTTCAGGCGGCAGCACCCGCTGATCGGCGCGCTCCCCGCGGCGCCTCCCACGAGCGACGCAGGCCACCAACATTGCCACCTCGAAACGGCGGGCGGCGACCTTCAGGCGTTCGGCAACCCGAAGTTCGACGTCATCCAAGGTCCAGCCTTCGGTGCCGTCATCGTCCCAGTTATCCTCAGAGCGCTCGTTGTACTCATCGCGGGTAGCCGCGGCGAGTGCTTCCAGCGGATCGATGACTACCAGTCGCAGATCGTGTCCGCGATGATCGGCATAGTCGCCGATCGTTTGCTCGATGTCCTCGACAGTCTGCGCTCGGATCGGCGGTGCGTAAACCGATGCTGCGGGCCCACGTAGCCCAGCCAAGGCGTGCCCACGTGCCTCTTCGGCTGCACTGTTCAGGGCAAGCCACATCACTGGACCACTCGTCATGGCGCAGTTCACCGCGACTACACTGAGCACCCGTCGGGCCGCGATCAGCCCAGGGTTAATCTCCCCGAACACGCCGCAAAGATCCCCAGCCCGTATCCCACCGGCGAGCATGGCGTCGATGCGCTCATCGACAAGTGCCACCCGCCCCTCGGCCTCGGCGGTAGCCCGCGCCAAGGCTACGTCCGGCGGTACCCACCCGCCCGGGCCGCCAGTCCCCCCACTCCCACTCATGCGAGCATGATGCATCGCCGGAAAGATCAGTCCCTGCCGCCGCGCCGATGACGGTGGCTGTTCCCCGCCGGAATGGCAGCTCCGGCAGCAACTTGGGTAGCAGCTTGGCCGACAGCCAGCGTTGCCCCACCGGCCAACCTCCCGAACCCGAACCGCACCGTCCGGAAGGCGACCCGTGGATGCGGTCGAGGATGTCGCGGGTCTCGTCGGGTAGGGCGTCGGCGGCGGTGATGGTGTGTGCGAGGCGCTCGCCCGGACGCCCTGAATGTGCAGATGCGTGCTGTTGATCTTGGATGCGGGCCGCGGCGGCGGTACGGGCGCGGCGACAGGCCGCTGAAGGTCTCGATCAGGTCCGGACGCGACGCGGAGAGCCCCTGCTGCACTACCGACCATGATCAGCGATCAAGCTCGCCAGGCCTCAGAGACAGCCTTGGCGGTCCGTAGTACGCATATGTAGACTACGGACGTGCGGAAGACGCAGGCGACGGTCCAAGTCGCTCTGGCGCTGATGGCCGGCCCGTACGGTCGGCACTGGGGCTACCAACTGTCCAAGGCCACTGGCCTCCGCTCCGGGGTCCTTTACCCGATCATCCACCGGATGCACGACGACGGCTGGCTCAAGGACGGGTGGGAGCCGAACCTGAACGGCAAGCCACCACGGCGTTACTACGAGATCACCGAGAAGGGTCTCGTTGAACTCGGAGCGCTCGTGGCGGAGGCTCGCACCGACGTGCGGTTCAGCGCGCTGGTCCAGAGGTTCGCCTGATGGAGAAGCTCCTTGCCGAGGTCACCAGCTGGCACAGCCTCCTGTTCGTACTGCTGGTCTTCGGCTTCGCTCCGGGATTCGTCCTGCGTATCATCGTGCTCGCCTATAACCGCGACGATCCACGTCGACGCGAGCTGCTTGGTGAGCTGTATGGAGTACCGCGCCTGATCCGACCATTCTGGGTATGCGAACAGATCGAACGAGCATTGTTCGAAGGACGTCGACCGAGACTACTTTGGAGGGAAAAGTATCGGATCGAAGTCGCCCTGTATCAAGGCGATTCAACGACATCCATCGGCATCGGCACGGTAGAGATTACGAAGCACTTCGGGCGGCTAAAGGGCTCCGAATTGATTGATGCCCCTGATATTGACCCCTCAAAGGGCCGCCTGTGGTCTGACGCTCATGAGGGCACCAAGATGAAGCCGAGGGCTGCTTGGCGGCGATCGCCGCGGCGATAACTGCGATCTAGCTGCGCGACAATCACAACCTGGCCCCTCGGGCGTTGTACGAGCGCGATGCCCGGCAGTCGCGTTATCGGCACCGGACACCGGCCCCGGCGCTACTTCCCGAGAGATGCCAGGTCGTCCGGCTGAAGCGGAATCCGTCGCCAGAGTCCCCGGGTGTTCGAGGCGCGAGTCCGGAGCATCTGAGCACCGGCGTCGCTACGATCGCGGCTGTTCAAGGCGTCCGCTCCCGGAGACAATCAATGCTCTGTTAGGCTACGTGGTAAATTCGGAATAGATCCTCGAAGAAGGCGCGGAGCATGTCGCGGGCGGACTGTTCGTCTTCTAGATCGGCTGCTCCGAAGCGGAAGACTTCGTAGCGAGCGAGTTTGAGTTCGCGGTCGCCCCGCATGGTCGCCGCATACACGGACGGGTCCGCCAGCGTGCCGGTGGCGTAGTGATGTTTGCCGTCTACTTCCAGTACGATCCGGTGCCCGCCGGGCGCCAGCATGAGGAAGTCCATACGCAGGTTCAACATCGCCTTGAGGCCGCGGGCCTTGATGGTCTGCGGGTCCCAATGCAACCAGACTTCCGGCAGCAGTGCTGGCAAATCATGAGTCCGTTCGCCGTGAATGTTGTGGTACAGCTTGAATAGCATCTGCTGGGGTGGGGACGCGGGCAGACTCTCCCAGAGCCGCCGCCACAAGGTTCTCTTGGCTTCGTCATCGCTCTTGATGGCCTGGGTGTCCTTCCACCAGCCTTGCAGGTCTCGCCAGCAGAGACCGTTGGCGCTGATATTTCGGTCGTAAACCAGGACCTGATCGGCTCCAGTGGCGATCTCTATTTCGTTGTCGATGACGTCGCTGAGGCGCAGGTCCGGCTTGTGTGGCGTTGCGAAGATCAGCGTCTTCGGTCGACCAGCATGTGCCCCTGTCGACATCAATCGGAAGACCGGGTAGCCGTCAGCTTCCCCATTCTCGCGCAGCACCAGCCCGGCAGCGTTGAGGTGCTGGTTGAGAACGGCGGCTACGCGCCGCTGCGCTGACTCGTCGGGCAATATATCCGCCGAGACGAGTCCTTCCAGAAACAGCGCGAACCGCTTGTCGGAGGCGTCGAACGCACCTAGCTGGTCAAACAGGTACTCGGCCGTCCAGTCGCCGGGATTACGTTGGACGTGCTGGTCAATCTGCGCGCGCAAGCTCTGACCGACGCTGCCTGACAGGAGGGGGAAGAACTCCTCACCGAGAACCCATATGTTGTCCAACAACGCCTTGAATTTGTCATAGGCCGGAAGAAACTCGTCAAGATCCAGACTGCGGGCGATCTCGTGGCGAGTCCGCTTCTGGATACGTGGGCCGGGATGGGCTAGCCACAGCAGCTCCTGAATTTCGTTTCGGGTGGCGGCGTTGACTGCGCCGTGGGCGAGCATGAGTCTTGCGATCTCCGGGAGCTGTTCGTCGGGAACCGCCGCCACACTGCGCTGAGCCCGCTCGGTCTTCGTCCCGTCCCCGGCCGGCTCAGGCAGCCCTACACGAGCGAAGCTCGTGGGGATGTCAACGTGCCTGCCATCGTGCGCGGTCTTGACGGCAACACCGTCGACCAGCTCACGCAACCTGCCGGCGTCGAGATCACTCGCCATCGAACAAGTGTGGCAGAGCAGATCGCTGCAGGACGCCGGGCAGACCGGCCGGCATCTACCCGAACTCCGCGACAGCTACCGACGCCCTCGACCACCCGGCGCGGACCCGAGGTCCGGCCAGGCCACCGGTCCAACGGTTGACCCCGAAGCTGTGCCGGCCGTGCCAGGGTGCGTGCCGTCGGCGTGGCAGCTTGGGCGACAACCCGGGTAGCAACTTGGCCGGAAGCCCACAGTTGCAAACCCAACTGCGCCGCCCG
>Ga0307499_10000069_pt1 | contig 34694 bp, 58 predicted proteins | sample 13_S_MG_FD_201363 | JGI IMG/M metagenome (GOLD analysis project Ga0307499, IMG submission 201363) | Soil microbial communities from Populus trichocarpa stands in riparian zone in the Pacific Northwest, United States - 13_S | ecosystem: Environmental > Terrestrial > Soil > Riparian zone > Trees... | reverse complement strand
TTTGTCACGGACGGCGCTATCGCGAACTAATCTTTCCCCTTCCGAACGAAACCCGGCGACAAACGATCGTCGCCGGGAATACACTTACAGCAATGACACGTAAGCAACCGGCGATTGTGTCGGTTTTTTCTGGTGGGTGATATGCCAAAGATCGAATTTATCGAGGACGCCGAATACGAAGTCGCGAACGAAGACGGGACCCGAAAGGCTACCAGAATCGCTAAGGGGACGATCCAGGACGTCAACGAAGCCACGGCTGCGCGGTGGGAACGTCGTGGTAAGGTGAAGCGGGTTATTTCCCGGATCGAGCACGCGATGAATGCCCCGGTGGCGCCAGCCGCACCCGTTGCACCTGTCGCTCCACCAGCACCACCAGCCGCCAGTGTGCTCGCCGCGCCGGTAGCTCCGCCCGCGCCGGCACCAGAACCGGAGAAGCGTGGACCCGGACGGCCGCCCAAGATACCGGGAAACGCATAAGCGCGTCCGCACGCACGCCAGCCGGCGAGCGAGACACGTTCCCGGACTGGCGTGGGGAAACCGTCTTGGTTCTCGGCGCTGGTATGTCGGCGAAGACGGTGGCCGATACGCTCCGGCCGGGAGCGGTGCGGGTGATCGCGATAAACCGGTCATTCGAATTGATGCCATCGGCCGAAGTCCTTTACGCGGCCGATTCAGGTTTCTGGCGCGCGTACCCGCGCGCACGCAAGTTCGATGGTTGGCGGTTCTGCGCCGATGATCACATTCGTTATTTGGACTCAGGCGTCTACCCTGTGACCATTGCGAAGGGTCCGACAAAACTTAGGCTAACAGAAATGATCAGGCAGCCGGTCGGCACCGTCGGTTATGGTGGCAATTCAGGATTTCAGGCGGTTAATCTTGCGGCGCAGTTTGGGGCGTCTAAGATATTGCTATGTCTGGATTATTGCGGGGCGCACTGGCATCCGGACCATGGGCCGGGACTTCGCAATCCAAGTGCTTTTGAATTTAAGAAATGGGCGAACGACCTCGACCGGCAAGCTGGAATTCTAAGATCTTGGGGCATTGAAGTCTTAAACGTCGCACGAAATAGTATTTTGAGAGCTTACCCTTATGCCGACTGCGGTTTGTTTAATAAGAACGAGTGTGCATTATAGGCACGAAGCTTTTATAAAAGGGCTCGCGGCCGCCGGTTACATCGTAACTACCAAACCGCTTAGGAAGATCGACCGCGACGACATTCTTGTTATCTGGAATCGCGGCAGTCAATTTCAGTATGAAGCGCGGCGGCATGACCATGCACATTCTCGGATCATCGTCGCCGAGAACGGCTATACGGACGCGGTCGACCAGGACGGCCATCAATGGTTCAGCCTGGCGATCGACCATCACAACGGGTGCGGTCGCTGGTATCAGGGGGAAACCGCGCGTTTTCCGCTCATGGGCCAAAATCTGAGGCCGTGGCGGGAGGAAGGCGGTTTCATCCTGGTGTTGCCGCAACGTGGCATCGGTGCGCCTGGCGTGGCCATGCCGGCGAGCTGGCCGCGCCTGATCGTCGAGCGTTTGAAGAAGGTGACGCGGCGCGAGATCCGGGTTCGGCCTCACCCTGGATTGAAGTCGCTCGCCAAGCCGCTGGCGCCCGCGCTCGCGGGATGTCACGCCGTGGTGACTTGGGGTTCGGGCGCGGCGCTAAAATCCATCATGCTCGGCGTGCCGGCGTTTTATGAGCTTCCCGGCTGGATAGGTGCGCCGGCTGCGCGGTTCGGGTTCGACACGATCGAGAACCCGTTCCTCGGCGATCGCGTGCCGATGTTTGAGCGTATGGCATGGTCACAATGGACGGTCGCCGAGATCTCCAGCGGTGAACCTTTCCGGATGCTTATGAAGGTGCCCAAGAAATGAAAGTCGCTCTTTACGCCTTCCCGCAAAACGGCCGTGCCAACCATATCGCGGATGCCATGCAGATAGGGTTGACCGTGCATGGCATCCGCGCGCCAATCTTAAGGCGGTGGACCGGTGACGTGGTCGCCGATGTTGTCATCGCATACGGCTGGAACCACGAAGCGGTTTTTACCGCATATCGGCGAGCGGGCGGCCATTTCGCTTATTTCGACATGGGTTATTTCAACCGCAAGCCGGTCGGCGACAAGGGCGGCGCGCGGGAGGGACATCACCGGCTTTCGGTGGATGGTTGGGACACCGCCGACACCATGGCGCGCGGCATGCCGGCCGATCGGTGGGATGATCTGGGAATCGAGGTCGCGCCGAACCGCACCGGCGAGCAGCCGGGCGCGGTGCTGGTCGCCGGCATGTCTGGCAAGGCGGCCGGAACCCATGGGTTCAAGCCGCTAGAGTGGGAACTTCGCACGGTTGCCCAGATCAAGAAAGAATTTCCCACGGTCGAGGTGATCTATCGACCCAAGCCGGCGAGCTTGGACGCGATCGAGCCGATTGCCGATGTTCTTAAGCGCGTTGGCATGATCGTCACCCATCATTCAAACGTCGCGGTCGATGGCTTGGTTGCGGCGGTACCGTCATGGGCGGCGAAGGGTGTCGGCAAAATGGTGTCGGTGCCGTCGATGCTCGACGCGGTCGCGCAGCGCGCGCCGGTACTGTCGCTCGACGAACGCCGGGCCCTGCTCGCCGATGTCGCTTATGCGCAATGGGCGCCGTCGGAGATGCGCTCCGGCGCGGCCTGGGAACATATCCGGAGGATCATCGAGTGAGGTGGTGGCTTGGTCGGCTATGGATGTGGTTTCGCGGTGATCGTGGATGCGGCGGTGAGGGGTTCACCCTCGACAAGCAGAATCTTCCGGTTCCGTGTTTTAAACGAGGGTGTCACTGATGAAGTTCGTTTTCTACATCGCGGAAGGCAAGTCGCGCGAAGCACCCCTTTGCGAAGCTTGGGTGAAAGGGTGCCGCATAACTGGCGATCATGTCACGGTCGCGCCGAACAGGGGGAACCCTATCCCGGCTGATGTCGCGATTATGGTCGGGCTCAAGTCGATCGTGCTGCGTGAAGCCTGCGTCGCGGCCGGTCAACGGGTCCTGATCTTCGACAAAGGATATGATCGCCGGGATGATTGGTGGCGCATGGCGATCGACGCGCACCAGCCGACTGACTATCTCGGCAAAATCCCGCGCGACTACGCGCGTGCGGCCGCGCAAGGATGGAACCCAAAACCATGGCGTCAACCGCACCCCGCTTCCCCTGTGATCATCGCGGGCGGTGGCCGTAAATATTACATCACGCATGATCTTCCGGAGCCGGCCGAATATGTCGCCGAGATTGTGCGTGATATTCGTGCGGCAGGATGCACGCGCAAGATTTGGTATCGTCCCAAGCCTTCGATGTCCGACGTGGTACCAGTTGCGGGAACGACCTTGTCTCGGCATAAATCAATTTACGAGATCTTGGACGATGCACATGCGCTGATCACTTACGGCTCGAATGCTTGCTTTGAGGCGATGCTTGCCGGCGTGCCGTCGATCGTGCTCGGCGACGCGATCGCGGGTCCCATATCGTCGCGCCAGATCGACGACATAGAGGACCCGCTACTTGCACCAGACGGGGGGCGTCTATCGCTGCTTGCCAGTCTAGCTTACTGTCAATTTCGCGCAAGTGAGATCGCGAGCGGATGGGGCGTCAATGAAATTAAAACGCAATTACGCGAAGTTGTACCGGGAACATCACGCGACATATGAAAAACATTTCTCTGGTAAAGTAAGTCAGGCACAAATCAGAGAAATAAGAAAATTAGTCGAGTGGTCGAAACCTGATCGATTGCTAGATTATGGATCTGGTAAAGGCTACCAATACTTAGAAAAACGGATTCATGATCAATGGGGCGGCCTCCTTCCTTATTGCTATGATCCGGGTGTTCTACAGATCGGCAATAAACCAGACGGTACATTCGGCGGTGTCATCTGTACCGACGTCATGGAACACATTGACCCGGACGATGTCGACATGATCCTTGCCGACATTTTCGGGTCTTTGCATCAGACCGGACCGGTGTTCGCTTATTTTCACATCAGCACCAGGCTTGCCGGAAAGGTGTTCGACAACGGCGAAAACGTTCACCTCACCGTGCAACCGTCGAGTTGGTGGGATGCCAAATTGAATCGTTTCGAGACGCGGCCGGATCTCATCATACGGGCGACCTATGCAGATTAGAATCGTCAGCACATGCAACGCGGAAGGCTGGAAACAGACCGGCCGGCGTATGGCGGAAACCTTCGTCGAGCACTGGCCGAAGCAGGCGACGCTTGAGGTTTACGCCGAAGGGTTCACGGTCGACGTTGCCGGCGTCGTCCAACGCCAGTTGCCGGAATGGTTTGAAGCTTGGAAGGTCCGGCACGCCGACAACCCGGACGCGCACGGGCGGAACAAAGCGCGGTTCGGCAAGATCGACCTGCGTAAGGGCAAGCCGTATAGCTATCGCCGCGATTGCGTTCGGTTCGCGCACAAGGTCGCGGCGCTGACTGACGCGGCCGCGCGGCCGCCGGCCGCGCCGGGGTGGTTGATCATGTGCGATGCGGACGTGGTGACACACGCAACCGTGACGCTCGATTGGCTGCAATCCCTGGTGAAGGACCCGGCGTTTTACATGGCCTGGCTCGATCGTGCGGCCTGGTATCCAGAATGCGGGTTCGTGGTGTTCAACGAGACGCACCCGGCGCATGTGCCGTTCATGACCTGGTTTCGCGACGTCTATGCGACCGATTACGTTTTCAAGTTCCAGGAAACCCACGACAGCTTTGTGTTGCAACAGCTTGTTGCGCGTGCGGTCGCGCGGGGGGACTTTCCTAAACCTGTCAGCCTATCCGGCAACGATATGGCGCGGCGGTCGTCACATCCGTTCGTTTATTCTCGGCTGGCCGAACGTCTCGACCACGCCAAAGGGAAATTCAAAGCCGGCGGTCGCACGCCGCGCGGATACGTGAAGCGCGGTGAGGCGCATTGGCAATGAAGTTTGTGGATTACGATCGGAAGATGCAGAAAATCCTTGCGGCACCCGAACCTTACCAGGGCGATCGGTTGGCGCGGGCATTGCCGTTCTGTCGTCAGCGTCGCCATGCGCTCGACGTGGGTGCAAACATTGGACTTTGGACGATTCAACTTGTCGCCGTCTTTGAGTGGATAACAGCTTTCGAACCGCATCCGGATAGTGTTATCGCGCTACGCGAAAATGTCATCAATCGACCGTCGGTGAAGGTTTCGTCAGTTGCGATCGGCAATCTAAACGGGATTGCATATTTGGATAACTTAAAACACCCGTTTGGTTCGCATATTTCACCGGCTGATGTGCGTGGTGAAGTTGAAATCGACATGCGGACTCTTGATGATTTTAAGTTGACGCAGGTCGACTTCATCAAAATTGATGTCGAGGGGTTCGAAACATTCGTCGTCGAGGGAGGCGAAGAAACAATTCGCCGCGACCGGCCGGTGATAGTGGTCGAGCAGAAACATGAAAGTCGGTATGGTTTGGAACAACGCGCCACTGTGACCATGCTAGAGAAGTGGGGCGCAACGGTCGAATGGAAGATTAAACACGATTTCTGTATGAGGTGGAAATGACTGTTCCATATACAAAAACTAACGTTGGTAACAAGTTGTTTACGATCGAATGGGATCTTGAATTGACTGACGCCATGGGTTCTGTTTCTGGAGATGTTTTCGAAGCTGTCGATTGTGAATTGCTTTCAATTCATGCGACAACTTTAGGTGTTGGTGCGTTGAGTAAGTTCAATTTCAGTAATAAAAATTCCGCGAGTGTTTCGATAAATATTGGAAACCCTGACAACAATATAATTATCGAACCTCCGTTTCCTTCCGTTCGTTTCTACAGCCCAACTCTCGAAGAAGCGGAAGCGACTTTGGCTGTTGCTCTGTTGTTCAAGGAAATCTAAAACATGATAGTTTATCCGCGTGTTGTCGTCGAACGTATTGGTAAAGTAATTGGTAACACGCGGGTAGACCAAGCGACCATTCAGTTTGAATGTATGAAGCCTGTTATTGAAAAACTTGCACCACATTCGCTTTTAGATTTGGGTTGCGGTTGGGCAATCATCGATATTTTCATTGCTCAACATGCGCCGGTTACTGAAATCCATCTGGTTGATGGTACAGGCGACGGTACTGTGGAAAAGCGGTCCGGTTTCAAGGATGATACCAAGGCTTGGAATGATGTTCGGTTCGGCGCGGCGATCGTGAGGGAGAACCTTGGTCATTCGGTGGAAGTGTTCGAACATTTCTCAGAACCTGAGAAGATTAATACTCAAGTTGATTTGATTATTTCCTGTCGTTCTTGGGGTCATCATTACCCGATTTCCATTTATTCCGAAACCGTGATGCGTTGTGTTAAGCCGGGTGGTTTTGTAATTACGGATATACGGACAAATACCGACGGATTAGAACAACTTAAGAAAATGGGTCTGGAGATCGTCGAACAAATACCTGACAAATCTTCTAAGTGTACCCGTTGGCTGCTTAAGGATATGAGATAATGCCTAAACCGTTTCGTTATGACGACCTGGTTTCCCCTGGTTATTGCGAACTACTACATGAAATGCATCAGTCGATGCCATGGGGAAACAAAGGTTATAAGTACGGTAATGACATTATTGAATTTATGAGTTCGCTTGGTGATGAAGGCGGACAAATGTCGATAATTGATTATGGTTGCGGACAAGCGACTTTAATTGAACATTATCCGGATTTGAATATTCGGTGTTATGATCCTGGTGTTATTGAATTTTCAGATATGCCGGAGCCTGCGGACCTTGTGATTTGCACGGATGTTCTAGAGCATATCGAACCGGAGCTTTTATATAATGTTCTCCGGCATATAGCCGAGCTTGCACAGATGGGAATTTATTTGCACATCGCGACGAAGCCGGCGAAGCAACAGCTTCCCGATGGGCGAAACGCGCATCTGATTGTTCAAGGTCTGGAATGGTGGCGCGATAAGCTCGCGACAATTTCGGATCATTGGCAGATCCGGGACATGATTGAGGGTTCGAAGTCTTTGACTTTTTGGTTAGTGAGGAACTGATGAAACACGCGCGCCCAGACTATGACCGCATTCAAGATCCGGCCGGGCTCATACCGGACGATGAACCCGTTTTCCTGGTCCGTGGTTCCGATGCGGTCGCCGCGCGGACAGTTCGTTTTTGGGCGAACGAGGCGGAAGCCAAGGGCGCGGCGCCGAACATCGTCGAGGCTGCTCGCCGGCAAGCCGAGCTTATGGACGCTTGGCCGATTCACAAGGTTCCGGACATGCCGGCATGAGCACTTGGATGTGTCCGAAATGTGGGTTCGTGCAAGGCTACCTGACCTTGCGTGCGCGTGACGGCGCGATCGGTGAGTCGCGCGGACCGGAAATTAAGTTGTGCCCAAACGATGATACGGAGCTTTATGAAATGCGCATAGTCGAAGGAATTTCCTTACCTTTGGGGGATACCCATTTCGCCGAGCATCTTGCAAAGGGTCCGGCATTCGAAGGCAAGGGAACCTATCAGTTCAGCAAGATCGAGCGCGCGTTAGAAGTGGCGACCAGGCGCGGGCTTGCACTCGACGTGGGTGCGCATATCGGGCTTTGGTCGCGCGTGCTCGCGCATTCGTTCGCGCGGGTGATCGCCTTTGAGCCATTGCCCGCGTTGCATCCGCATTTTCGGATCAACACGGAAGATTGCCCCAACGTCAAGCTGATCGAATGCGCGGTCGGCGCCGAGTGCGGCGAGCTGGACATCGTCACGGTGGCCGATAATTCCGGCAATGGTCACGTCGCACCGGTGGGTGTCTCCGGCGCGTGCATCGCGCATGTCGAGGCGGTGACGATCGACAGCCTGAATTTGCACGGCGTTGACTTCATCAAGATCGACGTCGAGGGGTTCGAGCTTCCTGTTGTCCAGGGCGGCGCGCGCACGATTCAACGTGATCGGCCGGTCATGGTGGTCGAGCAGAAACCCAACAATGCGGAGCGCTACGGGCGCGGCCAGTTCGCGGCGGTCGACCTGCTCAAGGCATGGGGATATGTGGTCGCCTGGGAAAAGGCGGGCGATTTCTGTCTGACGTGGGCGGCATGATGGCGCCGGCCGATGAGACGTTCTGCGAATTGAACGTCGAAAAAGAGGGCGAACGGTTTGTCGTCCGTGATCAAGACGGGCGTAGGGTTCGCGGTGTGCGTGCGGTTTCCGTGAATCAGCGCATGCGAGAAGTGACTACGGCCACGGTGGAATTTATCGTGTTCAAGTCCGGCACGCCGGAAGCGGTCAAATGAGCGAGTGCGTTAAAGGCGAGCGAGTGCCGCGCCGGAGCATAGGGGTGTGGCTTTGGGATGCCTTAATCAATACCGGCGAGGGTTCGGCGCTCGCCGGTATGGGCTGGACTGAACCAGATCCAACCGGGAGCTGTCCGAAATGTGGCGCAAAGCCGGGGGAAGTCCATAAATGAGACAGTCGATTTTTATCGGTTTCGACCATCGCCACGCGGCCGCGCACGCCGTTTGCCGGCATAGTATCGAGCGGCGTTTGACTCGACCGACATCGGTGCGCGGCGTGGTGCTGGCCGATCTGCGCGCGATGGGGCTCTATACGCGGCCAACGGAGATGCACGAGCACGACCAGCTATGGGACGTGATCAGCGAAGCGCCGATGTCGACAGAGTTTGCCATCAGCCGATTCCTGACGCCGCATCTCGCCGGCATCGGCATGGCCGCGTTCATGGATTGCGATATCCTGGCGCGGGTCAATCTCGGCAAACTGTTCAACGAGATCGACCCGCGTTACGCAGTGACATGTGTCAAGCATCAACACGCGCCAGTTGAGGCGGTGAAGATGGACGGTCAAATACAGACCGTATATTCGCGCAAAAATTGGTCTAGCGTCATGGTCTTCAACTGTGATCATCCTGCCAATGCGGCGTTGACCGTCCAACTAATCAACAGTGTACCCGGTCGAGATCTACACGCTTTTTGCTGGCTTAAGGATGAGGAAATCGGCGAGCTTCATCCGCGTTGGAATTATTTGGTGGGACACACGAAGCTCTATCAGGAACATAACGGAGACAGTCCGGCGCTGGTGCATTGGACCGACGGATATCCGCTGTTAAAAGGATACGAAACAGCGGAATATGCGGGGGAATTCTTTGCCGAATTGACCTCATGGGCCAAGTGATGTTTGTCGAAGTTCTTGAGCAGCCTGGTGATCGTATGGTCAGCCTCGCCGAGATGAAGGCGCACTTGCGGGTTGATCACACCGACGATGATTCCTTGATCGAGGTTTATACGATCGCGGCCGAACAGCGGGTCGATGGTCCGTTCGGTATCACCGGCCGTGCGTTCCGGCCGCAACGGCTGCGTGCGTCGTTCGGTAGTTTCGGCGCCAAGATCTGTTTGCCGTTTCCGCCGCTGATCAGCGTGGATAGCATTGCCTATTTGGACACCAACGGCGCCGAGCAGACATTCGCCGAGGCGGGCAACTGGCGGGTGATCGGCGCCGGGACCGAACGTGGCGGCGAGATCGTTCCGCTTTACGGTGTCGCATGGCCGTCATTGCTCGCTACCTCTGATGCGGATCTCGTGCGCGTCACCTTCACAGCCGGCTATTATTCGGCGGCCTCGCCGGAGAACGACCGCGTGCCGGAGATCGTCAAGGCGTGCGTCAAGCTGATCGTCGCGGATTGGTATGAGTTCCGCCCGTCGAGCGTGATCGGTGCCAACGCCGCGCCGACACCGCACGGCGCCGAGATGATCATCGCCCCGTTCCGCGTGGCGGGCGCTTACATCGCGCTGGACGATACCGGCGGCGGCTACGGAAGCGGGCAAGTGAACATAGACAGCAACGCCGGTTGGGGCTGTGGCTCCGGCTGCTAGGGGGATATCATGCCAGCACAGTTGCAAGCCGGCGACCTCGACCGGCGGATTACCCTCCAGCGCGCCACAGTGACCACGAGCACGCCGTATAACGAACCGGTGGAGGTGTGGGGCGACATCGGCACAATATCGGCGCAGCGGGCTGACGCGAGCGCGGCGGAAGGCTATCGAGCGGCTGAGGTGGGTGCACAGATTTCGACCCGGTTCACGGTCCGCTATTGGAGCCTCACGCGGGGCTTGACGCCGAAAGACCGTATCAGCTTCGAAGGCAAGTTGTACAATATCACCGCTACGCGCGAGCGGGTCGGCACAACGCGGCAATGGATCGAGATCGACGCCGTAGCGAGTGCGGACAAATGATATTTCCTGATGAGGTCGCGGCATTCCTTCTGAAAAACAAAACCAATGACGTCTTTGCACGTCAGATTGCCCGCGCACACAAGCAAGCCGGAACGCTCGCCGAGCTGTTCACCGAATATCGGCCGCGTACTCTGCTCGATATCGGGTGCGGCCTGGGTATGGCGGCGATCGTGCTTGCGGTTCGGTTCAACCTCGACGCAATCCACCTACTCGACGGTGACGGATCCGGCGATATCTTCCATGACTATCGCGCGGGTGCGGCTCCGTGGAATGATGTTCGCCTTGCGGGCGCGCTCGCGCGCGCCAACCTACCACCCGCATGTGCGGTGATCGAGCACCCGTCGGACCCTGATTTGACGATACCGGTCGACGTCATCGTGTCGTTCAAATCGTGGGGAACGCATTATCCGATCTCGACATATCTGCCGCTCGCCGCGCGCTCGCTCAAACCGGGCGGCCTGATCGCGGTTGACCTGCATCCGTCGGACCGGCTGCATGGCGAGCAGGCGAGCGAGATCCAAGCCGCCGGCTTCGACCTGGTCGAACAGTACGGCCGCCGACACGTTTTTCAATGTCGATAGTTTGGCCCGACCAGGTCCGCGACTATCTGATCCGGACCGGGCGGGATCTCGATTACAGTTGCCCGCTGATCGAACTGGCGGCCGTGCAAAAGTTCGCCGCGCTCTGGCCAGTGCTCGCCGGCCGGCGGCCGCCGGAGTCGCTGCTCGATATCGGCTGCGGCCTGGCGCTGATCGATGTGCATCTCGCGCGCGCTTGGCCGGGCGTGCGTGTCCATCTGCTCGATGGCGACGGCACCGGCGCGCAGGATAGGGGCTTCAAGCAAACGATGACCGCGTGGGGTGACGTGGCGGCCGGCGCGGCGATGATGCGCGCGAACGTGCCGGCCTGTCCCCCTGTGACCATCCACGCGCCGCGTCCGTTTCACCTGGCGGTTGATCTGATCATTTCTTCGCGGTCGTGGGGCCATCATTATCCGGTTAGCGTATATGCCGAATCGGTGGTTCGGTCGCTCAATCCCGGTGGCCTGGTCGTGCTCGACATTCGTACCGGCACGTCGGGATTGACACAGCTTGCCGCGCTTGGTTTCGAGGTCGTTTGTCGGATACCTGACCCGTCGGAAAAGTGTGGTAGATTCGCGCTCGAATATGCACCGTGACATAAGGATGGTCACATGCCAGCCGCCCGTATTGCCATAACGGCATTGGAACATATCCGAGATGACGAACTATTCTTACAACTCGGACAAGGCTATCATGAAGGTGCATTAAGAGTTATTCAAGCGGGAACGCCTCCAGAAGATTTATTGTTCAGATATTTGGACACGAACGGCGATGGTTCTGGAACTAAAAATGCAAATGGTGACTATAGTTCAGTAGCTCAAGATTTTAAAATTACAACTCAACCCGGAATTTCTAGTAATTTAATACAAGCGTTGAACATACATATTCGAGATGGTTCGGCGTTATCTGCTAATGAATATGGAAATATCGCGGCATTGACGAACGGTGTTAGTGTAAAAATTCACAATGCTTCAAATGTTGCCGTGATAGATTTAACAGATGGAATTCCTGTTAAGTCAAATGCTGGATGGTCGAGGGGTGCGTTTAATATGCGTGCTGATGATTTTGGCAGTGGTGATAATTTTGTTTCTGCTCAATGGCATTTCAATGACCCTGGTTCATGGATATCGTTACCAATAGGTTATTCGCTTCGTGTTCATTTGAACGATAATCTTACCGGTTTGGTTGATCATTACTTTTTTGTAACCGGTCATGTACACAGGACAGGTGGTTAATGGTCGAGCGGGTCAAGGTCGAGGGTTTCAGCGCATTGAACGCCAAGCTTAAACAGCTTCCCAAGGGCGTTGCTAAGGGCGTTCTCCAGCGTGTCGGCAAAAAGGTGATGCAGCCGATTGCCGACCATGCCGAAGAGTTGGCGCCGAAATTGTCCGGAACGCTTAAGCGGTCGATCCATGTTGGCACGCGGTTGTCGAAGCGCCAGCGCTCGTTGCACAAGGGGGAAGCTGGCGACGTCGAGATCTTCGCGGGTGCGGGTCCGTTGCCGCAGGCGAGCTTGCAGGAGTTCGGCACATCCGAGTTTCACGCGCAACCGTTCATGCGACCGGCATGGGACGCGGGTAAGGTCAAGCTGCTCGCCGATATCGAGACGGAGCTTTGGGCGGAGATCCGGAAAGCATTGGGGGGCTAGGTGGAAGCGGCAATCATCAGCATGTTGCTCGCGGATGCCAGTGTCGCGGCGATCGTTGGCACGCGCGTTTATCCGTTGTCGCGGCCGCAAGGTTCGGCCTTTCCGTCGATCAGTTTGTTTTCCGTCGACGGCGGGCCGGAGTACGCGGACGATGGCGAGACGGGTCACGAAGTCCGGCGGGTGCAGGTCGACGGTTGGGCGATGACCTACACTGAAACGAAAGCGATTGCGGCGGCCGTGCGGAACGTGTTGAGTTTCTTTTTCGGAACAGCGTTCGGTGTTTTCTTCGCTGTGATCATCCTTGAAGACGAACGGGATTTTCGCGAAGGTGGTGGCGATCAGACCGAATATCCGTTTCATGTGACTTTGGATTTCGTCGTAACAACAGGGGAAGCCCCATGACGGCACGAGTAGGACGGCAAGTCGATTTCTTCTTCGGTGGTAATTCCCCTGGTGATCAAGTCCAGGGTGTTCGCGAAAAGGGAGTCGAGTGCAACGGTGAAGCGATCGACATCACCAGCGATGAAGACGACGGCGTTCGCACATTGTTGACGATACCGGCCGAAGACCAGGTGAATATCACACTTAGTGGTGTCACCAAGGATACGCGGATGAAAGCCGCGTGGTTCGCGCGCGAGCGTATGAATAACATCACTCTGCGCTATCCGGATGGCTCGACGATCTCCGGTGATTTCTTCATGACAACTTACACCGAAGGCGAGAATTATAAGGAAGCCACAACCTTTCAATCGACGTTGCAATCGTCCGGCGTCGTCACCTTCACGCCGGGATAATCATGTTTGAAGCAGTTGACCTAATTTGGGGTGAAGAAGTTTACACGATCGCACCGGATAAGATCCTCGGTGCGATCGCAATCATAGAAGAACATTATACATTTCAAGATCTCGCTGACGCCAACCAGAAGCAAAAGCTTTCCCTTGTTGGTCTCGCGCGTGCATATGGCGATGTGATGCGTTATGCTGGCGCGAAAATCACAGATGAACAAGTGTATGTCGGCATGTTTAGCGGTAATATGTCCAGCAATGTTCGTAATTCTGTTAACACTTTACTCGCCATGATGATTCCACCGTCTGTCATTGCTGCGGCTAATCAACCAGGGGCAGGGGGCGCGGCAAGGGGAAACCTAAAATCGTCAAAGGCGTCTATCAAGCGCTCGTCTGCACGGGGAAAATAGCACCGTCCGCATTTTGGGCATTGCAACCGGGTGAGGTGTGGTGGTGGATAGAACACCTCAAACCGGCGCCGGACTATGCCGGCATGTCAGAGGATGAGGTAGCCGCGATCTATAGCGAGGCATATGGCGATGGCGACGACTAGCGAAATTGGGTCATTGCGGGTTCGCCTGGCGCTGGACGCGGCGGAATTCATCAAGGGTGGCAAGTCGGCGGAAAGCGCAATGGAAGCGCTGGCCGCCAAGGCTTCCGAGATTGGCGCCACGATCGGCACGGCGCTTAAAGGCGGCCTGGTCGCCATCGGCGCGGGCCTCACGCTCGCCGGCATCAAGGCGGCCGCCGACAGTCTCCACGACCTTGCCAAGACGGCGGACGGTATCGGGATCACCACCGACCAATTGCAAGAATTGGGACATGTCGCGCTGCAAGCCGGCATTAGTCACGAGACGTTCAACGAAACACTCAAGACGTTCAAAGATCGGCTTAAGGAAGCATTCGACGGAAGTGGTGAACTTGTCGATAAGCTGAAAGAAAACGATCTTGCTTTTCTGAATACCTTGCGTGGAACAAAAGATGTTTCTGACGCGCTCAAATTATTGGCCGATCATTACAACGAGCTTACCGATAACGCCAAACGAAGTGAACTTGCGAATGCTGCTTTTGGTGCGAACACTGAGGAACTGACACGCTTTTTAGAAAATGGAAGCGCCGGCATAAAGAAAATGTCGGATGAGGCGAGCGGTCTCGGTCTTGTCGTTTCAAAAGCGAGTGTTCAAACAGGTACGGAATTTGCCGAGGCTATCCGAAAATTAACTGTCGCCGCTGATGAATCATCTGAGGCATTCGGCGTAACTCTTAAGAACGCGATCATTTTAGTTGCGCCGCTGCTAATCGATCTCGTCAATATCGCGACACAAGTCATTGTCAGCATTCAAGGAATTAGCACGGCGATCAAGGAAGCGTTTAGCACGACAGCCGCCGAGCAGGTCACACAGCTAACAGTGAAGGTCACGGACGCGGCGAATGCGCTCGCTGAGGCTGAGGCGAAGCTTGCCAAGCAACCCGGCGCCGTGGGGCTGGAAAATATCGTGAAAACGCGGCAGGGCCAACTTGACGCGCTTAACCAGCAACTTGCCGTTGCGCAAGGCGAGCTTGATCGTACCACCTCCGGTATAATGGGACCCAAGCCGGCTGACACACCCGTCAAGCTTCCGGATATCAAAGAAACGGATGACGAAAAGGCTAAGCGGTTGCAGGCGGAGCATGAAGCGCAACGAATAATGAATCAAGAACTTGATCGATACAACACGCTCCGGCGCGAAGGCAAAAAGATCATCGACGAGACGGCCACGCCTGAAGAGGCGATGTTAGACCGGCAAGACAAACTGAATCGCCTGCTTCAAGCTGGTGCGATCGATGCGGACACCTACGGCCGTGCGATGCAGAAAGCAACGCTCGTTGCCGTAGGTGCCTATGCTGGTATGGCATCGGCGATCGCCAGCAACCTGGAAAAGGTGTTCAGCAATTCCAAGGCGGTGGCGATCGCCTCGGCGCTGATCAACACCTTTGAGGGTGCCACGAAGGCGCTCGCCGCGTACCCGCCACCGTTCAACTTTGCGGTTGCCGCGTCGGTGGTGGCGGCCGGGCTCGCACAGGTCGCGAACATCCGCAAGACGTCCAAGGGCAGCACGGGAGGCGGTGACAGCGGGAGCGGAGCCACCGCCAGCGCTGATACCGGGACCGGGTCGGGCTCGACCTCGACGCAAGGGGGTGTGAACCAAACGCTTTTCGTCCAAGGCATTTCACCTACGCAAATGTTCAGCGGTGACGTGGTGCGCAATTTCGCTGAATCATTGCTTGCTTACCAACGCGATGGCGGCAAAGTGATCCTTGACCGGGCATAGGCGAGGGCACAATGAGCGTCGTAATATCGAGCAGTTTGGTTGTCAGCCTCACCCGGTCGATCATCGGTGACAGCCTCAATGGCAATAGTCCGCTTGTTGGCTATCAAAACCTGGTCACGATTTCCAATATCAGCACCACTTCCGAAGATCCTAATAACCCGGCTGTGAACCTGGCGAACCCGGCGACGCATCTGGTATGGGTCGGTCTCAACGGTTCGCCGACGGGTGACGAATATATCACGGTTGTGCTCGATACCACCGAAGACGTCGATTATGTCGGGATCGCGCGGCACAATTTCGCAACCGGTCTCATCCCGGTGTCGGTCGAGATCCAATCACAGAACGGCGGTTCATGGGTCGAGGTGATCGCGGACTCATTCTTGCCTACGGATGGCCCTGTGATTTTCCGGTTTGAGCCGCAAGCCTTGTACGCGGTCCGGGTGCGCCTCCAGCCTTCGCGAGCGTCAACGCCGGTCGCGCCGACGGCGGCCGTGGTTTATGTCGGGAAGCTGTTGCTTTTGCAGCGGCGCATTTATGTCGGACATACGCCGATTCCCTATGGTCGCTCGCCGCGCATCGTCGCGGGCAAGAGTGAGAGCGGTAATTTCCTTGGCCGCATCCTGATCGGTGCAAGTCGGATGACCGGTGTTGATCTCGCAAACCTAACGCCGGCATGGTACCGCGCTTACATGGACCCGTTCATAGACGCCGCGCAGTTGAACCCGTTCTTTTTCGCGTGGCGACCGCTCGATTACCCTTATGAAGTTGGTTACGGTTGGATTACTGACGAGCCGCAACCAACGAACCAACGTTCTAATGGGATGATGCAAATCAGCTTCAAAATGACTGGTATCGTTTAATGACCGGCGAGGGCAAGCGATCGTTGACATATGTCGAGGTCGATATCGATCATTGCGCGAACACCTATGGAATCGCGCCTTGCACGGCGGCCGTCGGTGTGACTGGTACAGACAAATGCTTCAACAGCCTGAAGACGTGCCAAGATCGGGTGCATTTCATCAATGACCCTGTGACCATCCGGTTTGCCATCGATTGCGATTATCTTCCGACCGATATCCCGGCGATACCCTCGATTGGTGGTGTCTCGTTCTCGCCGGCAACGATTAGCCTCGGTAAGGACTTGGGTCAGCGCGCAACGTTGAATGTTAAGTTCAGGGATCATCCACACAGTGATACGGGTCCCGGTTTTGATAAATACTACGCCGAACGGTCTTACAATCCATTTGAGCAGGGATCGTTTTGGGGCAAATGGCGTGCGCGTCAACCGTTCCTTAAAGGTCGAGCAATCCGGTTGATCCGTGGGTTCATTGGTCAAACGCTCGCCGAGATGGACACACGGCACTATATCATTGAATCGTTCGATGGTCCGACACCGGCCGGTGAATATAGCCTGATTGGTAAGGATGTCTTGAAGCTTGCCGATGGCGATCGTGCGCAAGCGCCGACTGTGTCGAACGGGTTTCTTGTCGCCGGCATATCGGCTGCGGCCTTGTCGGCAACGCTTTCACCGTCCGGTATTGGTGCGGCGGAATATCCCGCATCGGGATATGTCGCCATCGGCGGCAGTGAGATTATGAGTTTTACGCGCGTCGGTGACGTGCTGACGATCGTGCGTGGGCAATTGGGAACGACGGCCGCCGCACATGACGTGCAAGACCGGGTTCAGCTTTGTTTGCAATATGTTGGTCAAGATCCGGCTGACATCATTTATGATTTGTTCACGACCTATGCGCTGGTACCACCGTCATATATCATTTTGAACGATTGGACGAATGAGACGGGATCGTTTCTGCAACGGTTGTATGGTGCAACGATCGCGGAGCCGACGGACGTTAACACCCTAGTTAGTGAGCTGATCGAGCAGGCCGCCCTTGCGATGTGGTGGGATGACGTCAACCAAAAGATCAACCTTAAGGTGCTGCGCGCGATCTCGGTGGACGCTTTCACGTTCGACGATGAGAACACCTTGCAGGGTTCATTGCAGGTCACCGAACAGCCGAACCTTAGAGCATCGCAAATCTGGACCTATTACGGCCAGCGCAACCCGCTCCGGCCGATCGACGAGCCGGACAATTTCCGCTCGACCCTTGCGACAGTCAATCTGCAAGCCGAGACGGACGAAGGCCAAGCGGCAATCCTGAAAATCTTCTCGCGCTGGATACCTGCGTTTGGCCGCGATACCGCCGAGCGGTTGAACGATATCCAGCTCGGTCGGTTCCAGGTTCCACCGCGTCGGTTCACCTTTGAGGTGTTCCGCGATTCGGTCGACGATCCGGTGTTAGGCGGTGGGTACCAGGTCGGCAATTGGTCAATACAGGATGCTTTTGGTGCGCGTGCGCTCGCGCCAATTCAGATCACCAGGTTGAACGGTGTTGCTGAAAAGTTCACGGTCGAAGCTGAGGAAATGCTTTTCGAAGCGCTCGACCCGGCGGACTTGATCGACCGAACCATCATCATCGACAGCAACATAAACAATGTGAATCTGCGCACGATCCATGATGGTATTTTCCCGGTTCCGGTTGCGTTCGAGTCCCCTTCGATCACCGTGACATGCATTATTGAAAGTGCGGTGATCGTCGGTTCAGTCGACACCGCCACGCCATCATTCGACGTCGGAACATGGCCCGGCGGTGTGTCCATCCATCTCGTAAACAATGGCGAGATACGCGGCGCGGGTGGCGCGGGCGGTGTTGGCGGTAATGCCAACGGTTCTAACACCGGTTCGCCGTTGAATGGCTTTCCCGGTGGTACGGCGCTTTATACGCGATATCCGATTACTTATGAGGACGCCGGTTCGATCACTTATGGTGGCGGCGGCGGTGGTGGTGGTGGTGGGTATCGCGGCGGCGGTGGTGGTGGCGGTGCGGGTGTTGTGCCGGGTCTCGGTGGTGATGTCACCACGAGCACGTCAAGCCCGTCACCGGGCGACCCTGGAACGCAGGACGCGGGCGGCCTGGGTGGTGACGGCGGTGGTGCTACGGATCTCGACGGCGGTAACGGCGGCACACCTGGCGTCGTTGGTAATGATGGTCAAAGCTTGCCGGCAAGTTCACTGTTCGGTGGCAATGGCGGCGCGGCCGGTGCCGCGATTGACGGTATCTCGTTTGTGACGCAGGTTGGCGCGGTGGGCAGTCGTTTGGGCGGACAGGTGAATTAGATGGCCTTGGCAAGATGGCAAGCGACTATCGTCGACGAGGACGGGACGATCCTTCCCGGCGCAAGCGTCGAGGTTCGGCAGGAAACTGGCGGTTCGCCGCTCGCGGTGTTGTTCAGCGATCGAAGCGGCCTGGTCTCGATCGGGAACCCTTTCGTTGCCGATGCGGAAGGTTTTGCCGCGTTCCACGTCATTGGAGGCGCCTATAAGATCACAGCGACGTCAGGGACGTTCTCGCGGACATGGCGTTATGTCGGCATTGGAACTGCAAGTGAACATGATGATGATTCGGACGATCCATTATCAGGAATAGCGTTGGATGCCGGTGCATCAATAAATTGGAATTTGGGTGATGTTACAATTACCCATGTTTTAAGTGGATCACCTTTTGAAAGTTCATTGGCTTTTACTGGTGCCGAGGGTGGTTATAGTTTTGATGACGATATTTTACAACCATCTAAAGGCACTCATGGTTTATGGACGGACGTTTCGCCTTTCGTAAGTATTGCTAAGTTGGATAGGGTGTTTGTAGGTTCGGCTGATAGTTGCACCGGATCATTTAATGCTAATGACCAAGGTGGAATTGTTCCTACAGTTGCCAGCGGTGCAAGTTATCTTGCTGTTCACGCGCAATTACTTTCATACGCTCGAAATGGTGGATATGGTATTGTTGGAGGTTCGCGTTCATCTGATCAGTTCGGCACATCCGGGAGCATCGGTGTTTCTGGTTTCCTGATCAATGACAAGGCATCTGGTATTGGTTGGGCGCTCTATTCTGATTTGCAGCACGAGAGCGGTGCGCTGTCCAGCTATGGACTTGAAGTTGCTGCAAAGAATAAGGGAAGCAATGTCAACCCTGACCCATATAACATGGGTGGTGCCGGTGTCATTGGTGTATGGCTTGCTGGTGGTGGAGATAATGCTTACGGTGGGAATGCTGCGAACCCATCGGCCAATGCCATCGGCATTCTTAAGAATGCACATACCTGGAATAAAGGTATTGTGTTTCGAAGTGATGCACTGACGGGAACAGATGGCGTTACTGGTGTCGGCGAGGCTATCTCGCTGGCGCGCGGTCATCAAATCAACTGGTACTATGCAGGGAGTAATTTTGGCGCCGGTATTCAATCGATTGTCGATGCATCGTCTAGTTCGTTACTTCAAACATTTGACGATAAAACAGTTTATTGGGTAAGTGCTACAAGTAAACTTGCATTTCAGATAAGTTATAACGCAAGCGCTGTAAATTATCTGACTGTCACATCGACCACGACAGGCAACGGGCCAATAATTGGCGTCGCTGGTGATGACACTAACATATCCTTAAACTTGACCGGCAAGGGTTCTGGAACCATTCTTGCTGACAGGCAAATAACTGCAACATTAAGCAGCACGTTTGCTATTCCGCTTCAAGCTGTCAGTACGGATGCAAGTGCAAGCGCTGGACCATTCATAAATCTATTCCGCAACTCGGCGTCACCGGCGGCTAATGACCTTATCGGTTCTTTCCTTTGGCAAGCTCGCAATAGCACACCGGCGACAATCAACGCAATCCAACTTGCGGGAACACTGCTTGATCCAACGGCCGGAAGCGAAGATACTCAACTTGATCTCACTTTGTTTGTTGCCGGTGCCACATCGGCCGCCATGTCTTGGGCAAATGGCGTTACCATCGGTGCGCCGACTGGAGGTTTTCAAGGCGCTGGAACGCTCAATATGGATAATGCAATCTACCGCGACGGGACACAAGTTGTCGCAACGCGTGTTACAGGTTGGAATGCTCCTGGTGCTGGTGCTACGAGAGGAACATTCAATGTGGCCGGAGCAACCGCCGCAACATGCGCAGGGGCGATTGCTGGATTGATAGAAGACCTGCGTTCTCATGGATTGATAGGAACATAAAATGGCAAGCAATCTTTTCGTATTACCATTCAATGGCTTATTCCCTCCATTGTCTTTGGCCATCAGGGAAAAATCAGAAGATATAATCTGGGCATCTATTGATTGCCAAGGGATAGATTTTGCAAGTGCTGCCGTTGGTTACATCGAGAATGACACACTAATTCGTGACGTCGTTCTGGTTGCAAATTATGTTGATGCCTCAAACTATGCAATAAAATTAGACACTAGCATATATGTTGGTCAAAAATATACGGTTATTGCTTCCGCTACCGTGTTTCCTGCTGCTGGAGATATTGAGGTATTTCTTGACCCTCAGGTTAGATTAATTGACGGAAATTCAAGTGTCATCATTCCCCGTGGAACAGCGAAAACATTTATTCCTGTAGCCTGGGACTCGATCAACTCAGTGAATATTTGGGCTGCTATCTAATGAACAAAGAACTTCAACGCGCCCAAGACATGCTTGCAGCGATGCAGGCACAGCGCGACAATGCCTTGAACGCCGTTGTCATGATGCAAGCCGATCTCGCCGACGCTCGCCGTGTCGTGGACGCGGCAAACAACGAAATGACGGAATTGCGTGCCCATCTCGCCGCGTCACAGGCCGCATATATCGAGATCATCAAACCATTCGAGCCTGACCATAGGGGAACGACGCTTCCGGCTGGCAATGAACAAACGCTTAACGGAGGGGTTGTTTCGTCACAGGTCGATGATATCCAAATAGGTGTACCGACGATTTAGCCTAGTGACGCAACGCCTTGAGAATGTTAAAATTATGCCAGAAACCGAAAAGGTGGAACACCGACTAGACAGTCTGGAACTTCAAGGCGTGGAACAGAAAAACCGGCTTATCCACGTCGAACGGTCACTCGGCGAGGTTGCGCGAAATGTGACCGAATTAGGAAGCAAGCTAGACACAGTCGTTACAGCCGTGACAACGGTTACGGCACAGCCAAAGTTAGACGTTTACAAGGTCGTGCCGCTCATTGTTGCAATTACTATTCTAATCGGTGCGGCCTCTACTGCGATCACTTATATTTCGAGCAATATCAACGCCGCTGAAATGGCGCGACAAGCCGAACGGTTGGTGTTCATTAGGGAACGCCTCGACAATGGTTGGTTCAAACCGACCATAATGCAGATACGCGCGCCAGGCGGCGCGGTAACACCCTCACCCTAGGGACCCTGTGATCATGACGACTGGACGACTTTCGCAGGCTGGAGCGGCCTTCTCGGCGGCGCATGAGGCGTTGTATCTGTTCGCCTATGCTGACCCTGGAACCGGTCGAGAACCGTGGACAATAGGTATTGGTCACACACGCGCGGCCGGGCTTCCTGATGTGCGACGCGGCGACCGTGTGAACATTCCCGGTGCATTCCAGATTTATTCGAACGACATGCAACCGGTGCAAGCCAGCGTCCGGCTTGCGTTCAAGGCGGAGATCAACCAGGCACAGTTCGACGCGGCGTGCTCGTTTCAGCTCAATACCGGCGCCATACGCGCGGGCTCGATCGACGACAAGTTCAACCGGGGTGACATCGCGGGCGCGCTCGCGACATGGTCACAATACAACCGCGCTGGCGGCCGCGTCATGCAAGGGTTGATCAACCGCCGCGCGGATGAACTAGCGTTGTGGCGCACCGGCCGGTACCCGCCGAGCAAGATCCTGGTTCACGATACCGCGACCGGGTCCGGCCGCTATATCGCTGCGAGCGCGGTTCCGTGGGGTGACAGCATGCCGGCGACGCCACCGCCGGTCATCACGGCAGATAGGCCGCTTCCGCCTGTGGTGCGCTCGCCTGTGCCGGCTGGCGAGCCGGTGCGCGCTGTTGTGGTCGGTGCGGCGAGTGTTGACCCGGTCGTGCCATGGTGGCGCCGGGCATTAAAATTGATTGGAGTTTCATATGCATAGATTTCTTGCCCCTGTGATCATTTGCGCGCTCGTCCTCGCCTTGGGCGACTCAGCATATGCACAAACCACGGTCGATCTCCGGTCGCCGGCAACGGAGGTCGTGACCTGGATTGCCGGAGCGCTCGGCACGGCGTTGACCGCATTATCGGCCGTCGGCATCCGGTTCGTGTTCGCCAAGTTCGGGCTCGCGAATAGCCAGTATGAACAGAACCTCAATGACCGGTTGAATGACATCATTCACAAGGGCATTGATTTTGCGCTAGCCACGGCCACAGCCGAAGTTCAGAAGCAGGGAAGCGGTCTTGAAGCTGTCAAGTTTGACAATTATTTCATGTCGGTGGCGGCTTCCTACATTGCTCCGCGCGCGGCCGATATCCTGAAAAAGTTCACCATTTCGCAGGGTCGTCTTGAAGAAATGATTTGGGCGCGTATCCCGGCTTATGCTCAGGTCGTGCCGATCACGGGCGGCGCCTCGACACCGGACACTGTGAAAGCAGTCAGCAAGGAACTTGGGCGGCCGGTCGCCACACCCGCCAAGCAGCCGGACCCGGTTGTCGTGACGGTTCCGACCGACAAGGCGAAGGATCTTCCGGATCCGCGCGGTGTTGTCGAACGTACAACGAGCGGTTCATGACAAACATCGTAATCAATAACTATTATCAAATCGATCCAGACATTCGCGCCCAACTGGACCGAATCGAAACGGCGCTTACGACAGTCGAAGGAGACGTTATCGACATGACGAAAGTAACGGATGCGGCCATTGCCAAGATGACCGATGCGGTGACTGCGGATACCAACGCCGTGACCTCGCTCGAAGCGTTTCTCGTGGCCAATGCACAGGCCGTCAAGGATCTCGCGGACGAGCTGACCGCCGAGGGTAACGACGCCGCGCGCATTACCGCGCTCGCCGATGCCCAGATCGCCAATAGCCAACGTATCGCCGCGCTGATCCTCGCAAACACGCCGGTTGATCCGGGTGTCGTGCCGGCGCCGGTTCCGACTCCCTAGTCGGTCGCGCCGCACACCTCGTGCAGGCGGTGACACCGGTTCGGGGCCTTGGCGGGCAACCCGAACCGGTCTTTCAGTTCACCGGCCGCTTGTCTAAAAACCCCTGATGAACGATGATCGTCTTGCCGTTGCAGGTTCCTTTGACCTGATATGCCGGCGCGCCGTTGATCATTCCTTGTTCACATTCGAACGTCACGAAATATCGCGGCACGTTCTCCGGACGCGGTGCCGGTGGCACCATACCGGGCGGTAAGATCAATCCCGACGGCCTGGGTTTCGGCTGGATGGTCACAGTGCAAGTCGGATGCGTGTTCGGGTTCCATGTCGCTAGCTGAGGCATCCGCCAGGCGTTTTCGATGACGTCTTCGAGGCGGTACATCTCATCCATTTTCAAACACCGATGTTATACAACCTTCACCATGCGTTTCGTCGGTGCAATTGGTAGCTTTGACAAAATGATCAATGCACCACGGGCCACCATCTACTTCATCACAATAATATAGAACGTTCGTTTTACCTGGTGCGGCACAAACTACGCATTTGCTTTCTTGATTATTGTCGGTTCTAATTTCCTGTTCTTTACGATGGTAAGTTCTTTCTTCAATCACCCGGAAAATTTGCAAGCTTTCGGGTTTTAGTCTATTCCACCAAGGCATGCCGTCCCAACGTAACCATACCTTACGAATTTCTTCGATGGTTTTCCATTCTTTGGCTTTTAATTTATCATCCCAACAAGCGGGATAATCTTCGCTTTCACCAAGCCATATCACATCATCTTCACGTTTTGCGTAAGATCCGTCGGCATTTTTGACTTGATAGCAATGTGCGCTTGCTATGAAAAACTCTTTAATTTCTTTAATCATTGAGTATCCTCTAAAGTCTGGTCGATGAAATCCACGACCGTTTCGTGTTCGCTGTCCGTTGGGTCCATCCAAACCGTACATATGATCGACAGCTTATTCGCGGGTGAGGTGATTGCTCGGCGCACGGCCGCGAGCGCTTCGCGCGTATCGCGCAGCTTGTCTCGATCGTCCAACATGGGGGACATTGGCTCGCGCAGTGCGTTGGTGGCGTTCAAGGCGGCCTGCGAGAATTTAAGGGCGTCGTCGGACTTGTCCGCGCCGACGGCCTTGGTGATCAGCCTTCTGATTTCGTCGTTCACCGGGTTCTAGCTCCGATTACAGGGTTGATGAGGGAACCGCCCGCGCCGGGTCCACGAGCGCGGGCGGGTTGGACGGCGCGGCGCGGGATCGAACCGACACACCCGCACCTGTTGGCCTAGCGACACCTACCGGGCCTTGTCCGGTCATCGGGGCTGGCGCGCTCCTGATCCGCCAGCATTGCCTAGTGGCCGTCCACCAAGACACCGCGCGGGCGCGATGCCTGGGTCGAGGGTCATGAAATCGCCGGACGCTTACGGCTTGGCTTTGTGCTCTGTCCTGATTGGGGGCCAAGCTTTCCGATCGTCCGGCGTCGGGTGCCGTTCCGCACCCTCCCACACCACCGCCGTGGTCGTGGTTCTAGTTCGACTTGCCGGGTGCGCGCGGGTCTTGTGTTGGCGGCGGCGTCGGCTTGTCGGTATCGTATTTCTCGCGGAACGCATCCGGGTCGGCTTCATATTCCTTCCGGAGATCGTCTTTACGTGTGTCGGGTGTTGGTGTCGGTTCACGTGCCATTGTTGTTCCCTGGATGGTTGACCGGCAATAATAGATAAATGATCTCACGTTCGCTTATGTCGTCCTCGACCATAAGCTTGTAAATTTGTTCAATCACGTTGGTGATAATTTGTGCTTCCACACCGCTCGCATGATTTCTCTGTATGTAATATTTCTGAATTGTTTCCAGTGTGGTCACGTCAGTTTCCCAAAGCGAGAGAAAGCACGAAGCTAGCGAACCGATCGTCCAGCATGAATGCAATTACGATGGTTGCTAGCGAAGTGGTGGCCACAAGGGCGAATATGAAATCGAAGTAAGTCACGACTCGCCCCTGTGATTATCTTACCAGGCGTAGTTTACGCCAACGCGGATGACGTCGAGATCACTATCAGCTTTGTAGCCGTAGCGGATTTGGTCGAACAGGATCGAGCCTTGTGCATTGAAGGTGTCGAGGTCGAACCGTTGCCACTCGGCGAACGCACGCCAGTTGTCCGAAAGCTTGAGATCCACACCGGCGCCATAGGTGAACGCGGTCACGGTGTCGGTTGCGTTCTCGTGCAAGCCAATGCCCTGACCAGGACGACCGACATGGGCGCGGCCGTCGACGTCGACATCGACGAAGCCAATGCCGAGCAGGCCATAGACGCCGAGCCAGTCGGTTACGCGGATGCCACCTTTGCCGGCGAGGGTCGCCGTCCAGTTCACCGTCATTTTGAGATCGCCGGTGGCCAGCGCTTCGCCGTCTTCGTCGGTGGCGAACGTGTGATGCAGCGACGCGGTCGGGCCGCCGAGATCGAACTTCACGACCGGGCCGCCATAGAGTCGGCCGGCTTCAAAGTTGTAGCCGATCTGTACGCCGCCGCTGAACTCATCGCCGGACATGCCGGGAAGGCCAAACGATGCGGACTCGTCGCCGATGCTGATTGACGCGGATTGGCTAACGTCGATTTGCGACCAGTTCACCGAACCGCCGACATAGCCGCCACCAAAACCGATGGGTGCCTTGGTCATGGTGTCGAACGCCGGTGCATCCTTGGTCGAGCGGAGATCGGTGGCGTTTGCTGGTGCGACGTATGACATGATCACACCAGCGATCAAAATCAGTAGATATTTCATTGCGATAGTTTCCCCGTATGTTGATGGCAGTTGACCGGTGGCCGGGTCGAACGGCACCCTTCCGCGCTTGGCGTTGCACTCACCTATCGTGCTGGCCGGTCATAATATACAGCGGGCGACTCATCACTAGACGCCCGCTTACGCATTACTAAACCTTATTGCGGTCGCCGTAAGCCTGGTCGGCACGGTCCAGTATGTTTGCGGCTCGCATGTGTTGCTCAGATTCACCACTTAGCCGCGCGGCCGTTTCATTATCGCCGGCTGCGCGTGCAGCTTCGGCCTTATTGTCAAGCTCGACGCTGGCTTCGATCATCGTCTTGCTGACCTGTCCGACAGGGTGTGCATAATCGTCTGACATGGTTCCTCGGTGGGTTAGAGACGCCCGCGCGGCGGTCGGGGGATGTCCTGGGCACGACACCGCCGCGCGGGAACGCTAGGGGCGGTCTTCCTAGCGTGTTTAGTCGCCGCTCAGCTTGCGAGCGACGTAAGTGAAGATGTTGGCCGCGTGCCGGGCGTCGCGAGCTTTCTCGCCGTAGGATGCGCCGGACGGGTGCGGGCCGCGATCGTTGCGTTCCAACTTTTCATATCGCGCGGCGCGTTGGGTCTGTTCCTTGGCTTGCCGTGCCGGTGACTTATCGTTTGTCGTCATTGAGCTTCCCCGTTTGAGCAATCTCGCGATGCTGATTTGCCAGGTTTTCCAGCCCTTGTTTATCGGCCTGCTCGACGTAATCTTTTGGATTGATCGCATCGGCCTTGGCCTGGGTTTCATCGGCGAGCTTTTGGTGAACGTGAGTGTTCACCGGACCTTTGTTCATGGCTTGATCCTATTCGCTACATTATCGAGCGTTTCAGCAATGTTGTATTCTGTTTGGGCCTTGTCGTAGCAATCACGTTTCATCGTCTCGCTACCGGACACATGACCTTCCTTTGCCAAAGTATCGCCGGCCGCCCGATGGTTTTCGGCGCTTTCCTGATACTTGGTTTTATCGTCGTTCATCGCGTTGGATATTCCCGTTTGATTTGTTCAATGCGCTGGAGCGCGGCGTTGCCTGCAAGTTGTCGCTCTCGGTAAATTTGACCAGGACAATGGTCGCGCTTGCCGGTGTTGACGAGGTTTAGGCCAGCGGCATATTGCAACTTTAACCAATTGACGGCCGTGCGACGCGCCGCGTGCAATTCATCAGCGATGTGATCTGGCATTCTGCTCATAATATCTTTCTCCATTTGAGCGAGATAGAAAGACCGTAGGTCCTTTTAGTATATGCAGGACCTACGGTTGAAGTAGCTAGTTCGCAACGATTTTCAGATGCGATTTTTTGCGTGGTGCTTTGCGCATGCCCGCCGCGACCGTTGCGGCGTAAACGCTCATTTCATCGCGTGCAACCTTGCCTGCCAAGATTGGATATTCACGTTGCAAACGTTGCAAATAGTAATCTTTGGAACCGCCCTTCGCAGGCTTTGCAACGGTTTGCAACGGCTTCTCGTCGGTGCCTGTTATGATCACAGTGGCTTCGCGGCGGCGCGGCGACAGGCCGAACGCCAGGAAGATGAAACCACCGATCTCAAGGCCAAGCGGCAGAAGCAGCGGCACGTAAAGTTGCACTTTCGTCTCGTCAATGCCGAGCACTGCGGCGAGGCGATCGGACCCGGCGTCGACGGCTTGCACTGGCTTTGTGGTTGTCAGCGTCTTGCGGGCTTCATCAACCTTGCGTTCCATATCACGGCAACGATTGCCGCGTTTGGCACATTCGGCCTCCATGGACCGTTTAGCGGCCGTGTAGGCTTCATCGGCAAGCTTGGCGGTGCGGTTGATCGTTTCGGCCGTTGTCACCTTACCGGAGACATAGCCGCTCGATCGTGTGATCGATGCTGACAGGCTGAACCCGACGGCCAGCATGAAGAACAGCCAGAGCATCACGGCCTTAGCGGGTTGGCCCGATTTCATCGCCCGTTCCGCGAGTGGCGGCGTCGAGGCTGCGCAGATAGTGACGATGATGCCGGCGGCAACGAGTGGTGAATTCCAGCCTTCCGAAGTTGCGACGTGTTCAGCGTTCAACCAAACGGCCGTTGCGGTGAGGCAGGTTCCGCCGATCACGGCGGGGATTTTCCAGATGAGGTTGCTCATAATATCTTTCCTTGGGTGAGCATGATTAAAACCACCGACTATTTGTCGGCGGAGTATAGCGACGCGCTATGCGGTGGGATCAGCCGGACCCTCGCGGGTCCGACCGTCTCGTGCTTTACTTGGGAGCGTATTTCCGGCGGTACTCGTCGGCGTAACGTTCGGCCTCGGCGCGCTCGTAAGCGGCCTTGTTTTTCAACTTCTGAGCTTTGTTCGGGTCGGCGGTTTCTTCTGCTTCAATTTCAAGTCGTTTCGCATTGTTAAGCGATGTCGTCGATCCGGCCGCGTTCCAAGCACATTTGAAACCCTGCCAAGTATTTCCTAGATGCTCGCAGAATGTGCCGAGCTTTTTAGCGTCCAATGGTTCGGCGTGAGCGGCAGTTGAGATCATGAGTGCGGCTGCTAATGTCGTAACAATCTTAGCCATTTGTTTAGTCTCCCATACGGTAGGTCTAATCCCACCGCATAAAGCGTCGGTTTATTTGGACTGGGACTTTTCGGGTCCTCCCTGCTTCCGGTTTTTTCTAGGGTTCCCCTGATTTACTCAGGACCTTCGCGGTAGCAGTTCGTCTCTGATTACTAATATAGGTTCATACCGGTTCATAGTCAATAGTTATTTAAATTATTTTAAAATAGTTGGGGGATTAAATCCCCCTTTTTTCCCATTTTGCGAACCGGTGTCCGATTTCGTCTTTGTTTCCGGTTCCTTCTACTAGATGTCTGTGAAGGTCTCCGAAGATTTCTGCTAGTTCCTGATCTTCCGTTTCGCCGTAGTGTTTGAGTATGTATTTGTAGAGCTTCATGGTGTCCTCCGCTTCCTTCTGATTATTAATATAGGTTCATAGCGGTTCATAGTCAATAGTTGTTTTCTATTATTTCTTCGATTTCTTTAAATATTTTTGAGATGAACGTTTCTGCGTCAAGTTTACATTCGCTTTGGTTACGTTCAACGAACGTGGAATGCAGACATTTGATCCGTTGTTCAACGTTCCATGGCGCAAAGCCTGGGTTTTTATCTGGGTTTGCTTTGCGAGCGCGGATGATTGTTTCGGCCGTGCGTTTAGTCACATCTCGCGCGATGTTCTTCCATTCGTGACCCGTCCACCTTTCGACGTTCCAGCAATCACCCGCTGACCCTGTGATCATCCGGCATTCACCGACGGGTGTTGGTGTTCCCAAAGCAACCGGCGGCACGGCAGGGATGAGTACAGGGGGATCGATGTGAAATCCTTGTCGCGCCCAATGGTTAAGATCTTCTATGCTTGGATTTTCCAAATTGAAGTTTTCAGTTTTTTGGATAACGTTGAACGCTATCCAATAGCTCGCACAGGGTTCGAACATCTCGACCCATTCGCAGCCGGAGACTTGTCGACCTTGTATCCTCCATTGCTTCGTGATGCTGGTAAGATCCGGCCGGATGCGAAACACGGTTGATGCGGGTGCGGGTGGCGCCGGCATGTCGCCGGTATGACCAGCAACCTTCAGCTCGATCCGTTCGCCTTGGCGCTGAAAATCCATGATCGCAGTCGCCAGGTCGCGCACCTGGTCGCGGCTGAACAGTTCATCGGCGGTGTGCTCGCGCGGGAACGATCCGGCGCCCGGCGCGACCGATACGATTTCGGCGCCATCATTGCGGACGAGCGTCACGGTCTCACCAACCCTGTGACCATATTGCAGGATAGCGGTCTCGGCTTCGGCCTCGCTAGGAAACTGCCGCCACGGCCAAAGCTCCGGCTCACATGCTATCAACACTGATGACCATACTTCACCGTCCCATCGGGTAACGCTAAACCGGTCGGCATGATGTGGGTCGACCGTGATTCGGAATGCGCCTTCCATGATTTCGGCGCATGTCTCCGGAGCCTCGCCGGCAAGCGCGGGCGCCTCTGGTCGGCGGGCACCACACTGGCGGCAAGCGAAGTCATGACCCATGTGACATAGGCCGCCGACGGATGCTTCGTCGAATTTGCCGGTCAGTTTGTTTGCGAACAGGGTCGCGGTCTTCTCATCGCTGAAATGACCAGGTCCGACATTCACCCATCCGAAGCCGTTCCAAAGATGGACGTCAAAGTAAACAGGGTCGGTGGCCTTTGGTCCGTGATGACGCTCGATCGCGACTTGGCCGATGCGCTCGCCGGCCGGAAGGTGCGATGTGTTTGGATCAGGCGTCGGTGTCACCTCAACGCCGGTATTGCTGTCGCGTATGATCGGCGAACCCCAACGGGTTTCTTGACCGGCTGCGGCGGAAATATTGTCAACCTGAATAATCAGATCGCGAACGTTTGCCCATGCTGATGTTGGACCGACTGATTTTCGACTCCATTCGTAACCTGTCCAGGCTTCCAATGTTTTTAAATCATCGCCGGACCAATGAACAATGCGGACAAAGTTCAAGATTTCGAGCGGCGAACCATCAGGATTTGTTGGTTTCATTTGGTATTTCCGATTGGACGGTATCGATTAAGTCATCGAGTGCGTTGATTTTATTGGTTATAATCTGACAACCGTACCTGTCGGTTGCTTTTATATTAGCCATATACAGTTGGTCGCGGCACGCGGCCGCGACCAGCAAAAGCAAAGATCGCTCGGCTTCCGTCATCAGAACACCAACGCGCCGACGGTGAACGACACAACCGTGACGATCACGAACCAGGCAACCGGGTGGAGATCGGCGAACGACCAGCCGCGCCGGAACGCGCTGGCGCGGCTGGCTTCCACCAGCAAACCGGGCAAGATCCGATAGAACGACCACCAGGCGGACGGTCGCGTGATGTCTTGGCACTGAGGCGGCGAGGGTTGCCCCTGTGACCATCCCCGGTCGATCGCGCAGCCATAGGATGCAGGACACCCCTCGGCCGGGCATAGCTTCCCATCGTGGCGCGTGCAATGCCATGCTTCGAACGTCATCACGCGGCCGTCCGATACTTCTCAGCAAGCACATGTTCAACGAGCTGGTCGAGCGCGGCGCGTACTGGCGCCGGGACCGCGTCGAACGCCGCGACGGCCGGGTGGATCTGCGGGTGCTTGTCGACCGCTGCGGCGGCCGCCAACGCGGCGTGTGCGCGTGCTATGGCTTCCGGTTGACTGGCGACCAGGCGCGGGCGTGCCGGGGCTTGCGACTGGCGTGCGAGGTATCCAGGCAGCATGGACACAGGTATCCAAAGCTCATGGAAGCCGTGTGCGCCGGCGTATGCCAGCCCCGCGCCGATGACTAAGCCGGCGAGCAGCCCGGCACCGACGGCCAGGATTTTTGCGGTGGGAATGGTGAACGAAATCGTGTGAGTTTGTTGCATGACGATTCCTACATGATGAGAATGACGATCATCGTCAGACCGACGATGATCAGGCCGTGACCGATATTCATTCCGCCGCGACTTCGATCACCGGTAATTGGTGCTCGGCGATCACTCGCAACCGACGAATCAGCTTGTGCGGCACGGAACCCTTGCCGGTACCTTTGTCGAAATAGGCGTCGAGTTCGGCGAGCGTGCCGGCGCCGTCGATAAGCGCATCGAGCGCGCTCAAAGCGACGTCATTGTCCGGTGACTGGCCAGCGCGCATGAAGTCCACCAGGGCCGCGCTATAGGCGTCGAGTTCGCCGACCAGCCCTATGACCATATTTCCAGGCAAAGGCGGAGTGGCACCAACCGGGCGGTTGATGTCGGACAGCACTTCGCGGATTTTATTCGACAGAAGACCGCGTACAACTTCACTGGTTCTCTGATGCATTAGATAAGATCCTTATTTTTCAAGTAAGCCTTGCGGCGGGCGGCTTCGAGACTTTTGAAAACGATCAGGCGTTTACCGCCACGTGCGGCATTGCCTTTGTAGACTTCACCGGTTTTGATATTCTTGAGCGACCACCAATCCGGCTTATGCGCGACTGGTTGCCAATCATCTGGCATGGCGAATTCTTCACGGATAGCCGCGATTGCCACGGAGCGTACGATGTGTGCATGTTCGGGTGCGATCTCTCCGGCCGCTCGTTTGATTGCAGCTACCGCACGCATAATGATGTCTGGTTCCGAGATCATTTTAACGTTGCCTCGATCGCGATAGCGCGAGCTTCATATTTTTCTGCTTCTGCGATGAAGATTGCGGATAAACGTGGGTCTATGTGAACGAACAACAACCATTGCCACCATTTCCGACGGCGCATCGTTTCGGCATTACGACGATATTCAGCCGCAGTTTTCCTAAGAAGACATGCCTTTTCAAGCCGTTGTGCCGGTATCAAGTGCTCGTAGTTATGACCCATATCATTCACCGCGCAGATATTGACGGATTAGATTGAGGTCGTCGAATTCGGTCGCGTTCATTTTGGTGATCATGTCGACGACGAATCGAATGTTCTCTTTTGTCGCCGGTTCGCAAAACCGTGCAACGAACATCACCGCGTGACTATGGCGGTTCGATACAAGTTCGTGCTGGTGAACGATCTCGTTGAACACATAGGTTTTCAACGATTCCACGGCTGGCGTGGTCGAGCGTTGCGCCATCTTTTGGCGTTTGGTCATGATGGGGAACCCCTGTGAAAGTGGGTGACACCATGTCACCCGTTGTATGGTTCATAGCGGTTCATAGCGACCGCGTCAAATTGTGTTTACAGGCAGTATTTTCGGAATGCCGGCGCCGAGTTGATCGCCACACCCTCACCGCTGACGACGAACGGCCGCCAGCCAACGAAGCCACCGAAGCCGTTGCGAGCGTTGACCACGCCGCACACGGCTTCACCGGCCGGCGTGCTAACATAGCGCACGCCGTCGAACCGTGCGCTTTCCGCATCCCTCAACGAACGTTTGAGCGACGCAAGTCCGGCGGCTTGCACCTGCTCGGCGCGTTGAATAGCGCGTTGTTCGGTCGTGACAGCGGTTGGCTTTGAACCGCCCGCGAGACAGATCACCGCAATCGTGCCGGTGGCGACATAGATCCATGATTTCATGATTTATTCCTCCGTTTGTGACGTGCTCGTACTCGTGCGCGTATTTTTCGACCTTCTTTGCGTGCCCAATAAAGCCGGTCGATGGCGTTTTCGATCATCTTTTCAAGTTGTAAATATCGATTTCTTTCAAGATCGTTCATCAACGCCAACACTTTTTGCCGCTCTTCATCGTCAAAGTCCCGAACAACTGCCCCTGTGACCATCTCGGCTATTCCTCGCTTGGCCGGCTGAAAGCGTCGAGCACGAGCGGGTCGACGCACAACACATGTTGCGCGCGAGTGATCGCGACATAGAATAACCGGCGTTCGGCCGTGCTGATTTTGGCGTCTTCTTCGTCGCTCGCATAGAAATCATCATTGATTGCGATGCACGGCCATTCCAAACCCTTGGCCTTGTGCGCGGTCGATATGGTCACAGTGCCGGGCGGGACGCGGCCTTTTTCATATGGCACGATCTGATCGAGTACGCGCTTTAGGGTGCCGGGTCCGTACTTACCAACGAGCTGGACGAAGACGCGCAAGCCACGGCCTTCATCAGTTTCGGCGTGCTGCTCGACCTCTTTCCAGGACGCAAACCCCATGAGCGAGGCGGAGCGCGCCGGGCGGTGCTGGCGTAGCGTCTCGACGTCCTCGACCAGGGCCCGCATCTCGCCGGTACCGCCGGGCGTGGCGACCGTGCGGCCTTCGTCAAGGTATCCGATCGACTCGCCGATGACGGCGGCATTGGAGCGGCATAGGACAGCGTCGGAACCTTCGGCGCGCTCGTTGACGATCTCGTCTTTGATCATCGGGAAGCCTGACAGCGGGAACGTCTCGCCCATCGCGGCGAGCACGCGGCCGGCGCCGGCCGCGATCGTATCGCCGAACCGGAACGACGTCGTCAACCGGCATTCGGCGCCAGGCAGGATCACCAGCGCATCGCGCGCGCCGCGCCATTCATAGATTTGCTGATGGGAGTCGCCGACGGCAACAATCTGCATTTGTTGACTTTGAACGACCGCGATGAGCACAGGGTTTAGATCTTGCGCTTCGTCGACCATGATGAAGTCGCCGAACAAACGCGGGTTGCCGAGTGCCCAGAGCTTGACATAGCCGTCATGACCCATCGGCATGTCGTCGCCTGGGTCGACCATCCGGCGCCATACGAGTTGCGCGGCGAGCGGCGCCCATTTGTAGGCGAATTCCTGATCGTGATCCGAGAAGCCGGGAATTTTCGGCACATGCCGCTCGACGATCTCGACGCGGTCGGATTGGCAAAACCGGGTGATTGTGGTCGCGACGATCGAGCGAAAGAGGTCCGCGTGAAAGGGGATCT
>Ga0307499_10000068_pt1 | contig 35141 bp, 34 predicted proteins | sample 13_S_MG_FD_201363 | JGI IMG/M metagenome (GOLD analysis project Ga0307499, IMG submission 201363) | Soil microbial communities from Populus trichocarpa stands in riparian zone in the Pacific Northwest, United States - 13_S | ecosystem: Environmental > Terrestrial > Soil > Riparian zone > Trees... | reverse complement strand
GCGCAGGTCGGCCACCGCCCGGGGTGCCCCGGTCGCGGTCAGCTGGCCGGCCCGCTGGGTCAGCTCCGCCACCCGGGGCAGGTCGGCGCTGGTGGCGGCGCCGATCAGCATGGTCAGGTCGAGCGTGCGCAGGAACTCGGCGTCCGGGCCGGGGAAGCCGGAGCGGGCCGCCTCCCGCCGGAACCCGGCCTGGTAGCGCTCGCGGCGGCGGCGCCCGTCCGGGGTGACCGTGGCCGGGCTGAACTCCGGCAGGCTGGGCAGCGCCGGCACCTGCCGGGCCGGATAGCAGCGGACCGCCGGAAGGTGCACGGCGACCTCGGCGCACCCGCCCGGCTGCCCGTCGACCACCGCCAGCGCCGGCTCGGCGACGCCCAGCCCGGCCGCGATCGCCCGCACCGACTCCGCCTTCGGGGCCCAGCCGATCCGCGGCAGCACCAGGTAGTCGGCCACGCCGAGCCGCTGCAGCCGGGCCCGGGCCCGGTCCGGGTCGTTGCGGCTGGCCACCGACTGCAGCACGCCGCGGCGGTCCAGCGTCCGGATCACATCCAGCACGGCCGGGGCCAGTTCGCCCGCGTCCCCGTCGGCCAGGGTGCCGCGCCACAGCGTGCCGTCCAGGTCCCAGACCAGGCACTTGACGAGCGCCGCCGGCCCCCGGCTGTCGGTCACCCACACCTCCTGACGGGCAGCGGCCAGCCACCACCGGGCGGGCGGTCCGCCGGTGCGGGACACCGTCTGCCGCCGGCCGGACCGGTTACAAGCCTTGTGACCTGGGCTGAATAGACAGCGCCGGGTGACCGGTTTGACCGACGGATGGCGACCCCGCCGGGTCGGGTCACCGGACCGCCAGATACGTCCGTGCTGCCCGATCTCCGCTGCTACCGTTGACCTTGTTGGTTGGCGACAGGGCGTCGGGGACGGCCGACCCGCACGGGGGACGATCACCATGGAAACCGGCTACGCGATGCAGATCGCCAGCGTCTACGGGACGCACTGGCGGCGGTCGACGAGCTCCACCGGCCGGCCGGCGTTCGACTTCGATCTCTGGCGGCGCTCCGGCCGGCTGGATCCGTTCGTCGAGGCACAGTTGCCGCTGGTGCTGGTGCACCGCCGGCTCGACCCGGCCCAGCTGCGATTCGCCGGCCCCGGGCCTGGCGACGGCTCCGACCAGCCGAACCCCGCGATCACCGGTGCCGAGATCTTCATCTTCGCGCTGCCGTTCCCGGCCGACCAGGTCGTGGCCGCGCTCCGGATCGACTTCGACAGCCCCGACCTGAACCTCGACGCCTCGCTGACCAAGGGCATCCTGTCCTGCTGCACCGAGGCCGAGGTCAGCATCGGCGGGCAGGACCTGGCCAGCTACATCGACGGCCTGGCCAGGTCCGCGAAGGCGGAGAAGAAGGCGCTGCCCGGCCTGCGGGGCCGGCGCACCGGCCTGCCGCTGGAGCGGCACCACCTGGTGCTGATCCGCGAACTGAACGACACCCGCCCGCCGGACGACGACGTGATCATGCCGATCCTGTACGGGATCGAGCCGCCGTACCGGCCGGAGTTCGTCGCGCTGCGCCGGCCCGAGGGGCTCAACCGGGAGGAGGACGCGTTCGGCGCGGTCAGCGGCACGGTCAGCTTCCTCTACGGGCACGAGGACGACGTGGAGAAGAGCGTCTTCCTGACCACCGTGCAGGCGGTCGGCACCGCGTCCCGGTTCCAGCAGATCTGGCAGGACGCCTACCACCAGGTGCAGGAGTTCCAGACCAGCAAGCAAGCCAAGGAAACCGGCGTGCAGTTGCGCAGAGACCTGGAGACGCTGGCCGACCACATGGGCAACCTGGAGCTCGACCTGGCCTTCAGCGTGGAGACCGCGGCCGACCTCGGCCTGCAGACGTCCACGCTGAGCATCGACAGCTTCCACCACGACCTGTACGAGGTCATGCAGATCCGCACCCGGGCACACACGGTCAGCGAGATGTTCGTCCGGCTGGGCGGCAGCATCCGGTCCGAACTGACCGCGATCGAGAGCCGGGAGCGGCAGCAGGAGGAGCAGCTGCGCGAGGAGCTGGAGGCGCGCCGCCGGCTGGAGCGGGAGCAGGAGGAGTCGCGCCGGCTGCACGGCGCGCTCGCGCTCGGCGTGCTCAGCTGCGTGGCCGCGCCGCTCGGCTTCTTCGTCGGGTTCTTCGGGATGAACGCCAGCCAGGTGCACCAGAACACGTCCATGTGGGACTGGCACGTCTACCACTGGGTCTACCTGATCGCGGTGCTGATCGCGCTGATCCCGGCGGCCGCCTTCGGCGCCCTGCACGGCCCGACCCTCTGGCGCCGCTGGCGCCGCCCCGCGGTCTGACGCCGGCCCCCGGGCCCGGGCCGGGCTCCGGCCTGGCCCCGGGCCCGGGGCGGGCTCTGTCGGGTTATGCCGGATCGGTCGGCATGAGCCTGGTGGTGGCCGGCCTGTGGGATGTTGACCGTCCTGGGTGCGGCGACAGGGAGGCGGGCGGCCATGGCAGTGATCCACCGAGCCTTGGACAGCCGGCAGTTCCAGCTCGCCGGCCAGTTGGATCTCGGGCAGCCGGCCACCTCGGTGCTCGGGGTGTCCGCGGCCGGCCGGCTGCACGAGTTCACCGCCGGGCTGGCGGCGCTCGGCGCCGAGGTCGCGGCCGGGCTGGGTGGCTCCGGGCCGGGCGCGGGCTTCGACGAGGAGCTGAGCTACCAGGGCGGCGCGTTGCGGATCGGCCGGCTGCACCCGTACGACCCGCAGATCAAGCTCACCGAGGACCTGCTCGTGGCCTGCTGGCAGGGCGAGCGGCACTGCCTGGTCACCCAGCTGTACGCGGCCGGCACGACCGACCTGCTCGGCCTGCTGCGCACGCTGCGGATCGAGGAGCACCCGGACGGGCTGGCCGTCCGGCCGGCCCTGGCCGGCGGCAGCGAGTTCACCGGGCCGGCCACCGTGATCAAGCAGGTGCCGGCGCTCGGCCTGCTGGAGATGTCGCCGCTGACCAGCGAGCACGTCAAGACGCTGCCGTCCTGGGGCGGCCTGCGCACACCGGCCGGCGAGCTGTTCGCGGACAACCTCACCGACGGCAAGCCGTACTACGTGCTGGCCGCCCCGGACACCTGGACCACCCTGGTACCGGCCGCCGGCCTGGCCGGCGACCGGCTGGCCGGGCAGGTCGGCCGGCTGCGCATCCAGCTGGTCGGCTGAACCGTGGCCGCGGTGCTCGGGAGCGTCGCCGGCTACGCAGTGCTGCTGACGCTGGTCTGCGCCGGCGCGGGGCACCTGGCCCGGCCAGGGACGTTGCGGTCGGCGTTGGTCACGCACGGGGTGCTGCCGGTGCCGGGTCTGGTCGCGGTCGCGGTGCCGGTCGTCGAGCTCGGGCTGGGCGCCGCCGGGGTGGCCGGGCTGTTCGACCGCCCGGTGCTGCTGGCCGTCGCGCTGGCCGGCGCGGCCGTGCTGCTGGCCGGGTACGCCGGCTACGGCTGGCGGGTGCTCGCGGCCGGGTCCGGCGGGCCGTGCGGCTGTTCCCGGCACGAGCTGCCGATGTCCGGCTGGGTGCTCGCCCGGGCCGGCGGGCTCGCCGGGCTGGCGGTGCTCGGCCTGACGCTGACCGGCTCGGTGCTGTCGCCGCGGGCCGTCGACAGCCGGTTCTCTCTGGTGCTGCTGGCCGCGGCCACCTTCAGCCTGCTGCTCTGGCAGCTGCCGGCGGCCATGTACGACCCCACGCCGGCGGTAGCCGCCGGCCGGGCCACGGTGGCCGGCCCCGCCAGGCCGGCCGCCGGCCCGGCCGGCCCCGCCGGGTCTGGCGGATCCGACCGAGTGGTGGGCGGACCGGCTCTGTTGGGGATGCCGGCGCAGCCGGCCCGCGCCGGCCAGGCGGACCACCGGGAGGTGCCGGTATGAGCTTCCAGACCAGCGCGCTGATCCTGAGCTGGGTGGCGATCCTGCTGCTGGCCCTGGTGGTGTCCGGGCTGGTGCGGCAGGTGCACGTCCTGTCATCCGGGCTGGTGCGGCCGGCCGGGCGGGGTGGGTCCACCGGGCCGGTCGGGCTCGCCCCGGGGGCGCTCGCACCCGGCCTCGATCTGCTCGGCACCGACCGGTCCGGGCCGGTGCTGCTGCTGTTCCTCAGCGCCGACTGCCACACCTGCTCGGCCGTCCTCACCGAGGCCGCCCACCTCACCGGCTCGGCCCGACTTACCGGGGCCGCCCAGGATGCCGGCGACCTGTCCGTCCGGGCGCTGTACGCCGGGCCGGCGCCGGCGACCGACCTGGGGATCGGCGTGTACGGCGGCCAGGCCGAGCTGTTCGAGCGGTACGACGCGATCGCGACCCCGTTCGCCGTCCTGGTCGACCCGTCCGGCCGGGTGGTCCGCTCCGAACCCGTCGGTTCCCCGGCCGCGCTACGGACCCTGCTCGACCGGGTCGTCCAGGAGGCATGATGAACACGCTGATCCCACCGCTGCGGGCGGCTGACGCGCCGGCGGCCGAGCCGGCGGCGCCCCGGGAGCCGGCGGCGTCCCGGGCCGAGCTGCGGCCGATCACCTGGTCACCGGTGCAGCGGCGGACCGTGCTGCGGGCCGGAGCCGCGATCGGCACCGCGATCGGGATGGCCGCGATCGGCGTGTTCCCGGCCGCCCGGCGGGCCCGCGCGGACGGCTTCGACATCTACCCGAGCTGCCCGTCCTACGCGACCGATCACAACTGCTCGCCCGGCTGCGGCCCGAGCACGATCTTCGGCGACTCCTGCAACACGTCCGGGCCGAACCTGGGCTTCCACAAGGACGACGGCGTCACCTGGATGCTGCGGCCGAACCAGTGCTTCTCGAACATGTACGACGGCTGGATCTGGCGGTACCAGAACGCCTGCGGCACCTGCGCCTGCTTCGTGGAGCGCCGCTGCCACGACGGCTACCGGATGACCAGCGCCGGCTGGGTGCGCTCGATCTGCCGGTGGAACACCGACTGCGGCTGCCAGGGCGCGGTGCCGTGGCCCACCGTCCAGCGGGGCAACTCCGGCCCGAACGTGTACGCGGTGCAGCACCTGCTGAACTTCCGCGGCGCCACCCTCACCGCGGACGGCGCGTTCGGCCCGCTCACCGAAACGGCGGTGAAGAACTTCCAGACCGGCAACGCGCTGCCACCGACCGGCATCGTGGACACCACCACCTGGCCGGTGCTCGTGGTCACCGTGCGCAGGTCGGACAGCAACGAGGCGGTCCGCGCCGCCCAGCGCGAGCTGAACAAGTGGGGCTACCAGCTGACCGTGGACGGCGTCTTCGGCGCGCTCACCGACGGCGCGATCCGCGACTTCCAGCGGCAGAACGCGCTCACCGTGGACGGCGTGATCGGCGCCAGCAGCTGGCGCACGCTCACCGGCGGAGCCGGCGTGTGACCATCCCGGCCGGCCAGCCGGCCGAGCCGGCGGGGGAGCCGGCGGGGGAGCCGGCGCGGGCGGTGGGCCGCCGGCTGGCCGGTGTGGCGGTGTGGCGGTGGGCGACGGACCCGATCCTGCCGGTGCTGCTGCTGGCCCCGGCCGCGGTACTGGCGGCGGCCCGGGTGCCGGTGCTGACCTGGGCGGTGCTCGGCGGGCTGGCCGGCTACTCGCTGTCCGGCTCGGTTTGAACCCGTAACAGCGCGCTGGCGCTGTCCCCGCCCGGGCGGCGGGATCGGAGGTTGCCGTCGGCGCCGCTGGCGGTGTTCACGGTCGGGCTGCTGCTCGGTGGCCTGCTCAGCGGGCTGGTGCTGGCCGTGGCCGGCGGCCTGCTGGCGCCGCTGCCGCTGGCCGGCCGGCAGGTCGCCGTGTTGGCGGCCGCGCTGCTCGGGCTGCTGCGCGAGGCGGGGTTGATCGCGATCCCGCTGCCGCAGAACAGCCGGCAGATCGGCCAGGAGGTGCTGCGCAACCCGATCCGCGGCGCGCTGCAGTTCGGCTTCGAGCTGGGCACCGGGGTGCGTACCTATGTCTCGGCCACCGCGCCGTACGTGCTGGCGCTCGGGGTGCTGCTGGCCGGTTCGCCGCGGGCCGCGGTGCTGGCCGGGCTCGGCTTCGGCGCCGGCCGGGCGCTCACCCCGCTGGTGCGCCAGGCGTCGGCCGCGCCGGCCAGTTGGGACGCGCTGCTGACCACCCGGCTGCGGGCCATCGCGCTGCTGGCCGGAGCCGCCGCCCTGATCGCGTTCGCGGTGCTGTTCGCGCTCAGTCGCCGGTGACGCCGTCGATCCGCTCGCGCAGCAGGTCGGCGTGCCCGTTGTGGCGGGCGTACTCCTCGATCATGTGCACATAGACCCAGCGCACGTTCATGTCCTTCTTCGAGCGCTGGTGGGTGAACGTCTCGTCCAGCGGGTGCCCGGCCGCCGCCGCCCGGGCCAGCTCCAGTTCGGCCTCGTACGCGGCGAGGTCCGCCGCGGCGTCCGCGCCGTCCACCTCGTCGAAGTCGGTGTCGTCGGTGCCGTCGCGGCTGTAGACGTAGCCGACCTGCTCGCCGCCGACCCGGCGCCGGAACCAGCCGCGTTCCACCTCGGTCATGTGCCGCACCAGGCCGAGCAGCGACATGCTGGACGGTTCGGCGCTGCGCTGCTTGAGCTGCTCCGCGGTCAACCCGGCGCACTTGAACAGCAGCGTCTGCCGGTGGTAGTCGAGCCAACTTTCCAGCATCGGTCGTTCGGCTTCGACCAGCGGCGGATCGGTGCGGGCAGTCTCCGGGACGATCCAGGTCATGCGTGGCATCCTGCCGGCTGGCGGCTCGGCCGGCATCAGGTTTTCGTGCCAGGATGCGGCCGTGCGGGCGGTGCTCTACGAGGCGTTCGGCGGCCGGCCGGAGGTGCGGGAAGTGCCCGACCCGGTGCCGCCGTCCGATGGTGTGCTGGTCCGGGTCGTGCTGACCGGGCTGTGTCGCAGTGACTGGTACGGCTGGCGCGGCGACGACCCGGGGATCACGTTGCCGCAGGTGCCCGGGCACGAGTTCGCCGGCGAGGTGGCGGCGCTGGGCGCCGGCGTCACCGGCTGGCGGGTCGGCGACCGGGTCACCGCACCGTTCGTCTACGCCTGCGGCAGCTGCCCGCAGTGCCTGGCCGGCGACCAGCAGGTGTGCGCGCGGCAGGAGCAGCCGGGCTTCACCCAGTGGGGCTCGTTCGCCGAGTACGTGACCGTGCGGCACGCCGCGGTGAACCTGGTCCGGCTGCCGGACGCGGTCGGCTTCCCGGCCGCGGCGGTGCTCGGCTGCCGGTTCGGCACCGCGTTCCGGGCCGTGCTGGCCCGCGGCCGGGCCACCGCCGGCGAGTGGGTCGCGGTGTACGGCTGCGGCGGGGTGGGTCTGTCCGCGGTGCTGATCGCCGCCGCGGTCGGCGCCCGGGTGGTCGCGGTGGACGTGGCCGAGCCGGCGCTGGCGCTGGCCCGCCGGCACGGCGCGGTGGCGTGCGTCCCGGCCGCGGGGCTGACCCCGGCGCAGTTGGCCGACGCCGTCCGGGACGCCACCGGTGGCGGAGCGCACGTCTCGATCGACGCGCTGGGCAGCGCGGTCCTCCTGGACGCCGGGGTGCGCAGCCTGCGCCGGCGCGGCCGGCACGTGCAGGTCGGCCTGTTCCCGGCCGACGGCACCAGCCCGCCGGTGCCGATGGACCGGGTCATCGCGTACGAGCTGGAACTGCACGGCAGCCACGGCCTGCCGGCGCACGCCTACCCGCGGCTGCTCGAACTGGTGGCGGCCGGCGCGCTGCGCCCGGCCGAGCTGGTCAGCGGAACCCTCACCCTGGCCGAGGCCGCCACCGCGCTGACCACGATGGACCAGCCCGGGCCGCCCGGCGTCCGCCTGATCACCCCGACCTGACCGTCCACAGTGGTCAGTCGAGAGCCTCGCCGGGGGCCAGGTAGCGGTAGCCGGCGCCGGCGCTGAGGCCGAGCCAGTAGTTCACCGAGCCCAGCCCGCGCTCGTTGATCTGCCCGTCATGGATCGGCACGGTGCGGCGCGCCCGCACCGCGGCGGCGAGGTCGAGCGCCTCGGTCAGCTTCAGCCAGCCCGCGTGCGCCGGCACCAGCAGCGTCTCGATCGGACGGTCCGGCAGGTGCACCGAGTCGCCCGGGTGGTAGATGCCACCGGCCACGATGTAGCCGAGGTTGGCGCAGTCCGGCAGTCCATCGTGGATGAACGCGTGCCGGCCGCCGACCGCGCGGATGTCCAGCCCGGCCGCGGTGAACTCCGCGCCGGCGACCAGCCCGGTGACGGTCAGCTCGGGTATCTTCGCGTCCGCCGGGGCGTAGATCGGCGCGGCCAGCCCGGCCAGCTTCGCCGGGTCGACGTGGTCGGCGTGCTCGTGCGTGAGCAGGATCGCGTCCGCCCCAGCCAGCGCCTCCGGCTCGGACCAGACCCCCGGATCGATGACGAGTACCTGCCCGGCGTGCTCGATCCGGACGCAGGCATGGGTGTACTTGATGATCCGCATGCCTCAACCTACTTCGCGGTCTGTTCCCACTCGGCCCGGGTAAGGGCGTATTCGACGTCGCCGTGCTCGTCGCCCTCGATCCGGTACGGCCATTCCTGGTGGAAGGTGCGGACGTAGCGCAGGCCGGCCTTCTCCATCACCCGCCGGGACGCGGTGTTGACCGCCATCGTCTCGGCGTACACCCGGGTCGCGCCGAGCTCGGTGAACGCCTTGTGGATCAGCGCGCGGGAGCCCTCGGAGCCGTAGCCCTTGCCCCAGGCGACCCGGCGCAGCCGGTAGCCGAGCTCCGGTTCGTCCGGCGGGCCGCCGGCCGGCGGGCGGAGGTGGAACCAGCCGAGGAACTTCCCGGTGCCCTTCTCGATCGCGGCCCAGAAGCCGTAGCCGGCGTACCGGTCGTAGTAGGACAGCCAGGCCGGCAGGTAGTCGGTCTCGATCTCGGCCCGCGGGGTCGTCCGGCCGCCGGTGATGTAGTGCATCACCGCCGGGTCGCTGTCCAGTTCGACCGCGTTGTCGACGTCGGCCATCGTGAACCGGCGCAGCACCAGCCGCTCGGTCTCCAGCAAGACGTCCATCCCGCCCCCCACCGTCCACAGCGGACCGTGCCGGCAGGGTAGGCCGGGCCGCCGGCCCGGGGCGAGCGGGTTTCAGCGCAGCAGCAGCCAGCCGCCGCCGGCCAGGGCGGCGAGCGCGGTCAGCGCGAACATGAAGATCCACAGCGGTGCCGGCACCCGGGTGAGCGTGCCGAGCTGGTCGGCGTCGGAGTTCCGGGCCTGGCCGCGGCGGCGCTGCCGGCGCAGTTCGAACACCGGCCGCACCCCGCCGATCAGCAGGAACCAGACGGCCGCGTGCCCGAACGCGGCCTGCGTGTCGGCCGAGGCGTACCAGGCGACCAGCCCGATCGCGGTGCCGGTGACCAGAATGGACAGCGCGCCGTAGCCGTTGCGGATCAGCGTGAGCATCGCCAGCAGCAGCCCGACCGCGACCCAGAGCGCGACCGTCACCCGGCCGGCGGCCAGCACCGCGACCCCGCACAGCCCGAGCAGGGACGGGGCCAGGTAGCCGGCGGCCGCGGTCAGCACCATCCCGGCCCCCTCCGGCCGGCCGACCGAGAGGGTGAGCCCGGAGGTGTCCGAGTGCAGCCGGATGCCGGTCAGCCGCCGGCCGGTGAGCATCGCCACCACCGCGTGCCCGGCCTCGTGCACGATCGTGATGAGGTTCCGGGTCCACCGCCACACCCCGTCGACCACGACCGCGAGCAGCGCGACCCCGGCGGTGGCCAGCACCAGCGCCGAGGACGGATCGAGCCGGTAACCGGAGACCCGGTCCACCACGTCGTGCACGCTCCGCTCCTCCGCCCCGCGAGTTCGTCAGCCGTCGCGAGTTGGTCCAGCCTGCCAGGCCGCGGCCGGCGCTCGCACGGCGGTCGGTCGAGCACTGTAGGTAGTCATTGCTGCCGTCAGTGCGACGACTGCGCCGTTTGGCGCAGGTTTCCGGCCGCTCCACGCGCGGTCGTTGCCGACCAAGTGGATCAGGGTGGGATTCTTGCCGGAGCAATCAGGTTCGTGCGCTCGGTGGCCGGGGCCTCACGGCGCCGCTGCCGGCACTCAGGGCCGGCTCGCGATGCTGCGCCGGCCGGACGAGGATCGGACGATGGGAAAGCGACGCGGAAGCCGCGAGAAGCGGTTCGACCGCTCCAACTGGGCCAGCCTCGTCCCGTTCGGGATCGGCGAGCAGAAGCCGAACAACTACCTCGAGCTGTACAAGGCCGCCCGGGACAACCGCGATCAGCTCGGCTACGCCTGGCGGATCCTGCGCGAGGGCACCTGCGACGGCTGCGCGCTGGGCACCACCGGCCTGCGCGACTGGACGATGGACGAGGTCCACCTGTGCAACATCCGGCTGCGCCTGCTCCGGCTGAACACGATGCCGGCGCTGGACCCGGCCCTGCTGGTGGACGCGGCCGCGCTGGTCGGCAAGCGCGAATCGGAGCTGCGCGAGCTCGGCCGGATCCCGTTCCCGATGGTGCGCCGGCGCGGTGATCCGGGGTTCCACGAGATCTCCTGGGACGAGGCGCTGGACCTCACCGCGAGCCGGGTGGCCGGCACCGCGCCGGGCCGGCTCGGCTTCTACCTGACCAGCCGGGGGATGCCGAACGAGAACTACTTCGCGGCCAGCAAGGCGGTTCGCGCGATCGGCACGAACTCGATCGACAACGCCGCCCGGGTCTGCCACTCGCCGAGCACGTTCGGACTCAAGGGTGCGCTCGGGGTGGCCGCGACGACCTGCTCGTACACCGACTGGATCGGCTCGGATCTGGTCGTGTTCGTCGGCTCCAACGTGGCGAACAACCAGCCGGTCGCGATGAAGTACCTCTACCACGCGAAGAAGGCCGGCACCAAGGTCGCGGTCATCAACAGCTACCGCGAGCCCGGCATGGAGCGGTACTGGGTGCCGTCCAATGTGGAGAGTGCGGTCTTCGGCACCAAGGTGACCGACCGGTTCTTCGCCGTGAACACCGGCGGCGACATCGGTTTCCTGAACGGCGTACTCAAGCACCTGCTGGCCGAGGGCTGGGTGGACGAGCGGTTCATCGCCGAGCACACCACCGGGTTCGATGAGCTGGCCGCCGCGCTGGCCGAGCAGAGCTGGGAGCGGCTGGAGGCGCTGTCCGGAGCGTCCACTTCGGACATGCGGGAGATGGCCGAACTGATCGCGGGCGCCCGCACCGCGGTGTTCGTCTGGAGCATGGGCATCACCCAGCACGAGTTCGGTGAGGACAACGTCCGGGCGATCATCAACCTGGCCCTGTCCAAGGGTTTCGTCGGCCGGGACAAGTGCGGGCTGATGCCGATCCGCGGCCACTCCGGCGTGCAGGGCGGCGCCGAGATGGGCGCGTACTCGACCGTGCTGCCCGGCGGGGTGCCGATCGACGCGGCCTCGGTGGCCCGGTTCGAGCAGCTGTGGGGGTTCCCGATCCCGGCGCAGCGCGGGATGACCGCACCGGAGATGATCGACGCGGCGCACGACAACAGCCTGGACGTGCTGGTCTCGGTCGGCGGCAACTTCCTGGACGTGCTGCCCGACCCGAAGTACTGCAAGCAGGCGCTGCAGCGCATCCCGCTGCGGGTGCACATGGACCTCTGCGTGTCCAAGCAGATGCTGGTGGACCCGGCCGACACGGTGCTGCTGCTGCCCGCGCAGACCCGGTACGAGCTGGTCGGCGGCTGCACCGAGACCACCACCGAGCGGCGGATCATCTTCAGCCCGGAGGTGGCCGGCCCGCGGATCCCGGGGGCCCGGCCGGAGTGGTGGGTGTTCGGCGAGCTGGCCGCCCGGGTCAGGCCGGAACTGGCCGCGGCGGTGCGCTATCCCGGCACGCCGGAGATCCGCGCGGACATCGCCCGGGCGGTGCCGGCGTACGCGGGCATCCAGCATCTGGCCAAGCAGGGTGACAACTTCCAGTACGGCGGCAGCCATCTGTGTTTCGGCTGGCAGTTCCCCACCCCGGACGGCAAGGCCCACTTCTCCGCGCTGACGCCGCCGGACACCGAGCGCCCGGACGGCACCTTCATGGTCGCGACCCGGCGCGGCAAGCAGTTCAACAGCATGGTGTACGAGCACCGGGACGCGCTCACCGGCGCGGAGCGGGACGCGGTGCTGATGAACAAGCTGGACGCCGCCCGGCTCGACCTCGCCGACGGCGACCGGGTGCGGCTGACCAGCCCGGTCGGCTCGTACCAGGGCACCGTCCGGCTGGCCGCGGTGACCCCGGGGAACCTGCAGGTGCACTGGCCGGAGGGCAACGTGCTGATCGACCGGACCCGGCGCTCGCCGCAGGCCGGGATCCCCGACTACAACGCGGTCGTCACGGTCGAGCGGGTGACCACGCCGAGCGCACCGGCCCGGGTGTGAGCCCGATGCGGGACCGGCCGGGCAGCACCGCCCGCGGTCGGGTGCGCAGCCTCGACGGCGACCGCGAGGTACTGCGCCGGGACACCCTCGCCGTGGAGGAACCGCTGGAGATCCGGCTTGCCGCCGGCGGAGCCGGCCGGGCCGGGGCGGCCGGCCCGGGCGGGACACGCGGCCGGGCGGGGTCGGCCGGCGGAGCCGGGTCGGCCGGTGGCCGCACCGAGACCGTCGCGATCACCATGCGGACCCCGGGCAACGACTTCGAACTGGCCGCCGGATTCCTCTCCGGCGAGGGGATCGTCGGGCCCGGCTCGATCCGCCGGATCGGGTACTGCGAGGACCCGGAACTGGATATCGAGCAGCGGTACAACGTGGTGACCGTGACACTGGCCGCCGACACGCTGCCCGACCTGCGCGGGTTGGAGCGGCACTTCTACACCTCCAGTGCGTGCGGGGTGTGCGGGAAGGCCAGCCTGGAGGCGCTGGCCCTGCGCGGCTGCGGGCCGCTACCGCCAGGCGGTCCGCAGCTCACCCCGGACACGCTCTACCAGCTACCCGAGACGCTGCGGGCGGCGCAGAACGTCTTCGACTCCACCGGCGGCCTGCACGCCGCCGGTCTGTTCACTGTGGACGGACGGTTGCTGGCCGCGCGGGAGGACGTCGGCCGGCACAACGCGGTGGACAAGCTGGTCGGCTGGGCGCTGCTGTCCGGCCGGCTCCCTGGCTCGGACCTGGTCCTGCTGGTCAGCGGGCGGGCCAGCTACGAGATCGTGCAGAAGGCATTGGCGGCCGGGATTCCGGTGATCGGCGCGGTGTCCGCGCCGTCCAGTCTCGCGGTCGCGGTGGCCGAGGAGTTCGGCCTGACCCTGGTCGGGTTCCTGCGGGGGCGGCGATGCAACGTGTACGCCGACAGCGGGCGGATCGTGCTGCCGGCGGCCGTCACCTCATGAGGAGGAGCGCGAGATGGTCGCACCGTCAAGCTCCGACACCGGGCAGCCGATCCGAGGCAGATGGGGGATCGCCGCCGCGGCGGTGATCTTCCAGCTCGCCCTCGGCGCGGTCTACGCGTGGAGCGTGTTCGCCAGCGAGCTGAAGAAGCAGAACGCCTTCGCGCTCACCAAGACCGAGGCGGCGCTGCCGTTCTCGGTGACGATCGGCATGATCTTCCTCGGCACCTATGTCGGCGGCCGGATCCAGGATCGGCGCGGGCCGCGCACGGTCGCGCTCACCGGCGGCGTGGTCTACTCGATCGGCATCCTGCTGGCCGCCGCGGCCAGCGGCAAGGACCAGCTCTGGCTGCTGATCCTCGGCTACGGCGTGATCGCCGGGTTCGGCCTCGGCCTCGGCTACATCGTGCCGATCGCGATGCTGCAGAAGTGGTTCCCGGACAAGCGCGGGCTGATCACCGGGATCGCGGTCGGTGGCTTCGGGCTCGGCGCGTTCGTCACCTCGCCGGTCGCGCAGCAGCTGGTCGAGGGCACCCGGGTGCCGACCCGGGCGTTCCTGCCGCTGGGCATCGCCTACCTGGTGATGACCGTCGCCGGCGCCTGGTTCTTCCGCAACCCGCCGGCCGGCTACGCCGTCCCCGGCTGGACGCCGCGGGTCACCGGTCGGGTCATCGACAGCAGCCGCGACTACACCCAGGGCGAGGCGCTGCGCACCCCGCAGTGGTATTTGCTGACCGGGATCCTGGCGCTGAACGTGACCGCCGGCATCGGGCTGATCTCGGTCGCCAAGGACGCCGCGATCGACGTCGGCGGGTACTCGTCCGCCGCCGCCGGCACGCTGGTCGGCGCGCTGGCCCTGTTCAACGGTGGCGGCCGGATCTTCTTCGGCTGGATCTCCGACCGGATCGGCCGGATGCCGGCGTTCCTGGCCATGCTGGGGCTGCAGGCGATCTGCTTCCTGATCCTGCCGCACGCCTCCTCGATGGCCCTGTTCGCGGTGCTGGCCGCGGTCATCTACCTCTGCTACGGCGGCGGCTTCGGCACGATGCCGGCCACCGCGGGCGACTTCTTCGGGCTGCGCAACGCCGGCGCCATCTACGGCCTGATGATCGTGGCCTGGAGCGCCGGTGGCGTGCTCGGCCCGCTGCTGGTCGCCGCGCTGATCGACGGCAAGGTCTACACCACCGCGTTCACGGTCGTCGCCGTCATCGCGATCGCCGCCCTGGTGTTGCCGCTGATCACCCGCCCGCCGGCCGGCCACGCGCTGGCCACGAAGCCGGCCGATGCGGAGGAGCCCAGCACCGCCCCGGCCTGACCCCGATCGCGGCGCGAGCCGCGGTCAGCCCATCGCGCGAGCAGTTCCGGCCGGGCGGGAGCACGGACCGCTCCCGCCCGGCGCGACTGCGCACTCGGGACGCGGGTTGCTCCTTCGGGCGGGGGCGGACGCTTCGGCCGGCGCCGAACCGTCCGGGTCCTAGGGTGGACGCTGTGCGGATACAGGTACCCCGGCCGGCGGACCGGCTGCTGCCGGTGCTGGCGGCGCTGGTGACGGTGCTGTTCTGGGCGTCCGCGTTCGTGGCGATCCGGCACGTCCGGGCGGATTTCACCGCCGGGCCGCTCGCGCTGGGCCGGCTGCTGATCGGCAGCCTGGTGCTCGCCGCGGTGGCGCTGCCGCGGCGCCGGCGCTGGCCGGACCGTCGCGAGTGGACGCTGCTGGCGGTCTGCGGGCTGGCCTGGTTCGGCGTCTACAACGTGGCGCTGAACGCGGCCGAGCGCCGGGTGGACGCCGGCACCGCCGCCATGCTCGTCAACGTCGGCCCGATCCTGATCGCGGTGCTGGCCGGTGTGCTGCTGAAGGAGGGCTTCCCGTCCCGGCTGCTGGCCGGCTTCGCGGTCGCGTTCGCCGGGGTGCTGGTGATCGGGCTGGCCACCTCGTCCCGGGCCGGCGCGGACGGCACCGGCGTGCTGCTCTGCCTGCTCGCCGCGGTCGGCTACGCGATCGGCGTGGTGGCGCAGAAGCCGCTGCTGGCCGGCCTGCCGGCGCTGCAGGTGACCTGGCTGGCCTGCGCTATCGGCACGATCGGCACGCTGCCGTACGGGCCGGCGCTGGTGCGCGAAATCGGCGCGGCCCGGCCGTCCTCGATCGGCTGGGTGGTCTACCTCGGCGCGCTGCCGACGGCCCTGGCGTTCAGCACCTGGGCGTACGCGCTCTCGCACACCACCGCCGGCCGGCTCGGCGCCACCACGTACCTGGTGCCGCCGCTGGCCGTCCTGCTCGGCTGGCTGGTGCTGGCCGAGACGCCGGCCCCGCTCGCCATCGCCGGCGGCGCGCTCTGTCTGGTCGGCGTGATCCTGGCCCGCAGCCGGCGCCGGCAGCCCGCTCCACCGGCCGATCCACCGGTAGCTCCGCCGGCGGTGCCGGTTCCGGCGGCCCGGCCATGACCGAACCGGCCGCTGTGGACGGTGCGGCGCTGGCCCAGGTCGCCGCGCTGCTGGCGGACCGGACCCGGGCCAGCATCTGCCTGGCTCTGCTGGACGGACGGGCCTGGACCGCGGGCGAGTTGGCCCGGCTGGCCGGGGTGACCCCGGCGACCGCCAGCGAACAGCTGAACCGGCTGGTGGCCGGCGGCCTGCTGGCCGAGGTGCGGCAGGGCCGGAACCGGTACCTGCGGCTGGCCGGGCCGCGGGTGGCGCAGCTGGTGGAAGACCTGTCCAGCTACCCCGCGCCGGGGCCGCCGCCGCCGTCGCTGCGCGGCTCCAGCAGCCGGGCCGCGCTGGTGGCCGCCCGCACCTGCTACGACCACCTGGCCGGCCGGCCGGCTCGGCGTCGGCCTGCTGGCCGCGATGACCTCGCGGGGCCTGTTCGACCAGTCCGCCGGCGCGGCGCTGACCCCGTCCGGGCTGGGTTGGCTGGCCGGGCTCGGCATCGAACTGCCCGAGCCGGCGGCCGGCCGCCGGCCGGTGGTCCGGCTCTGTCTGGATTGGACGGAGCGCCGGCCGCACCTGGCCGGCGCGGCCGGGGCAGCGCTGTGCGCGCGGTTCCTGGCCGCCGGCTGGATCGAGCGGACCGCCCGGCACCGGGCGATCCGGGTCACCGCGGCCGGTGAGCGGGCCCTGGCCGAGCAACTCGGCCTGGACGTCCCCCGGCTGACCGGCGCCCTGCCGGCCGCCGGCTAGCCCGCCGGCAGCTGCTGGCTGGCTGGCCGGTACCTGCTGCCGCCCGGCGAGGCCGGCCGCGGCCGGTGGTTGGCTCCCGGCCGCGGGTACCCTGGCCGGCCGGCAGCTACCCCGCGTCCACTGTGGATAGGGGAGCGGCGCGGCCGGCGCGCCAGCGGCCGAGCGCGCCGTAGCGCGGGGCGAACAGCCAGGAGAGGGCGAAGCAGGCGCAGGCGACCAGCACGATGGCGGCGCCGGCGGCGACGTTCTGCAGCTGGGAGATGGTCAGCCCGGCAGCGCCGGCGAACACGCCGAGGCCGACGGCGATGGCGGTCATCCGGCCCAGCCGGTCTGTCCACAACCGGGCGGTGGCGGCCGGCGCGACGATCAGCGCGACCGAGAGGATCGTGCCGACCGCCGGCACCGCGGCGACCACGGTGGCCTCGATCAGCAGCAGCAGCACGACGTCCAGCAGGCCGGCCGGGTAGCCGAGCGCGACCAGGGCGCCCCGGTCGAACGCGCCCAGGATCAGCTCCTTGCCGACCGCGGCCAGCACCAGCACCACCACGATCAGCACCCCGGCGGTGGCCAGGATGTCGGCCCGGTCGACCGTGAGCACCGAGCCGACCAGGTAGCTGGACAGGTCACGGGTGAAACCGGCCTGGGCCGACAGCAGCGTGACCCCGAGCGCGAACCCGGCGGCCAGCACCACCCCGATCACGCTGGTTTCCTCGGCCCCCGGCCGGGACCACAGCCAGGCCACCGCCAGCACCGCGAGCACGCCGAAGATCCCGGTGCCCAGCAGCAGGTTCACCCCGAGTAGCGCGGCCAGCACCACCCCGGGGAAGGTGGCATGCGTCATCGCCTGGGTGAAGAACGCGAGCCGGCGCAGCACCACATGCACGCCGACCAGCCCGGCCAGCGCGCCGACCAGCACCGCCTCCAGCAGCGCCCGCCGGGAGAAGGCATCCGCGAACAGCGGCGCCGCCGTGCTCATGTTGATGCCCGGGCGCCGGGCGCCGGGCGGTTCAGCCAGCCGAGCCGGTCGAGTCCGCGGCGGGTCGCGGCGGCCGCGAATGCCAGCGCGTACAGGGCTACCAGGGCCAGCACGACGGTGGCGCCGGAGGCCAGCCGCAGCCCGTGGTAGACCGACGCCTGGTAGGAGGCGGCCAGCCCGAGCCAGCCGGCCAGCGCGCCGCCGGCGACCGCGGCCGGCAGGATCACGGTCAGCCGGTCCGACAGCAGCCGGGCCGCGGCCGCCGGGACGACCAGCAGCGCGATCACCAGCACCGTGCCGACCGCCTTGACCGCGGCCACCACGACGAGTGCCACCAGCACGTTCAGCGCCAGGTCCAGCAGCGGGATCCGGTAGCCGAGTGCGGCGGCACCGTCCGGGTCGAACGCCCGGAGCAGGAACTCCTTGCCCAGCAGGGCCAGCGCGACCAGCACGACCGCGGCGACCACCGCGGTCTCGACGATCTCCCGGCGGTCGACGAACAGGATGCGGCCGAACAGGAACCCGGTCAGGTCGGCGGTGTACGAGGTGCGCCGGGAGACCAGCACCACGCCGACCGAGAAGAAGCCGGTGAGCAGGATGGCCAGCGTGGCGTCCTCGGTGACCCGCCGGTTCGCCGACAGCACGGTCAGCAGCACCGCGGACAGCACCGCGAACAGCAGCGCGCCCCAGACGATGCCGCGGGTCTGCGCGACCAGGTAGCCCAGCACCACGCCGGGGAACACGGTGTGGGTGAGCGCGTCCGAGACGAATGCCAGCCGGCGCAGCAGGACGAACACGCTGACCATGCCGCCGAGCGCGCCGAGCAGCAGCGCCTCGATCAGCGCACGCTGCATGAACGGCAGCGCGAACGGCTCGACCAGCAGCCGGTGCAGCACGTCAGCGGGCCCCTGTCAGCTGAGACCGTCCACAATGGTCTGGGTGTTGTGCTCCTCCATCTTGAGGTACGTGTCGCCGGCCGATCCGGCCGGGCCCAGCGTGTCGCCGTAGAGTGCGTCTTCGCCGCCGATCACCCGGACGCCGGCCTCCCGGCCGATCGTCTGCGCGGTCTTCGGCGGCAGCGACGCCTCGGAGAAGATCGCCTTCACCCCGGTGGCCTTGATCTTGGCCACCAGGTCGGTGATGTCCTTACCGGACAGCTCGGCCGACGTGTCGAAGCTGGGGATGATCGAGCCGACGAACTGCAGCCGGTAGCGGTCGACGTAGTAGCCGAACGCGTCGTGGTTGGTGACCAGCTTGCGCTGGCCGGCCGGCAGCGCGTCGATCCGGGTCTGGATGTCGCGGTCCAGCGCGTCCAGCTTCGCGGCGTACGCGGTGTCGTTGCGCTGGAACAGCGCCGCGTCGGCCGGATCCTTTGTGGACAGCCCGACCGCGATGTTGTGGGCCATGATCTTGGCATTCCGCGGGTTCTGCCAGATGTGCGGGTCGCCGGCCTTCTCCTCGTCGGTGCCGTTGCCGGTCCGGATCGGCACGCCCTGGCTGGCGTCGACCACGGTGCCCTCGAAGCCGGCGGACGAGATCGCCTCGTCCAGGAACTTCTCCAGCCCGACGCCGTTCTTGACCACCACGTCGGCCAGCGCGATCGCCTGCACGTCGGCCGGCGAGGCCTCGTAGTCGTGCGGGTCGACGTTCGGCTTGAGCAGCTGGGTCAGCTGGATCCGGTCGCCGCCGATGTTGCGGGCGAAGTCGGCGACCTGCGTGGTGGTCGCCACCACCCGCACCCGCGCCGGCCCGTCGCCGGATCCGGCGGCGCTCGGGCTGGCCGTCGGGCCGCAGCCGGCCAGCGCCCAGCCGAGCAGGCCGGCGGTGCTCAGCCCGGCGATCGCGAGGGAGAACGAGCGTGTTCGCACCGAACGGCTCCTTGCTGTACGGGAGACAACATGGAAACCGTTTCTATTACGGATGTCAAGTCGATCGACCGGACCGGGTCGTCGGGCTCAGTACGCCTCACCCAGCGGCACGTCGCACCACTGCCCACCGACCCGGTACAGCACCGGGTCGCCTGTCCAGTCCGGCTCGCCCTCGGCTGCGATGATCTGCTCGGCGTACTCCTCGGCGTCGTCCTTCGGGACGAAGCCGAGCGCCTCGCCCTCGGCCAGCGACCACCAGCGCCGGGTGTTCCGGCTGATTCCCCAGACCAGCCGGAAGCCGGGGGAGTCGACCGCCAGGCACGCCTCGATCAGCCGGGCGCCGTCGTCCGGGGAAAGCCACATCGCCAGCCCGCGCAACCCCGGCGGGGTGGGGAACCAGAGCCCGATGCGCAGGCAGATCACGTCCAGCCCGTACCGGTCGTGGTACATCCGGCCGGCCGCCTCCACCGCCACCTTGGACCAGCCGTAGAGCGTGTCCGGCCGCGCCGGCAGGTCGGCGGGCAGTTCGGTGCCGGGAGTCTCCACGCTGGAATGGAAGCCGACCGCATGGCTGGACGAGGCGAGCACCACCCGGGTCACGCCGGCCCGGCGGGCGGCTTCCAGCACGCAGTACGTCCCGTACGCGTTGACCCGCAGCACCTCGTCCGCGGCGGCCTCCCGGCTCTGCCCGCCGAGATGCACCACCGCGTCCATGCCGGTGCACGCGGTGGTCATCGCGTCCAGGTCGGTGACCGAGGCGAGCATGTGCTCCTCGGCTTCCAGCGGCAGGTCGAGCCGGTCCGGCTGGCGGATGTCCAGCAGCCGCAGTTGCCGCCCGGGCCGGGCCAGCCGGGGCCGCAGCGAGGTGGCCACCATGCCGGCCGCGCCGGTGACGAGGATCCGCTCCATCCGCCTGCCTCCGAGTCTGATGTGGACGGTGCCGGAGCGCCGGCCCGGGAAGCCCGGAAGGGCACGGCAGGGACTGGACCTGCCGTGCCCCTCCGCCCACCGGCCACTCTCCCAGCCGGGGACGCGTGGGTCAGACGTGACCGACCCAGCGGTCACGATCCCCTTGACGTTGAGTGTCGAACCCGAGGGTATTCATCCTGCTGAATGAGATTCAGATTAATGAACAGGACATAGACGTGTCAATGCGGTCACCGGGTCGTGTGGAGCCTCGTTTGGTCAGCCGGCAGGTGGCAGATCCCGGACCGATTTCCCGCCCAGGTAGGCGTGTTCCGGGTCGTCCGGGTCCGGCTCGCCGCCGGCCGGCAGTTCGCTGGCCAGCACCTCGGCGGCATGGTCCTCGGCGTTGTCGACCGGGTCGAAGCCGAGCGCCCGGCCGGGGCCCAGATCCCACCAGCCGCGGGTGTTCGCGGAGATGCCGTAGACCACCGCGTAGCCCAGGTCCGGCGCGGTCAGGCTGGCGTGCACCAGCCGGACCAGATCGGCCGGGCTGAGCCAGGTGGACAACTGCCGCAGCGTGGTCGGCTTCGGGAAGGCGGAACCGATCCGCAGGCTCACCACCTGCATCCCGTACTTGTCCACGTAGAGCCGGCCGAGCGCCTCGCCGAAGCACTTGGCCAGGCCGTTGAGCGTGTCCGGGCGGGGCGGCAGGTCGACGCCGGCCCAGGGCTGCCGCGGCGTGAAGCCGACCGCGTGGTTGCTGCTGGCGAACACGACCCGGCGCACACCGGCCCGCCGGGCCGCCTCGAAGACCTGGTAGGTGCCGTCGATGTGGATCGACAGCGTCGCCGGCCAACTGGCCTCCCGGGGCAGCCCGGCCAGGTGCACGACCGCGGCCACCCCGGTCATCGCCGCGGCCAGCGCGGCCGGGTCGAGGATGTCGGCCAGCACCGCGTCCGGCTCGTCCGGCAGCGGTACCAGGTCGAGCAGCCGCAGCCGCCAGCCCAGCGCCGGCAGGCCGCGGCGCAGCATCGTGCCGACCCGGCCGGCGGCGCCGGTGATCAGCACCGGCGCCGCCCCGGCTCCGTCCACTGTGGAACCCCCCGGCCCGGTCACCACGCCCACGGTTCGCCTCCTCACTCGCTCCGCGCCTCGGCGCCCCAGACGGCACCTCGATGCTCACTCGCTCGTCGGCTCACCACCGCGCCAGCACGTTCGCGTCGATGTGGGCGAAGTCGAACTCGTCGCCGAGCCCGGGCCGGGTGGGCATCGCCACCCGGCCCTGCGCGTCCATCGCGTCCACCTGGGACAGCAGATGCGGGGGCAGCTCGTCGTAGTCCACCAGCGGATGCAGCAGGCCGCGCTCGTACCAGCGCCCGTTGCTGCTGGCGCCGAGCACGGCCAGGTTGCCGGAGCCGCCGCCGTGCACTTCGCAGTCCATCCCGAACGCCTCGGCCAGGTGCATCGCCTTGAGCGTCGGCCCGATGCCGCCGACATCGGTGACGCCGGCGCGCAGGATGTCGCAGCCGCCGGCGGCCACCCACTCGGCCCGGCTCAGGTGCTTGCCCCAGGACGTCTCCGGCCCGATCACCGGCACCGCGAGCTGGTCGGCCAGCCACCGGTACGACTGCACCGAGGCCTCTTCCATCGGCTCCTCGAACCAGTAGTAGTCCAGCTCGTCCAGGGCCCGGCCGAGCCGGAGCGCGTCGGTGCGGCTGTACCAGTGGTACGCGTCCAGCATCAGCGCGATGTCCGGCCCGACCGCGTCCCGGACGGCGGTGCAGGCGGCGATGTCGAGGTCCACGTTCGCCCCGCCGCGGGCCGGTGGCATCCAGGTGTGCAGTTTGATCGCCCGGTAGCCCAGTTCGACCAGCTGCTTGCCGAACGCCGCGTAGTCGGCCGGGGTGGCCAACCCGCCGGGGATCTCGTCCCCGCACATCGTGCTCGCGTACGCCGGGATGCTCGGCCGCGCACCGCCGAGCATCAGCCAGACCGGCAGCCCGGCCACCCGGCCGGCGAGGTCGGCCAGAGCCAGCTCGACGTAGCTGAGCGCGCGGTCGGTGAGCAGCCCGTGCGCGCCGCGCTGGCGGTGCGCCAGCCGGTTCCACAGCAGCTCCCGGTGCAGCGGGTCGGCGCCCAGCAGCACCGGCCGGACGTGGCCGGCCAGCACCCACTCGCGCAGGTGCTCCGGATGCGCCAGGCAGTAGCCGGCCGCGCCGTCGGAGTCGGTGATGGTCAGCAGCGCCTCGCGGACGTCGTGGAGCTGGCCGGGGTGGCGGTGCCCGGCACTGTCCACTTCGGTCTTCGCGGTGCTCCGGAAGACCGTGACGGTGACCTGCTCGATGGTGGCCATGGCGGTCAGCTCACTTGTGCCGCTTGTCCCACTCCGCCTGGGCGCCGGTCAGCTTGTCGCCCAGTTGCTTGACGAAGTCGGCCGCCGACAGCTGGCCGAGCAGCACCTTCTGGTACAGCGGCTCGCTGTCCGCCTTGGTGATCGCGGAGTACTGCGGCAGGTACACCGGTGCCTCGACGATCGTGGTCGCCGGGTTGCGGACCAGGGCCAGCGCGTCCTTCACCGCCGCGTTCTGCCCGATCCAGGCCTCGCTCTCGACGTCGGAGTTGGCCGGAATCTGGCCGACCTTCTCGTTCCAGTAGCTGTTGCTCTCCTTGGAGACCAGGAACTCGGCGAACTTCCAGGCCGCGTCCTTGTGCTTGCTGGCCTTGAACACGGCGAACCCGTCCACCGGGTTGGCGACCACGGTCGACTTGCTGCCATCCGTCGAGGGCAGCGGCACCGCGGCCACCTTGTCCCCGAACGCCTTCTTCACGTCCGACGAGGAGCCCAGGTTGTGGTGCATCATCGCGACCGAGCCGCTGGTGAACTCGGCCACCATCTGCGGGTAGCCGTTGTTCACGTCGGCGGCCGGGGTGGCCTTCTTGAACAGCTTGGACATCCGGTCCACCAGCTCGGCGTTCTTCGGTGTGTCCACAGTGGACTTGCTGGCGTCGAAGAACCCGGTCTGGCCGGAGTAGGCGTACATCTCGGCGAGCAGTTGGAAGATCGAGCCGGCGCCGCCGCGCAGGGTGTAGCCGTACTGCTTCTTCGCCGGGTCGGTCAGCTTGCCGGCCGCGGTGAAGAACTCGTCCCAGGTCTTCGGCGCCTGCAGGCCCGCGGTGTCGAACAGGTCCTTGCGGTACCAGATCACGTCCAGGTTGCCGGACGAGGGCAGCTCGTACAGCTTCTTGTCCGCGGCGGTCGCGGTCACCGTGTTCACCAGCCCGGTGACCAGCTTGTCCTTCAGCGGGCTGCCCGCCAGCCGCCCGTCCAGCGCTTCCAGCGCGTCCTGGCCGACCAGGTTGGACAGGTACGAGGTGGTCACGCCGCCGATGTCGGGCGGCTGGCCGCCGGCGATCGCGGTGTCGTACTTCTGCTGCACCGACGCGCTCGGGATACCCACGTACTTCACGTGGATGTCCGGGTTGGCCTGCTCGAACTGGGCGATCAGGTGCTGGTAGATCGGCGTCCGGGCCGGCCCGCCGTTGTTGTCCCAGAACGTGATCTCGGTCTTGCCGGCGCCGCTGTCCGACCCGCACCCGGTCAGTCCGGCCGCGGTCAGCAGCGCGGCGGTGATCGCGATCGCGGCCCGGACCGGGCGGCGGGCAATCCGGCTGCGCAAGGGGAGAAGTCTCATAGTGCGTGCCCTTCTGCGGTGGAGGGGGTGGATCAGCCCTTGACGGCCCCGGCGGACAGCCCTTGCACGAGGAACCGTTGGATCACGGCGAACACGCAGACGACCGGGACGGCGGCGACCACGCCACCGGCGGCCAGCGCACCGAAGTCGACGTTGTATTCGCCGAGCGTGTAACTGAGGCCGACCGGGATCGTGAACCGGTCCTGGTCGCTGATGAACATCAGCGCGAAGAGGAAGTTGTTCCAGCTGCCGATGAACGCGAACGAGCCGACCGCGACGATGCCCGGGCGCAGCTGCGGCAGCACCACCGCGAAGAACGCGCGCAGCCGGGAACAGCCGTCCACCATGGCCGCCTCCTCCAGCTCCACCGGCACGTTGCGGACGAAGCTGCTCATCAGCACCAGCGCCAGCGGTAGCTGGAAGGCCGACTCGGCGATCACCAGGCTGGCCAGGTTGTTGATCAGGTGGGTCTGCCGGAACAGGATGAACAGCGGGATCAGCAGCGTCACGCCGGGCATGAACTGGGTGCACAGCAGCAGCACCAGGAACAGCCGGTCGCCGCGGAACCGGAACCGGGCCAGCGCGTAGCCGCCCATCAGCGCCAGCACGGTGACGAAGCAGAGCGTGACCAGCCCGACCAGCACGCTGTTGCGGAAGAAGATGCCGAAGCCGAGCCCGGTCCAGACGGTGCGGAAGTGCTCCAGGGTGAGCGGCCAGGGCAGCACGCCACTGCGCCCGGCCGGCCGCAGCGCGTACATCAGCATCCAGTAGAACGGCACCAGCGTGAACAGCAGGTAGAGCCCGAGCGGGACGTACAGCCCGGTGCGCGGCGGCCGGGTGCTCAGCCGGCGTCGCCGGGCACCGGCCGGCGGGGCCGGCGCCGCGGCGGTGGCCGGCGGCGCGGCCAGCGCGGTCATGCGGCGGCCCCCGGAGTGGGACCGCCGCGAAGCGCGGTCAGGCGGCGGTCCCCGGAGCGGGCATCGCAGCTGCCGTCCGGGGCGCCGCGGAGCGAGGGGGGTCGCCGGGGCGGCGCGGTCATGTTCGCCCGCTGCCGAACTTGGACAGTCGCAGGTAGACGATCGAGAAGAACAGCAGCACCCCGAACCCCGCGGTGGTCAGCGCCGAGCCGTAGCCGAAGTCGTGCGAGTCGACCGCGGTACGGGCGATGTAGACCGGCAGGGTGGTGGTCTGGTGCGCCGGGCCGCCGCCGGTCAGCGTGTAGATCAGGTCGACGTTGTTGAACTCCCAGACCGCGCGCAGCAGCGTGGACAGCACGATCGTGTCCCGCAGGTGCGGCAGCGTGACATGGGCGAACCGGCGCCAGCGCCCGGCGCCGTCCACGTGCGCGGCCTCGTACAGGTCGCCCGGGATGGTCTGTAACCCGGCCAGCAGCAGGATCGCGAAGAACGGCACGCCGCGCCACAGTTCGGCGACCACCACCGCCGGGAAGACCGTCTTCGGGTCGCCCAGCACCGACGTGCCGGCGTCGCCGATGCCGAGCTCGGACAGCGTCCGGAACACCCCGGTGGCCGGGTTGTAGAGCAGGATCCAGATGCCGGTGGTGAGCACGCCGGAGACGGCCCACGGCGAGAACACCAGCGAGCGGGCCAGGCTGCGGCCGAGGAACGTCTCGTTCACGATCAGCGCCAGCCCGAGCCCGAGCAGCAGCTGCAGGCTGACCTCGGCCAGCACCCAGCTCAGCGAGAACCGCAGGCTCTGCCAGAACACCTCGTCGTGGAACAGCATCGTCCGGAAGTTGTCCAGCCCGGCGAATCCGTTGTTCCACGGTTGGGTGACGTTGTAGTGCCGGAGCGCGTAGTAGCCGACGCTGATCATCGGGTACGCGAGCAGCCCGCCCAGCAGCAGCACGGTAGGCGCGATCAGCAGGTAAGGGGTCTTCGCGCGGCGCCGGCGCCGGATCGGCGGGCCGGTGCGGGCCGCCGGCTGGGGTCGGGCCTCGGTCAGAGCCAAGACGCGCCCCTTTGCTCCAGCCGCTCACACATATAGACAAGATTCACAACCGTGAAACACCCTAGGGAGATCGCAAAGGGCTGTCAATCCCTCTATCCCGGCCACCGGGTGCGACCCGGTCGCGATCGGTTGGAGTCGGCAGTTCTTGACCCTCCCGGAACGGCTGGGCTAACGTACCGGTGTTCACACATATGTACGATGTCCATGTTGATGATTAGGCGGACGGCGTGATGCATCGGTTCTGATCTGCCGCGCCGATGCGGTGTCGCCTGGGGCTGGCGGATCGCGACCGCCTCCGGCTGCCTGCCCCGACCGGCAGGGCGCACCTCGCACCGACCGGAAAGGGTCCAGTCCTCTATGCCTGACCGCACCGATCGCCACTCGCCGCTGGTCGGCCGGCTCCGCGGGTTGCTCTGTTTTCCCGTCACCCCGGCCGATCCCGCCGGCGGGTTGGCTGCCGACACCTACCGCCAGCACCTCCGGTCCAGTGTGGACGGTGGCTGCGCGGCCGTGTTCGCCTGTTGCGGCACCGGTGAGTTCGCCACCCTGGATCTGGCCGAGTACGCCACCGCGATCCGGATCGCGGCCGACGAGGTGGCCGGCCAGGTACCGGTGATCGCCGCGATCGGCTACGGCACCGGGCTCGCCCGGCACTACGCCCGGCTGGCCGAGGACGCCGGCGCCGACGGCCTGCTGGTGATGCCGCCGTACCTCATCACCGCCGACCAGGACGGGCTGCGCCGGCACTACCTGGCGCTCGCCGACGCCAGCGGGCTGGACCTGATCCTCTACCAGCGGGACAACGCGATCTTCGCCCCGGACACGGTCGCCACGCTGGCCCAGCACCCGCGCATCATCGGGCTCAAGGACGGCTACGGCGACCTCGACCTGCTGCAGCGGACGATCAGCGCGGTACGCACCACCCCGGACACCGCCGGCTTCCTCTACTTCAACGGGATGCCGACCGCGGAGATGTCCGCGCCGGCGTTCCGCGGCGTCGGCGTCACGCTCTACTCCAGCGCGGTCTACTGCTTCGCCCCCGATATCGCACTCGCCTTTCACGGCGCGCTCGGCGGCGGCGACGAGGTGCTGGTGCAGCGGCTGCTGGACAGCTTCTACCGGCCGTTCGTGGAGCTCCGGCAGCGCGGCGCGAACTACGCGATCTCGCTGGTGAAGGCCGGCGTCCGGCTGACCGGGCTGGACGTCGGCCCGGTGCGCCCGCCGCTGACCGAGCCGGACCCGGAGCACGTCAAGGAGCTGGCCCGCCTCGTCGAGCAGGGCCGGGCCGTGCTGGCCGGCTGACCGATGGCCGGCCCGAGCGCCCCGCGGACCGGGGCCAACCTCTATCCCTGGGACGTGGTCGGTGACCCGTCCGCGGGGGAGTGGGTCGCCGCTCTCGGGGTGGACGAGGTCACCCTGGCCGCCGTCTACCACGCCACCCGGGCGCTGACCCCGCGGCACCCCGGCCGGCGGATCGTCACCGCCGAGCGGACCGCCGCCTACTTCCCTGCCGACCGGCCCGGCTGGGCGCGGCCGGAGCTGTGGCCGCCGGTGCAGACCGCCTGCCCCGGCACCGACCCGTTCGGCGCCGCGGTCGCCGACCTGGTGGCCGCCGGGCTGACCGTCAACGCCTGGGCCGTGCTGTTGCATGTGGACGGTCGGGTCGGTCTCGGCACCGGGCCGGTGGTGATCAACGCGTACGGCGACAGCTACCCGTGGGCGCTGTGCGCGGCCCGGCCGGAAGCCCGGGCGTACGCCGCCGAGCTGGCCGCGGTCACCGCCGCCCGCCCCGGCATCGGCGGGCTGGAGCTGGAGGCCTGCGGCTGGTACGGCTTCGGGCACCTGCACAGCCACGACAAGACCGGCGGGCTGCCGGCCGGCGGCGCCGCCGACTTCCTGCTCTCGCTCTGCTTCTGCCCGGCCTGCGAGCGCGGGTTCGGCGGGGTGGGGCTGGACCCCGGCCGGCTGCGGTCCCAGGTGCGGGCCGCGCTGGACGGGCCGGCGCCGGCCACCGACCGTCCGGAGTGGACGGTGGTGGCCCAGTTGCTCGGCGCGGACACCGCGGCGGCCGTGCTGGCGGCCCGGCGGCGGGCCGGCGACGAGCTGCGGGTCGAGGTGCTCGGCGCGGTCCGGGCCGCCGCCGGGCCGGACCTGCCGGTGCTGCTGCACGCCGACCCGCTGCCGCACCGCACCGGCGCGTACACCGGGCTGGACCCGGGCACCGCGCTGGCCACTGTGGACGGCCTGGTGGTCAACGGCGCCGGCGATCCGACGGCCACGGTCCGGGCCGCCGCGGCCGGCGCCCGGCCCGGTAGCAGGATCGTGGCCAGCCTGGTGGCCGTGCGCGGCCTCGGCGGCCGGCCGGAGCAGCTGCCCGCCCAGGCCGCCGCGGCGCTCGCCGCCGGTGCCACCGAGCTGCGCTTCTACCACGCCGGCCTGGCCAGCGCGGCCGACCTGGCCGCGATCGCCGGGACCGTGACCGGGGTCCAGCCGGCCGTCCAGCACTGACCCCGGCTCCACACCGGCGACGCTGAACCACCGACCCGGCGGCGCACCCGGATGCCGACCGGTTCGGCCCGCCGGTGCACCGGCGGGCCGACTGTCCAGATGCGACGGGTGACGACGTGCCTCGGCGGCGGCGAGACACGTCGTCACCCGCACGGTCCGGCCCGCCGGCGATGGCGGACCGGCCCGCCTACCGGAGGTGGCCCGCCCCGGCGCCGACGGCGACGGTCAGCGGGACCAACCAGGCGGGGTCGAGGTGGGTGTGCAGGGTGGGCGTCCAGGTCGTGTTCGAGCCGATCGGCGTGCTCGGGTTCGCCGCGTTGTAGGCGGCGAGCAGGTCGGTCGGCCGGCCGTTCACCAGGTTGTCGGCGGCGTGGATGTCGGTGCCACCCCAGTTGAAGATGATCTTGTCAGCGGTGACGCCCGAGCCGAGCAGGAAGAAGTTGCGCTCGGCGAAGAGCTGCGACTGGACCCCGACGCCCAGGCTGTAGATGTAGCCGCGGTTGCCGGGGATCAGGTACAGGTTGTTGTAGACGTGCACCTGGCCGAACCGGACCCGCGGGCCGCGCTGCAGCACGTTGGCGTAGAGGTTGTGGTGCACGGTGATCCGCAGCTTGCCGACGTCCGCGGCGGCCGTGTTGCTCGACCCGAACAGGTTGGTCTTGTCGTGGTTGGTGAACTGGTTCCACTCGGCGGTGACCAGGTCGGACGCGCTGGTGATGTCGAGTTCGCCGTCGTGCTGCTGGAACTCGGCGCCGAAGTAGGTCGGCGACAGGCTGTCCGGGTGGCTGCCGTCGGTGAACGTGTTGTGATCCACCCAGACGTGCGTGGCCCCGGTCAGCGACATGTTGTCGTACAGCGAGTTCCAGGCACCGGTCGCGCCGTCGGTCGGATCCCACTGCGGGAAGCAGTCGAAGGCGTGCTCGAAGGTGATGTTGCGGACGATGACGTTGTCGGCCTTGTTGATCAGCAGGCTGCCGCCGAGCAGCCGGGCACCGGGCAGGCCGATGATCGTGGTGTTCGAGCCGACCCGGATCCGGACCCGGAGGGTCTGCAGCGCGGCCGAGGCCGCCCGGGCGTCCTCCAGCGGGCCGGACGGCTCGGTGCTGCGGCCCCAGACCGCCGGGTCGTACGCGGCCAGGTAGCCGGCCAGCGTGTAGCCGCCGGTCTGGTAATCGGCGCAGGTCAGCGGGTGGTTGGCGTCGTCGACATTCGCGTCGACCGTGCCACGGATGTAGATGATCTTCGGAGTACTGTTCTTGTCGTTGCTGGCGTTGTTGCCGCCCAGCGCGGTCACCAGTTCGGACCGGTTCGACACGGTGAAGACGTGGTCGGCGGCGGCCGCCGAGCCGCCGGTGGTGCCCGGCGCCGAGGCCGCCCACCCGTCGTTCGCCGGCAGCGTCTGCTTGCCCAGCGCGGTAAGGGATGCGGCTCCGGCCGGGGCCGCCGCCACCGGGCTGGCAGCACCGGCCAGCAGGGCCGTGGCCGCCACGCACGTCAGTGTGAGGGCACGCCAAGTACGCACGGCAGTTCCTCCTTGCCCGACCGCCAGATGTCCTACAGGGTCAGGGTATTCACATACATAGACAGTCATCCCATATATGTACGGCAGACCCTAGGAACGGTTGTCCCGGTTGTCAACGTCCGGATCACCGACAAAGCGAGCGGCCCGCCACCGCAGTGACGGGCCGCTCGGCTCGGGTGCCGCCCGGCGGTCAGGCCCGGGCCAGCCGGCGGGTGGCGGCCTCCAGCCGGTCCCGGGCGGTGAGCAGCGCGTTCGTGATGAGCCGCTCCCGGGCCGGCGAGAGCCGGGCCACCGGGACCGAGCAGCTGATCGCGTCCCGGGCCGAGGCGCGGCCGAGCGCGATACCGAAGCAGCGCAGCCCCAGCGTGTTCTCCTCGCCGTCGACCGCGTAGCCGCGTTCCCGGGCCAGTTGCAGATCGGCCAGCAGGGCCGGCGCGGCGGTGATCGTGTGGTCGGTCAGCCGCTCCAGCTTGCCCGGCAGCATCGCCTTGACCTCGTCGTCGGAGCGGGTGGCCAGCAGCGCCTTGCCCAGCGAGGTGGCGTGTGCCGGCAACCGGCGGCCGACCCGGGTGAACGGGCGCAGGTAGTGCTGCGACTCCCGGGTGGCCAGGTAGACCACGTCGAAGCCGTCCAGCCGGGCCAGGTGCACGGTCTCGGTGGTCTCGGTGGCCAGCCAGTCCAGCGTGTCCCGGGCGGCCAGCACGACCTCGTCGCCGTCGATGTAGCTGGTGCCGACCAGCAGCGCGCGAACCCCGATGCTGTAACGGGTTCCGGTCGGGTCGACCTCCACCCAGCCCAGCTCCACCAGGGTGCGCAGCAGCACGTACAGGCTGCTGCGCGGGTAGCGCATCTTCTCGTGCAGCTCACCCAGGCTGTGCGCGCCCGGATGGCCGGCGAAGAACTCCAGCAGCTCCACGGTCCGGACCGCCGACTTCACCTGCTGGCCGTTGGCCCCGGTCTCCGCCACCCGCGTTGCACCCATTGCTCCATGGTCTCGCACTTCACCCGGTACCGGCGCCCGGACACCGATGCCGGCTGCGTGAATTGCCCGACCGTGATGGACTGACCCACCGGGGCGGTGGCGGCGAGAGGGGTGGCGGGTGCGGCTGGCGCGGTTGCACGGCGTCCGGGACATCCGGCTGGACCAGGAGCCGGTGCCGGTGCCCGGCCCGGGGCAGAGCCTGGTCCGGGTCACCGCGGTCGGGCTGTGCGGCTCGGACCTGCACTGGTACGCCGAGGCCGGGATCGGCGACGCGGTGCTGGGCCGGCCGCTGGTGCTCGGGCACGAGTTCGCCGGCGTGATCGACGGCGGCCCGCGGGACGGCGAGCGGGTCGCGGTCGACCCGGCGATGCCGTGCGAGCGGTGCGCCACCTGCCGGACCGGTTGGCGGAACCTCTGCCCGACGGTCCGGTTCGCCGGCCACGGTGACGTCGACGGCGGGCTGCGCGAGTACCTGCCCTGGCCGACCGCGCTGCTGGTCCCGCTGCCGCCCGAGCTGTCCGATGTGGACGGTGCGGTGCTGGAGCCGCTCGGGGTGGCGCTGCACGCGGCGGGCCTGGCCAGGCTGCGGCCGGGGATGACGGTCGCGGTGCTCGGCTGCGGCCCGATCGGGCTGCTGCTGATCCAGCTGGCCCGGGCGGCCGGCGCCGCCGCCGTCCTCGGCACCGACCCGCTCGCGCACCGGCGCGCCGCAGCCGAGCGGGCCGGCGCCGACGTGGTCTGGGATCCGGCCGGCTCGCCGCCGGCCGCCGTCGGCGAGCCCGCGGTCGGGCTGGCCCGGGCCGCCCTCGGTCCGGCGGCGACGCCCGGGGTGGACGTCGCGTTCGAGGTGGCCGGCACCGACGACGCGGTACACGCCGCGATGGTGGCCGCCCGGCCCGGCGGCAAGGTCATGCTGGTCGGCATCCCGGACGCCGACAGCACCACCTTCCCTGCCTCGGTGGCCCGCCGGAAGGGGCTGACCATCTTGCTGTCCCGGCGGATGAACGACACCTACCCGCGCGCGATCCGGCTCGCCCAGCGCGGCGCGGTGGACCTGGCCGCGGTGGTCAGCGACACCTACCCGCTGACCGGGATCGACGCGGCGTTCACCGCCGCCGCGTCCCGGACCGGGTTGAAAGTGGTGGTCCAGCCCTAGCGGGGCGGCCGGCCCGTCGGTTCGGCCGGTCCGGCCGGTTCAGCCGGTTCGGCCGGTTCAGCCGGTTCGGCCGGGGGGAGCGCGTCCGGGCTGCCGGTGCCGGACTGTCCGGTTTGGACGGCCGCGGCCAGCCCGGCCAGCGCGGCGGTGGCGACCTCGGTGTGCGCCATCAGGTGGCTGAGCCGGGCCAGCAGCACGCTCGCGGTGAACGGCCGGATCAGGTAGTAGCTCCCGCCGGCCGGCCCGGCCGCCAGGTCCCGGAAGGTGGCGTGCCAACCGACCAGCAGGATCGGCAGCCAGGCGGTGCGGGCGTCGGTGCGCAGCGACCGGTGCACCTGCTGGCCGTACAGCCGGCCGATCGAGGACACGTCCAGGATCACCGCGTCGGCGTCCCGCGCGTGTGCCGCCATCTGCTCCCGGGCGGCGGCGCCGGCCACCGTGAACCCGGCGGATTCCAGGATCCCGGTCAGCTGCCGTCGGTGTTCCGGATCGGAGTCGATGACGAGCACGCGGGTCACAGCAGGACGCTCCGTCCGGCGGCCGGATTGGTCGGGCGTCCGGCACCGACGACGCCGGACGCATTGTCTGTCGACCGCCGGATGTCGGATCTGAGCCCAACCGTCCGCGGGTACCCGGCGGACCGCCGGGGTACGGCGGAGCCGTCAGGTGAGGGCGGGCAGCCAGGCGGCGGTGTGACGGAGGCCGGCGGCCAGGTCCCGGGGGGCGAAGCCGAGGGCCCGGGCCTGGCTGTCGTCCATCCGGATCGGTGGCAGCCGGCCGTACACCTCGGAGCGGTAGGCGTACGGCTGCGGGTCCGGCCCGAGCGTGCTGCCCGGCGGCAGCCCGACCACCCGGTGTGGGCTGCCGACCAGTTCCGCGTACATGTTGAGCACCTGCGGGTACGGCGCGACCTCGCCGCACAGCGCGTACTTGGTGCCGCTGACGCCGTGCTCGTAGGCGAGCAGCTGGCCGGCGGCGACGTCCTCGGCCAGCACCCAGCCGACCGGGGTGTCGACCACCTCGCGCACGGTGCCGTTGGCCGCCGCGGTCAGCAGCGAGTTGTAGCTGAACGGGCCGGCCGGGCTCGGGCCGTAGACGCAGACCGGGTTGACGATGACGGCCGGCATCCCGTCGTCGGCGGCGGCCAGCACCAGCCGCTCGGCGGTCGCCTTCGAGGTGGCGTACGGGTCGGGCAGCGCGGTGTCGGTGGCCCGCTCGTTCACCAGGCCGGTCGCGTCGATGATGGCGGCGGTGCTGCTGGTGTAGACGAACCGGCCCACCCCGGCGTCGGCGGCCGCCCGCAGCAGCCGGGCGGTACCGTCCACATTGCCCCGCGCTGTGTCCACAGCGGACGGTCGGACCACGCCGGCGACGTGGAAGACCCCGGTGCAGCCGGCCACCGCCGCCCGCAGCGACGCCTCGTCGTCCAGGTCGGCGCGCACCACCTGCACCGACCCGGGCAGCATCGAGACCCGGTTCAGGTCGCGCACCGCCGCCCGTACCGGCAGGCCCTGGCGGACCAGTTCGGCCACCACCGCGGCCCCGACAAACCCGGCCGCACCGGTCACCAGCAGCATCGGGCAATCCTCGCACGCCGGCCGGACCGGCCGGCGCCGCGCCCTGCCACCGGCACCCGTCCGCAGGGCCGGGTCCGGAGTGGACGACCGGCCGGCTCAGTCGGTGGGGGCGGCGAGGAGCCGGTTGTGCAGTTCGGTGGTGAGCCGGTGGATGGCCCGGGTGATGTCGGTGTTGGTCTTCAGCTCCAGTTCCTGCTCGGAGAAGTCGTGATCGGCCTTGGCCTGCTGGAACGCGGCCTGCCGGTTCTGGCCGATCATCACGAAGGTGGACAGGAAGATCGCTTCCAGCGAGACGATCAGGGTCAGGGTCGGCCACGGGTCCGACTCGATGAACAGCATCCACACCGCGAAGCCGACCGCGTGCACGTAGACGAACGGCATCGAGCCGGCGAACGCGGTGATCTTGTCGGCGATCCGCAGTTGCATGCTCGCGGCGCGCCGGGCGCGCTCGGCGGCGACGACCGGGTGCGGCTGGCGGTGGGCGGACGGGTCATCCATGACGGCTCCGGGGGGTCGGGCGACGCTGACCCGGTCATTGAACCGGTCGCACCCCCCAGCCGGGCGCCCACCCGGCGGATCCTGCGGCCCGCGCCGCCAGGTCCGGCGGCACCCGGTCGAACATCTGGCAGACCGCGGTCTCGACGGTCAGCCGCAGCAGCGCGATCAGGTTCTCGTCCGGCTCGGTGGACATCATCAGCACCACCCCGCGCCGGCCGTCCCGGCTGCTGTAGGCCAGCGTGACGTAGCCCGGCACGCCGCCGGAGTGGCCCCAGACCGGCCCACAGGCGCCGCGCAGCGCCTCGATGCCCAGGCCGTAGCCGAACACCGGGTTGACCGGGATCGTCGTGAGCAACTGCGCCAGTTGGGCCGCCGGCAGCAGTTCGCCGCCGAGCAGCGCGCCGTAGAACCGGCGCAGGTCCTCGGCGGTGGAGATGATCCCGCCGGCGGTCCAGAGCAGCGAGGGGGCCAGCAGGGTCACGTCCTGCCAGCCGGTGCCGGCGCCGTCCGGCGGCCGGTAGCCGTGCGCGTGGTAGCCGGCGATGTCCCGGTCGTGCGCGGGGAACGAGGTGCCGGACAACCCCAGCCGGTTCAGGATCCGCTCCTGTACCAGCGCGTGCACCGAGCGCCGGGTGGCCGCCTCGAGAATCAGCCCGACCACGATGTAGCCGGTGTTCGAGTAGTACCAGCCCTGCCCCGGGTCGAACAGCGGCGGGTAGCTGGTGGCGATGTCGATCAGGCGCCGGGGCGCGATGCCGATCGTCGGCTGGGTGTAGATCCACTGCGCGAGCACCTGGTCCTCGGCGTAGTCGTACAGCCCGCTGGAATGGTTCAGTAGCACCCGCAGGGTGACCGCGCTGCCGTTGGGCAGCAGCCCGGGCAGCCACCTGCCGACCGTGTCGGACAGCCGCAGCCGGCCCTCGGCGACCAGTTGCAGCGCGACGGTGGCGACGAAGCTCTTGGTCAGGCTGCCGGCCCGGAACCGGGCCGCGGTGGTCAGCGCGTCCGGCGAGCTGCGCCGGGCCAGGCC
>Ga0307499_10000067_pt1 | contig 35257 bp, 19 predicted proteins | sample 13_S_MG_FD_201363 | JGI IMG/M metagenome (GOLD analysis project Ga0307499, IMG submission 201363) | Soil microbial communities from Populus trichocarpa stands in riparian zone in the Pacific Northwest, United States - 13_S | ecosystem: Environmental > Terrestrial > Soil > Riparian zone > Trees... | reverse complement strand
CCTGCTGACCGAGCCGGTGGCCTGGCCGCCGAACGGCCAGCCGCGCCGGGCCGGCGTCTCCTCGTTCGGCATCAGCGGCACCAACGCGCACGTGATCCTGGAGGACGCGGCCGGCACCGAAGCCGGCCCGGACCAGCCGCGCCCGGCCGGGCCGGTCGCCTGGGTACTGTCGGCGAGGTCGGAGGCGGCGCTGCGGGAGCAGGCGGCCCGGCTGGTCGAGCACGCGGTGGCCCGCCCCAGCCTGCACATGGCCGACGTCGGTGTCGCGCTGGCGAGCCGCCGGGCGCAGCACGAGTACCGGGCCGGCGTCGTCGCCGACACCCGCGACGGCCTGCTCTCCGGGCTGCGGTCGCTGGCCGCCGGGCAGGACGGGCCGGGCGTAGTCCGCGGCCGGCCACGGCCAGGCAAGGTCGCATTCCTGTTCACCGGCCAGGGCTCACAACGCGCCGGCATGGGCAAGGCGCTGTACGAGACCTACCCGGTCTTCGCCGCGGCCTTCGACGAGGTCTGCGCGCTACTCGACCCACACCTGCCACACCCACTACGCGACGTCATGTTCGGCACCGAACTATCCCCCCTGCTCAACCAGACCCTCTACACCCAGACCAGCCTCTTCGCCCTGGAAACCGCCCTCTACCGCCTCATCACCTCCTGGGGCATCACCCCCGACTACCTAGCCGGACACTCCATCGGCGAACTCACCGCCGCACACGCCGCCGGCATCCTCACCCTCCCCGACGCCGCCCGCCTGGTCACCACCCGCGCCCGGCTGATGGGCTCACTACCCACCGGCGGCGCCATGATCACCATCCACGCCCCCGTCGCCGACGTCGAGCCGACGCTCATCGACGGCGTCTCCATCGCCGCCGTCAACACTCCACACACGACGGTCATCTCCGGCGACAGCACCGCCGTCGAACAGGTCGCCGCCAGCTGGGCCGAGCGTGGCATCAAGACCCGCAAGCTCACCGTCTCGCACGCCTTCCATTCCAGCCACATGCAACCCATCCTCGACGAATTCCAGGCCGCCGCCGACCTCGACTACCAGGCGCCGGCCATCCCGGTCATCTCCAACATCACCGGGCAGCCCGCCAGCGGCGACGAGCTGACCACGCCGGCCTACTGGGCCCAGCACATCCGCCAAGCCGTCCGCTGGGCCGACACCGCCAGCACGCTGCGGGAGCAGGGCGTCACCAGCTACCTCGAACTCGGCCCGGACACCACGCTGACCACGCTCACCAGCAACACGCTCGACGACGACACGGCCGTGCTGGTGCCCACGGTCCGGCCCGGACAGTCCGAAAAGGACACCCTGGTTACCGCCATGGCCACGCTGCACACCGCCGGCCACGGCCCGGACTGGTCGACCCTGCACAACGCCACCGGCCGGTCCGGCACCGAGCTGCCGACGTACGCGTTCCAGGCACAGCGGTTCTGGCTCAACACCGGGCCTGCCACCGACGTCAGCGGCACCGGGCTCAACCCGGTGGACCACCCGATCCTGGCCGGCACCATCGACCTGCCCGACGACACGCACCTGTTCACCGGTCACGTCTCGCTGGCCACCCACCCCTGGCTGGTCGACCACACCATCCTGGACACGGTCATCCTGCCCGGCACCGCGTACATCGACCTGGCCCTGCACGTTGCCGAGCACACCGGCTGCGCGCACCTGGACGAGCTGACCCTGCAGGCACCGCTGGTGCTGCCGGCGCAGGGCGCGGTACAGGTGCAGGTGGTCGCCGGGCCGTTCGACGAGGCCGGGCGGCGACCGGTGGTAATCCGCTCGCAGCCGGCTGGTCCAGCGGGCGTCGAGCCGGCCTGGGTGCAGCACGCCACCGGGCACCTCACTACCCGGGCGCCCGTGGTGCCCGCCGCAGGCGACGGTGCCTGGCCACCCGCGGGCGCCGAGCCGATCGACACCGGGCAGACCTACCCGCAGCTGGCCGGCCACGGCTACGCCTACGGCCCGGCCTTCCAGGGCCTGCGCGCCGCCTGGCGGGTCGGCGAGGTCGTCTATGCCGAGGTCGCCCTGCCGGACGACCAGCACGACAACGCCGGCCGGTTCGGCGTCCACCCGGCGCTGCTGGACGCGGCGCTACACACGCTGGCGCTGAACGCGTCCGGCGCCGATGCCCCGGACGCCCCGGTCCAGCTGCCGTTCTCCTGGTCCGGCGTATCGCTGCACGCGGTCGGGGCCACCGCGCTGCGGGTCCGGCTCGCGCCGGCCGGGGCACAGGCGGTCACGATCACCGTGCTGGACCCGACCGGTGCACCGGTCGCCCTGGTCGAAGCGCTCGCGCTGCGGCCGGTGACACCGGACCAACTCGGCCTGGCCCAGCAGGACCGGGACCCGCTCTACCGGCTGGACTGGACCCCGCTGACCGCCCCGCCTGCCCCGGCCGGCTCAACCGGCCCGGCCGGCCCGACCGACCCGACCGGCTCAGCCGACCCGACCGGCCCGACCGGCCCGACCGACTGGGCCGTGCTGGGCGACCCCGACTTCGCCGCCACGCTGGCCGCGGCCGGGATCGACGTCCAGCAGCTCGCCGGGCTACCGGCGACCGGCCCGGCGCCGGACGTCGTGCTGGCCCCGGCGTTCGCCGACCCGGCCGAGACCGGCCTGGCCGCGGCGGCGCACGGGGTGGCCCGGCGGGTGCTGACGCTGGTGCAGCAGTGGCTGGCCGACGAGAGCACCGCGGACGCGCGGCTGGTGGTGGTGACCAGGGGAGCGGTCGCCACCCAGCCGGCCGAGCGCGTGCTCGACCTGCCCGCCGCAACGGTCTGGGGACTGGTCCGGACCGCGCAGGCGGAGCACCCGGACCGGATCGCGCTGGTCGACCTCGACGGCCGACCCAGCTCCTACCGGGCGCTGCCGGCGGCGATCCGGGCCATCGGCGACGAGCCGCAACTGTCCATCCGGGACGGTGCGCTGTTCGCGGCCCGGCTGGCCCGGGTCGCGGCCGGGGACGCGCTGGCGCCGCCACCGGACACCGCCTGGCGGCTGGACCTGACCGCGGCCGGCACGCTGGACAACCTGACCCTGGTGCCCTGCCCGGAGGTCACCGAACCGCTCGCGGCCGGCACCGTCCGGGTCGCGGTCAAGGCGGCCGGGCTGAACTTCCGGGATGTGCTGGTCGCGCTCGGCATGTACCCGGGCCAGCCGCTGCTCGGCGGCGAGGCGGCCGGCGTCGTCACCGAGGTCGGCCCGGACGTCACCGACATCGCGCCCGGTGACCGGGTGATGGGGCTGTTCGCCGGGCCGATCGGCCCGGTCGCGGTCACCGACCGGCGGCTGGTCGGGCGAATCCCGGCCGGCTGGAGCTACCCGCAGGCGGCCACCACCCCGGTGGTCTTCCTCACCGCGTACTACGCGCTGACCGACCTGGCCGACCTGCGGGCCGGCCAGACGCTGCTGGTGCACGCCGCCACCGGCGGGGTCGGCATGGCCGCGGTGCAACTGGCCCGGCACAAGGGCGCGGACGTGTTCGGCACCGCCAGCCTGCCCAAGTGGGACACGCTGCGGGCACAGGGGCTGGACGACGCGCACATCGCCAACTCCCGCACGCTGGAGTTCGAGCAGCGGATCCTGGCCGGCACCGGCGGCCGCGGCGTCGACGTGGTGCTCGACTCGCTGGCGCACGAGTTCGTGGACGCCTCGCTGCGGCTGCTCAGCCACGGCGGCCGGTTCCTGGAGATGGGCAAGACCGACATCCGCGACCCGCGGACCGTCGCGGCCGAGCACCCGGGCGTCCGGTACCAGGCGTTCGACATGGTCGAGGCCGGACCGGACCGGATCCAGCAGATGCTGGTCGAGCTGACCGACCTGTTCGACCGTGGCGTGCTGCGGCCGCTGCCGGTGACCGCGTTCGACGCCCGGCAGTCCCGGCAGGCGTTCCGGTACCTGAGCCAGGCGCAGCACGTCGGCAAGCTGGCGCTGACCATCCCGACCACCGTCGATCCACACGGGACGGTGCTGATCACCGGCGGCACCGGCGCGCTCGGCAGCCTGCTGGCCCGGCACCTGGTCGGCACGCATGGCGCCCGGCACCTGCTGCTGACCAGCCGGCGCGGCCCGGCCGCCCCCGGCGCGGCCGACCTGCGGGCCGAACTGGAGGCGCTCGGCGGCACCGTCACGATCGCCGCCTGCGACGCCGCCGACGCCGCCGCCGTCACCGCCCTGCTGGCCGGCATCCCGGCCGCACACCCGCTGACCGCGGTCATCCACACCGCCGGCACCCTGGACGACGGCGCGCTCACCGCGCTCACCCCGGACCGGCTGGACAGCGTGCTGCAGTCCAAGGTGGACGCCGCCTGGAACCTGCACAAGGCCACCGAGCACCTGGACCTGGCCGCGTTCGTGCTCTACGCCTCGGTCGCCGGCACGTTCGGCAACCCCGGCCAGGCCAACTACGCCGCGGCCAACACGTTCCTGGACGGGCTGGCCCAGCACCGGCGGGCCCGGGCGCTGCCGGCGACCTCCCTCGCTTGGGGGCTGTGGGCCGGCGGTGGCATGGCGGCCGGGCTGGACGGCATCGACCAGGCCCGGGCCGCCCGCTCCGGCATGCACCCGCTCTCGGCGGAGCAGGGCCTGGCGCTGTTCGACGCCGCGTTCGGCCACCGTCCAGAAGCGACACTCGTACCGGCCCGGCTGGACACCGGCGCCCGCGGCGGCGCGGTCCCGGCGGTGCTGCGCGGGCTGGTCCGCGCCGCCAGCCGGCGGGCCGCCCGGTCCGGACCGGGCGGGGCGACCGCGCTGGTCGAGCGGCTGGCCGGGTTGGCCGGGGCCGAGCGGCAGCGAATCCTGCTGGACCTGGTCCGGACCCACATCGGCGCGGTGCTCGGGCACGCCCCGGGTGAGCTGATCGACCCGGCGCGGCCGTTCCGCGACCTCGGGTTCGACTCGCTGACCGCGGTCGAGCTGCGCAACCGGCTGACCGCCGCGACCGGCCTGCGCCTCTCCCCCACCGTCGTGTTCGACCACCCCACCCCTACCGAACTAGCCGCGGTGCTGCAGGCCGGGCTGGTCGAGGCCGGCCCGGCGTCGACCACCGTCGTCCCGGCCGGCACCGCAGCCGGTCGGGACGACGAGCCCATCGCGATCGTGGCGATGGCCTGCCGCTACCCGGGCGAGGTGGCCTCGGCCGACGACCTGTGGCGGCTGGTCGCCGGCGGCACCGACGCGATCGGCGGGTTCCCGGCCGGCCGCGGCTGGAACATCGACGACGTCTATGACCCCGACCCGGCGCGGCCGGGCAAGACGTACGCCCGCGACGGCGGCTTCCTCGCCGCCGCGGACGCCTTCGACGCCGAGTTCTTCGGCATCAGTCCACGCGAGGCCGGCGCGATGGACCCGCAACAGCGGCTGCTGCTGGAGGTCGCCTGGGAGGCGTTCGAGAACGCCGGCATCGACCCGACCTCGCTGCGCGGCAGCTCGGCCGGCGTGTTCATCGGTGCCAGCGACCAGAAGTACGGCACCCGGTCGCACCGCGCGCCGGACGGCTACGAGGGCTTCATGCTGACCGGCACCACCACCAGCGTCGCCTCCGGCCGGGTCGCCTACACGTTCGGCCTGCAGGGCCCGGCCATCACGGTGGACACCGCCTGCTCGTCCTCGCTGGTCGCGCTGCACCTGGCCTGCCAGGCGGTCCGCCACGGCGAGTGCGACATGGCGCTGGCCGGCGGCGCGGCGGTGATGGCCACCCCCGGCATCTTCGTCGAGTTCAGCCGGCAGCGCGGGCTGGCCCCGGACGGCCGGTGCAAGGCGTTCGCGGCCGACGCGGACGGCACCGGCTGGGGCGAGGGCGCCGGCATCCTGCTGCTGGAGCGGCTGTCCGAGGCGCAGCGGCGGGGGCACCCGGTGCTGGCCGTGGTCCGCGGCACGGCGGTCAACCAGGACGGCGCCAGCAACGGCCTGACCGCACCGAACGGGCCGGCCCAGCAGCGTGTCATCCGGCAGGCACTCGCCAACGCCGGCCTGGCACCGTCCGATGTGGACGCGGTGGAGGCGCACGGCACCGGCACCGCACTCGGCGACCCGATCGAGGCCCAGGCCCTGCTCGCCACGTACGGGCAGGACCGCGCGGCCGACCAGCCACTCTGGCTCGGCTCGATCAAGTCCAACATCGGGCACACCCAGGCCGCCGCCGGCGTCGCCGGCATCATCAAGATGGTGATGGCGCTGCGGCACCGGCAACTGCCACAGACCCTGCACGTCGGCGCACCCACTCCGCACGTGGACTGGACCGCCGGCGCGGTCGAACTGCTGACCGAGGCCCGGCCGTGGCCGGAGCGGCAGCGCCCGCCGCGGGCCGCCGTCTCCTCGTTCGGGATCAGCGGCACCAACGCGCACGTCGTGCTGGAAGCCGCCGAACCGCCGGCCCAGCCGGCCATCCCGGCGGCCCAGCCGGCGGCGGAGCCGGCCGGGCCCGGCACCCCGGCGCCGGTGCTCTGGACCCTCTCGGCGAAGACCGAAGGCGCGCTCCGGGCCCAGGCCGACCGCCTGCGCGAGCTGGTGGCCGCCGCCGGCCCCGGGCTGATCGAGACCGGCCACGCGCTCGCCACCGGTCGGGCCCAGTTGGAGCACCGCGCCGTCGTGATCGGCGCGGACCGGGCCGAGTTCCAGGCCGCCCTCGCCACCCTCGCCGCCGGCGACCAGGCCACCAACCTGGTCACCGGCACCGCCGGCCAGCCCGGCAAGACCGTGTTCGTCTTCCCCGGCCAGGGCTCGCAGTGGGACGGCATGGCCGTCGACCTGCTCGACTCGTCCCCGGTGTTCCGGGACCGGCTGCTCGAATGCGCCGACGCGCTGGCCCCGCACGTGGACTGGTCGCTGGTCGACGTGCTGCGTGGCGCCGATGGCGCCCCCGGGCTGGACCGGGTCGACGTGGTACAGCCGGCGCTGTTCGCGGTGATGGTCTCGCTGGCCGCGCTCTGGCGGTCGGTCGGCGTGCACCCCGACTCGGTGGTCGGCCACTCGCAGGGTGAGATCGCGGCCGCCTGCGTCGCAGGTGGACTGTCGCTTGCGGACGCCGCCCGGATCGTGGCACTGCGCAGCAAGGCCATCGCGGCCATCGCCGGCACCGGCACGATGGCCTCGGTCGCGCTGCCGGCGGCGGACGTCGAGCGCCGGCTGGCCTGCTGGCCCGGCCGGCTCACCATCGCCGCGATCAACGGGCCGTCCGCCACCGTGGTGGCCGGCGACCAGGAGGCGGTGGCCGGGCTGCTGCTCGACTGCGACGCGGACGGCGTCCGGGCCCGCGGCATCCCGGTGGACTACGCGTCCCACTCGCCGCAGATGGAGGCGGTCCGCGAACACCTGGCCGGGGTGCTGGCCGGCATCACGCCACGCAGCACGGACATCGCGTTCTACTCGACCGTCACCGGCGAGCCGCTGGACACCGCCGCGCTGGACGCCGGCTACTGGTACCAGAACCTGCGCCAGACCGTGCAGTTCGAGCAGTCCACCCGGGCCCTCGTCCAGAGTGGACACGGCACGTTCGTGGAGATCTCCCCGCATCCGGTGCTCACCGTCGGGATCCAGCAGACGCTGGACGACTCCGGAGCGGCCGGCGCGGCCGCCGGCACCGTCGGCTCGCTGCGCCGCGGCACCGCCGGGCCGCGGGAGTTCCTGACCTCGCTCGGCCAGGCGCACACCCGCGGCGTGCCGATCGACTGGGCCGCGGTGTACGGGCCGGTAGCCGGCCGGGTCGCGCTGCCCACGTACCCGTTCCAGCGGCAGAGCTACTGGCTGCCGGCTCCGGCCGACACCGACGCCGGCAGCCTCGGCCAGACCAGCGCCGAGCACCCGCTGCTCGGCGCGGCGATCGCGCTGGCCGGTGACGGCGGGCACCTGTTCACCGGCCGGATCTCGCTGCCCACCCATCCCTGGCTGGCCGAGCACGCGGTGCACGGCACCGTGCTGCTGCCCGGTACCGCGTTCGTCGAGCTGGCCCTGCACGCGGCCGGCCACGTCGGCGCCGACCGGCTGGCCGAGCTGACCCTGCACACCCCGCTCACGCTGGCCGCCGACGACCGGGTCGACCTGCAGGTCACCGTGCAGCCGGCGGACCGGGCCGGGCACCGGCCGGTCACCGTCCACTCGCGACCCGACGGCGCCGGCCCGGACACCGGGTGGACCACGCACGCGACCGGCCTGCTGGCCGGACCGGCGGCCGTACCGCCGGCCGGGGCGGACCGGCCGGACCTGACCGCCTGGCCGCCGGCCGGGGCCGAGCCGATCCCGGTGGCCGGCCTCTACGACCAGCTCAGCGACATCGGGCTGGAGTACGGCCCGCTGTTCCAGGGGCTGCAGGCGGCCTGGCGGCTCGGCCCGGACAGCTACGCCGAGGTGAGCCTGCCGGCCGGCACCGAGCCCGGCGGGTTCGGCATCCACCCGGCGCTGCTGGACGCCGCGCTGCACGCGACCGCGCTGCACAGCCAACTGCACGGCGACGGCGCGGCCGAGGTGCGGCTGCCGTTCGCCTGGGCCGGGGTCGCCCTGCACGCCGCCGGCGCCGACCGGCTGCGGGTCAAGGTGTCCACTGTGGACGCCGACGGTGCGGACGGCCCGGCCGGCACCGGCTTCGGGCTGGAACTGGCCGACGGGTCCGGCCGGCCGGTCGCCTCGGTGGCGTCCCTGGCCGTCCGGGCGATCCCGGCCGATCAGGTCGCCGCGCTCAGCGCCCGGCACCAGGACGGGCTCTACCACGTCGAGTGGACCGACCTGCCGACCGGCGACGGACCGGCAAGCTGGGCGCTGATCGGCTCAGCCGCCGACCTGCCGGCACCGGCCGGCGCGCTGCCGGCGGACGGCACGGCCTACCCGACGGTCGCCGCGCTGGCCACCGCGGTCGCCGCCGGCGCCCCGGCGCCCGACTTGGTGCTGGCCCGCCCGGCCGCGCCGGCCGACACCGACGCCGCGGTCCGGGCGCACGCGCTCGCCGCGAACACCCTCGGCCTGGTGCGGGACTGGCTCGCCGCGGACGGGCTCGCCGAGGCCAAGCTGGCCATCGTCACCGAGGGTGCGGTGGCCACCGGCCCGGACGACCAGGTGTCCGATCCCGCCGCCGGCACCGTCTGGGGCCTGGTCCGCAGCGCGCAGGCGGAGGAGCCGGACCGCCTCGTCCTGCTCGACCTCGACGGCACCGGCAAGTCCGCCCGGGCCGCGCTCGCGGCCGCGGTCACCGGCGAACCGCAACTCGCGGTGCGGGCCGGCTCGGCCCGTGTTCCCCGGCTCGCCCGGACCACCGCGCCGACCCGCCCGGCCAGCCCGACCACGGCCCGGCCCGGCCCGACCGGCCCGACCGGCCCGATCGCCGGCGGCGCCGGGCAGTTCGATCCGGACGGCACCGTGCTCATCACCGGCGGCACCGGCACCCTCGGCGGCCTGGTGGCCCGGCGGCTGGTCAGCCAGCACGGCGTGCGACACCTGCTGCTGGTCAGCCGGCGCGGCCCGGACACCCCCGGCGCGGCCGAACTGCGGGCCGAACTGACCGCGGCCGGCGCCACGGTCACGCTGGCCGGCTGCGACACCGCCGACCCGGCCGCGCTGGCCGGACTGCTGGCCCAGGTGCCGGCGACCAACCCGCTCACCGCCGTGGTGCACGCCGCCGGGGTACTGGCCGACGGCACGGTCGCGGCGCTCACCCCGGACCGGCTGGCCGCCGTGCTGCGGCCGAAGGTGGACGCCGCCTGGCACCTGCACCGCGCCACCGAGGGGCTGGGGCTGCGCGCGTTCGTGCTGTTCTCGTCGACCACCGGCACCCTGGGCGGGCCGGGCCAGGCGAACTACGCCGCCGCCAACGCCTTCCTGGACGCGCTCGCGCAGCACCGGCACGCCCGCGGGCTGCCGGCGACATCGCTGGCCTGGGGCCTGTGGGAGCAGGCCAGCGGCCTGACCGGCGGGCTGGCGGCGGCCGACAGCAGCCGGATCGGCCGGGCCGGCCTGGCGCCGCTGCCGACCGGGCAGGCGCTCGACCTGTTCGACACCGCGTTGTCCACAGTGGACCGGCCGGCGCTGGTGACCGCGCTGCTGGAGCCGGCGGCGCTGCGCGCGCAGGCCGAGGCCGGGCTGCTGCCGGCGATCCTGCGCGACCTGGTCCGCGCCCCGGCGCGGCGGGCCCGCGCCGACGGGGAGCGGCTGGCCGACCGGCTCGCCGGGCTGGCCGGGCCGGAGCGGGACCAGCTGGTGCTGGACCTGGTCCGGTCGCACATCGCGGCCGTTCTCGGCCACGCCGGCGCCGACGCGGTCGACCCGGAGCGGCCGTTCAAGGATCTCGGCTTCGACTCGCTGACCGCGGTGGAACTGCGCAACCGGCTGGCCACCGCGGCCGACCTGCGGCTGCCGGCGACGCTCGTGTTCGACTACCCGACCGCCGCCGCGCTGGCCGCGACGCTGACCGAGCGGCTGGCTCCGGCCGGCGCCGGCGCCGGCGCCGGCGGCGGGTCGGTGCTGGCCGAGCTGGACCGGCTGGAGGCGACGCTGGCCACCGTCCCGGCGGCGGACGGCGGCCGGGCCGCGGTGACAGCGCGGCTGACCGCCCTGCTGGCGAAGTGGAACGAGGACGGCGACGAGGCCGACGACGGCATCGCGGACAAGATCCAGGCGGCGTCCGCCGACGAGATCTTCGACTTCATCGACAGGGAACTCGGCCGCACATGAGTACAACCGGAGCGCTGCCCGGCCCCGGCGAGAGGGTTGATGCGAAGTGAGCAAGGAAGAGAAGCTCGTCGACTACCTGAAGTGGGTCACTGCCGACCTGCACAAGACCCGGCAGCGCCTGCAGGACGCCGAGGACGAGCGGCACGAGCCGGTGGCGATCGTCGGGATGGCCTGCCGCTACCCGGGCGGGGTGCGCTCACCCGAGGACCTGTGGCAGCTGGTGCACGAGGGCCGGGACGCCGTCTCGGCGTTCCCGGCGACCCGGGGCTGGTCCGCCGAGGACCTCTACGACCCGGACCCGGACCGGACCGGGAAGATCTACACCCGGCACGGCGGCTTCCTCTACGACGCCGACCAGTTCGACGCCGGCTTCTTCGGCATCTCGCCCCGGGAAGCGCTGGCGATCGACCCGCAGCAGCGGCTGCTGCTGGAGACGTCCTGGGAGGTCTTCGAGCGGGCCGGCATCGACCCGGCCACCCTGCGCGGCAGCAAGACCGGCGTGTTCGCCGGCGTCATGTACAACGACTACGGCTCGCGCCTGATGAACCAGGTGCCGGACGGCTTCGAGGGCTACCTCGGCAACGGCAGCGCGGGCAGCATCGCGTCCGGCCGGGTGGCCTACACGTTCGGCCTGGAGGGCCCGGCGGTCAGCATCGACACCGCCTGCTCGTCCTCGCTGGTGGCGATGCACCTGGCGGCCGAAGCGCTGCGGCAGGGCGACTGCGGGCTGGCCCTGGCCGGCGGGGTCACCGTGATGTCCACCCCGACCGTGTTCATCGAGTTCAGCCGGCAGCGCGGGCTGGCCCCGGACGGCCGGTGCAAGTCGTTCGCGGACGCCGCCGACGGCACCGGCTGGGGCGAGGGGGTCGGGATGCTGCTGCTGGAGCGGCTGTCCGACGCGCAGCGGCTCGGGCACCGGGTGCTCGGCGTGATCCGCGGCTCGGCGGTCAACCAGGACGGTGCCAGCAACGGCCTGACCGCGCCGAACGGCCCGTCCCAGGAACGGCTGATCCGCCAGGCGCTGGCCATGGCCCGGCTGTCACCGTCCGATGTGGACGCTGTCGAGGCGCACGGCACCGGCACCACGCTGGGCGATCCGATCGAGGCGCAGGCACTGCTGGCCACCTACGGCCAGGGCCGGCCCACCGACCGTCCACTGTGGATCGGATCGGTCAAGTCGAACCTCGGCCACACCCAGGCCGCGGCCGGGGTGGCCGGCGTGATCAAGATGGTGATGGCGATGCGGCACGGCGTCCTGCCCCGGACGTTGCATGTGGACGCGCCCAGCCGGCACGTGGACTGGACGGCCGGCGCGGTCAGCCTGCTCACCCAGCCGGTCGACTGGGCACCGGACGGCAACCCGCGCCGGGCCGGCGTCTCGTCCTTCGGCATCAGCGGCACCAACGCCCACGTCATCCTGGAAGACCCGCCCTTGGCCGACGCACCGACCGCGGCCGGCCCCCGGCCCGGGACGCATGCCTGGGTGGTCTCGGCCAAGACCGAACCGGCCCTGCGCGAGCAGGCCGCCCGGCTGGCCGATCACGCCGCCGCCCACCCCGAACTGGACCCGGCCGACATCGGGCACGCGCTGGCCACCGGCCGGACCCACCACGCGCACCGGGCCGGCGTGGTCGCCGACAGCCGGGACGCGCTGCTGGCCGGCCTGCGCGCGCTGACCAAGGGCGAGCCGGCGCCGACCCTGGTCCGCGGCAACCCGCGGCCGGGCAAGGTCGCGTTCCTGTTCACCGGACAGGGCTCGCAGCGCGCCGGCATGGGCCGCCAGCTGTACGAGACCTACCCGGTCTTCGCCACCGCCCTGGACGAGGCCTGCGCACTGCTCGACCCGCACCTGGAACTGCCGCTGCGCGAGGTCATGTTCGCGCCGGCGCACAGCGACGAATCGCTGCTGCTGAACCAGACCCTCTACACCCAGACCAGCCTGTTCGCGCTGGAGACCGCGCTGCTCCGGCTGGTCACCTCCTGGCAGATCAAGCCCGACTACCTGGCCGGCCACTCCATCGGCGAACTGGTCGCCGCGCACGCCGCCGGGGTGCTGACCCTCCAGGACGCCGCCGCGCTGGTGGCGGCCCGGGCGAAGCTGATGGGCACCCTGCCCCCCGGCGGCGCCATGATCACCATTCACGCCCCGGCCGACCAGGTCGAGCCGACCCTGCCGGCCGGGGTGACCATCGCCGCGGTCAACACTCCACAAGCGACGGTCATCTCCGGGGACGCCGCCGCGGCCGAGGAGGTCGCCGCGCACTGGGCCGACCGCGGGGTGAAGACCCGCAAGCTCACCGTCTCGCACGCCTTCCACTCGCCGCACATGGACCCGATCCTGGCCGACTTCACCGCCGCCGCGGCCGGCCTCGACTACCAGCCACCCACCGTCCCGGTCATCTCCAACCTCACCGGCCGACCCGCCACCGGCGACCAGCTCATCACCGCGGCCTACTGGGCCCAGCACATCCGCCGGGCGGTGCGCTGGGGCCAGACCGCGACCACCCTGCACGACCTCGGCGTCACCACCTACCTGGAGATCGGGCCGGACACCACGCTCAGCACGCTGACCCAGACCACGCTGGCCGCCGGCGATCACGCCGACGCGGTGCTCGTGCACATCCTCAACCCGCGCCGGCCGGAACTGCGCGCCGCGCTGACCGCCGCGACCACCCTGCACACCACCGGGCACGTCCCGCACTGGCCCGCGGTGCTCGGCCACGCCGCGCCCGCTCCGACCGACCTGCCCACGTACGCCTTCCAGCACCAGCGGTACTGGCTGGACGCGCCGCCGGCCGCCAGCACCAACGCCGAGGCCTCGGACGAGGCCCGGTTCTGGGCCGCCGTCGAGCAGGGCGACCTCAGCTCGCTGGCCAGCGCGCTGTGGACCACCGACCAGGAGCAGGACGCGCTGAACGCGGTCCTGCCGGTGCTGTCGGCCTGGCGCCGCCAGCACCGCTGGCACTACCGGGTCGGCTGGCGCCCGCTCACCGACAGCACGGCCGGCCCGACCGCAGCCAGCCGGGCGGCCGCGGCCGGCCCGGCTGCCGCGGTGGATGGCAGCTGGCTGCTGGTCGCCCCCGAAGCCGGTGCGGCCGACCTGGTCGCCGGCTGCGCGGCCGACCTGGCTGACCGGCCCGGAACCGCGCTCACCGTCGAGATCCCCACCGGCGCCGGGCGGCAGCAGGTCACCGAGCTGCTGCGGGCCGCGGTCGGCGGGCAGTCGTCCGGTGCCCCGGTGCGCGGCGTGCTCTCGCTGCTCGCCCTGACCGGGCCGGGCGCCACGGCCGCGACGGCGCCGATGGCCGCCCCGGCCGCGGCGTCGCTGATCGCCGCCGGGACGGTGTCCACTGTGGACCTGGCCGGGGCGCTGGATGACGCCGGCCTGACGGCGCCGCTCTGGCTGGTCACCCGGGGCGCGGTCTCGGTCGGCCCGGACGATCCGGTGACCAGCCCCGAACAGGCCGGCATCTGGGGACTGGGGCAGGCGCTGGCCGCGGAGCGGCAGCGCTGGATCGGCCTGGTCGACCTGCCCGCCGACCCGGACGACGGCACCCGGCGCTGGCTGGCCGCCGTGCTCACCGGCGGCAGCGGCGAGGACCAGGTCGCGATCCGGTCCGGCGGCGCGCAGGCCCGCCGGTTGATCCCGGCCCGGCCCGGCCAGCACGACGGCTGGACGCCGGCCGGCACCGCGCTGGTCACCGGCTGCGCCACCGCGCTCGGCCGGGACGTCGCCCGCTGGCTGGCCCGGCACGGCGCCGACCACCTGCTGCTGGCCTGGCCCGGCGGCGCGGACGACCCGCAGGCCGCGAAGCTGGCCGGCGAGCTGGCCGGGGCCGGCGCCGAGGTCACCATCGCCGACTGCGACCCGGCCGACCGGGACGCGCTGGCCGGCCTGCTGGCCGGCGTCCCGGAGCCGCACCCGCTGACCGCGGTCGTGCACGTGGCGGTCGAGGACGGCGGCCCGGACATCGGGCTGGACGCGTTCCTGGCCGCCGCCGGCAACCTGGACCAGCTGACCCGCGACCTGGCCCCGGCCGCGTTCGTGGTGTTCTCCTCCATCGCCGGCCTGGTCGGCGGCCCGGGCCTGGGCAGCCGCGCGGTCCGGCACGCCGTGCTGGACGCGCTGACCCAGCAGCGCCGGGCGGCCGGGCTGCCCGCGCTGGCCGTCGCCTGCGGCCCATTCGCCACGGTGGGCTCCGACGCGCCAGCCGAGTCCAGAGTGGACGGTCCGGCCGGGCCGCTGGCGGAGCGGCTGCGCGAGTGGGGGCTGCGGCCGACCGCGGCCGGGCCGGCGACCGAGGCGCTGCGCCGCGCGGTGTCCGCCGGGTCCGCGCACGTCGCCGTCACCGATATCGAGTTCGACCGGCTGCTGCCCGGGCTGGTCGAGGCCGGCCGGGGCCGGATCTTCGCCGAACTGCCGGCGGCCCAGGTCTTCTTCGACCCGACCGCCGCGCGGGCGGACGAGCCGGCCACCGAGCCGGTGAACGACCGCCTCGCCGGCGCGTCCGAAGCCGAGCGGGTCGGCATCCTGCTCGACCTGATCCGCACCCACGCGGCCACCGTGCTCGGCTACGCCACCCCGGCCGACCTCGACGTGGACGCGAACTTCCTCGACCTCGGCTTCTCCTCCTACGCCGCGCTCGAGCTCAGCAACCTGATGCAGGCGTCCGGAGTGGAACTGCCGCTCGTCGCCATCTACGACCACGCCACCGCCCGCGCGCTCGCCGAGCACCTGCAGGGCGAGCTGGCCAGCTCGGGCCCCACCCCGACCGCCTGATATCGAAGGGAACCTGTCATGAGTCGCACTGTCACCGTCGTCGGCGCCGGCCCGGTCGGCCTGATGCTCGCCTGCGAGCTGGCCCTGGCCGACGTCGAGACGATCGTCCTGGAACGGCAGCCGGAACCGACCGGGCAGTCCCGCGGGATGGCGATCAACGCCGGCGTGGTGGAACTGCTGACCCAGCGCGGGCTGATGGACGCGCTCCGGCCGTACGGCATGTCCTGGCCGCGCGCCCACCTGGCCCAGCTCTGGCTGGACCCGGCCCGGCTGACCGAACGGCACGAGAACACCTTCCTGCTCCCGCAGTCCGCGCTCGAGCAGCGGCTGGAGGAGCAGGCGATCAAACTCGGCGTGGACGTGCGGCGCGGGCACCGGGTGGTCAACGTCGAGCAGGACGGGATCGGCGTCGCCGTCGACGTCGAGACCGGCACCGGCGGCCACCGGCTGCGCACCAGCTACCTGGTCGGCTGCGACGGCCCGGCGAGCACCGTCCGGGAGCTGGCCGGGATCCCGTTCCCGGGCACCGAGCTGCCGTTCCACGGCCTCGTCGGCGACCTGTCCGTGCAGCCGACCGACGGCCTGCTGCAGAAGCTGGGCGCGCAGATGCTGGGCGGTGGGCTGTACGCCGCCGCGCCGGCCGGGCCGCTGGTGATCCGGATCTCGACCGGCGAGTTCGACCGCAGCCCGGCCGACCCGGACGCCCCGGTCACCATGGCCGAACTGCGCGCGGCGGTGCTGCGGCTGACCGGCGAGCCGCTGGACGGCGGCGAGCCGCGCTGGCTGGCCCGCTGGAACAACGCCACCCGGCTGGCCGACCGCTACCGGGACCGGCGGGTGCTGCTGGCCGGCGACGCCGCGCACGTGCACTTCCCGCTCGGCGGCCAGGCGCTGAGCACCGGCATCGAGGACGCGGTGAACCTGGGCTGGAAGCTGGCCGCGACCGTACGCGGCACCGCCCCGGACGGCCTGCTCGACACGTACGAGACCGAGCGGCGCCCGGTCGGCGCCCGGGCCTGCGCGACCACCCGCGCGCAGTCCGCGCTGATGTACCCGATGGACCGGGTCAGCCCGCTGCGCGACCTGTTCAACGAGCTGATCGAGCTCGACGCGGTGAACGAGCACCTGGTCAAGCTGGTCGGCGGCCTGGACGTCCGCTACCCGGTCCGGCCGGACCTGGCCGACCCGCACCCGCTGCTCGGCCGCCGGCTCGCGGCCGTCCCACTGACCACAGTGGACGGTGCCAGCACGGTCGCCGAGCTGCTGCACCGCGGCCGCGGCGTCCTGCTCGACCTCAGCGGCGGCAGCACCAAGCCGGACGCCACCGGCTGGGCCGACCGGGTCGACACCGTCGCCGCCGAGCCGACCGCGGAGATCGACGCCACCGCCCTGCTGCTGCGCCCGGACGGCTACGTCGCCTGGGTCGGCGCCGACGGCCGCAGCGCCCTGACCGAGGCCCTCGGCACCTGGTTCGGCCCGGCCGCCTGAGCCGGCGGCCGGACCCACCTGCTGCCTGACCGGGCCACCGCCGACCGCCCGCCGGCCCCGGCCGGTCAGGCCGCCCCGAACCCCCGTCCCGCGCCCTGCCCCCCGGGCGCGGGCCGGGCTCCAGTTCGCGGTCCGGCCGGGGAGCTGTGCCGAGTTCCCCGGCCCGGACCGCGAGCTCACCCCTGGCCCGGCCGGGGAGCCCAGCCGGGGCCCGTCCGGGGCCAGCCGGGGAGCCCGGCCGGACGTGGCCGGATCCGGCCGGCCACGTCCGGGGTCGGCTACGTCCGGGGTCGGCTACGCCGTGCGGTGGTCGAGCAGCGGGAGCAGGACCCGGAAGGCGGCGCCCTGGCCGGGGGCCGTGCGCAGCTCCATCCGGCCGCCGTGCGCGGCGACCAGGGAGGCCGCGATCGCCAGGCCCAGACCGCCGCCGCCGGTCTGCCGGCTGCGGGACCGGTCGGCCCGGTAGAAGCGCTCGAAGACCCGGTCGGCCTGCTCGCTGGTCAGGCCCGGGCCGGAATCCTCGATCCCGAGGAACGCCTCGGCGCCGCTGGTGCCGGTGACGATCCGGGTCGGCGTGCCCGGCTCGGTGTGGGTGACCGCGTTGCCGACCAGGTTGGTGACGACCTGGCGCAGCCGGGCCTCGTCGCCGAGCACCGGGGCGTCGCCGGGCGGGCCGCCGTCCGGGCCGACGAACTCGACCGGGCGGGTCGGGTCCAGCGCGCGCAGGTCGTGCAACGCGTCGGCGGCCAGCGTGCGCAGGTCCATCGGGGCCCGCTGCAGCGGTGTTCCGGTCGCGCTGGCCTGCTCGTCCAGCTGGGCCAGCAGCAGCAGGTCCTCGACCAGCCCGGAGAGCCGCACCGCCTCGGTCTCGATCCGCCGCATGCTCCGGTCGGTCTCCGCCCGCTCGATATCGGCCCGCTCGGAGTCGGCCCGCCCGGAGTCGGCCCGCCCGGTGTCCGCCCGCTCGATATCGGCCCGCTCGATATCGGCCCGGTCGGAGTCAGCCCGGTCGGAGTCAGCCCGCCCGGGGCCCGGGTCGCGGACCCCATCGGCGGCGTCGCCGCCGGTCGGTCGGCTCCCGGCCATCCGGTGCAGCTCGGCGAAGCCGCGGATCCCGGCCAGCGGGGTGCGCAGCTCGTGGCTGGCGTCGGCGACGAACCGGCGCATCCGGGCCTCGGCCGCGTCCCGGGCGGCGAAGCCGGCCTCGATCTGGCCGAGCATGCCGTTGATCGCCGCGGACAGCCGGCCGACCTCGCTGCGCGGCGCGGTCAGCGGCGGGATCCGCCGGGTCAGGTCGCCGGCGGCCACCGCCGCGGCGGTCTGTTCGATCGTGCGCAGCGGCCGCAGCCCGGCCTGCACCGCGACCCAGCCGACCCCGGCCAGCAGCGCGGTGACCGCCAGCCCGATCACCACGCAGCTGTCGCGCAGCTGCCCGACGGTCGAGTCCACCTCGTTCAGCGACGCGCCGACCACCACGCTGCCGCCGCCCCCGGCGCCGCCGCCCGGCCCCGGCCCCGGGCTGGCACCGGCCCCCGGACCGCCACCCGGCGGTGGGATCGCGCCCGTCCCGAGGCTCTCGCCGGGCCGGTACGGGAGAACGACCATCCGCCAGGCGGACGTGCCGGCCTGACCGGGCACGGTGAACGGCCGGCCACCGTGGGCCGCGACCGCGGCCGGGTCCAGCCGGGGCAGGTCCGGCCCGGGGCTGCTCTCCCGGCCGGCGGTGCGCTGGGTGCGCAGGATCCGGCCGTCCGCGCCGAGGTAGCCGACGTACGTATCGCTGACCAGGTCGAGCCGGGCCATGCCGGGCAGCCCCGCGCCGCCGGCCGGGACGCTGAGCTCAGGGATCCGCGCGATCACCGTCGCGATCGGCCGGATCTGGTCGTCCACCCGGGTCACCAGGTGGCCGCGCAGCAGGTTGACCAGCAGGTAGCTGGTGGCCGCCAGGCCGGTCACCAGGAGCAGCACGCTGGCCAGCAGCAGCCGGCCGCGCAGCGACATCCGGCGCAGCGGATGCACCCGGCCCGGCCTCACCGGCGCGGCCGGCGCAGCACGTAGCCGACGCCGCGGACGGTCTGGATCAGCTTCGGCTCGCCGGTGTCCACCTTGCGCCGCAGGTAGCTGATGTACGACTCGACGATGCTGGAGTCGCCGCCGAAGTCGAACTGCCAGACGTGGTCGAGGATCTGGTTGCGGGACAGCACCCGGCCCTCGTTCTCCATCAGGCAGTGCAGCAGCCGGAACTCGGTCCGGGACAGCGTGACCGGCTGCCCGGCGAGCGTCACCCGGTACCCCTCCGGGTCCAACTCCAGGTCGCCGACGGACAGCAGCGGGCGGCCGGCCGGGTTGCCGGCCCGGCGCAGCACCGCCCGGATCCGGGCGATCAACTCCTCGACGCTGAACGGCTTGGTGACGTAGTCGTCGCCGCCCGCGCTGAGCCCGTCCACCTTGTCCTGGGTGGTGTCGCGGGCGGTCAGGAACAGCACCGGCACCTGGCCCGGCCGGACCCGCTGGCGCAGCCGGCGGACCACCTCCAGGCCGTCCATGTCCGGCAGCATGATGTCCAGCACGATCAGGTCGGGCAGCGCGGTGGCCACCGCGGCCAGCGCCTCCGCGCCGGTCGCCGCGGCGGCCACCTCGAACCCGGCGAACCGCAGGCTGGCCGAGAGCAACTCCCGCATGGTCGGCTCGTCGTCCACCACCAGCAGGTTCGCGCCACCCATGGGCTCCCACCCGACCATCGCCTCGCTCCGTCCCCGCCCGGGTCAGCTTAGGTACCCGGAGTCGCCCCCAGCCATCACCACCGGCCGACCGGCGGCCACCGCGGGGGCAGCGGGGGCAGCGGGGACGTTGCCGGCGCGGCCGCGGCGGTCCCGGACCGCGGCCAGCAGCAGGGCCCCGGCGAAACCGGCGGCCGCGCCGAGGGCGAGCCCGAGCGGGGCCGCAACCAGCGCGTTGCCGGCGAACCGCAGATCGGCGACCGGGACGCCGCGGCCGAACACGGACGCGGCCGCCGAGACCGCGAAGCCGGCCAGCGCGGTCAGCACCGGCAGCGTCGCACCGAGCACCAGCGCCAGCCAGGCCGCCGGCACCGCCGCCGCGCGCAGCCGGCCGGACCAGCCGGGCGCCGCCGGACCGGTCGGGGTACGGGCGGCGGTGAGCAGCCCGCAGGCGAGCAGCAGCACCGCGCCGAGCACCGGCAGCACCCAGCCGGGCGCGTGCGGGCTGGGCAGCCCGGCGATCGCGCCGGTACCAGGCAGCGCGTCCGGCCGGTCCCGCAGGTTGGCCCCGATCGCCCCGGACACCGAGCTGTGCCAGGGCACCCCGAGCGCGCGGGTGATCGCGACGAACACCACGTTCGGCGCGGCGAGCAGCACCCCGCCGAGCGCCTTGCCCGGGCTCGGCGCGGCCACCGCGGCGATCAACCCGCCCACCGCGGCCAGCGCCACCGCCGCGGCGAGCACGGTCCGGACCGCCCAGGCGGCCCCGGCCGCACGCCCGCCTGCCCGCCGCCGCGCCGCCGCACCGGCCGGCAGCAGCAGCCGGCGCGCCACCAGCCAGCACAGCAGGAGCGCGGCGAGCACCCAGCCCAGCCCGGCCAGCACCGCCGACCAGTACCCGGCCTCGAAGTTCAGACCGGTCGGACCGCTGGCGCCGGTCGGCAGCCCCGCAACCGCACCCGGCGCCGCGCCCGGCAGGCCGGGAAACCCGCCGGCACCGGGAAAGCCTCCCGGCAGCCCGCCGGGCAGCCCGGGCAGGCCGCCCGGGAAACCACCAGGCAGCCCACCCCCGGGCAAGCCGCCCGGGAATCCGCCGGGCAGGCCGCCCGCGCCGGCACCGGCCGCCGGGTTGATCGACAGTGCCAGCCGCCCGTGCCCGGCCAGGCTGACCAGCCCGAGCAGGGCCGGGAACAGCGCCACCGCGGCCGCCAACCGGATCGCCAGCCGGCGCGCCGGCAGCGGCCGGCGGCGCAGCGGCAGCAACAGCGCCAGCCCGAACGCGAGCACCCCGACCCCGGTGACCCCGAGCGGCAGCACGTGCACCACCCCGGTGACCGACACCGGGATCGCGGCGCCACCCGGCGCGTCGAGCGAGACGTGTACCGGCCCACCGGACGCCAGCACCACCACCGCCGCGGTCAGCGACCGCACCGAACCGGCCGCCCCGGCGCCGGCCAGCGCCAGCCCGGCCGCGGCCACCCCGATCATCGCCAGCAGCGCCGCGCCGACCGCGCCGGCGGCCGCGCCCGCATCCCGCCACCACACCGCCCGCGCGGCGGTCCGCTCAGACATCGCGGGTCCGGAAGACGCGGAACGCCAGGCCGACCACGATGGCGACGAACCCGGCGAGGACGGCGAAGCCGGGCCAGGCACCCAGGGCGGTGGCCGGGTCGTGCTGCGTGGCCATCACCTGGGAGCCGGCGTTGGCCGGCCAGAACTTCATCAGCAGGTGCGCGACGGCGTCCGGCAGCGGCCGGCTGATGGTCGGGATGATCAGCATCACCGCGGCCAGCAGGGTGACCGCGCCGGCGGTGGACCGGACCAGGGTGCCGACGGCGACGCCGAGCACACCGACCGCGGTCAGGTAGAGCGCGTCACCGAAGACCGCGCGCAGCGCGTCCGGGCTGCCGAGGGTGACGTGCGGGGCGCCCTGCTGGGCCAGCACGGCCTGGCCGAGCAGGAACGCGCCGAACCCGATCAGCGTGCCCACCGGCAGCGCGACCAGCGCGCACACCGTCGACTTGGCCGCCAGCACCCGGGACCGCCGCGGCACCGCGGTGAGCACCGCCTGGATGCCGCCGGTCGCGTACTCCACCGTGATCAGGATCGCGCCCATCGCGGCGATACCGAGCTGGGCCAGCGCGTAGCTGTTCAGGCTGATCGCGGTCGGGTCGAACGCGGCCTTGCCGGCGGCGTCCAGGGTGCCGTAGTCGCGGCCGAACGCGTAGCTGATGCCGGCGCCGAAGCCGATCCCGTACACCACGGTGGCGAGCAGGATGAAGCGCACCGACCGGATCGAGCGCAGCTTCGTCCACTCGGACCGGACCGCGTCGAAGAACGTGGCGGCCGCCTCGGCTGTCCGCTGTGGACGGTCCGGGACCGCATCCTCCACAGTGGACACAGCGGTTACCGTCGCGGTCATTCGGTGCCTCCCTCGGTGGCCGTGTACTCGACGCTGTGCCGGGTCAACTTCATGAAGGCTTCCTCCAGCGACGGCTGCCGCCCGATCAGCTCGTACAGCACCGCGCCGGCGCTGGCGGCCAGCCGGCCGATCGCGGCGCTCTGCAGCCCGGTCACGGTCAGCGCCGTCCCGTCGTCGGTCGAGTCGGCGGCCGGCACGGCCGCGACCACCGCCCCGGCGGCCTCGAGCGCGGGCACCAGCCGATCCGGGTCCGGCGTGCGTACGTGCACCGAGTGCAGCCCGCTGGTGCGGACGAACTCGGCCACGCTGGTGTCCCGGATCAACCGGCCGCGGCCGACGATCACCAGGTGGTCGGCGGTGAGCGCCATCTCGGCCATCAGGTGGCTGGAGACGAACACGGTCCGGCCCTCGTCGGCGAGCTTGCGCAGGAAGGTCCGGATCCAGACGATGCCCTCCGGGTCCAGGCCGTTGATCGGCTCGTCCAGCATCAGCACCTCAGGGTCACCGAGCAGGGCGGCGGCGAGGCCGAGGCGCTGCGCCATGCCGAGCGAGAACGTGCCGACCTGGCGCCGGGCCGCCTTCTCCAGGCCGACCTGGCCGAGCACCTCACCGACCCGGCGCCGGTGGATGCCGTTGCTCTGGGCCAGGCTGAGCAGGTGCGCCGTGGCGCTGCGGCTGGCCGGGACGGCGCGGGCGTCCAGCAGCGTGCCGACGTGCCGCATCGGGGCGGGCAGGTCCAGGTAGCGGCGGCCGCCGACGGTCACCGTGCCGGCGGTCGGCGCGGCCAGGCCCAGGATCATCTTCATCGTGGTGGTCTTGCCGGCCCCGTTCGGGCCCAGGAAGCCGGTGACCACACCGGGCCGGATGCTGAAGGTGAGGTCGTCCACGGCCATGACGTCGCCGTAGCGCTTGGTCAGCGCACTCGCCTCGATCATCGGAACAGCACCTTTCGGTCGGGGCAGCGCCGGCGGGTCGGCGGCGCGATGTTGTCCCAAGCCTGGCGCACGGTTTTGAACGTCTCCTGACAGAACCTGGGAGTTTGCTGGGAGCCCCGGAGCCCGGACCGCGGCTCGCAGCCAAGCCTGCGCGCCGGCGCTGGGGGCATACTGGTGGCCGGCTGGGGGCCCAGCCCGCGGGCCCGGGCGGGGCCGGGCGCGGGCCCAGCAGCGGCATCAGCGGCGGGCAAGACGGCCTTTAGCCACGCTGCGCACGCTGAGCGAGTGGTAACTACCGAGATCCACGTCCATTCGGTCGGCACCGCGCTCCCCGGCCCGCCGGTGAGCACCGCGCAGCTGGCCCGCAAGTTCGGCATGCCGCGGGTCTGGGAGCAGTGGGTCGAGACGTTCATCGGCACCGGCTCCCGGCACCTGGCGGTCGACCTGGAGACCGGCGAGCGCCGGCACACGCTGGCCGATCTGGGCACCCTGGCCGGCGAGCGGGCGCTGACCGCGGCCGGCGTCGGACCGTCCGATGTGGACCTGGTCGTCATGGCGACGTCCTCGCCGGACATGCTGATGCCGGCGACCGTGAACATGGTGGCCGACCGGCTCGGCATCGACGGGGTGCCGGCTTTCCAGCTGCAGTCCGGCTGCACCGGGGCGATGCAGGCCCTGGACGTGGCCTGCCAGCTGCTGCTGGCCGGCCGGCACCGGACCGCGCTGGTGCTCGGCGCCGACTCGTGCGCCAAGCACGCCGACCTGACCGTCGACCTGGCCAAGCTGCCGCCCGGCGAGCAGGTGAACACGGTGCTGTTCGGGGACGGCGCCGGCGCGGTACTGCTGCGCACCGAGCCGGCCGGCGCGCTGGCCGTGCTGCGCCGGGTGTTCGTCCGGCTGACCGGGCTGAACCGGCCGCCCGGGCAGATGATCGAGTGGTTCGGCAAGGCCGAGCAGACCTCGGACCGACCGGCCGCGGTCGAGGACTACAAGGCGATCGAGGAATCGGTGCCGAAGATGGCCGCCGAGGCCCTGCAGGAGCTACTCGACGGGCTGGACTGGCTGGACACCGACGTCGACTACGTGCTGCCGCCGCAGCTGTCCGGCCGGATGACCGACCGGATCGTGGCGGACCTGAACCTGCCGGGCGCGCAGGAGGTCAGCTGTGTCCGGGAGACCGGCAACAACGGCAACGCGCTGCCGTTCTTCCAGCTGGAGCGGCTGCTGCCGCGGATGACCGCCGGCGACCGGGCGGTCGCCGTATCGATCGAGTCCAGCAAGTGGATCAAGGCGGCCTTCGGCCTGGAACGGGTCTGATCCGATGCCCCCCACCACCGCCCCGCCGGCAACCGGCGCCCGGCCGGCCGCCGCGCCCGGGGCCGGGCCGGACGTCCGCCCCGGAGCCGGAACCGAGCCCGCGGCCGAGCCCGCAACCGGGGCGCCGGCCGGGACGGTCCAGGAGCTGCACCGGGCCGGCCGGCTGGCCGCGGACTACCCGGCGGTGGCCGGGCTGCTCACCGACCTCGCCGGCGCCGACCTGACCCGGGCCGGCCAGCTGCTGGCCCGGCTGGACCCGGCCGAGGTGCTGCGCGCGCATCCGGACACCCCGGCGCTGACCGTGGCGGTGACCGGGCACGGCACGCTGTCGATGCTCACCGGGCCACTCACCGCCGAGCTGGCCCGGCACGGCCTGCTGCTGCGCCCGGCCCTGACCGACTTCGACTCCTATGTCTTCGAGCTGGGCGACCCGGGCAGTGCGCTCTACGCTGCCGACCCGGACCTCGCGCTCTGCGTGCTCGACCCGGCCGTGATCGCCGACGAGCTGCCCACGCCGTGGGGCCCGGACGACGTCGATCGGGTCTTCGCCGCGAAGCTGGCGCTGCTGGACGGGCTGGCCGGCCGGTTCGCGGCCACCGCCCGCGGCGTGCTGGTGCTGAACACGCTGCCGCTGCCGCGCCGGCTCACCGGCCAGCTGATCGACCACGGCTCCCGGGCCCGGCTCGGCGCGACCTGGCGGGACGGCAACGCCGCCCTGCTGCGACTGACCGAGCGGCACCCGGCGCTGGTCGTGCTGGACCTCGACCCGCTGGTCGCCGACGGCGTGGCCGCCAGCGACCCGCGGCAGGACACCTACGCCAAGGCGCACCTGTCCGCCGAGCTGCTCGCCGGCTACGCCCGCGAGGTCGGCCACCTGGCCCGGAACGTGGCCGGCAAGGCCAAGAAGGTGCTGGTGCTGGACCTGGACGGGACCACCTGGGGCGGCATCCTGGGCGAGGACGGCGCCGCCGGCATCGAGGTGTCCGACAGCTACCGGGGCACCGCGCACCGGAACTTCCAGCGGGTCGCCAAGCAGCTCGGCGCCCAGGGCGTGCTGCTGGCCGTGGTGAGCAAGAACGAGCTGGAGCCGGTCCGCGAGGTGCTGCGCGACCACCCGGACATGACGCTGCGCGAGGACGACCTGGTCCGGGTCGTCGCGAACTGGCGGCCCAAGCACGACAACCTGACCGAGCTGGCCGGCGCGCTCAACCTGGGCGTGGACAGCTTCGTGTTCGTCGACGACAGCCCGTACGAGTGCGGGCTGGTCCGGCACGCGCTGCCCGGGGTCGCGGTGGTCGAGGTGGACGGCGAGCCGGCACTGCACGTCCCGAAGCTGCTCGCCGACGGCTGGTTCGACACCCGCGCGCTGACCGCCGAGGACCGCACCCGGGTGGCGAAGTACCGCGACGAGCTGGTCCGCAAGGACTTCCTGGACAGCTTCGACTCGATCGCCGACTACCTGCGCGAGCTGCGGGTCAGCGTCCGGCTGGCCGCGGTGACCGAGCCGGCCGCGGACGCGGCCCGGGTCGCCCAGCTCACCCTGCGCACCAACCAGTTCAACCTGACCACCGAGCGGCTGCAGCCGCCGCAGCTGCACGGCCTGCTGGCCGACCCGGCGGCGACCGTGCTGGCCGTGCACGCCCGGGACCGGTTCGGCGACAACGGCCTGGTCGGCGCCGCGATCCTGCGCCGCGACGGGGCGGCACTGCACATCGACAACTTCCTGCTCAGCTGCCGGGTGTTCGCCCGCGGCATCGAACTGGCGTGCCTGTCCGCGGTGCTGGCGCACGCCCGGGCCACCGGCGCGGCCGAGGTGTTCGGCGCCTACCGGCCGACCGCCAAGAACCGGATGGTGGCGAGCTTCTACCCCCGCAACGGCTTCCAGCCGCACGCCGAGGACGGCACCCGGCGGACGTTCCGGCACGACCTGACCGAGATCCCGGCGCCGCCGGCGCACATCGACCTGACCGCCAGCCTGGAGGGGTAGGCATGATCCCAACCGACAACTTCCTCGACGATTTCCTGGACCTGGTCCGGGACGAGACCGGCCTGCCGGTCACCGCCGAGCAGACCGGGCTGGACCTGGACCAGGTGCCCGGCTGGGACTCGGTCTACCTGCTCTCGCTGGTGGTGGCGCTGGAGCGGCGCACCGGGCGGCAACTGTCCATGCCGGACGTGCTCGCGGTCACCAGCCTGCGCGACATCTACGCCCTGGCGGTGGCGTCGTGAGTGACGTGTTCATCCTGCCGCTGCCCCCGGAACGCCGGCACACGCTGCACTTCCTGGCCGAGATCCGCTCGTTCGCGCCGGTGTTCCTGGACACCGAGGTGGACATGACCGCGATCGCCCGGCACCGGGCCGCCGCCCGGGACAACGACCAGCGCTACTCGGTGGTCTCCTACATCCTGTACGCCGCCACCCGCGCGCTGCTGGCCCACCCGGAGGCGAACGCGGCGATCCGCGGCCGGCTGCGCCCGAAGCTGGCCCGCTACCAGACCGTCAACGGCAAGCTCGCCCTGGACCGCACCATCGGCGGCCAGCGGGTGGTGCTCTCGGCGGTGCTGCCCGACCTGCACCGGGCCAGCCTGGCGCAGGTGCAGGCGCTGGTCGAGCACTACCGCGACGGCGACCCGGCGGAGCAGCCGGAGTTCGCCGGCGTCCGGCTGCTGCACAAGCTGCCCGCGCCGATCGGCCGGGCGCTGTTCCGGCTCGGCGTCCGGCCGCTGCACCGGCGCGCCGCCGCGTTCGGCACGTTCGCGGTCAGCTCCCTCGGGCACCGCCCGGTGGACGGCTTCTACTCCGTCGGCGGTACCACGATCACCATCGGGCTCGGCCAGATCGCGGACCGGCCGGTGGTCCGGGACGGCCAGCTGGCGGTCGCCGCCACCATGCGGCTCAGCCTCACCTTCGACCACCGGGTCATCGACGGCGCCCTGGCCGCGGACGTGCTGGCCGACCTCAAGGGACGCCTGGAGACGTTCCCCGCCGCGGCCGGCCTGCCGCGCCCGGTCGGCGTCGACGTCGCCCGCGACCCTCTGCCGCTGGATGGAGACGCCGCAGCATGAACAACGTGACCGAGCTCAAGCAGTACGTGGTGGTGCACGCCCGGGGCCAGAACATCCCCGGCTACCGGGAGGTGCTGGACCGGATCCAGACCGACGAGGGCGACGGGCCCGGCTCCTGGGTGGGCGAGTGGTGCCGGGCCGGCGAACGGCAGGAGGCGGCCGGCAGCCTGCTCGAAGCCGGCCGGAACTACGCGCTGGCCCGTTTCCCGTACGTGGACGGGCCGGCCCGGCAGCAGGCGCTGGAGCGGTGCGTGAGCACGTTCGACCGCTGGCGGATGTCCCGCGGCACGGCCGACATCGAGCGGCTGGACGTCGACGTGGACGGCAGCAAGGTCGGCTGCTGGGCCACCGGACTGTCCACTTCGGAACCCCAGCCGCTGCTGCTGGTGCTGGGCGGGATCGTGACGGTCAAGGAGCAGTGGGCGCCGCTGCTGGCCAGCGCCGGCCGCCTCGGCCTGGCCGCGATCGTCACCGAACTGCCCGGCGCCGGCGAGAACCCGCTCCGGTACGGCCCGGACAGCTGGACGATGCTCTCCGCCCTGCTGGACGCCGTCGCCGACCGCGCCGATGTGCAGCGCAGCTACGCGATGGCGCTGAGCTTCAGCGGCCACCTCGCGCTGCGCTGCGCGCTGGCCGACCCGCGGCTGCGCGGCGTGATCACCGTCGGCGCGCCGGTGGCCGACTTCTTCACCGACGTCGCCTGGCAGCGCGGCCTGCCCAGGATCACCGTCGACACGCTGGCCCAGCTGACCGGCACGCCGGCCGCCGACCTGCCCGGCAGCCTGTCCGACTGGGCGCTGACCAACGGCCAGCTCGCCTCGCTGCGGATCCCGGTCAGCTATACCGCCAGCCGCCGGGACGAGATCATCCCGGCCGCGGACGTGCAGCGGCTGCGCCGCCAGGTGCCCCGGCTGCGGCTGGTCGAGAACGACGACGAGCACGGCTCCCCCCGGCACACCGCCGAAACCCAGCTCTGGTGCATCGCCGAACTGCTCCGGATGCGCGGCGGCCAGCTCGCCCAGCGCGGCGTCCTCCGCTCCCTCTACCGGCTCCGCCGAGCCACCACCCACCTATCCAGCTGACCCAACCAACCGGCGGGTACCAGACGTGCGCCCGGTGGCTCTACCGACCTCGACAAGTTGTCCTAATTGGACAGTCAGGACGTGTATGCCGGCATGTCATGGCTGCGGTGCTGCCCACACCCGTTCCTCGTTGCGTGCTTCCTTCTTGCGGAAGGCGTCTTCCAGGTCTATGTCCAGCCGGTTGGCGATGGCACAAAGGTAAATGAGTACGTCGGCGAGCTCGTCTTCGACGTTGCCGATCGTCGAGTTCGGGTCGACGGTCAGGTTCTGCTGTTTGCGTATGGCTTTGAACAGTTCGCCGACCTCCTCGCCGAGGAGGAGGCATTGCTGGAGGACGGTGCGGTGGCTGAAGCCACGCTCTTCCTCCATCTCGGCGACGTACCGCTGTACCGCGTTGAGTGCTTGTGCCTCGCTGAGCGGAACCATCAGGCGGCCTTACCAGGGGCGTTGTGGGGACGGAAGATGGGGAAGATGGGTCAGGACCCTAGCACCGACCGGTGGTCGCTCCGACACTGCCACGCCGCCGTGGTGGCCGCGCCGCGGCAGCTGCCGCGGCCGGGCCGCGGCGGGGTGTCCGGCGGCCTCAGGCGAGCGCGGTTGCCCTGTGCGGGCTCCACGACTGTTGCCGGGTCGGGCTGGCCTGGCTGAGTCCTTGCCGGAGTACGGCCGTAAGCCGGTCGGCGTGGGCGCGGGCTTCTTGGCGTACCGGGGGCGTGGTCAGGCCGCGGACGAAGCCGCAGACGGCCTGCTGACGCTGGCGGTCCCAGGTCCAGGTGCCGATGACCCGACCGTCATGCAGGACGGTGGGTAGGGCTTCGCCGATGCTGTTGAACGCTCGTCCTGGTGGCACCGGGCCGAGGTAGCGCTGGCGGGTCTGGTGGTAGGCCTTGAGGGCTACGTCCTCGTGCGCGAGCAGGTTGATGCCGGTTGCCGGCAGTTGGCCGGCTACGTGCTGGAAGCCGTCGAAGTTCCGGCGGTGCATGAGCTGCGGGATCGGGGACCAACTCGGTGTTACCTGCACCAACTCGATGTCGGCGGCGGCCAGCGCCGCCACGACGGCGGCCCGTGACAGCCCGGACCACCAGGTGGCGTCGGCCAGGGAGGCCGGGCCGTACCGGTCGAAGTAGGTGGTGATCAGGATCGTGGCTGCTTCGTCCCGGGACAGGCCGGCGCCGAGCGGGACGTGACTGGTGAGCTGGAACGTGCGTACTTCCCGGTTCCAGCCGTCAGTCTGGTTGAGGTAGGTGATCTGGCCACGTTCCCAGGCGAGTTTCAACGCGAGCCGCGCAACGGTGCGGTCGACGCCTTCGACGATCAGCGCGGCTTCGATGGCGCGATGACCCAGGCAGCGGCCGGCGGCGAGGATCGTGGTGAGCAGGTCGATCACTCGGTCGACAGACCAGACGGTTCGGCCGGCGTTGGCGATGGCGCGCAGCGTGTCACGCTCGCGGAAGTGAACGGTCGCGGCATGTGCGGCGGATGCCAGGGCCGGGGGTAGGGCGTGCAGGGTTTTCCGCATGCAGCGCACCGTGATGAGATCCTGCTGGCCGTCGCGTCGGAACAGGCTCAGCGGTACGGCCTGGCGTGAACTTCGCGCCGCCAGCGTCGCGAACGGCGACGGCAGCCGGGCCGCGTGCAGCCCCAGTGAAGCCTCCGCAATGGATACGACCGAATGCAGCCGGGTGTCCTGCGCGAGCCCTTGCCGGCTCAACAGCCAGTTCCACAGCTGCCGAGACATGAAGCCGTCGAGGTCGTGCTGGGCGACCACACGCAACCTGGGCGGCGACACCGAGTGACCGTAGCAGCGGCAATCCCGGGAGGAAGTCAAGACGCACCGCGGCGCCGGTCACGGGTGACCGGCTCGCCGAGCCTGGTGCTACCCCTGTGCGGCCCAGTTGTCCTCGACGAAGTCCCGCAGTCGGCGGTAGGAATCCTCGACCTCGACCCAGTCCGCGGCGTCACCCCACCAGTGCCGGGTGTTGTGGTGGATGTGGAACTTGCTCCAGTCGCCGTCCCAGTCCGGCTGCAGGTGTGTGCCGCGGATCCGGTGGGTGGCGGCATGCTCGTAGACCTGCGTGCCGGGCAGGGGAACGAATCGGAACAACGACACCCGGCTGAGACGGGAGCGGAGTTCGCGCAGCAGATCGATGGTGTCCTGGGTGGTCTGGGCGTTCTCGCCGGGGTAGCCGTGGATGATGAACACCTTGGGCGCGATGCCGGCGGCGACGGTCTGGTCGATGGCGCGGACGATCTGATCGCGGGTGGTGTTCTTGCGCATGGCTTTGAGCAGGGGTTCGCTGCCGGATTCCATGCCGTACTTGACCTCGATGCAGCCGGACCGGGCCATCCGGTCGAGCAGCTTCTCATCGACGGTGTCGACCCTCGACAGTGCCGACCACTTCAGGCCGAGGTCGGCGACGGCGTCACAGATGTCGCCGACCCTGTTCTTGTTGACGATGAAGTTGTCGTCGACGATCGCGAAGCCCTCGATGCCGTAGGCGGTGATCAGGTGCTCCAGTTCGGTCCGGGCGCTGGCGCCGCCGCGGTACTGGATGCGGGTCTGTCCGGCCGCGCAGAAGCTGCACGGGAACGGGCAGCCGCGGCTGAACATCACGTGCGCCATGCGCAGGTCGGTGCCGGCCAGCCGGTCGGTCAGCACGATGTCCTCGCGGGGTAGTAGGTGCCGGGCTGGCAGCGGCAGGTCGTCGATGTCGCGCATGAGGGGCCGTTTCGGGTTGCGCCGGATCTCGCCGTCGGCCTGCCAGCAGAGGCCAGGCACCGTGGTGAAGTCGCGGGTCTCGGCTTGGCCGAGGATGTGCAGGATGGTCTCCTCGGACTCGCCGTCGGCCGCGACGTCCGCAGCGAAGTCGACCAGGCTCGACTCGGGGTAGAAGTTGCAGTGCACCCCGCCGACCATCACCAGCGCGTCAGCACGGACCTGTGATTCATGGCGCGCCTGGCACATGAACCCGTAGGTGGCCGACGACGCGAGGCTGAAACCGACCGCGTCGTAGTCGGTAAGGTCGAACCTCGTGTCGTCCGGGGTCACACGTTTGATCGCCACCTCATGTCCGGCTCTTTCGATCACGGCGGCGAGGTAGAGAACGCCGAAGGGCGGGAACTCCTTGCGCGCTTCCCGGAACCGCGCCATGTCATAGACCTCTGGGTACAGCAACGCTGTTCTCATCAGGCATCGCCTCATGCGCCTAGTCAGAACTGATCGGCCCGTCTCGTCGGACGGCCGAGACGTGATCAGCCAGCCGCGCGGCAACGGCCGACGGGTTCTCGGCGGTCGTATCGATGACGACGGTGCGGTGTCCGTGCCGTTCCAGCTCGCCTGCGGCCTCCCGGTACAGCGCCGCCTCCCGGCCGGCCATGGCCAGATCATGCCCATGGAAGCGGCTGTAGTGCCCCCGGGCGGCCGCCCGCTCCAGGCAGGTCACGACGTCCGCAGCCAGAAAGGCCGCCAGGTCCGGCCACCGGATGTAGCGGTACAGGTTCCACACGAACGCCGCATCGAGGCCATCGAGGCGATCCAGCACCAGCGCCGAGGGAACGTACCGGTCGCAGACCACCACCTGCCCCTCGGCAAGTGCCGGCTCGATCACCCGCGTGAGGTGGTCGTAGCGATCCGCTGCCACCAAGCAGCTAAGCGCCGCGCCGTGGTACTTGTACGTGCCGCGGCGAGCCAGCTGTCCCAGTGCGGATCGCGACGGCTGAGCTGTGTGCAGCACCGGCAGACCGGCGCGACTGAGCTGGTCGGCCACCAGTGCGCTGACCGTCGTCTTTCCCGCGCCGCTGGGACCGTCGAGCGTGACCAGCAGCCCCGTCACCGCGCCGACACCGACCGCGTTCTCCACGCCCGCGACCCCCTCGCCAGCGTGCGCCCGACCTCCGAACCGGATCATCGGGCCGCAAACGACACAATGCCGGTGACCCAGTATGGTCAGACGATTACTTTCCGCACAAGGCAGGCCTCGGCGCGCCCAGCCGATGGTCCGCCGCCGCGCCCGGCGGGGCGTGTCCGGTGCTGGCACACGGATGACCGTCCATTGTGGAACAGAGTCGGAGACATGGGTGTCGTCGGCGACTGGTCAGGTTCCGGTCAGGGAGAGGGCGTGGCCGGGGCAGAGGGCGATCGCCTCGCGGACCTCGGGGAGCAGCTCCGGGCCGGGTCGGTCGATCAGCAGTTCCACCCGGCCGTCCGCGTCGCTCTGGTCGAACACGGTGGGCTCGGTCAGCACGCACTGGCCCGCGCCGATGCACCGCTCCCGGTCCGCCACGAGCCGGACGGGCCGGCCAGCGTCGTTGCTGGCCGGCCCGGACGGGCTGGTGGGTTGGCTCACCAGGTCACCGGTCACCAGGTCACCGGGACCTCGACGACGCCGTACACGCTGGCGTCGTCCTTGAAGGACAGTGACTCGATCGGGGCGGCCACCCGCAGGCCCGGGATGCGCGCGTACAGCGTGCTGAACGCCACCTCCAGCTCGAGCCGGGCCAGGTTCTGGCCGAGGCACTGGTGGATGCCGTAGCCGAAGCCGACGTGGTGCCGGCCGCCGCGGCTGATGTCCAGCGCGTCCGGCTCGGGGAAGAACCCGCCGTCCCGGTTGGCGCCGGACAGCAGCGCGATGATGCCCTCGCCCTTGCGGATGGTGACGCCCTCGATCTCGATGTCCTCGACCGCGACCCGGGAGCCGCCGGACGCGTCCACGATGCTCAGGAACCGCAGGATCTCCTCGACCGCCTTCGGCGTCACCGACGGGTCGCGCTTGAGCAGGTCGAGCTGGTCGGGGTGCTGGGCCAGGGCGAGCACGCCGAGCGAGATGGTGTTCGCGGTGGTCTCGTGCCCGGCCATCAGCAGCAGCATGGCCAGCCCGACCATCTGCTGGTGGTCGTACAGCCCGGCCTCGCGGTACTTGACCACCAGCCGGCCGATCATGTCGTCGCCCGGGTCGTTCTCCTTGACCGTGACCAGCCGGTCCACGTGCCCGCGGATGGCGCCGGCGGCCTGCGCCCGCTCCGGCTGGGACAGCTTGCGGTTCAGCATGGTCTGGGTGCTCTGCTCGAAGATCTCGTGATCCTGGTACGGCATGCCGAGCAGCTCGCAGATCACCCGGGCCGGCACCGGCAGCGACAGCAGCTGGTGCAGGTCGACGGGTGGGCCGGCGGCGAGCATCTTGTCGATGCAGCCGTCCACGATCTCCTGGATCCGCGGCCGCATCGAGGCGAACCGGCGGACCGTGAACTCGTTGATCAGCAGCCGCCGGTAGACGGTGTGCCGGGGCGGGTCCAGGCCCAGCAGCGAGCTGTTGACCTGCGCCATCATCGCCATCAGCTGCGGGGTCATGGCAACCAGGTGCGGGTAGCCAGGGTCGGTCCGGTTGACGCTCAACCCCGGGTCGTTGAGGATCTGCCGCACCGGGCCGTGCCCGGTGACCAGCCAGGCGGTCCGGCCGGTGGGCAGCACGACCTTGGTCACCGATCGCTCGGCGGCGAGCGTCGCGTAACCCGGCGGCGGATCCATCGGGCAGACCCGGGGCATCGGGAACGGCGGCAGCTCGGCCGTGCCGGCTTCAGCTTCCGATTCGATATCGGCTACCGGTTCGAGGGCGCGCGTCATCAGCATTCCTTTCGGGTGTGCCTCAGGTGAATCCGTCGCCGTCCGGGCGCCGTGCTCGGCGGCCAGCCGCGGGCAGCGGGGTCAGCCGGCGGGTCTCGGCCGCCGGTCGCGGTCAGACCGCCGTGGCCAGCTGGTCGTCGGCTCGCAGCACGGCCCGCTGCACTTCCTGCAGCGCCCGGCACGGTTCCAGGCCGAGTTCCTCGTTCAGCGTGCGGCGCGCCGCCTGGTACACCTTCAGCGCGTCGGCCTGCCGGTCGGAGCGGTAGAGCGCGAGCATCAGCTGCCGGTAGAACGACTCGCGCAACGGGTGCTCGGCGGTCAGCGAGTAGAGCCGGCCGACCAGTTCACGGTGCCGGCCGAGGGCGAGCTGCGAGTCGACCAGCAGCTCGGTGCAGTCCAGCCGGGCCTCGGTCAGCCAGGACACGAAGCCCTCCAGGATCGGGCCGGGGCAGAAGCCGTTGAGCACCGGGCCGCGCCAGAGCGCCAGCGCGCTGCCCAGGCAGTCCGCCGCCTGCTGGTGCCGCGCGGCCGCGGCGTGGGCCCGGCCGGCCTCCATCTGCTTCAGGTACAGATGCGCGTCGAACTCGTCGGCGTCCAGGGAGAGCAGGTAACCGGGCGGGCGGGTGATCACCGGGCTGTTCGGCCGGCCGGGGCGGCCGAGGAACTTGCGCAGCTGGGAGACGAAGACGTGCAGCCCGGCCACCGCCCGCCGGGGCGCGCCCTCGCCCCAGATCTCGGTCATCAGCGCGCCGGTCGGGACCACCTCGTCGGCCCGGGCCAGCAGCACCGCCAGCAGGATCTCGATCTTCCGGGCGTTGATGAACGACGCCCCGTGCTCGTCGGTGACCCGTAATGGGCCCAGGATCTCGTACCTCATCGCGCTGTCCCTTCCAACGATGCGTCGCCGGCCTGTCGCCCGAGCGCCGCGGTGATCGTGCCGACCACGGCCGCGCGGGACGCCTCGATGTAGAAATGACCACCCGGGAACACCTTCAGGTCGAAGCCGCCACCGCAGTGGGCGGACCAGGCCGTGGTCTCCGCGAGCGTGCTCTCCGGGTCGCTCTCGCCGACCATCGCGGTGACCGGGCAGGCCACCGGCGGTCCGTCGGCGTATTCGTAGGTCTCGATGGCGCGGTAGTCGCTGCGGGTCGCCGGCAGGATGGTG